>Ga0207675_100002505_pt1 | contig 18172 bp, 16 predicted proteins | sample KBSSwiS42_FD_184305 | JGI IMG/M metagenome (GOLD analysis project Ga0207675, IMG submission 184305) | Switchgrass rhizosphere microbial communities from Kellogg Biological Station, Michigan, USA - KBS Switchgrass S4-2 (SPAdes) (version 2) | ecosystem: Host-associated > Plants > Roots >... | reverse complement strand
GCATCGATCTGCCGCTGTGCCGCGTGATAGGAATCGAAATCGGCCGCGACCATGAACCAGTCATGGTCGTAGATACCGCCGATCAGCCCGGCATAACGGTCGCGGTCGTCGGGCGAGAACACACCCGAGGCGATCGCCGTCAGCGCCTGGCCGAGTTCGGGCGAGCGCTCGATTGCCTCGCGCGGCGAATAGCCGCCGGCGCGGCGCTCGGCGACTTGCTCCGCGGTCAGTCCGAAAATGACGATATTGTCGTCGCCGACATGGTCCTTGATCTCGATATTGGCACCGTCGAGCGTCCCGATCGTTAGCGCGCCGTTGAGCGCGAATTTCATGTTGCCGGTGCCCGAGGCCTCCATGCCCGCGGTCGAGATCTGCTCGGACAGGTCGGCTGCCGGCATCATCACTTCCGCGAGGCTGACGTTGTAATTGGGCACGAACACGATCTTGAGCAGGCCGTGCACCGCGGGGTCGTGATTGACCACCCGCGCGACGTCGTTCGCCAGTTTGATGATAAGCTTGGCGTTGTGATAGCTCGGCGCCGCCTTGCCGCCGAACAGCTTGACGCGCGGCTGCCAGTCGCGCTCGGGGTGCGAGCGGATCTGGTCATAGAGCGCGACCGCCTCGATGATGTTGAGCAGCTGGCGCTTATATTCGTGGATCCGCTTGATCTGGATATCGAACAGCGCGTTCGGATCGAGCCGCACGCCCATCCGTTCGCGCAACAGGTTGGAAAGCGCCGTTTTCTTCGCGAGTTTGACCGCCTTGAACCGGTCGCGAAATGCCGCATCTTCGGCAAAGGGGACGAGTTCGACCAGCGCCTCGGCATCGTCTAGGAACGCATCGCCGATCGTTTCGCGCAGCAGCCCGGTCAGCTCCGGATTGCATTGGTGCAGCCAGCGGCGCGGCGTCACGCCGTTCGTCTTGTTGTTGATCCGCTCGGGGAACATCTTGTGCAGATCGGCGAACACCGTCTGCTTCATCAATTCGGTGTGGAGCGCGGCGACGCCGTTGACGCTGTGCGAGCCGACGAACGCCAGGTTCGCCATGCGCACCCGGCGCTCGCCGCTTTCGTCGATCAGCGATACCGCCGAAATGGCGCGATCGTCGAGCTTCAGGTTGCGCCTCGCGTGGAGCAGCAGCTTGGCGTTGACCGCATAGATGATCTGCATGTGGCGCGGCAGCAGCCGCTCGAACAGCGGCACCGGCCAGGTCTCGAGCGCCTCGGGCAGCAGCGTGTGGTTGGTATAGCCGAACGTGCGCTGCGTCACTGCCCACGCCTCGTCGAACAGCAGGTCGTGTTCGTCGAGCAGCAGCCGCATCAGCTCGGCGACCGCGACCGCGGGATGCGTGTCGTTGAGATGGATCGCCGCCTTGTCCGGCAATGTGCGGATATCGCCGAAATATTGGATGTGGCGGCGGACGATGTCCTGCAGCGAGGCCGAGGAAAAGAAATATTCCTGGCGCAGCCGCAGTTCCTGGCCGGCGAGGTTCGAGTCCGCAGGATAGAGCACGCGCGCGAGGCTGTCGGCCTTGTTGCTCTCGCGCAGCGCGCCGATGTGGTCGCCGGCGTTGAACGCGTCGAGCAGGATCGGGTCGATCGGCACCGCGGTCCACAGCCGCAGCGTGTTGACGCGCTCGGCGCGCCATCCCACCACTGGCGTGTCATAGGCAGTGGCGATCATGCGCTCGCCGGGCTTCCACCACCGCGCATCGCCTTCGTCGAGCCCCGCGACGGGCTCGACCGTCCCGCCGAACCCGATTTCATAGCTGGCTTCGCGCCGCTCGAATTCCCAGGGATTGCCGTGCGCGAGCCAGGTTTCGGGCAGCTCGACTTGCCAGCCCTCGTGAATCTCTTGGCGGAACATGCCGTTCACATAGCGGATGCCATAGCCATAGGCTGCGACGTCGACCGTGGCCATCGACTCCATAAAGCAGGCGGCAAGACGGCCGAGGCCGCCGTTGCCGAGGGCCGCATCGGGTTCGAGCTCGCGGATCAGGTCGAGCTCGACGCCGAGCGACGCGAGCGCCTGGCGCATCGACTCCATGAGGCCCAGGTTCGAGACCGCATCGCGCATCAGCCGGCCGATCAGAAATTCGAGGCTGAGATAATAGACGCGCTTGCCGCCCTCGAGATACGTCTTCTGCGTGGCAGTGATCCACCGATCGATCACGCGATCGCGGATCACGTTGATCACCGCGGCCAACCAATCGTGCGGCTTGGCGGCGGCGGCGTTCTTGCCGATGCGATAGGTCAGCCGCTCCACGATTTCGGCGGCGAGCACGTCTGGTTCGGTCGCGCGCGGCGCCGGCTTCGGCAGTGACGACGTGCTTTTGATCATTCAGTCCCCCGGAGCCCTCTGCCAAGGTGCTACGTTAACTCTCGCGCAGCGTCGAGACCCATGATGCGCCGCAGCAGGTCGCGCCGCCTGGTCCGCCGCGATTTGCATCGCGCCGCTCCGGAATCGGATTTCTCCGCAGCGCCTCGAATAGGTGCATTGCGCAAAAATTGTCTCGCTTCGGGTAGGCCGGTGCAAAACTGTCTCGCCCTTTGCGCTTTACAATGCTTTATGACGGCCGGTGCTATGGTCATGCCCGCGAGTGCTGATGCGGGCACGGATGCGATGGGGACAGCCGCGATGCTTTGTTTCGAACCTACCGATCACCCTCGAACCGGACGGGTACGCAACGCCGTTGCGCTCGCCGCGATCGCGGCCTGCCTGACGGCAATGCCGGCCTATGCCTATACCGGGCCGGGGCTCGGCCTGGGTGCGATCACCTCCGCAGCAGGCATATTGTTCGGCATCCTGCTCGCGCTGGTCGGGCTCATCTGGTACCCGGTCAAGCGCGCGATCCGCATGCTGCGCGGCGGTTCGGCGCGCAAAGCGGCGCCGAAACCCGCCGTGGATGCGAAGCGGGGAACTGACGAACAGGCATGATCGGCGCGCTCGCGCTGATCGCCGCCTGGATCACGGCGATCACTCTGATCCGGACTACCGGCGTTTTTGACGCCGTGGCGCAGATGGGTCGCGCGACGCAGCGTTCGTTGCGCATCATCCGTCGCAGCCGCGTGTCCGAATGGGCGAAGGAACGCGCGATCCAGCTGGTGTCGCTCCGCATCATCGGCACGTCGCTGGGTGTGCTGATGCGCGTGCTGCTGATCGCTTCTCCGTTTGTACTGGTGTTCGCGCTCGACGCATGGCGCCCGTTCGGGGTTCGCGCAGCGTTCGTCGATTGGCGGTTGCGGCTGGTGCTCCTCGGAGCCGCCGTCGTCATCATCCTGGTCATGCGCCGCCGGCGTTCGGCGAGCGGCTCGGCCGACACGATGATGATGCGCGTCGGCCTGTCGAAACCTGCACTCGAAATAGCATTCGACATCGAACGGCAGATGTTCGCGGCCAAGGCCGGCGAACCGACCGAGCGGCCGGTGTTCGTCGCCGGGCTCGCACGTGCCGGCACCACGATCATCACGCGCACGCTGCTCGGCCTCGGCGACTATGCGACCAACCGCTACCGCGACTTGCCGTTTCCGCTCGCGCCCAACCTCTGGGCGCAGCTGTCGAAGGGCATGAACCGCAAGGTGGTCGCAACCGAGCGCGGCCATGGCGACGGGCTGATGCACGACCTCGACAGCCCCGAAGCGATCGAAGAAGTGTTCTGGCTGCTCAAGGAAGGCGCGCGCTATCGCCGGGCCGATGGGCTGCACGCGGTCCAGCCCGAGCCCGAGACGCTGCGCGACTTCCGCACCTATGTCGCCTGCACCATGCTGCGCGACCGCAAGTCCGGATATCTGTCGAAGAACAACAACAATATCCTGCGGCTCGAAGGCCTGGTCGAGGCATTCCCGCAAGCGGTGCTGGTGCATCCGTTCCGCGAACCGGTGCAGCAGGCGGCATCGCTGCGCAACCAGCACCTCCGCGCCTGCGCACTGGCTGCCGATGATCCCGGCCGAGGCAAATTCATGTCGTCGCTCGGTCACCACGAATTCGGCGCCGACCATCGTCCGTTCGTCCTTGGCGACGACGGCGTGGCCGGCGACCCGGCGACGCTCGACTATTGGGTGCGGCGCTGGATCGCGACCTATCGCTTCCTGCTCGACCAGTCGGCGCCCGTCGCCGCGCGTCAGATCTTCGTCGACTATGACGATCTCGCCGCCGGGCGGCTCGACGCAATCTACCGAATCGCCGGCGCCGACGTCTCGAGCGCGCCGCCCGAAGCGATGCGGCCGCCGCGCGCGCACGGCGTCGATGCAGTCGATCCGCATCTCGCGCGCGAGGCGGCCGACCTGCATGCGCGGCTGGTCGCCCGTGCGGCCGCCTGATTCGGAGCCTTATGCCGGTCACCCTGTCTAGGAGTGCCGGACGGCCCTGTGCTACGCTTGCGCGCAGCGACAAGGGCGGACCGGGCATCGTTGGCTAGGAAGCAGATCGATCCGGACCGGCGTCTGGAAATCGGACGCGCGCGCCGGATGCGGACCCGGGCAAGTATCGTCGCGGCTGCGTTCGACGTCTTCGGCGAACCCGAGGGCTTGTACGCGCGGATCGAGGACGTCGCGGACCGCGCGGGCGTGACGCGCGCGACCTTCTACAACCACTTCGCGGGAATGGCGGAGTTGCGCGAAGCCCTGACCGTCGAAGTCACGCACGAGTTCCTGCTGGCCGTGACGGAAACGATTTCGCAAATGCCCGACGCGCGCGACCGGTCGGCCTGCGCGGTCCGCTTTTACCTGCGCCGCGCGCGCGCCGATCGGCGTTGGGCCTGGTCGATGATCAACCTCAGCGCGGGCGGACTAATCTTTGGTGCAGAGACGTTCCGCCAGGCCGAGCAGACGGTTCGCGAAGGCGTGCAGGATCACGTCTTCCCATTGCAATCGGTCGAACTTGGTCGCGACCTATTGCTCGGGACGACACTCGCCGCGATGGGCGCGATCGTGCGCGGTGACGTCGCGGCGGATTATCCGGAGGCTGTGGCCGTCGCGATCTTGTTCGCGTTGGGCGTGCCGCCGACGGAAGCGCAAATGCGCGCGCGAAAGCCGCTACCGTCGCTTGCTGCGGCATTCAATAATTGACAGTTTGTAAAAATTAGAAATAAGTTCCCGCATTCATAAAAGCCGTCCGGATGCGAATGGGCGGAGTGAGTCGGGGAGGTACCATGAACGCGACGGGCATCGGCGATTTCGACACGGCGATCGGCGCCATGCAGTCCGCGATCGGCGCGGAAAACGTCCTGACTCGCGACCTGGCCGACTATGGTGATCCCTTCGGCCCGCCGGGCGACTGGTACCGTCCGGGTGCCGTGCTGCTTCCCGGCAGCGTCGAGGATGTCCAGGCAATCCTGCGGATCGCCAACGCGCACGGCACGCCGGTGTGGACCAGCAGTCAGGGCCGCAACAAGGGCTATGGCGGTGGCGCGCCGCGCGTCTCGGGCAGCTTTGCGCTCAGCCTGCGACGGATGAATCGCGTGCTCGAGGTCGACGAAGAGAATTGCATGGCGCTGGTCGAACCCGGCGTCCGCTTCTTCGACCTCTACGATCACCTCCGCAGGACGGGATCGAAGCTGTGGATGTCGGTACCCGATCTCGGCGGCGGCAGCGTGATCGGCAACGCGCTCGAACATGGCGTCGGCTACACGCCGATCGGCGACCATTTCGCGCAGCATATCGGCATGGAAGTCGTGCTCGCCGATGGCGAGATCCTGCGCACCGGGATGGGCGGCATGTCCAATCCGCACAATTGGCTGATCTATCCGCACAGTTGCGGGCCATCCTGGGATGGCATGTTCAGCCAGTCGAATTTCGGCATCGTCACCAAGATGGGCGTCAGCCTGTTTCCTGCCCCCGAAGTCTATGCCCCCGGCTGGTTCACGCTCGACAATGAAGCGCATTTCGGAACGTTCCTGGACGTGCTGCGCCCACTCATGATCGACGGTACCATCTCGAATCAGCCCATGATCATCAATGCCGTCTGCGCGGCGAGCGCATTCTGGGAGCGCGAGCACTGGTACCAGGGTGCGGATCCGATCCCCGAGCAAGTGATCGACCGGATCGCCGCGACCCCCGGGTTCGGACGCTGGGTCATGCGCTTCGCACTCTATGGTGACGCGCCGGTGGTGGCGCACAACCGCGCCAAGATCGAAAAGGCTTTCTCGGCCATTCCCGGCGGCGCGGTGACGTTCGAGACGTTCGACGGCCGCAACCTGCCCGAACTCGACAATCCGCACCACCGCGTCCAGGCGGGAATTCCGTCGATGGCGCTCGACCAGATGACGCGCTGGTACGGTGGCGAGGAGGGCGGCCACATCGGCTTTTCCTGCGCCATGCCGATCGCCGGCAAGGACGGCACCGCGATCCGCGACTTGACGCGCGGCGTGCTCAACGAACGCGGACTCGACTATTCGGCGGCGATCATCGTCGGCAAGCGCAGCATGATCCACGTCGCGCTGGTGGTGTTCGACACCAAGAACGAAGCCCAGACGCGCGAGGCCTATGCCGCGACCAAGGCGATGCTCGAACCCGCGGCGCGGCTCGGCTATGGCGAATATCGCAGCCACCTCGACTTCATGGACGAAGTCGCCGCACTCTATGATTTCAACGACAACGCCCAGCGTCGGTTTGCGGAACGGATCAAGGATTGCCTCGACCCGAACGGCATTTTGTCGCCGGGCAAGCAAGGCATCTGGCCTGCGGGGTTCAGAACTGGCGCATAAAACCACCAAGTCGCGCCCACAGCGATCCAAGTAGATTAGCGCGATGAGATCAAACTAACCCGTCATCCCCGCGAAAGAGTATCGGGTCGGATCATCCGCAGGATGCTCCTTGAGCATGCCGGGCATGCTCAACCCGATGCTTCCAGGGCCACACGCGACGTCCTTTGCTACCCCTGGGTTCCTTAAGTTCACGAAAGAAGTGCAATGCCTGCTAAGGTATTGCTGCGATGGAACATCTTTACAGCCAGCTCCAGCTTGAGGAGCGCGTTGAGCTATTCCGCCCGCATGCAGGCGGTATAGCTCAACAACAAATTGCCAAGATGCTGGGGCGCTCACCCTCGACGATCAGTCGCGAACTGAAACGGAACTCGAAGCCGACCAAGGCCTGGCCCGGTGGCTATGAGCCCGTGCGTGCGCACAAGCTCGCCGAACGACGCTCCAACCAAGCAGCGATCCAGTTCGCTACGGTTGTATTTCTCATAAATATATGAAACTGCCATAGAAAAGATGCTTGACGGATAATTGTTGGTCAATTAATCTAGCGAACCAAATCTATAAAAACTGTACAAACTTAGGAGAGCTGACATGTTGCTGTCCAGGCAAATGTGGCTTCTGGCTTTGTTTACGTTGCCGATCGGGGGTTTTGTAACAAACGTCTCGGCGCAACCATATAATCCAGTAAGCGCCACCGCAACTGCATTTGATACGTCGGGAAATTTGCTGCATACAACGATTACCGTTGTTAATCGGTCTACCGCGACCATCGCAACGTCAACTACCATGGAGGTGGTGATAGCGGATTCAAGCGGCACGCCGATTGTCAGTCTTCCCGTCACGACCGATGCTGCAGGAAATGTAACCATTCCGCCGCCACCAATTCCGGCGAGCGTAGGGGGAAAAGGCCAGCTCTTCTTTCATGATCCCACCGCGGGGGTATCCGGACTGTCGGTGGTATGGGGAACGTGGACGTGGTATTGGATGGACCCAGTTCTCGATCTGGACCCCATTGGGATGCCCGGCGCCAGTGACCAGAACTGGTTCATCAAGAATCCCAGCAGCGTTAGTGTAATGGGAATATCGGGAAAGGCGACATTTGTTGACAGCTCATCGTTCAAACTTTCCTATACGCCAACGACGATCGGCGCGTTCGATGTAATAGTTTCAGGTGATGATAGTTTCATAAAACTTGCGGACGGAACGTACATCGCGTTCGCGGACGGTTTGAAGTTCGGAGCGCTCGATTCTCACTCCGCGCACCGAAATTTCAATTTTAGCGCCATCGGATTATCCGGAGACTGGTCCTATGACTCTGGCTCAGATTATACCGGTGCAGTAGTTACTTCATCTCGCCCGTTTTCCGCGCCGGCCATTGCGCTCACATCGGTACCGGAATCGAGGATTTGGATCATGTTCATCGTCGGATTTGGCATAATTGGGATGAAGATGCGCGCGAAACCCAATCGGACCGTTCACGCATTCCAGTGAAGTCAGCGGGGAAGCGCGGGGACACTAGCGTCGGACTCGATCAGGTTGGAACGCATTGCCTTCTTAAGCGCCGCCCTCGTGCGCCTTGGCAGGGGCCCCCACCAGAAAGCCCCGTTCAGGCTTGGCGGTTCGTGCGGGAAGCTGGCCACCCGTCCCTATCGACAGGTGGGATGCCGGCCCAAGCCCGCGGCATGACGCCCTGACAGCCGGAACCGCACGCATTCCAAACAGGCTCTAAAGCCTCAACGACAATTGGCTAAGCGCCGTTGCAACCGGCAGGTATAAAGTGCGCGGCCGGGTGACCAACGGAACGAACCCGAAGGCCGCGTAGAAGGACACCGCTTTGCCGTCGATTGCATCGGCGAAGATCGCATGCGCTCCAACGGGTGCGGTCGCCACGGTCTTGATAGCGTCGAACAACAAGGCTTCGCCAAGGCCAATCCCGGCATAGTCGCTGTGACGGCCGAGCCAGCCGATCAGCACCGCCGGGACGCTTGGATAGCGCGGCAGCTTCTTCGCGAGCGGTTCCGGCACTTCGTTCAACGGCACATTGCTGGATGACAAGGTATAGAAGCCCGCTACCCGGGCGGTCGTCGCTTCGCGCGCGACGAAGCAAGTGGCATATTTTCGCCTGAAGTCTTGCGAAACGGTCTCGCGAAAATAATGGTCGATCCGATCGTTTCCGCACGTGAAATCCGAACGTTTGTGAGTCTTCGTCAGCGGCTCGATGACGAAGCGGGCGTTCACCTGGGCTCGATCAGCTCGGCATGGCGCTTCGCTGCGCGCGCCAGACGCGCGTTCGGCTTCGGCGGATCGATCAATGCCTGGGCGAAGCGAATTTGATCCTCGCGCGCGAGGCGCATGACGTCGGCGTCCTCGACGGTACGCCGGGCATCCTCGCCCGCGGTCGCGATCAGATAGCCGGTCAGCGTCATGCCGCGCAGGCGGGCGGCGCGCTGCATCTGGTCGTAGACCTGCACCGGAATGCGGGCTTCCAGTCGGGCGGTCTCGGCTTCTGCAGGTGACTTCGACATGGCGTACTCCTGCAGAAAATATACGGCAAATTGCCGTATATCTCAACTACGAATGCGCGATTGGCCAAACCGAGCGGGCAGCCTGCTGCGCTAGGCCGCCGCCTTCTCCGCCCGCGCACAAACGATGATCTCGTAGTTCGGGTCGTTGTAATCCAGTGCCTCGCGCGAGATCTCGCTCCAGCCGAGCCCGTGGAGGTTGGCGCAGGCGCTCATCACATTGCCGTAGGTCGACACCTGCACCTGCGGCTTGCCGAAGACGTCTGCGAACAGCCGGCGCGTCGATTGCGACGTGAAGTGCCAATATTCGCCCCAGTCGTCGACGCCCTCGCGCCGAGCGACGCGCGACATGCCGTGCGAGGTTGCGAGCACCACGCCGCCGGGCTTGAGGATGCGGTGCATCGTGCGGATCGCTGCGGGCACGTCCCAGATCATCTGCAGCGTCTGAGTGATGATGATGCAGTCGAAATGGTCGTCGGGAATGTGCGGCGCGTCGGTCAGATCGGCGACGATCGTCGCCTTGGGATTGCCCGGCACATAGTTGAGCACTTGCGGGTCGGTGACGCGCTCGCCGCCGAACTTGAGCGAATAATAGGGGTCGCCCATCTCCAGCGTGCGCCCGCGCACGTCGGCCGCGTTCGCGCCCAGGAACGCCTCGATATAATAGCGTTCGATCGTCAGCAGGTCGCGATCCTTGCCGAAGATCGGGCTGATCGGAGTCAGCCGGTCGAGACTGCCGAACGTCACGCTGCCGACCGGCACACCCTGGAGCTTGAAGCGCCGTTGCTGCGCGCGGATCTGCTCGCGCAGCGCCAGCGGTAGCAGCACGGTCGCCGCGCCGCGGACCGCATCCCTGATCTTGGCCACGACGGGCATCAGCGTCTCCCCGGAAAATGCAAATCCTGATGGGGCAAATCTATCGACGTGAGCATCATGCGGAAAATCTGACCCATTTTTCGTCACCCCGGCCTAAGTGCCGGGGTCTGCTCATCCGCACCGGAATCCCTCGAGCCTCATGCTTTTCCCTTGCCCCGCGGCGGACCCCGGCATTTCGGCCGGGGTGACAGCTCGAGTTAGGCGCATCCCGTGCTCGACCGAAGCGCCGTCACGCCAACCCCAGCCGCGCTTTTTGCTCGACCATCACGTCATCGATGATCTCGTCGAGCGAGCGGCGCGGGCGGAAGCCGATGTAGCGCTCGAGCTTCGACACGTCGGGGACGCGCCGCGCCATGTCTTCGAACCCCACGCCATAGGCTTCGCTATAGGGGATCAGCTTGATCGGCGAATCGCTTCCGGTCTTTTCCTTGATCCGTTCGGCCAGCCCCTGGATCGTGACTTCCTGGTCGTTGCCGACGTTGAAGATCTGGCCGATCGCCTTGGGCTCGCCCAGCAGGCGGAACAACGCTTCGACGGCATCATAGACATGCCCGAAACAGCGCGACTGTTCGCCGGTGCCATAGACGGTGAGCGGTTTTCCCTGCAGCGCCTGGTTGACGAACGACGGCAGCACCATGCCGTAATAGCCGGTCTGGCGCGGCCCCGTGGTGTTGAACAGCCGGACGATGATCACGTCGATCTTGTCCTCGTGCGCGTAGGACAGGCTCAGGCACTCGTCCAATGCCTTGGCGATCGCATACGACCAGCGCAGGTTCGCGGTCGAGCCGAGCAGCAAGTCGTCGTCCTCGGAGAAGGGCGTCTTGGTGGTCTTGCCATAGACTTCGGAAGTCGAGGCGATCACCACCAGCTTGTCGCGCAGCGATGCTGCGTGGAGCACATTTTCGGTGCCGTTGACGTTGGTGTGGATCGACAGGCTCGGCTGCTCGAGGATCAGCTTCACGCCCACCGCCGCGGCGAGATGGAAGATCGCGTCGCATTCCTCGACCAGTTCGTGGACCAGCGAGGCATCGCGCACCGATCCGATCACCAGCCGGAAGCGTGGATCGTCCTTCAGATGCTCGATGTTCGACATGGCGCCGGTGGACAGATTGTCGAGCGCGACGACCGAATGGCCTTCGAGCAGCAGGCGATCGGCGAGGTGCGATCCGATAAATCCTGCACCGCCGGTGATCAATATCTTCACTGAAGCCCCCTCAGCTTGGTCAACACACGCTCGTCGCCCCGTGCCTCGGCGGCATCGCGGACGACATCGAGATATTGCGCAATTACGACATCTTCACGCCAGTATTTCTCGAAAGATTGCCGCGCGTCCAGCCGCAACCGTTCGCGCAACTCGCGATCCTCGTCCAGCCGCGACACGAGTGACACGAGTTCCTCGCTATCCTTGAACAGCAATCCGCCGCCTTTGCCAGCGATTTCGGGGAAGGGGCCGATGTTGCGCGCGAGCACCGGCGTGCCCAGGCGAAACGCTTCGATCAGGATGATGCCGAAGGTTTCATAGCAGACCGATGGCACGATCAGTGCTTCCGCGCCGCGATAATAGGCCGAAACCCGATCGCTCGGCACCGCGCCGACGAATTTCACGCGCGGCATGCCCGCGGCGAGCGCGCGCAGTGCGCCCTCGTACGTGCCGGAGCCGACGATCACTAGGTCGGGCCCTTCGCTGCCGGCGAACGCAGGGATCACGTCCTGCAGGCCTTTGATCTTCTCGAGCCGGCCGACGAACAGCAGATAGGGCTTCTCGGGCTGATAGGGTGGGGAGTCGTCCTGCGCGAGGTCGGGCAGGAAATAGGGCACCACCGTCATGTCGGGCGCGAAGCCGAACGCGGCGTGCTTCGCCTTGCTGAACGCGCTCTTGGCGATGAACCGGTCGACATGGTGCAGATTGCGCTCGAGCAGCCCGGTATGCCGCCAGATCTGCGGCGGGCGGCTGTACGTGAGCTGGCAGCGCACGCAGCGGCGTTCGTCGCAGAGCTCGTGGTTGTCGCGCCACAACACATGCGTCGGGCACACCAGCCAATGCTCATGCGCCTCATAGATTTTGACTGCATCGCCCATCGCCAGCAGGAGCGGACCGCCGATCAACGACACATTATGGTACCACAGCACGTCGAACGCGCCGTCGCGCATCACCGCCTCGAGCTCGGACTTCTTGAGCGCCGGCCGCCCGAGTTGCTGCGTGAGCAGCGGCGAGATGAGGCCCTGGCGCCGTAGCGCAACGGTCTTCACGCGCGGGTCGGCCGGGCTGGGTGCCGGCTCCTTGCCGGCGAGCGAGACATAGGCGTCGCGGTCGTGCACCACGGTCACGTCGCAGCCGACCCGCGCCAATGCCGTCGCGAGCCGGTTCACGCCGATCCCGTCACCGCCGAAATTATACGGCGGATAGAAGGTCGTGAACATGCCGATCCGGAGCGGGTCCTGCATCACTCCCTCACGCCGCTTTCGGAGGATCGAGCCAGCTGCCGAGCTTGACGCCGATCAGCTCCTGCAACAGCAGCACGTCGTCGCGCAGCGCATCGGTCAGTCTCGCCCGCGCGGCGCGCGACATCTCGGGCTTGACTGTGTTGCTGCTCGAGATGCGGTCGCGCACGCGCCGGCGGAGCTGCTTGGGAATCAGCAACGCGGCGGTGCGCGTGAGCAGATTTTCCTGCATCACCAGCCGCTGCAGCGCGGCGTTGCGCGGGACGCCGCCGGGGTTGGCGCGGCCCAGCTTTGGCACGAACGCGCTGTCGGCGCCGATGAAGCCCTGGAACTCCTGCATCAGCTGCTCGGGGCGCTCCTCCAGATCCTCGAACAGCGCGATCTTGATCTGCTCGCGCGGGAAATGGCGCAGGAAGCGCGCGATCTGCTCACCATAGCGCGGGAAGCTGCTGTACTGGAACAGCGGCTGCCAGCCGAGCGCGGCGCGTTCGGGCTCGGCGTCGAGCGCGGTGTCGAAGCTTTCGAGCGGCTCGATCATGTTCGCCCGCGCATAGAGATAGTGCGAAAAGGCTTGCTCGATCGGATTGCGCAGCACGGCAAGCAGGCGCGCATCGGGCAGCCGCGCCGCGATTCCGGCGGGCGCCTTCTCGACATAGAGATAGAGCGGCGAAGCCTCGCCAATGATCGAACCCTCCGGTGCCGCTGCGAACAGTGCCTCGTAATCGTCGAATTTGGTGATCGAATTATTGACGAACTCGGCACCCGGGCCCTGCACGTCCAGCTTTTCGTCCTCGAACGCGAAAAAATTGGTCTCCTTGATCGCGCTCATGAAGACCTGCGGATGCTGCTTGAACCCGCGGTACAGCGTGGTCGTACCGGAACGTGCCGCACCGATCACGATAAAATGCGGCAATCGACCCATTGCGCGGTTACCCCCCAGGGATGCGATAGCGCCCCTTGCCGTTGAATGTCAGCACGTTCATCGCGCAAAAGTGTAAATTGCAAGAGTTCGGGGCAACAGTTCATGGGGGACATCGTCGTCGGATCGGGACCGAGCGGAGTCGCGGCGGCAATCGCGCTGCTCGAACGCGGCCGCTCCGTGACGATGATCGACGTCGGCCTCGCGCTCGAGCCCGATCGCGAAGCGCTCCGCGCGCGCCTCGGCGCCTCGCCGCCGTTGGACTGGAGCGACGCCGATCGCACAGCGCTCGCCGGCAACCGGCTTGCCCATGCCAGCGACACGATGCTCGCGTTCGGCTCGGACTTCATCATGCGGCGGCCGCAGGGCCAGACCGACTGGGATGGACCGGCGTCGGTCCACGACCTCGCGCCGTCGTTCGCGCGTGGCGGGCTGAGCAACGGCTGGGGCGCGGCGACCTTGCCGTATCGCCAGGAGGATATCGCCGACTGGCCGATTGGCATCGCCGAGCTCGCGCCGCATTACCGCGCCGCCGCGCGGCTGGCACAGACGACCGGCGGCGCCGACGACCTCACGCCGCTGTTCCCCGCGCTCCCGCCCGAGGAGGAGCGCTTCCTGCCGATGAGCCGCCAGGCCGAAAAGCTGCTCGCGCGGTTCGGGCGCAACCGCGCCGCGCTCGAACGCGCCGGCGTGCGCGTCGGGCGCGCGCGCCAGGCGGTCGCGCCCGATTGCCGCCGCTGCGGGCAATGCCTCCACGGCTGCCCTTATCGGCTGATCTTCACGGCCGGGGAGGCGCTGGCGTCGCTCCAGGCCAGCGAGCGCTTCACGTATCTTCCGGGCCATTATGTCCGAAGCTTCGCCGAGGCCGGCGGCAAGGCCGCGGTCGAGACCGACCAGGGCCGGATCGAGGGCGACCGCCTGTTCCTCGGCGCCGGCGTGCTTCCGACCGCGCTGATCACACTGCGCGCGCTCGGCACCGCGGCCGGCACGGTCACGATCAAGGACAGCGCACACCAGTATCTGCCGATGCTGCACCCCTGGTCGGCCGGCCGCCCCGATCGCGAGGCCAGGCACACGCTCGCGCAACTGTTCGTCGAGATCACCGATCCTTCCGTGTCGCCGCACACCGTCCACGCCCAGATCTACACCCACAACGACACCTATGCGCCCGACATGCGGCGTCGCTTCGGCGCGCTCGCAGTGCTCGCCGAGCCACTGATCCAGTTGATGAGCAGGCATCTGGTGGTGGCCCAGACCTTCCTGCACTCGGACGATTCCTCCAGCATCGCCGTCCGGCTCGAGGCCTCCGGGCGTCTCGGCTTCGAGGCGATCGCCAATCCCGCGCAACCCGCCGCCCAGGCCCGCGCGGCCTCGGCAGTCGCGCGCGCCGCGCGCCGCATCGGGCTGCTCCCGCTGATGCCGCTGCTGCGCTCGGGACGGCTGGGCAGCAGCTTCCACTGCGGCGGATCCTTTCCGATGCGCGCCGCCCCGGGGCCGATGGAAACCGACGCGCTTGGGCGCCTCCACGGCTTCGAGCGCGTCTATCTGATCGACGCCTCGACCTTTCCGAGTATTCCCGCGACCACGATCACCTTGTCGGTGATGGCCAATGCGCATCGGATTGCGGCGACTGCGCCCTAGCCGAGGCGAAGTACCGCGCAATCTGCGCATGACTGCGATCGCAGCCTATGGGAGCGACATCGCCTGCATATGGATCACTCCGAAGCGAGTTCCTGCGCCAGCATGCGCTCGATGATGCGCCGCGCGCGGGTCCCGCCCTGGTCGATCCCCAGCGAGAGCGGCTTTTCCTTCCAGAAATCACCGCCCGCATCGAGATTTCCGCGCACATTGTCGTAGGCGGCCTCGATCATGGGCTTGTCCTCGACGTCGAATGCCTCGCCGAATAATTGCCTGAGCATCGCGTCGACTTGCGGATCGTCGAGATCGTTGTAGCGGGTCGAGGACCAGAAATAGTGGGTGGTATGCGCGTCGGCCGGGGTGAGGATATGCGCCTGCGGCAACTGGAATCCGGCCTCTCGGCCCGCGCCCTGGGGCGCGACGCCGACGTGCAGCCGCATGGAGGCCGGGGCGTTCCAGCGCATGTCGAGCCAGTGGTCCACTCTTGCCTCGGGCGGGAACGCGCCGCGCGCCACGGACGGCGGTGGAATGTTCGGAATCCACCAGTTGGAATGGAGCGTATCGCCTTCGACCGTCACCGAATGCTTGCCTGCGAAGATTACGCCTTGGCCGGCGAAGGTGCCCTTGTGGACGAATTCGATGTGCGACAGGTCGAGCAGATTGTCGGTCCCATATTCGTAGTTCGCCTGCATCAAAGTGTAACCGCGCACGGTGCGGCTGCGTGCGCTGTCCGGCACGAAGGCGAAATCGGGTATGCGCGCCGGATCGGCCTGTTCGGGCGCACCACCCCAGACCCAGGCGATGTCGTCGCGCTCCACGACGGCGAAAGCCGGGATGTCGGACCCGGCGGGAATGCGCTCCGCGAACGGGTTGCGCACGCACTTGCCGGCGGCCGAGAAGCCAAGGCCGTGGTAGCCGCATACCACCGTGTCCCCATCGCGCGTTCCCCTGGAGAGCGGCGCGAAGCGGTGCGCGCAACGGTCGAGCAGGGCAGCGATGCTGCCGCTTTCGAGCCGGTAGAGGAACAGGGGCTTACCGAACAGGCGACGCGAAAGTCCCGCTTGGCCGATTTCGTCGGCCCATCCGGCCATGTACCAGGCATTGCGCAGGAAATTCATGACAGCCTCTCCCGGTTATGTGTACCACCGGTACATATTTAGGGTAGACGGCAGGGTCAAGCGCGCAGCGCGCTTTCCAGCCCAGGGAGGATCAGTGCGAGCGTGGCGTCGATGCGTCCGGCAATCTCTTCTTCGGTAGCGGGCAGGGCGGCCAGTCCGAGCAGGGCACGTTCGTGCAAGCCTGCGCGAATTGCGTGGACCAACTGTTCGGCCATGTCGCGCAAGCGCGCGTCATTCGCATTGCCGGAGGAGGCGCGGGCGTGGAGCAGCGCGGCCACGGTTTCGACCACTTGCCGGTGGCCGTGATCGTAGAGCGCCGCAGCTACCGACCGGTCCTGCCCGCCCATCGCCACTACCGCGCGATAGAGCGCCAGCGAACCCGGCTGCAGGTAGAAACGCAGCACGCCGTTCAGCAGCGCGCGCAGCCCTTCGGCGAGCGGCGCACCGGCAAGACCGTCGGTTTCGAGCCGCAGCGCAGCCATCGCCTCGCGGGCCTCCTCGGCGATCGCGGCCGAGACGAGGCCGCTGCGATCCCCGAAATACTTGACCAGCGTCGCCTTCGATCCGCCCGCCAGTCGCAGTACCTCGTTGAGGCTGAGGCCTTCGATACCCCCTTCCGATATGAGCGCGCGGGCGTGGGCGATCATTGCCGCACAACGAGCATTGGCTGCGCGCTGCTTGGCCGTGGGCGAGTGCGACGAGGGCGAGGCGGCCAAGGTTCGGGCTCCGGATAGGCTTGCTCGCGCAGATGACGCGCTGCGACCAGCATCGCAAGCGCGACGAGAGCCAAATCCGAACGGTGCACGCGATCCCATCGCCGCCAGCGGGACTAACCCGCGGCACCGGTCTCCTCGGCGATCTTTTTCGCAAGCACGCGGCGCGCGCGCGTGGATGCGGCATCGATCTTGAGCAGGACCGGTTCGAGCGACCAGAAATCCGCATTGCCGATCCGCGCCTGCTGGCTTTCCAGCATCGGCTTGTCTTCCTGCGTAAATGCCTGGGCGAGCGCGCCGCTCAGGAACGCGCTAAAGCCATCATCGTCGACGCGAAAGCGCCTGGTGGAACAATAGAAATAGTGCGTGGTGGCGGCCGTCTCGGGCACCATGTTGTGGAGCGTGTAGCTCTCGTCCTCAACGGTACGAGGGCGCCCGCCTGGAACGGCGGCGACGCCCAGCGTCATCACCGCCGGGGCCTGCCACACCACTTCGGTCCATATGTCCGCGCGCTCGGCCCCATCCAGGGTGACTCGGAAGGCCGGAGGTGGCGCGCAGTCTTCGGCCAGCCAGTCGAGCACGACCTTGTCGCCCAGCTGGCGGTTGCTGGTCTTCGCGGTGCTGTTGATGCCGCCCAGCGTATCGGGGTGCAGGAAGTCGGCGTGACTGAGATCGAGGATATTGTCGCTCAGCAGCTGGTAGTTCGCGGCGGTCGGCAAGTAGCCGGCGATGCGCGCTCGAGATGGCGTTGCATCGATATACGACAGGTCGGGGATCAGCGCCTGGTCCGCCAGATCGGGGTCGCCGAGCCAGATCCAGAGGATGGTGTGCCGCTCGACCACGGGAAGGGCACGTACGGCGAGCGCCGAGAGTATCGGCCCGTGAGGGTTGTGCACGCAACTCCCGTCTGCACCAAAGCCCAGACCATGATATCCGCAGAAGATATTGTCGCCTTCGACTCGTCCTGCGGAGAGCGGGGCAAAGCGGTGCGGGCAGCGGTCGACGAGCGCGGCAACCGATCGGTCGGCCCGGCGGTAGAAGACCAGCGGGACCTCGCAGATCGTGCGCGCGAGTTTCCCGCCTGTGGCCAGTTCGTCGGTAAAACCGGCCTGATACCATGTGTTCATCAGGTATTCGGTCATCGATCGCATCCTACCAGGCGGTGGAGCCGGCATCGACCGAGACATCGGCTCCAGTGACGTAGCGCGCCTCGTCGCTGGCAAGCCAGGTGGCACACCAGCCGATGTC
>Ga0207675_100002503_pt1 | contig 18174 bp, 17 predicted proteins | sample KBSSwiS42_FD_184305 | JGI IMG/M metagenome (GOLD analysis project Ga0207675, IMG submission 184305) | Switchgrass rhizosphere microbial communities from Kellogg Biological Station, Michigan, USA - KBS Switchgrass S4-2 (SPAdes) (version 2) | ecosystem: Host-associated > Plants > Roots >... | reverse complement strand
TACTTCGTCGCAGGTGGCACTGCGCCAACCTGTGATGCCACCACCCGTGCGGTGTCTGGCGGCGCCCCACTTAACTCCAACTAAGCTTGGATCACTTCAAATTTTCAGGGGCGGAACTCACAATTTCCGCCCCTATTTTCTTTAATGCGAGATCTTGTGCGGGGATTTCGGAGGCTTTCTGGAGGCACTTCGTCGTAAAACGGGAGGCGTCGAAAGCTATGACAAGCACCGAAACGCGGAACGGATTTTCCTTAATTGAGCTGTTAATAGTCGTTGCCATCATTGGCATCGTCGCATCTATCGCGATCCCGAACCTGCTGGCGTCTCGGCGTTCAGCAAACGAGGCCTCCGCGCAATCGTCTCTTCGCACCATTGCAAGCTGTGAAGTGACTTATCAAGCGACAACCGGACGAGGCGATTTCGCCACCCTGGACCAGTTGCGCCTTGATACTCTGACGGACTCTGTGCTTGGCTCTGGCAGCAAGAGCGGTTACAACTTCGCTGCAACTCCCACCGTTACTGGTGTACGGCCGGCTTTATATTATGCGACGGCGGTCCCGATGGGGACCTCGGGCTTCGGCAAGACAGGTACTCGCAGATTCGGCATTGCTGAAGACGGCGTACTGCGCGGCGACGCCATAGCTCTGACGCCGTATGCGGACGAAAACGCAGTCAAAGCAGCGCTGCCGCTTGGGAATTAATTGTCGCGCATGGCGCATGTTGCGGGTTCGGAATCCTAACTGAGGAAGTTCCGAGCCCGCTTTTCTTTGTCCGACAATTCTGCTGACACGAATTGTGCGTCCGTGTATATTCACCTCATGTTCGGACAGACCCTGGCAATTGTTCGTAACACATTTCGCGAAGCGGTTCGCGATCGCGTTCTCTACAACCTCATTCTTTTCGCCCTGCTTCTGATTGCGAGCGCGATCTTCATCGGCGAACTCTCCGCCGGCCAGGAAGCAAAAATCGTAATCGATTTAGGCTTGAGCGCGATGTTGCTCTTCGGGGCTTTCATCGCGATTTTTGTGGGCGTCGGTCTGGTTCACAAAGAGATCGAGCGGCGCACCCTGTACGCGATTCTTTCCAAGCCGATCGGCCGCGGTCAGTTTCTGTTCGGAAAATATCTGGGACTAAACCTAACGCTGCTGGTCAACCTTGTGGTAATGGGCCTTGGCGTGGTGCTCGCACTGCTATACACCACTCGGAGTTTGGATCCACTGGTCTGGAGGATATGGCCAGCCATCCTCTTGATTTATTTCGAGCTCTTAATCATTACCGCGATTGCGCTCGTTTTTTCTTCGTTTTCGTCACCGGCCCTTTCGGCGCTGTTGAGTTTTTTTATTTTCGTTATTGGACACTTCAGCAGCGATCTCAGGGCGTTAAGCGATTCGGTCACGAGCACTCCTGCGCGTTGGCTCTTTCGCGTGCTCTATTACTTGCTGCCGAACTTCTCGAACTTCAGCGCCATCACAGCAACGGCTCACGGCGCGAATCCAGATGCGCGCACTGTCGCTGGGGCAATGGTCTACGGCGGGTTGTACGTCGCGGCACTCTTGTCGGTGGCGGCGCTTGTCTTTCGGCGGCGAAACTTCAAATGAAGACGGATATCGCCCTGACATTCGTTCTAATCGTCTGCCTCGGTGGAGCTATCGGGCTAAGTCGCGGACTGGATCAGCATCGGATTAATTCGTCGGACAGTTTCGCCGAAGAACCGCTCTATCTGAATGGTCGCAGCGCCAAACGTATGACGCTGGCGTTCAATGGTTTGGCGGCGGATTGGTACTGGATGCGATCGCTCCAATACGTCGGCAGAAAGATTGTCACGTATGAGGACGAACACAACGGAAAATTTGATCTGGCAGATTTGCCGGCGCTGGATTTGCGGCTGCTCCCTTCTCTTCTCGATCTGACGACGACTCTTGATCCCCAATTCATTCCCGCTTACGAATATGCGGCGGTGATTTTGCCGGAAATAAATCCGAATCAGGCCATTGCGCTTTTGGAAAAAGGCATCGCCGCAAATCAATCGTCGTGGCGATTGTATCAACATCTTGGCTACATCTACTGGCAGCGACAGGACTACAGACGCGCCGGCGAAGTCTATGAGGCAGGTGCAAAAATGTCGGGCGCGCCCACGTGGATGCCGGCGATGGCGGCGCGGATGAAAAGCGAAGGCGGTTCGCGAGCAGCGGCGCGCGAGATGTACCTGCATCTTCGCGAATCATCCAGCGACTTATCAGTACAGCAAATGGTCGATCACCAGCTTTCACGTCTCGACTCACTCGACAAACTCGATGCGATTCGGCAAACACTCGCATTATTCAAGCAGCGCAATGGACGCTGCATTACTTCGTGGCGCGAAGTGGCTACTGAATTACGTGGATTCCAATTCGACGCGGCCGGCGCGCCTCTCGATTCATCTGACGCACCGTACCGTCTGATAAACAACGGGTGCGGTGCAGATTTTGATCCGGATTCGAAAGTGGCGCGCTGAAAATGCCTGCGATTGAAATCAACAACCTGACCAAAGACTACGAAGTTGGCTTCTGGCGCAAGCGCAAAGTGCGTGCGCTCGACGGCCTTTCGCTGAAGGTTGAAGCAGGTCAGATCTTCGGGTTTCTTGGCGCGAACGGCGCCGGTAAGACGACCACGCTGAAGCTCCTGATGCGCCTGATTTTTCCGACCGCTGGTTCGGCGCGAATTCTCGGGCAGGACATCGGTGACGTTTCGATGCATGCGCGAATTGGTTACCTGCCGGAAAATCCCTACTTCTACGATTATCTGAGCCCGCGCGAGTTCCTTGATTACTGCGGCCAATTGTTTGGACTCGATCAGGCGGAAAGGAAACGTCGCACGGAGAGCTTACTCACGCGCGTAAATCTCGACAGCAAGAGTTGGAATCGACAATTGAGAAAACTCTCAAAGGGCATGCTGCAACGCGTGGGATTGGCGCAAGCGTTAGTCAACAATCCGGAAATCGTTTTTCTCGATGAGCCGATGAGCGGGCTCGATCCCGTCGGCCGTCGCGAAGTGCGCGACCTGGTCGGATCGTTACGCACCGAAGGCAAAACCGTTTTTATGTGTTCGCACATCCTTTCGGACATCGAAGTGCTCTGCGATAACATTGCCATCCTGAAAGAAGGAAAGCTCGCGCGGGTGGGGTCCTTAGACGAACTGCGTGCGCGCGAGGGTAGTTTGATCGAAATCATCTCGGCAGGTGCTGACGAGGAAACTCTCAAAAGTCACTTAACGGATGGTGCGGCCGTGATTGCTGATTCGAGCGGTCTACGAATTCACATTCAGGACGAGAAGGAACTCGATAACGCTATTGCCGCGCTACGAAAAGCAAATGGGAAAGTGGTTTCAGTTCAGCCGGTGAGACAATCGCTGGAGGATCTGTTTGTCGATTAGCCTTACTGCAGCTTAAATCCTGTCACGTCCATAAACAACCCCTTCCGGTCATCATTTTCTCGCAAACCGGTGACGTTTATGATTACGTGCATTGTTTTCGTGGGCAGAAGTTCCCCTTGTTTCGCCGTCGGAATAACGACCATCGTGCGATCCTTTAGCGCCAGCCCCTGACTGTTCAGCACAGCAGCTCGCATTTCAAGTCCGCTGATAGTTTTGCCGGTAAAATTTCGGACCGTCGTTTCGAGTGTCATCTGAAATCCACCGAGCGCCGTGGTCGATTGGGTGGCCTCGGGTCTATCAATTAGGATTTTCGATTTGTACTGGTCCCATTCCGGCGAGCCCTGCCGGATAGCGCCCTGCAACGTCGCAGGCGCGTTGGGCGCCGATGTGGTGCGCATCAGAAGATAGAAAAATCCTCCAATCACAACTGCAGCAATTACCGCCACAACAATGATCAGAGTGCGACGTGGTTTCTCTTCCGGAAAGCTGTGCTCAGTTGCCATGCAAGTTTAGACCGTATTTTAGCGCACGAGTTCCCTCGGGGGCGAGTCGCTTACAGATCGCCTATCGTTAAGGACATCGCGATATACGGCCTCGGTATCCGAAATCATTCGATCGAGCGAGAAGCTCTGGGTCACGATCCGCCGTGCGCTTTCTGAAATCTCTTGACGCGCTGCTGGATTCTTCACCAGAAGCGAAATTGCCGAGGCCATCTCGTTGACATCGCTGATTGGTACGAGGTGGCCCGTTTCTTTGTCGCTAATGATTTCGCACGCACCCGCAGTGGCGGTCGCTACGACTGGCACGCCGGCCGCCATTGCTTCGACAATCGCGAGACCAAAAGCTTCCGATCGTGACGCCGAGACGACCACATCGAGACCTGAAAGAAAGTCTCCGACGTCAATTCTTGACTCAATTAACTGAATTCGATCTCGGAATTTGCTCCCGTCGATCAATGCCTTTAACTGATAACCGTAATCGCCATCCCTCTTGTCACGTCCAGCGATAATGAAGTCAACGTTATCGATTTTCGCCGCGACTATCTCCGCCGCGCGCAAGAATTCAATCTGACCCTTATTCGGAGTCAACTCACCCAAGATTGCTACCCGTAGCCGGCCGGCGGCATGTTCTACGCGTGGGCGGAACTTCGCCAAATCGACTCCATTCGGGACAACCGTGATTTGATCATCCCGAAAGATTCCCTGCGATTGAATAACTGAGGCGACTGCAGTTGAAACCGCAATGACTCTCGCCACGCGACGCCGCGTGATGCGATGGAGTTTGCTCATGGGAAAGAGCACATGTCGCGTAATGATCAATCCAGGCCCACCGTCCCAGCCCACCACAAGCGCGGCCAGCGGGTAATCGCGCGCGATGTGCGCATGCACGATGTCGATCGCGTGTTCGCGCACGAACCGCCGCAAGGCCATCGCTTTCGTAAAATTCAGCGGGTTTGAGGAAGACAATTCGAAGGAGCTTTGCCGAACGCTCGGCCGCAGTTCGGCGAGAATCGGCGAACTAGGAATGGAGCCAACAAAAATGTCGTGGCCGCCTTCGATGAGGCCGTTGGTTAGATCGACAAAGTGTCGTTCGCCGCCGCCGAAATGCCGCGCTGAAGATATTTGCAAAATGCGCATGCGCGGCCGACGTTACTTTATGACCTGGAAATCCATCCACTGCGTAGCGACGCGATGCTTTTTGTCTGCGAGCAAGTCTGTTACGACGACCTGGATAACATAATCGCCCGGAGTCATGTCAGTGCCTAGTTTGATCGCTCCAACAGCTGCCAACCGTTGCATGTCGGTTTGTTGGCCGGGATTAAATTGCGACTCTTTTCCCGTGAATACCTCGGCGCCATCGCGAAATAGCTTCACTTGCGTCATGAGTTGTGGATGCGAGGTGGTGTCGAGCTTGGCGTTGTAAACATAAAACGCGTAAGTCATCACGTTGGCTGCTTTAAAGTGTCGAACCGCTGCGCTGGTTTCCGCATCGCCCTCTTCGCGTCCTTCGGATTGAGTGGCCATCGCCGCATTAACGGATTGATTGGCGCTTTGGCCACGCACCACGAGCCCGGAAAGAGCTAAGCGTTTCTTCTTGATGTCCGGAGCGTCGATGAATTGGCTCGCGGACCCGACTCGGTCGCTGGCGGAATCACGCAAAGAGACGCGCAATTGGTAGGCTCCCGGCTTCTTAACGGGCACGGTCACGTAGTAGACAAGTCCATCCTTCATGATCCGCTTGTAGTCATCATTGGGCAGCTTTATCTGATAGGTGCGACCGATTTGATCAATTGGCACGCCATTGTCGCCAAACGTAATTGCCATCACGTCAATTGTGGTGCGATGAAATCCTGTGTCTTCGGTGAAAGTCAGGTCCCGGGGATCGACGTATAACAACGAACGCATAATCGAGCCCGCTTTGGCATCGTTCGCGAACAGCGAGGTCAACTGGAGATGAACGCCCGTCGCGCCAAACGGCGAAACGAGCGCGTCGAACAACTGCTGTCCCAGAGTCTTTGGTTTCGGTTTTTCTTCGTCGCTAACACCGTAAAAGCCATGGCGCATCCGCACCTTGAACTTTCCCGCACGCGTAACCTTGACTGTGAGGTGATGAAATTGACGGCGGCCAGTGCGCGGATCAAAAGTTGATTGATCGGGACGATAACCAATCAAGTAGTAGCCTTTTTGGTCCGCCAGGACCCGACGAATCCCACCGCTCAAATCATTGGTATTTTTAATCGGCATACCGCCGGTTTCGTAGGCGAGATAGTCCAACCCTTCCTGCGTTTCAAACGCGGCGTTGCGTCGACTCGTCATGGCATCCTGCATCTGTTGAAAGTCACGACCCGACAAATCGTCTGACGCCGTGGGCATTAACGTTTGCAAGCCCGTCGCATTCATTGTGTAGATCACCACCGAAGCGCGACCTGCTTCGTCGATCAGCCGTTGTAGTTTCTGCAACGTGCGAAAGTTGCGATTGGGATCATCCTGACTGAAGATTCTGAATCCATCGGAAATTAGCAGAATCGATTTTCGTCCCGGGAGTTCACGCAATCCGCGGACAACGTAGTTCACGGCTCCGAGCGTGCCGACTGCATAAACGTCTTCGCGAAATTGATTGAACTCTTCGGCGGCCGCGTCAATGTCCGCGCCATGTTCGCCCGGCGTCGGCGGCGTGATGGGCGCAAACGCTGAGACGCCGCTACGTCCGCTTGCATACCACTTGATGCGATCAATCGCCGCATAGAGCTGGCGCTTGTCTGAAGTGAATTGCTGCAGAGCGCCCATGCCACCGCTGGTGCGAACGATGGCAACCAGGTCGCCGGGCTGCATCTGCCGATCAACGAACTTTTTGAGTGCTTCGCGAACGTAGTGGGTACTTTCAAAAGACAAGCCCAGGTCATCGACGACCAGAGCGATTGTGCGCCGAACATCTTCCGGTCGCAGCCGCGACGGTGGAATGGGCGCCGCATTCTTGTCCGTTGGGGTTGACTTCGTCTCCGCCGCCGGCTGTTCAGTCATCGTCGCGTTATAAGAAAAGTGTGTGATCTTCTGCTTGCGGCCATCTTCGAAAATCTCAACCTCTTCAGGTTTGAGATCGGTCACAAGCTTTCCATCCTTATCAGTCACCACCGCGTCCACCTGCACGAGATTTGTTGTGATATGAACAACATCATCGCTTTCGGATTGCGGCTTTTGCTGTTCGATTGGCGCCGGAGTTGGCGACGGCAGCGGCTGTTGCGCAAGCGCGCCCGTGGAAAGCTGAGCGACTAATATGAGCACGACGGGGAGTCGCGTCTTCATGCGGTGATATTACTCGACTGCGATGACATACGGAAGCCTTGCCGGCCCACCCATTTCTGATTGGATTGCCCCCGGCACTTAACGTTGCGCCAGTATTTTTTCGTAGAACTCGATGTACTGCGGAATGATTTTGTGAGTACTGTAGCGTTCAATCGCTGAAGCACGGGCACGCTTCCCCATCTCCTTCCGAAACTTTGTCTCGTTCAGAAGTCGAACGGCATCGTCAGCCATCTTGTCGACATCGCCGACCGGACTGAGGCATCCGGTGTCGCCATCGTCAATAAGCTCCGGCAAGCCCCCAACGCGAGAGGCAATCACCGGCACTTGCACGGCCATCGCTTCAAGCGCCGCAAGTCCAAACGACTCCTGCTCAGACGGCAGCAGCAAAATGTCCGACGCGCACAGGTAATCGACGATGTTCGGTTGCTTTCCCACAAACGAACAATAATCCGAGACACCAAGGCACTTGGCGCGATGAACGCAGTTCATTCGCTCGCTGCCATCGCCCACCATTACCAAACGCGCTTTGGTTTGCTTCAGCACTCGAGCCAGAATTTCGACGCAATCCACAGGTCGCTTGACCGGACGAAAATTCGAAACGTGCACCATGACCGGTGCGCCATCCGGTGACAACGACTCGCGCAGCTCGCAATCGATTTTCGGTTTGTATTCATCCGGACAGACGAAATTCGGAATCACTTCGATCCGATCGAACCCGAACGTTTCAATAGTCGCTTGCTTCAGGTAATGTGAAATCGCCGTCACGCCATCCGATTGCTCGAGGCCGTACTTCGTAATCGGGAGATACGACCGGTCAGCTCCGACGAGGGTGATATCTGTGCCGTGTAATGTGGTGATCACGGGCAGCCGCCGATGGCCTTTGATCGACTCGCGAGCAAGGATAGCGCTAATCGAATGAGGAATCGCGTAATGCACGTGCAGTAGGTCGAGATTCTCGTTGTCAGCCACCGAAGCCATCTTCGTCGCGAGCGCCAGATCGTATGGCTGATGTTCAAAAAGCGGATACGACATCATCTCGACTTCGTGAAAGCGCACGCGCTCGTTCAACTCAGTCAGCCGCGTGGGCAAAGCGGACGCAATAAAGTGCACGGTGTGTCCGCGGGCTGCCAACTCCTTTCCCAATTCTGAGCCGACGATCCCGCTGCCGCCGTAACTTGGATAAACCGTGATGCCGATATTCATGAAATTTTGAGCAGTATGCCGTGAGCCGTGAGCAGCACGCAAACGAAGAGTTCTTCGCCCGCTACCAAAACCGGTCAGCGTTGAAACTTGCCTTGGCGCAATTTTGGGCATATATACGAATACGGCTGAGGTTCCAATGGTGATTCTGCTACTCGTACCATTGATGATGCCCTTTTTCTTTCTCGGCCAAACCTCTGCAATTTCCTACGGCGAGAATTCCACAGTCGTTGTCAGTTTCAAGTGGTCGCCCGTCCGACGAATTCCCAGAAGACAGGAAGTTCCCAACATGGCGCCGCCGCCAGAGATGACGGCCGGCAACAAAAATGGCGGGCGCATCGCGCGAATAAACAACCCGCAGATTCCCGATCCCAACGAACAGACTATTGACGGCCGCAGCGCTGCGATGGAGAAAATCGTTCAGGAGTCGCGCGTCGCAAATCCTAAGCCCATCGATGGCTTTCTATACGAAACGCGACTTCGCAACGCCGGGATTAAACCGATCGAGATCGTTTTTTGGGAATACGCGTTCATCGATCAGGCGAACACAGTCGTCGCGCGACATCAATTCCTGTGCGGCGTGAAAATCAAACCAGGCAAAGAAAAAGATGTCAGCGTGTTCAGCCTGTTGCGACCGAGCGATGTCATAAATGCCGCGAGCGCCGGCGACAAATCGCCGACTGGATTGCGTGAAAGAGTGTCGCTTAATCGCGTGGAGTACGCCGACGGCTCAATCTGGCAGCGGCGTGATTGGAATTTCGGTGAGATTAAGATGAGCTACAAACGCGTCATCGAAACACCTTGGGAAGGTGAGATGTGTCGCGGCCTCTAATCCACAGGCAATCCGAATAACCTAAACCCCAAAGAAAGAGAGGCGGGCGACCCTCGCAATCGCCCACCTCGTCTCATCTGGTCTCACCTTTTGAGAAAAAGGGGGGCCAAGTGAGGCTGGCGAGTATATGCCCATGATCGAGATGCCGCAAGCAAATTGTGTATTGAATTGGGGCGCAGCACATCAAACAGCGGAAGGATCTCTCCATCCTCTAGTCGCCAGTTAGAAAACTTTTCACTGAGCGCCTATAATGGCGACATCTCAGAAGTAAGAAGTACAACAAGATGCCAAAAATTAGCGATATTCAGGAAACTCCGAACCCCAACGCCGTAAAATTCATCCTGCGCGAGCCACTCACCAATGGTGTCGGGCGGCAATTCGCGTCGAACGATCAGGCCCAGAGCGATCCGTTGGCGAAGTCACTGTTCGACGTTGGCAGTGTCGTCTCGGTGTTCTACATGGACAACATGGTCACCGTGGAAAAAGAAGACTCAGCCGATTGGGATGAACTGCTGCCGACCCTGGCGGTACCAATCCGCGCCGCGCAATCTGTCGCTCCTGCCTCTGGCAATGGAACGGCCGCAGTCGGAGGCGCAATCGCCGCCGTGACCAGCGATGATCCTCGACTTCTTAAGATCAATGAAATTCTTGATGAAAGAGTGCGTCCGTACCTGATGGGTGACGGTGGTTATCTCGAGATTATTGACCTGAAGGACCACACCTTGAACATTCGTTATCAGGGCGCGTGTGGCAGCTGTCCCAGTTCATTGACCGGCACCTTGATGGCAATTGAAAACATGCTGAAGACAGAAGTCGATCCGGAATTGGAGGTGGTTCCGGTTTAAGGACCGCACGCATCCTGCGTGCGCTGCGCGGGCATCCTGCGCGCTCGAACACACGAGATTCTGCCGCCAGGATGGCCACGAACCGCAGGCAAGATGTCTGCGCTCCTCAATTTCCGGAACCATGTCTATTTCCGCCGCGTTCTAGTCAACGCCACACATTCGTCCAAGTCCGCCGGAGGATTCACAATGCGCCGAGTCTGTCTTATTTTCCTGCTCGTATTTCCGGTCGTCGCATCGACCGCGTTCGGTCAGCCCAATGACACACGGAAACCTGCGAGTGCGGAAGTCGCAAAGGCCAAAACCGAAAAGGATCTCGAGGCGGAGCGGATTTTGCGCGAACGTCGCGCGAATGCGCAATCGCTGTTGATTTCCCTTGCCTCCGACGCCGATCGTTACAACGATTCCAAGCTGCGGGCGCGCACTTTGGCCCGAATAGCGTTTGCACTCTGGGATGCCGATGCAGAACGCGGCCGCGCGCTGTTTCGCAAAGCATGGGATGCCGCAGAGAGCGTGGATCAAGAAGCTCAGCGCAAGCTTCAGGAAGACATCAAGGAACAGCAGGCGAAAAAGGGAAGCTATGCCGTCACTAACCCGCCCAGCATTCGTGCCGAAGTCTTGCGGCTTGCGGCGCGACGCGATCGTAAGCTCGGCGAAGAGTTGCTGGCGAAATTGAACACCGCAAAGCAACAGGAGGCTTCGGAAGCCGCGGACAGGTTGCGTAATTTTCGGTCGGGTTCGGAGGCCGACAGTCAAAGACTTAGTTTGGCCAGACAGCTGTTGGATGCTGACGTAGAACGTGCTCTGCAATTCGCGGATCCGGCACTTGGCAATATCAACCAGGAGTCTTTGGATTTTCTTTCTTATCTTCGCGACAAAGACGCCGCCGCCGCGGACCAAAGGTATGCCGCATTGTTGTCTCTGGCCGACAGGGATCTGCAATCCGATGCCAATACCGTGTCGATCCTATCGTCTTATTTGTTCTCGCCGCACACCTTCGTGACCTTCGATAATAATGGCTCCTCAGTGTCGTCAACTTCACGCAATAACGGACCTGCAGCGGTTCCCGCTCAATTGCGCGATGCCTTTTTCCGTACCGCTGCAAATATTCTTCTTCGGCCACTGCCGCCGCCCGGACAGGATCAGAGTTCTTCAGGCGTTCAGGGCAAGTACTTGATGCTGAAGCGGCTCATGCCACTGTTCGACCAATATGCTTCGCGAGACATGGCCGAGGCGGTGCGCACACAAATGGAAGCCATGACGAATCTGGTCTCTGAGGACGCCAGACAACGTGACGACAACCCCTTACGCGAGGGAATTCGCGCGCCGATGAGCACTGAAGATCGAGAGAAGTCCCTCCTCAACCGCATCGATCGCGCAAAGACGTCTGAGGAGCGAGACCAAATCTATGTGGAGCTGGCGCGTTTGTTTACTGACACCGACGACAACCGAGCACGCAACTACGTGGACAAGATCGATGACAGCGATTTTCGGCAAAAAGTGCGCGCGTACATTGACGCCAGCATGTTAATGAATGCTATGGGCAAGAAGAATCCCGACCGCGTGATTGAACTCGTGCGCACCGGTGAGCTCACTCACTTCCAAAAGTCATGGGGATTTAGTCAGGCCGCCAAATTCCTGGGGAAAACCGATCGCGACAAAGCGCTTTCGGTGCTCGAAGAAGCGGCTGCCGAGGCAAGGCGTATCGATCCTTCCGATCCGGATCGGCCGCGCGCATTAATTAGCGTAGTCAACGCCATGTTAACAATCGATCGCAGCAAAGCATGGGAAGCGACTGATGACGTGTTGAAGGCGGCAAACTCTGCAACAGAATTTACCGGCGAAGATGGAGTGATGAGGACGAGCCTTGTTTCGAAAAGCAATTCTTCGTTCAGAAGCTCATCGAACGGCGAGTTTAATCTTGAGCCGCTCTTCACCGAACTGGCCAACGAAGACTTCGAGAAATCGATTGGACTAGCGCGATTGTTTGAGCGTGAAGCGCCGCGCGCCGCAGCCACCATCGCGATTGCGCGAACTGTATTGGAAGAGAAGAAAAAGTAACGTAAGGACTGATAGAAAGCTACCTTAGCTACCTTAGCTGTCTCAGTCCTCAGTCCTCATCACTCGGTCCTTTGATTTTAGGAATAGATATTCATCGGCCGCGTCAGCAACGCAAACGGGTCGTCAACGTTCAGCGCCTCGCGAACATAAAACGGCTCGCCATCTTCCACGCCAATCAATGAACCGTAATATCGGGCGCGGTCGGCAATTTGCCGCAGGAAACCCTTCTGGGCGATGCGCGTTTCCGGCTCTTTCGAGTCAGCAAGGTAGAACTGCGACGCGTATGCACTAATGGCTTCCATTTTCTTCTCCGCGAAGTCGGAAACGTCCACAACGAATGACGGCATCACGAGGCGTGAATAAACCGCGTGGGCGATCGCGGGCATCTTGATTGCTTCGAAGCCACTGTCCTTATCGTAGCGTCGCATCGTCGCGAGTCGCGCCGCATCCCGGACAATGTGCGCGGTCGCGGCATGATCGGGATGGGGATCGTCCCAATGCGAAGTGAAGACGACTCTCGGACGATGCCTTCTTAAGACGCGGACCACCGCGAGCTTGCTTTCCTCGTTGAGAGCCAGATGTCCGTCCGGCAAACCGACATTCACGCGCGCATCCAAATTCATCACACGCGCCGCATCGAGCGCCTCTTTCGCGCGAATCTCCGGCGTGCCCCTCGTGCCCATCTCGCCGCGCGTCATGTCGGCTATCCCACAGCGATAGCCGAGCGACTTCAGCTTAAGGAGCGTGCCGGCCATCGTCAGCTCGGCATCGTCGGGATGCGAAAACATGGCGAGAACATCGAGTTGAATTTGATCGGCCATCACGGATGGAAAAATATTGAAAACTAGAAATTGAAAAATACAAATTGAAAATTTCGCTCATTCAATTTGCAGTTTTCATTTTTCACTTTTCACTTTTCAATTTGCAATTGCGGTTAGGCTTCATTGCGGGCCGCTCAACGGCTTTATAATGATCGTTCCGTCACCCACCGTGAACGAGAGTTTCGCGCCTCCTGATCCCGCGCGTGCCTGCAGAAGCCGCGGATTGCTCGTCCCACCTTCGCGCGCCGCGAGGTCGTCGTAAGCATTCTTAATTTCACCAAGCCGCAGGACAGTCGCGTCGATGTCGCCGCTGAACCCGGTCGCCAGCGCAACGTCGAGCGTTCCTCCCGCCAATTGCAAAGTCATCCCAAGCCCATGCCAACTGCGCGCTGGGACCGTGACAGTCACGGCGCCTCTTTGAATGATTCCAGAGAAATAACCGCCCGTCAGCGAAAGGTCAGCATCACTTTGCAAAGCGTTGACCCGCATGGCCCCTTCGACGCCACTCAGCTTCAGCGGGCCTATGCCTGCATCGATTTCGATATCAGTCAACGCCGGCACTTTTATGTGGAAATCAACTTTCCACGGCAGACCAAAAAGATTCTTGGGAAATTTCCTCGCGACCTGGCGCATGTATTTCTTGTCGTGTGTGCCGCTGGTGATGATGCGCACGTGATTTGTGTCGACGTCCACAGCAAAGTTGTTGACAGTAGCCAAAAGATCAAGATCACTGTTCGTGGGACCGTGCAATTCGATTTCGGCTGCGACGTCGACCTCGTTGTGATTCCAACCTTCGATCGTAATCGATCCCACCGGCGCGCCAACTATTGACAATGTGCCACCGTAAGGTAGTCGATGCGCTTCGTGTCGCGAGATGACCCGCTTCAGATCGGCTTTCGGTTCTTCCGGTTTCTTTTCTTTCTGTGCGGATGCGAGCGGCGGGAAGATACCAGTCGAGACGACTGCGGCAATCAAAGCAAGGATCAGCGATACCTTGAATTTCTGCACTGAAGTGGATTGTGCGGGAGAAAGAAAAAGTTGTCTAGCGGCGCAAGAAGTTTATGTTGCCTTGGTAAGTTGTGACCGTGACTGAGGCGCGCCCGTCGCCGACATCACCAATGACGCGCCGGCCTTCGCCGACAGTTTTCATGTTCGGATTCCAGAATTTGCCCATGGAAATTTTTTGCGCCGGCGCCGTGGCGACCAGACGGAATCCGCAATTCACCGGCAGTTGCAACGTAATTGTTCCCTGCCCCGATTTGAATTCATAAGTTCCGCCCGAGGTGAAATCGCCGTCAAAGAAAACGTCACCCGTCGAGTTCGACGCAAACACGCGCGTCGCGTTGATGCCGTACAGTTGAATGTCGCCCGAAGTCCACACATGCGCGCGCACCAGTTCGCCCTGCACGTTACTCACGTTGATTTGGCCACGACGCGTTTCGAGATCGACCGATGAACGCGCCGGCACCTGAACCTTGAAATTCACATCCCCGACATCGTTGCGACCGCGATTGTCACCGACAATGTCGATTACCAACCCAGCTTCGGTCATGCGGGGGTTGAATTGGACTGTCGGCGCTTCCATCAGCGCGGTGACTTTGATCTCGTCGCGATTCCAGGTCTCTACCGTAATCGTTCCCGAAAGGTTCTTCAGTTCGAGCCGAACATTCTTCCCTGCCGGATAGTGACGCGACACACTCTTCTGCGCGAACGCTGCCGTCGTCAGCAACGTGAAAACAAAAACGATAGATACTACTGGTCGAATCATGTGGGCAGGTGGGCGGCGGTTCATCACTAACGGTCTACGGCAATACCAACATCGACTGATTATAGATCACCGAACTCCTTCAGCAAGGCGATTTTATCGTTCAAAGCAGCGTTGAGAACATCTTCCGAAACTTCATCGTGAGGATTCTGGTTCAGTCGTCGCATCGCTTCGTTCACCGTACCATCATAGATGCTCATGTCCCGATCAAAAGCATCGCGCATTTGTTGGGTCCAGCGCGCTTTGTTCAACTCGACGCGCTTGTTCCAGTACTCAATCAACTGCTCTTGCTGTCGATAACGGTCGTGAACATTGGAAACATCAGTCCCAATCGCGACGCCACCGGTTCTGATTCCACCGTTGTTGGCTATCCGCATCGCAGCGAAAGTGAACAGCACGGCAACCACAAGAGTGGCTGCTATCGATGTTGCGAGTTGCGGAAAAGTTAGCTGCCAACTTCGATTCGTCAGACGAAACCACCAGCCGGCGCCGGCAGGGACTGCGGCAGGTTTACGGCTTCCTAATTCCGCTTCGATCACATTACTGATCCGCAGCCACATTGCCTGCTCATTCGGCACTGCCTCGTACTCGCCGCGTTGTTCGCGACAGTAAGAGACGATTACCTGCAAGTCTGTGCGGGCTTCGGCACAGGGCGCACAGGCGCTCAAGTGTGCTTCGACTTCTTCACAGACACTGGGAGTCAACGACCCATCGATCAAGTCGCTCAAGAGATTCTGGTACTTCTCGCAGTTCATTGTTCTAACCTCGGATGCGTCGCATCACGGATAAAGCTTAGGACGACGCGACAAGGCGCGGTCTCGAAAGCAACAAAGGGGAGACTGCGTTTGGGGGCGATAGCTTCGCCGTATGTCAATTTGGCCCGGCTTGGTAGTTTTCTTCGAAAAAACCGGCCAAGTCTTGGTTGCTAGTGCGCCTTTTTCTGTTGCCTGAGTAATCCACGTAATTTCATGCGCGCCTTATGCAATTGCGACTTTGACGTTCCCACTGAGCAGCCCAGCATACGCGCAATCTCCTCGTGCTCGTGTCCCTCGATATCATGCAGCGTGAAAACCGTCCGATAACCAGGTGGTAACTGGGCAATTGCCTTATCCAAAGCGATGCGATCAACCACCGGCATAGCGTTCGGATTTTCCGTCCCCTTTACGATTTGCACCGGAACTTCGCCCTCTTCGGTGGTCTGTTCGAGCCGGACGCCCCGCTTCCGGAAATGCATCAGCACCTGATTTACAGTTAGCCGGTGCAGCCAGGTCGTGAAGGCTGACTCGCCACGGAAGCTACCGATTTTGCGAAAGAGCTGGATGAATACTTCCTGCGCCAGGTCTTCGGCCTCGACCACATTTCCCGTCATGCGCAAACAGAGCGAGTAAACGCGCCGGTTGTGCCGCTGGTAAAGCTCCTCGAAGGCTTTCATGTCGCCTTCGGCCGCTTTTTGCGTCAGTTCAAAGTCCGACGTTCGCGGTGTCTCGGTTTCGATACCAGCCACAGGTTCGCGCGTGCGCACGCTTCCTTCAGTCTGAACCATCGTCCGACTCATGAAACTTCGGGCGGAACGATTGTTTGAGGGCGCAGTTTTAGTATCCGATTTTACGGTTGAGGTGACAAGCGGCGGTGTTGCGCCGTTAGAGTTGCCACTAATGAGTCACTGGTTGACGCGGAACAGTTTATTCAACCGGCCCAATGCCGCGCCGACGAAATACACGTCGCAGAGCCTCAGCATTTTGGCCACGATATAGATTTCGGTCAGCGTCGATGATGGCGCGGGCGCCTCGCGCGAACGTGGTAAAGCCATCGAGTTGAAAGTGACTTTCGAGAATTATGCGATCGGCGATAGTGCGTCCCAACGCCCGACGAACATCCCAAAGTGTGGCTGACCAAATCTGGCCGTTGTCGTGTTCGTCGGCAGTCTCGCCATGATCGAATGATTCATAAGTAAGCTTCAGATCGACCCGGCGCACACATGGCGGATCGAACTGCGTCATCTCCACGCCATCCCAAGTGCCAACCGAAGTTTGATAGCGCCGCGGCTTCTTCTCGGCAAAAAAGCTGGCGGCAAAATAATCGCCGAAACCTTCGCCCATCGCGGCCGCTTCCTGTGATTGGCCGAAGCCTGGGCAAATCGCGTCCTGAATCGCGTGACCGAATTCGTGAAGGATAATCTCAGCGTCTTCCGCGTCATTTATTCCGCCCGTGCCGAACGTGATGCTCCGATCATGCGGACTGTACCAGGAGTTATCATCGTCAGTGCCGTTCGCATTAATGGCCAAAGGTTCGCGGAAAATCGCACGGCTTCCGCGGAACCCGAGGGTCTCCAGGTAGCCGATCGCGCGATCGACGTGGAAATAAGTCATGACTTCTTCAAACCGCGGATTGTCGCTGGCGAATTTCGAGTCGTCTTTCAAGTCGCCGCGCCTCAAGTCCACGCGACGCCGCGTGAGCGCTGTGGACACTCGCCGCCCATCCAACGACCGATTGCCTCTCAATGCGCTCAGCCTGACGCGAACATAGGCGGTATCGGGCGGCACAAGAAATTTGCCGTTGTTGACAAGGTCGCGAGCCGAGCCGAGCGCGATGACTGGATTCGGGTCGAAGATGCGCGCGAACACCGCTTCTGAAAGATTGTCGAACTTTCCCAGAATGCGCCCCGTCTCGCCGTCGACAAACACGACCCAGTCTCCGCGCGGCTTTCGCTTTTGAATTCGCACGCGATAGGCGGGGCGCAAGATCGACTTGATCGGAAACCACAATTGCTCGGACGAGACGACGCGCGTCAATCTCGCTCGGACGCTGTGCAATGCCCGCTGTCGTGCCGTCGCCATGCTAATCGCAAATTCCGCCGCGGGTTTTAGAAACTTGCGCGGCACTACCCGATTCTTGACGAGATAGATGCTTCCATCTTTCGCCATGTGCACAGTCACGTAAGCCCGCTGAATCGGCAAGCTGTGCAGTCTTTGCTGGAAAATGACGTGATGTGCGCCGAGACTCTCAATCTGCCGTGCGCGCCGCAAGCGGACGCCTACAGTTCCGAGGAGCTTGGCATTATTTCCGATGAAGTTCTCCGCAACGACATGAGGCGCCCCCCGATGCGGCCTGGTGCGAAAGCCCCAGATTTCTTTTGGGGTACCGTATTGCATACCGGGAATAACGTTGTAACGACGGATTTGCATGGCGTATTCCTTTCGTCGAGTAGCTATGTCCAATAAGTGCGGTCCAGCGAACGGTAGTGAACTGCTTCGGAAACGTGCGCCGAGGTGATGGCGTCGGAGTTATGCAGGTCAGCGATAGTTCGGCTGACCTTTAGGATTCGATCATAAGCACGGGCTGACAAACCCAGCCGAGCCATTGCGCGTTCCAGCATACTCTCACTTTCCGCATCGATTCGGCAATATTTTCGAATCAGGCGTGGCGACATCGCGGCGTT
>Ga0207675_100002502_pt1 | contig 18179 bp, 19 predicted proteins | sample KBSSwiS42_FD_184305 | JGI IMG/M metagenome (GOLD analysis project Ga0207675, IMG submission 184305) | Switchgrass rhizosphere microbial communities from Kellogg Biological Station, Michigan, USA - KBS Switchgrass S4-2 (SPAdes) (version 2) | ecosystem: Host-associated > Plants > Roots >... | reverse complement strand
GGCGGCACGCTGTTCCTGGACGAAATCGGCGACATGAGCCCGAGCACGCAGGCCAAGATCCTGCGCGTCCTGCAGGAGCACGAGTTCGAGCGCCTGGGTGGCACCCGCACGCTGCGCGTCGACGTGCGCCTGATCGCGGCGACCAACCGCGACCTGCCGGCGATGGTGCAGGCCGGCCAGTTCCGCGAGGACCTGTACTACCGCCTGAACGTCGTCTCGATCGAGATGCCGCCGCTGCGCGAGCGCAAGGACGACATCGTGCCGCTGGCGATGTCCTTCATCCGCCGGTTCGCCGGCGAGCTGAAGAAGAAGATCGACGGGCTCGAGCCGGAAGCGCAGAAGCTGTTGATGCGCTACAACTGGCCGGGCAACATCCGCGAGCTCGAGAACACGATCGAGCGCGCCATCCTGCTGGCCGAGGGGCGCGCCATCGCTCCGGGCGACCTGCGGCTCGGCGAAGTGCCGACCGCGGGCGGCGGCAGCCGCGACCACGCGGCGGTCGTGAAGATTCCGCCGACCGGCATCCCGCTCGAGGAGATCGAGCGGCACGCGCTGACCGAGGCGCTGAAGATGTCGAACTGGGTGCAGAAGGACGCGGCGGAGCTGCTGTCGATCAGCCCGCGCGTGATGAACTACAAAATCAAGACGCTGAACATCGAGTTCCCGCGCGGCCGCCGCGCGGCGCCGCTCGTCGCGCAGGCCTCGTAGCACGACAAAGGCGGGAAGTCCGTGGACTTCCCGCCTTTCTGTTTGCCTTCCCGCCTTCGAGCCTAAGACCTCTCAGCCTTCCGGCCTCCCAGGCTTTCAGCCTTTCTAGTTGTCGTCGTCATCGCCGACGACATTCACGAAACTGAACATATGGTCGTTGATCGAGTGGCCGCGGTTCATGCAGATGACCAGGTAACGGCCATTCTTCGTGAACTTGACTCTGATCTGCTCCGCGACCGGCCTGACTGGATTGGTTGGCGTCGCAACCGCATTAGTGCCCTGGTGGAAGATCCCGGCGACTTGGATGGGATTGCCATTGGCATCCAGGCCCGGAATAAGGGCGGTCGTCCCGACAAGTATGCGGTCCGCATCGTCGACGCGGCCGAACGGGGGATTCGCGCCGATATCGATGACAACATTTCCGTGGCCATCGGTGATCACATGCGGCGCAGCGACGAACGCGGCCGTGCATGGCAGCGATCGCGTCGGGCAGAGGCCATCGCCGGCGCCAACGATGTCCTCACGTGTTGTGTCCTTGCTGACCCTATACACTGAAACGCCATGGCCGCCGCCGTTGACGCGAAACGTCACGGTGCCGTCCTTGAAGATCGTCGCTTCGCCGTCTTTCACGCCGCCCACTGGCTGCAGGAAGTGAGTCGCGGCAGCCGGCGTGCCCTGTGGCTGCGGCTGGCCGAAGTCCACGACTGCATGCTGGACGGCGGCGGCCGCTTCTTTGTCTTTGTCTCTCTCGCCAGCCAAACCCACCGTCGGGAATGCCAGGGCGGCCAACAAGGCGACGCGAGTCACGATCGTGCGGCGACACTTCATAGCGTTGCTCCTTTACCCACCCGTCGGGCGAACCGCGGGTTAGATTGTTGAGGAAGGCGCCTTTCTATGCCGACGCTCGACCGTTGTCAAATATCCTTTCCCTGAGTTTTCGGCATGCGGTCAGGTGTGAAACTGGAAATGAAAAAGGCGGGAAGCCCACAAGGACTTCCCGCCTCTTAGACCGCCTTTTGCCTTCCAGCCCTTCAGCCTTCCAGCCTTTCAAGCGCCCTACTTGTCGTCATCTCCCTCGCCGACCACGCTGACGAACCCGAACATGTGATCGTTCAACGCATGCGAGCGGTTCATGCAGATGACGAGAAATCGCCCGTTCCGGTTGAATTGAATCTGGATCCGGTTTCCCGCCGTCTGCACGCCCGTAACGGCGTTGATCGCCGTTCCGGTCAGGAACGCACCTTGAGGGTTGTTGGCGATCGCCGCGGGATTGGCCTTGTCGCCCGGCGAGCGTCCAGACGTCGCCAGCAGTCTGTGGGAGTGCGCCGGATCATCAACAGTCGGATTGGGGATGATGGTCGACGGCGCCGAATTGGCGGCCGTGAGGTTGAAGCCCGTCATTATGACCACGTCGCCTTTGGCGTCGGTGATCGTGTAGTTGAGGTTGTTGGTCCCCGTGATCGTGGTCGGGACGCCGTTCACGTCCACGTTGGGCGTGATAATGCCGCCGTTGCAGACGGCATTTCGGCCTCTCCGATCTGCTTCATTCGTCCCGCCCTGGCACAGATCCTCGGCGATGTCCTCACGGGTCGTCTTCTTATTGACCTCGTGGATCGCGATCCCGTGGCCACCGCCGTTGACGATGAAGGTGACCGTCCCGCCTTTTCTGATGGTGACGTCATCCGGTAACAGGAAATGCGTGGCCGAATTGTCCGGCGTGCCCGGAGTTCCCGCAAGGGGCGGTTGCGGCTGCGGCATCGCGAAATGGACCGTGGCGTTCTGAACCGCCGTGTTCTTCTCATCGGCCTTGCCTACCAGCGGTAAAGCGAAGGCGGCGATCACCGCAACGAGCCCGAGGCTTGTCCGTATCCTGATCATGTCCATGCTCCTGTGAAAGGCGACCCGTGAAACCGAACGAACGCCGCGCGATCTCAGCGACGGTGAGCCGCTGCTGTCCTTGGGCGTCTGGGAGTGTTGTGGCGCCGCTCTCGGGCGGCGTGCGGTGGATTCAGCCTCGGGCTGAGGGTGGCGCGGTGTTGGACCGGCGTGCTGGTACCTTCGCTAATCCATCTCCTGGATTTCTGCGACAGCCAGACGCCGCGCCGGCTGGAGGATGCACTCCAAGCGCCGACAGCTCAACGACGGACAGGCTGCGCTTGAGATTCGAGCCTGCGAATCCTACTGCCATCAGCCCCAGAGAGCCAGAAAAAAGATGAGTTAAGAATTTCTTTATGACTTGACCGCGCGTGGATGGGTTCTGCGGTAGACCTCGAGCAGCTGCGCGGCGTTGACGTGCGTGTAGCGCTGCGTCGTGCTGAGGCGGGCGTGCCCGAGCAGCTCCTGGATCGCGCGCAGGTCGGCGCCCCGCTGCAGGAGATGCGTGGCAAACGAATGGCGCAGCGCGTGCGGGCTGATGCCGGTGCGCGGCGTCGCCGCGCTGGCGTACCGCCGGACCAGCCGATCGACGCTGCGGACCGTCAGCCGGCCGCCGCGGTAGTTCACGAACAGCGGATCGCGTCTCCGGCCGTGTCGATCCGACGCCGCGGCGCGGCGCGCCGTCGCATCGCCGCGCGCATCGGCCAGCAGCTGGTCGCGATCCTTCAGATACGCTCGCAGCGCGCCCGCCGTCGTCGCGTTGAACGGCACGAGCCGTTCCTTCCGCCCCTTGCCGAGCACCCGCACCATGCGCGCACTCAGGTTGACATCGTCCACGTCGAGGCCGGTCAGCTCGCTGAGGCGCAGCCCCGACGCGTAGAACAGCTCGAGGATCGCACGGTCGCGGCGCGAGAGCGCCGTGTCCCCAGCCGGCGCATCGAGCAGCGCGCCCATCTCCCGTTCCGAGAGGTGCGCCGGCATCCGGATCGCCTGCTTCGGCGCAGCGACCAGGCTGCCCGGGTCGTCGTCGATGAGGCCTTCGCGCCGCAGATAGCGCAGGAAGGTGCGCACCGCCGCCAGCTTGCGCGCCGCCGACGCGCGCGACTGCCCCTGCTTGTGCAGCTGCGCCATAAAACCGCGCAGCGCGTCGCGGGTGCAGTGCGACGGCTGCAGATCGCGCTTCTTGAGATCGGCATCCGCCGCCAGGTAGCCGATGAACTGGGTGAGATCGCTCTCGTAGGCGCGCACCGTGTGCGGCGAGGCGTTGCGGTTGAGCGCAAGAAACTGCAGGAACGCCTTCAGGTGCGCGATCACCGCGCGGCCGATCCCGCCGCGACCGTCGCGGCGATCCAGCGATCGAGGTCGGCGAGCGCGCGGGCCGACAGCGCCTCGTTGCGCAGCTTCTTTCCTTTCGGCGCGCGTTCCAGCGGCGGCATGATGCCGAAGGTGATGTTCGACGGCTCGTAGTGCGCCGGGTTGGCGTGCGAGACGTAATACGCCAGCGCGCCCATCGCCGTGGTGCGCGGCAGCGACGACACCGGTTCGCGCCGCGCCATCGCCGCGGCGTTCAGCCCGGCGAGCAGGCCCGAGGCGGCCGATTCGACATAGCCCTCGACCCCTGACATCTGGCCGGCGAAGAACAGCGACGGCCGCGCGCGCACCTGCCAGGTTTCCGCGAGCACGGTCGGGCCGTTGACGTAGGTGTTCCGGTGCACCATGCCGAAGCGGACGAATTCCGCCTGCTCGAGCCCGGGGATCAGGTGCAGCACGCGCGCCTGGTCGCCCCACTTGATTTGCGTCTGGAAGCCAACCAGGCTGAAGTGATCGCCGGCCAGGTTGTCCTGTCGCAGCTGCACCGCCGCGTACGGCTCGCGGCCGGTGCGCGGATCGACCAGACCCACCGGTTTCATCGGGCCGAAGCGCAGCGTGTCGCGGCCGCGATGCGCCATCACCTCGATCGGCAGGCACCCCTCGAAGAAGCGCTCCTTGTCGAAGTCGTGCACGGTCGCCGACTCGGCGGCGACCAGCGCGTCGTAGAAGCGGTCGTACTCGTCGCGCGTCAGCGGGCAGTTCAGGTAGTCGCCCTGGCCATCGTCCACCCCGCACGCGGCGCCGTCCGCCTGGCGCCGCAGGCTGCGATCCCATCGCGACGCGCGGAACACTTTCGCGCGATCGATGGTGTCGGCGAGCACGATCGGGCTGATCGCGTCGTAGAAATAGAGGTGATCCTGGCCGACGATGGCCGCGAGCCCGGCGGATAGCGCGTCGGAGGTGAGCGGACCGGTGGCAACGACGACCGGCTCGTCTTCGCTCGACGGCGGGATCGCGACGACTTCCTCGCGAACGATGGTGACGAGCGGATGCGAGGCGAGCGCCTCGGTGACGACCGCGGCAAAGCGATCGCGATCGACGGCGAGCGCGGCGCCGGCGGGCACGCGGCTCTGGTCCGCGGCGCGCATCACCAGCGATCCGAGGCGGCGCATTTCCTCTTTCAGCAGGCCCACCGCGTTATCGAGCTTGTCGCCGCGGAACGAATTGCTGCAGACCAGTTCGGCGAGCCGATCGGTCTTGTGAACAGCGGTCGGCCGGGCGGGTCGCATCTCGTGCAGCGTCACGCGCACGCCGCGAGACGCCGCCTGCCAGGCAGCCTCGGATCCCGCGAGGCCCCCGCCGACGATCCGGACGGCCATCAGCTCGCGCGCTTGCGCACGGCGCGTTTGGCCGAGGCGGCCTTGGGCTTGGCTTTAGTTTTCGCCGCGGCCTTGGGCTTGGCGGGTGCTTTGACGCTCACCTTCGCCGGCGGCGCCAATGGCTCTTCCACTCCACGCGGCGCACGGCGGCGGCCGCGAGCCGGCGCAGCGCCGCGGCGGCCGCGCCGCGCCGACGGCGGCGCGCCGCGCCGCGCTTCGATCAGCGCCAGCGCCTCTTCGAGGGTGAGCGCGCCGGGGTCGATCCCCTTCGGGATCGACGCGTTGATCTCGCCGTCGGTCACGTAGGGGCCGTAGCGTCCCTCGAGTAACTGAAGGGCGCCGCCGCCGTTCGGCCGCTCGATCGTACGGATCACCCGCTTGGCCGCCTGCCGCGCCGAGCGCTTGGGCTGCGCCAGCAGCGCCAGCGCGCGCTCGAGGTCGACCGTGAAGAGATCGTCGTCCGCCTCGAGCGAGCGGTAATCGTCGCCGTGCTTGATGTACGGGCCGAAGCGTCCGAGGCCGGCGACGACGGGCTGCGTCGACTCGGGGTGCGTGCCGAGCTCGCGCGGCAGTTCCAGCAGCTTCAGCGCATCGTCGAGCGTCACCGTCGATTCGGTCAGGCCGCCGGTCAGCGACGAGCGGCGCGGCTTTTCCTTGATCCCCTTGTCCGGCGTCTCGCCGAGCTGCACGTAGGCGCCAAACCGGCCATGGATCGCATAGACGTTCTGACCCGTCTTCGGATCGACGCCGAGGAGCCGCGGCCCCTCCGCCTTGGCGCGAATCAGCGCCAGCGCCTTGGCGACGGAGAGATCTGCGGGAGCGGTCATCGGCGGCACGCCAGCCGTCTTGCCCGGGCCGCCGTCACCCTGCTGCAGGAACGGCCCGTAGCGGCCGATGCGGACGCGAATCATCTCGCCCGACTCCGCGTCAGGGCCGACGTCGATCAGCGGATACTCGGCCCGCTCTTCCGCTTGCTTGACCGCTTCCTCGAGCCCCCGGTGGTGCCGATCGCCGCGATAGAACTGGCGGATGAAATCGAGCCACTCGCGCTCGCCGCGCGAGATCTGATCGAGGTCCTCCTCCATCTCCGCCGTGAACTCGACGTCGATCAGATCGCCGAAGTGCTCGCGCAACAGCCTGGTGACCGCGAACGCCGTATAGCTCGGGACCAGCGCTTTTCCTTGCCGGAACACATAGCCGCGGCGCTCGATCGTGCCGATGGTGGCGGCAAACGTCGAGGGCCGGCCGACGCCAATCCGCTCGAGCTCCTTGATGAGCGACGCCTCCGTGTACCGCGCCGGCGGGCTGGTGTCGTGCCCCTTCGCCTCGAGGCCGGTGAGGCGCACGCGCGTCGTCGTGCGATCGATGGTTTCGCCGACGGTCACCGCCGGCAGCAGCGTTTCCTGATCGGCGAGCTCGGCCTCGATGTCGTCGCTGCCCTCGACGTAGGCGCGGCGGAAGCCGGCGAACTCGATCGCCTTGCCGGAGGCGGTGAATGTCGCCTTCTCGCCGTTGTCGCCGGTGCCGGCGATCTCGATCGTCGTGCGCAGGACGCGGGCATCGGGCATCTGCGACGCCATCGTCCGCTTCCAAATCAGCTCGTAGACGCGCAGGTCGTCGCCCGACGCGTCGAGCGCCTGCGGCGCCACGCCGAACTCGGTCGGGCGGATCGCCTCGTGCGCCTCCTGCGCGTTCTTGACCTTGGTCGAGTAGCGGCGCGGTCCGGTGTAGAACTCGTCGCCGAACAGGCCGCGGATCGCACGCCCCGCCTCGCCCAGCGCCTCTTCGCTCAGCGTCGTCGAGTCGGTGCGGTGATAAGAGATGTGCCCTTCCTGGAACAGCCGCTGCGCAGCCTGCATGGTGCGCTGCGTCGAGAAACCGAGCTTGCGGCTCGCTTCCTGCGTCAGCGTCGACGTGGTGAACGGCGCCGCCGGCCGTTCGACGCCCGGCTTCGCTTCGACGCTGGCCACCGTGAACGGCAGGTGCTGCTCGAGCGCGCCGGCCAGCTTCGCCGCGTCGGCGTCCGACAGCAGGCGCACGTTCCTGGCGACCAGCACGCCGTTGGCGTCGAAGTCCTTGCCGGTGGCGACGCGCATGTCGCCGACGCGGGTCAGCGTTGCCGCGAAGCTGCGGCCGTCGGCGGCGAACTGCGCCTCGAGGTCGGAATAACGAGCGGTGCGAAAGGCGAGCCGCTCTTCTTCGCGATCGACGATCAGCCGCACGGCGACGCTCTGCACGCGGCCGGCGCTCAGCCCGGTCTGCACCTTCTTCCACAGCACCGGCGAGAGCGTGTAGCCGTAGAGCCGATCGAGAATGCGCCGGCTTTCCTGCGCCCGGACCAGGTTGTCGTCGACGTCGTGCGCTTCGCGCACCGCCTGGTCGATCGCCTTCTTCGTGATCTCGTGGAAGACGATGCGCTTGACCGGCACTTTCGGCTTCAGCACCTGGAGCAGGTGCCAGCTGATCGACTCGCCCTCGCGGTCGGGGTCGGTCGCGAGCATCACCTCGGAGGCCGACTTCAGCGCGGTCTTCAGCTCGCTCACGCGCTGGCGCTTGTCCTCGGGCACGACGTAATAGGGCTTGAAGTCGCCTTCGGTGTCGACGCCCAGCCGTCCCCACTTCTTGCGGCGGATCTCGTCCGGGACCTGACTGGCCGACTCGGGCAGATCGCGCACGTGCCCATAGCTGGCCTTTACCTGGTAATCGCTGCCGAGGAAGCGCGCCAGCGTCTGCGCCTTCGCCGGCGACTCCACAATCACGAGCGTTTTCGCCATAGACCCCGATCACCCTAACACGTTCTGTCGACCCGTACGAACCGGCCGCCCCCCACCCGCCGCACCAAACCCTGCAATTCGAGATCGAACAGACGCGGGAGAAGACGCGGTGAATTCAGGCCGGATCGCTCCGAGATCGCGTCGAGATCGCACGCCTCGCCCGGCGTCAGGTGCTCGAGCAGCGGGTCGGATTTCGCGCCGCGCGCGGCCGCGTCGCCGCCGCGCACGCCGCGCCCCATCCCGAGCTCTTCCAGGACATCATCGGCCGATTCCACGATCCGCGCGCCGTCGCGCAGCAGAGCGTGCGCGCCGCGATTGCGTCCGCTCAACACGCTGCCGGGCACCGCCAGCACGTCGCGCCCCTGCTCGAGCGCGCAGCGCGCGGTGATGAGCGACCCGCTCTTGTCGTTCGCCTCGACGACCACGACCGCGCGCGACAGGCCGCTGATGATCCGGTTGCGCCGCGGGAAGAACATCGCCAGCGGCGGCGTGCCCGGCACGAGCTCGCTGATGACCGCACCGTTCCTGCGTTCGATCTCGCGCGCCAGGCCCGCGTGTTCAGGCGGATAGACGACGTCGACGGCCGATCCGAGCACGGCAATCGTGATCCCGTCGCCATCGAGCGCCCCACGATGCGCGGCCGAATCGATGCCGCGCGCCATGCCGCTCACCACCGCCAGGCCGGCAGCGGCGAGATCGCGCGCCAGCTGCGTCGAGACCGCGAGGCCGTACGGCGACGCGGCACGCGAGCCGACGACGGCCACTGCGGGCGCGTTGAGCGCCGACGGATCGCCACGCACCCATAACACCGGCGGCGGCACCGCAATCGTGGTCAACGCCACCGGATACCGCGGATCCGTCCACGCGATCGCCAGGATGCCCGACGCCGCGGCGCGCTGCACCGCAGCCGCCGCACGCGAGCGCAGCATCGAAGCCGGCTGCGGTTCGTCGCGCGCAGCGCGCTCGGCGAGATCGTCGATCACGGTGCGGGGAGAATCGCCGGCGCGGATGCGCTCGGCAGCGGGCAGCGCGCACGACGCGGGCAGCAGGGAGAGTGCGACGAGCTCGACGAGATCGGTCATGGCCACACCTCGAGCGGCGCGGGCTCGACCTACGCATCAGGATATACCCGCGCGTGCTGCAGCGCGGCTGATGCGCACTGCGTCCTGGCGAGGACGCGAATGACCACGGTTTTTCGGACGCGGCGCGCATCATCATGCGATTACCCGTTGTTTCTCAGGCCCATCCGTGGCACATGGCTTGCTCGAACAGGCTCAGGAGTACGGTATAGTGGACGGGGTCCTCCTATGAAAATCCCGGTCGCGGCGTTCGTCGCGTGCATCGCGGCCGTGTCAGCGTCGCCGTCGTTCGCCGACGCGCGCAGCGACGCCCGTGCGCAGGTCGAGTTCGGCATCAGCGTCGCGCAGCGCGGTTTGTGGCGCGAAGCCATCTATCGCTGGGAGAAGGCCACCGAGCTCGACCCGACCTACGTCGCCGCCTACAACGACCTGGCGATTGCCTACGAGCACGAAGGGCAGCTCGACAAGGCCCGAAAGGCCTACGAGAAAGCGCTCGAACTGGACCCGAACAACACGCAGGTCCGCCAGAACTACGAGCTGTTCAAGGAAATCAATGACCGGACCAGCCAGGGCAAAGAAAAGTAGCGGCGCGCTCGCCACGCTCGCCTGTGGCGCGGCCATGCTCGCGTTCGCCTGCGGCACGAGCTACTACGAGATCCCGATCGAAACGCCAATCCAGCCGAAGCTCGACGTCACGCCGTTCCAGCGCGTGCTCGTCGCCGGCTTCGTTGCCGGCGGGAGCGAAGACGTCGACGCGAATCAGGAGACCGTGCGCCTGCTGCGCAGCCAGCTGCGCACGAAGTCATCGCTGCGTGTGATCGACGCCGATCCGATGCCGCTGATCGACATCGCGCAGGACCAGAGCCAGACCAATACGACGCCGCCTGCGGCCGACGAGGCGCCGCCGACTCGTGAGATCTCCACCCGTCCGCCAGCCGGCGGCAACCAGACGGTGCCGCTGCCGCACAACATCAAGGAAGAAAAGGATCTCGAGCCGTACGAGCGGCTCTTCGCCAACACCGCGTACTGGAAACGCATCGGCGAGGAGTTCCAGAACCCGCTCATCGTCACCGGGACGGTGCTCTTCACCAACCGCTCGACCTCCGGCTTCGTCCAGCGCGACCAGGAAACGTTCGACAGCCTCGGCCGCCGCCGCGTCGTCCCGACGCGCACCTACATGGAGCGCAAGGGCTTCATCCTGCGGCCGAAGTTCGTATTCATCGACGGCCGCACCGGCGCGACGATGTACTCGGAGAGCTACCGCGAAGAGATCCTCTACAACGCGCAGCAGAACACGCCGGCGCTCTCCTCGTATTTCGAGCTGATGGATCGTCTGGTCCCCAATTTCCTGAGCGCGCTCAGCAGCCAGAAGATTCGCGGCACGCGTGTCTTGCTGAAGTAAGGCCCCTCTCCCGGGACGGGCGCACGGCTCGGCCGTTCGCGCCCATAACCCTTTACAGCCCAGCGAGTTCAGTGTTAAAATCTCGGTTTTGCACAGGTGTCGATCATGTACGCAATCATCCAGACCGGCGGGCATCAGGTGAAAGTGACGCCGGGCGGCGTCGCGAAGCTGTTCGGCACGGCCGGTGAGCCGGGCGCCGAGCTCTCGCTCGATCAGGTGCTGGTCGTCGAGAAAGACGGCGGCGAGCTCGTGGCGGGCGCGCCGTTTGTCGCCAACGCGCGAGTGATCGCGGTCGTCGACGGCGAGACGCGCGGACCCAAGATTCGGGTGTTCAAGAAGAAACGCCGCAAAGGGATGCGCCGCACCAAAGGGCACCGCGCCGTCTACACGCAGGTTCGCATCAAAGATATTCTTCTCTAGGGCAGCAATGGCTCATAAAAAAGGACAGGGCAGCTCACGCAACGGCCGCGACTCGAACTCGCAGCGGCTCGGCGTCAAGGCGCACGACGGCAATCTGGTCAGCGGCGGCACGATCATCGTCCGGCAGCGCGGCCGCCGGTTCCGCCCCGGGTTGAACGCCGGGCTCGGCAAGGACGACACGATCTTCGCCAAGGTCGCCGGCAAGGTCCGCTTCGAAGATCACGGCGCGCGCGGCCGCGTGATCAGCGTGCTGCCGATCGAGTCATGAGAAATTGGTGAGTTGGCGACTTGGTGAATTGGTGAATCACTCACCAGCTCGCCAACTCTCCAAGTCACCAATTGTATGTTTGTAGACGAAGTCGACATTCACGTCGAAGCCGGACACGGCGGGCGCGGCTGCCTTGCGTTCCGCCGCGAGAAGTTCGTGCCGCGTGGCGGCCCGAGCGGCGGCGACGGCGGACACGGGGGCTCGGTCTTCGTCGTTGCCAGCCCGCACATCAACACCCTCATCAACTTCCGCTTTCATCCCGAGTTCGCGGCCGAGCGCGGCGAGCACGGCATGGGCTCGAACTGCACCGGCCACGCCGGCGCCAATCTCGAACTCGCCGTGCCGATCGGCACGCTGGTCTACGAGAAGAACCGCGACGGCGACGGCCCGCCGTTCACGCTGGTCGCCGATCTGGCGGAAGAAGGCCAGCGCGTGCTGGTCGCCAAGGGCGGGCGCGGCGGCCTCGGCAACGCGCGCTTCGCCTCATCCACCAACCGCGCGCCGCGCAAAGTGCAGCCCGGGGAACCGGGAGAGATCAAGGATCTGCGGCTCGAGCTCAAGCTGCTCGCCGATGTCGGCCTGGTTGGCTTTCCCAACGCCGGCAAGTCGACGATGATCGCGCGCATCTCCGCGGCGCGGCCGAAGATCGCCGACTACCCGTTCACCACCCTGGTGCCCAATCTCGGCGTCGTGCGGCTCGGCGACGACCGCAGCTTCGTCGTCGCCGACGTGCCAGGGCTGATCGAAGGCGCGCATCGGGGCCAGGGGCTCGGCCACCAGTTCCTGCGCCACCTGGAGAGGACCAAGCTGCTCGTCCATCTGGTCGACGTATCAGGCGCGAGCGGCCGCAACCCGGTCGAGGATCTCGATACGGTGCGCAAGGAGCTCGAGTTGTTCCAGCCGGCGTTCGCGGCGCGGCCGCAAATCGTCGTCGCGAACAAGATCGACGCGCTCGACGCCGAGCACGAGGCGGCGGCCAAGGCGCTCGAACAGCGCGCGGCGCAGCTCGATCTGCCGTTCCTGCGCGTCTCCGGCGTCAGCGGCGAAGGCGTTCCCGAGCTGCTCGAAAGCATGTGGCGCGGCCTCGCGGCGGCGCGCCAGTCGGCCGCATGATCGTCTGATGTCCGCGCGTCGCCTTGGCATCCTCGGCGGCACGTTCGATCCGGTACACGTCGGGCACATGGACGTCGGGCGCGCCGCCGACGCCGCGCTGCGGCTCACCGAGATGGTGCTCGTGACGTCGAACGTGCCGCCGCACCGGCCGCAGCCGTTGACCTCCGCCTACCATCGATTCGCGATGGTCGCCATCGCGGTGCAGGAGCAACCCGAATGGCGCGCGGCGGATCTCGAGCTGCGCTACGCCGCGCCGTCGTACACGTCGCGCACGCTGGGTCAGTTTCACGATCGCGGCTACGAGCCGACGGAGCTGTTCTTCGTCATCGGCGCCGACGCCTTCGTCGAGATCGAGTCCTGGCGCGATTACCCCAACATCCTCGAGGCGGCGCATTTCGCGGTCGTCTCGCGCCCGGGCATGCCGGTGGCGCGCGTGCCCGAGCGGCTGCCGCACCTGACCTCGCGCATGGTCACGGTGCCGGCCGACGCCGACGGGTCGGCGATCCCGTTGATTGTTTTGATCGACTCGGCGACCGCCGACGTCTCATCGACTGCGATCCGCGAGCGGCTGGCCGCCGGCGGGTCGATCGCCGGGATGGTGCCGCGGCGGGTGCAGCAACACATTGAGCAGCACGGGCTTTACACTTCGACGAGGCGGGGACGACGCGCCCTCGACGCGCAGCCGGAATCCCCGGCAGGCAGGTTGCATGGTCAAGAGTGACAAACAACGGAAAGCGCCGCGGCTCCCCGGGCAAATCGATCGAGCGATCTCCGCCGCCGAAGACAAGAAGGCGGTGGACCTGGTGGTGCTCGACCTCCGCAAGGCGGCCGGCTTCACCGACTTCTTCGTCATCGCGTCGGGGACGAACCCGCGGCAGGTGCGGGCGATCGCCGACGGCGTGATGGAGGCGCTCGCCGCCGACGGCGTCAAGCCGGCGCACGTCGAGGGCTACGAGCGATCGGAATGGATTCTGATCGACTACTTCGATTTCATCGTCCACGTCTTCGCTCCCGAGACGCGCACCTTCTACAGCCTCGAGCGGCTGTGGGGCAACGCCGAGCGGATCGAAGTCGCCGCGGGGCGTTAACCGCAGGCATGGCCACGCGCTTCATCGCGCACAGTCGCGTGATGCGGGCGCTCGTCGAGCAGGTGCGGCGCTTCGCCCGCACCGATTCCAACGTCCTCATCGCCGGCGAGACCGGCACCGGCAAGAACGCGGTTGCACGCGAGCTGCACGCGCGCGGCCATCGCGCCCGGGCGCCGTTTGTCACCATCGACTGCGCCGCCCTCACCGGCACGCTGATCGACTCGGAGCTCTTCGGCCACGAGCGCGGCGCCTTCACCGACGCCGTCACCGCGCGGGCCGGCCGCTTCGAGGTCGCCGGCGCCGGCACCGTCTACCTCGACGCGGTCACCGAGCTGCCGCTCGAATCGCAGGGGAAGTTGCTCCGCATCGTCGAGGAGAAGCGCGTGGAACGCCTCGGCGGCCATACCGCGTTCGCCCTCGGCGCGCGGATCGTCGCCTCGGCGGATGCCGCCGTCGAGGACCTGGTGCGCAAGGGAGCCTTCCGAAGCGACCTCTTTCACCGCCTGCGCGTGCTGCCGCTGTTCGTGCCGCCGCTGCGCGAGCGGCCGGAAGACATCATTCCGTTCGCCCGCTATTTCCTGAAAGCCGCCGCCTCGACCGCGCGGCGCGACGTGCCGCCCTTGTCGCGCGAGGTCACCGCGGCGCTGCGCGATTACAACTGGCCCGGCAACGTTCGCGAGCTCCGCCACGCCATCGAGCGCGCGGTGCAGGCGGCGGAGGGCGGTCCGGTCGCCCTCGATCACCTGCCGCCGGAAATTCTCGAAGCGCCGGCGCTCAAGCCGGACACGGCCCTGGCTCGACGGCCGACGCTCGACGAAGTGGAGCGCCGCTACATCGTCGCCACGCTGCAGTTCGCGCGCGGCAACCAGACCGACGCGGCGAAGATCCTCGGCATCAGCCGCAAGGCGCTGTGGGAAAAGCGCAAGCGCTACGGGCTCGACTAGCAGACGTCGCCGACGCCGTCCTCAGCGTCGTGCTGGCGCCGGCGTGCGCCGCGTGCGCGCAGGTGCTGGAGAAGCCGACACAGGGACCGGTCTGCGAGGCATGCTGGCAGTCGATCCGCCCGCTGACGCCGCCGCTCTGCGAGCGCTGCGGCGATCCGCTGGCCACGTGGCGCCCCGCCGCCGCGCCGGCGGCCTTGTGTCCGCGCTGCCGCCGGGCGCGGCGGTACGTCGATCGCGGCCGTGCGATCGGCGCTTACGACGGCGCGCTGCGGGCGATCATCCACGCGCTGAAGTACGAAGGGCGCCGCTCGCTGGCGCGCCCGCTCGGGGCGCTGATGCGCTGTCGCGGCGCCGACCTCCTCGACGGCGCCGCCTGCGCCATCCCGGTGCCGCTGCACGGCTGGCGCCGGCGGCAGCGCGGCTTCAATCAGGCGGCCGATCTCGCGGGCGAGATCGGCCTTCCGGTGGTGGCGGCGCTCCGACGGGTGCGCGCAACGGAGAGCCAGATTGCCCTCCCCGCGGCGCGCCGGCATCGCAACGTGCGCGACGCGTTCGCCGCGACCGGCGACGCCGCCAGGCTCGCCGGGTCGATTGTCGTGCTGATCGACGACGTGAGCACGACGGGCGCGACGCTCGAAGCGTGCGCACGGGTGCTGAAGGAGAGCGGCGTGCGCGAAGTGCGCGCGCTGACTGCGGCGCGCGTCGTCGCAGCCGGGGATCGACGCTCCTAACCCCCGGCGACGACGCGCGAGGCGGCGTCGTAGACGTCGGCGGCAATCACGTCTTTCTCCCGTTCACCGTCGAGCACCAGCCACCCATGCTCCGCGGCCTGCCGCTGGTAGCTTTCGCGGACGCGCGCCTGCAGCGCGAGATCGCGCTCGTACCGGTCGCGATCGACCGCCTTGCGCCGCACCGCCGTTTCCGGCGCGATATCGAGCAGGATCGTCAGCGCCGCCGGCGGCAGCATGCGCTGTATCTCGGTGAGCCATGCCGGGTCGAGGCCCGACGCTTCGCCGTAGGCGACGCTCGAGGCCACATAGCGATCGCAGACCAGCACCAGTCCGCCCTCGAGCCAGCGCTCGATGTCCGGCTTGCGCTCGTAGCGATTGGCGACGTAGAGCAGCTGCATCACGTCGGGGCCGTATTCGCGCTCTCCCGCCAGTGCGCGCGCGATCTCCTCGCCGATCGACGTCGCGTAGTCGGGAAACGACTCGAGCCTGGCCTTGTGGCCGTCGAGCTTCAAACGGTCGCGAAGCTTTTCGGCCTGCGTCTGCTTGCCGCTCTGATCGAGCCCTTCGAAAGCAATCAGGAATCCCGGCATCGGGTTACGTCTCTAGCACCAGCTGATCGTCGACCGTCTGCCGCCGCCGGATGACGCGCCAGGTTCCGTCGTCCACCAGCACCTCGGCGGGCAGCGGCCGGCGGTTGTAGTTCGACGCCATCACCGATCCGTACGCGCCGGCATCGCGGATGGCGACAAGGTCGCCGGCGGCGAGCCGCGGCAGGCGGCGATCGCGGCCGACGACATCGCTGCTCTCGCAGACAGGGCCGACGATCTCGTACTGGCAGTCGCCGGCCTCCGGTCCGGACACCGGCTCGATGCGATGGAACGCGTTGTAGAGGGCCGGCCGGATCAGCTCGGTCATGCCGGCGTCGATGATCACGAAATGACTCGACGCGGTGCGCGGCTTGACGTCGATCACGCGCGCGACCAGGACGCCCGCCGGTGCCGCGATCGCGCGTCCCGGCTCGAGCACAATCGGCAGCGACGTGCGTCGCACTTCGCCGACGAGGGCGCTGACGTAGTCGGACACCGCCGGAACGCCGGCGCCGTCGTAGGAGACGCCGAGGCCGCCGCCGAGATCGATATACTCGAGCGGCAATCCCTGCTCGCGAAGATCGATGCTGAAATCGGCAGCGACCGCCGCGGCGCGCCGCAGCGGATCGAGCGAGGTGATCTGCGAGCCAACGTGGACGTGCACTGCCACCAGTTTCAATGCGGGGCGACCCGGCAGCGTCTGCGCCAGCGCGCGGGCATCGTCGAGCGGGACGCCGAACTTGTTGATTTTCAGCCCGGTCGAAATGTGCGGATGGCTCTTCGCGTCGATGTCGGGGTTGAATCGCACGGCGACGCGCGCGACATGTCCGAGCCTGGCGGCGATCGCCTCGATCCGCGCCAGTTCGCCGGCCGACTCGACGTTGATCGCCTTCAGCCCCATCGCCACCGCGCGTTCCAGCTCGTCCGGCGACTTGCCGACGCCGGTGAAGACGATCTGCGATGGCTCGAAGCCGGCGCGGCGCGCCACTTCGATCTCCCACACCGAGTTCGCGTCGACCGCGCTGCCCAGCTCGCGCAGCAGCCGCGCGATCGCGAGCGTCGAGTTCGCCTTCAGCGCGTAGTGCAGCGCGTGCGGGTAGCCGGCGAACGCCCCGTCGATCTCGCGGTAGCGATCGCGCAGCGTGCGCGCGCTGTAGACGTAGATCGGCGTGCCTTCGGCGGCGGCGATCGACGCCAGGCTCACGCCGTCGCAGGCGAGATCGTGCGCGTGTTCGACAGGTTGGCGGGTGAAGCCGGCTGGGCCGGCGCGCTGGGCCACGTGATACGCTATTCTACCCAACCCGCATGACGCCGGAACCGGCCGACGACATCGAGACGCTGATTCAGCGTTGCCTCCAGGGCGATCAGCTCGCCTGGGAACAGATCGTCCGCCAGTACTGGCGCAAGGTGTTCAATGTCGCCTACAAGTTCGTCGGCAAGCACGATCAGGCGGAAGACCTGACGCAGGACATCTTCCTCAAGATCTTCAAGTCGCTGGACACCTTCGACCGGCGCGCGAACTTCCAGACCTGGCTGATCAGCATCAGCCGCAATCTCTGCATCGACCACTATCGCAGCGTCCGCAAGGAGCGCGAGACCATCGACCGCGACGTCGACGCCAACGAGCTGTCGCCGCTGTCGCACGATCCCGGGCCGGTGGCGGCGCTCGAGCAGCAGGACCGCGTCGCGCTGTTGAAGCAGGCGATGGCGGCGCTGCCCGAGACGCTGCGCACCGCCGTGCTGATGCGCGACATCCAGGAGCTGTCCTACCAGGAGATTGCCGACAAGCTGCGGCTGCCGGAGGGCACGGTCAAGTCGCGGATCAATCGCGGCCGCACGGAGCTGGCGCGGCAGATCCGCAAGCTGCGCGCCGACGACTTCGGGCCGAGCCCAGCGGTGCTTAAGCGCACGGGAGCGAGCTGATGAATGTGAAAACTGAGCAGAGCGGCAGCATCTCGATCGTCAGGGTCGGCGAGACCAGGCTGATGTACCCGATCCTCTCCGACTTCGCGACCGCCGTCAGCGGCCTGGTCGCCTCGGGGCAGAAGGAGATCCTGATCGATTTGTCGCCGGTCACCTACGTCGACAGCGCCACCATCGGCTGCCTGATGGATCTCTACCGCCAGGTGCACAACGCCGGCGGACACCTCAAGCTCTCCGGCGTGCAGAAGCGCGTCGAAACGATGCTGACGATGACCGGCGCCCAGAACTTCATCGAGATACACGCCGACGAGCCGACCGCCGTCAAAAGCTTCGGGGCTTAATGATGCGCACTATCAAGACACGCAGCGGGGCATCCATCACCCTGGACGGCGACCTGCTGGCCATCATGGAGGCGCTGTATCAGGAAGTCACCGCCCGCAAGGCGCTCGAGCGGTCGTTCGAGGACATGGTCAAGGAAATCCACCATCTCATCGAGCAGATGGACGACAGCGAGCGGCGCACCTACCTGGCCGAGAGTTTGTTTCTCAATACCGTCAAGTACGAGAACGACAAGCTC
>Ga0207675_100002501_pt1 | contig 18185 bp, 10 predicted proteins | sample KBSSwiS42_FD_184305 | JGI IMG/M metagenome (GOLD analysis project Ga0207675, IMG submission 184305) | Switchgrass rhizosphere microbial communities from Kellogg Biological Station, Michigan, USA - KBS Switchgrass S4-2 (SPAdes) (version 2) | ecosystem: Host-associated > Plants > Roots >... | reverse complement strand
GTCCACGATCATGCTGGTCCTCGTCGCGCTGGTCGCATTCCTGGTCCAGCTGTACTCGCTGTCGTATCTGAGCGAGGAGCCGCCACCGGGACTCGGACGCTACTACACGTATCAATCCCTCTTCGCATTCTCGATGATGGGGCTGGTGCTCGCGCCGAACCTGCTGCAGCTCTTCATCTGCTGGGAACTCGTCGGCCTCTGCTCGTATCTCCTGATTGGCTTCTGGTACCAGAAGCCCGAGGCTGCCCGCGCGGCGGTCAAAGCCTTCTGGACGACTAAGGCCGGCGACGTCGGACTCCTGATTGGCATCGTCATGCTCTGGAACGTGTCAGGCACCTTCGACCTTGGCGAGTTGCGAATGATGGTCTCCAGCAACCAGCTGCCACTCGCCGGGCTCTCGATCATCACCTTCTGCATCTATCTCGGCGCGATGGGCAAGTCAGCGCAGTTCCCGCTGCATGTGTGGTTGCCGGATGCGATGGAAGGTCCGACACCGGTGTCGGCGTTGATTCATGCCGCGACGATGGTGACGGCGGGGGTATATCTGCTGCATCGAACCGCGTGGCTGTTTGCGTTGACGCCGGACGTGCTGCTCATCGTGGCGTGGATTGGAGCGTTCACCGCGCTGCTCGCGGCGGTGCTCGCGTGCGTGCAGGACGACATCAAACGTGTGCTCGCTTACTCCACCGTGTCGCAGCTCGGCTACATGATGACGGCGATCGGCGCCGGTGTTTCAGTAGCGGGCTTCTTCCATCTTCTGACGCACGGCCTGTTCAAGGCGCTGCTCTTCCTCGGTGCTGGTGCGGTGATTCACGCCGTCGGCAGCAACGATCTGTCACGCATGGGAGGGCTCGCTCGCCGCATGCCGCAGACGGCCATCGTCTTCGTCGTCGGCACGTTGTCACTTGCGGGTATTCCGTTCTTCGGCGGGTTCTTGTCGAAAGAAGAGGTCCTCGGCTCGGTGTGGGCTGGTGGTCTGGTCGGTCCGTTCGCGTTGCTGATGCTGGTGGCATTCCTCACGGCTTTCTACATGTTTCGCGTCGTCTTTCTGGCGTTCTTTGGAGCGCCGGCGGTGCGCCCGGCGGTAGCCGTCACGGGTTTCAGCCCGATCGCACACTACGATGCGGCCGGACATCACGGCGACCACGGGTCCCACGAGCACGATCCTCCGGCACCGATGCTGCTGCCGTTGTGGATTCTGGCGCTGTTGTCGCTGGGGGTGGGAATTTACTCAACGGCGGCCGGGCGGATCCTGTTCTTCGGACCCGCCGCAGCCGAAGCGGGCGCCGCCGAACACGCAGCTCCGGGCTGGCTGACGCCGGCCGCAGTGGGCGTGGCTATCGCCGGCATCGCCCTGGCGTGGCTGACGTATTACACACGCACGATCAGCGCGTCCTCGCTCGCGTCGCTCTTTGGGCCGATTCGTACCGCCGCTCTCAGGAAGTTCTGGATCGACGATCTCTTCGAGGGTGTGGTGGCCGCCGCGACTCTCGCGTTCTCGAGCTTGATCGGCTGGATCGATCGTTACCTCGTCGACGGCGTGCTGAATGTCGTGAGCGCGTGGACGGTGACGACCGGTGACGAGATGCGATCTATTCAAACCGGCCGTGTGCAGGATTACCTCTACGGTCTCGCGGTTGGCCTTCTTCTGTTACTCGTCTGGGTGCGCTGGTCACTGATGTGAGCGGACTTCCGATTCTCTCCGTGATGACGTGGGCGCCGTTTATTGCGGCGGTCCTCGTCATGTTCGTCGCGCGCCGCAGCCCGCTGCTCGTGCGGATCCTGTCGCTGGCCGGCGCAACGGTTTCGCTGCTGGCGTCGCTATGGGTGTATTTCGCGTACGACCGCGCCGCTGCCGGCTTCCAGTTCCAGGAAAGCGTCTCGCTGGTGCCGTCACTCGGCATCTCCTACCTGCTCGGGATCGACGGCATGAGCGCGCTGATGTCGCTGCTCACGTCCATCATCATCTTCGCGGGTGTGTTCGCGTCGTGGACGGTGAAGGAACGCAGCCAGGAGTTCTACGCGCTGCTGCTCATCCTGGTGACCGGCGTCTACGGCGTGTTCGTCTCGCTCGATCTCTTCGTCTTCTTCCTGTTCTACGAGATCGCGGTGCTGCCGATGTATCTGCTCATCGGCATCTGGGGTTCGTCGGGTGAAGTGCGGCCGCAGGGGATCTTCGGCTGGGCGTTGGGCCGGACCGGCGTCGGGACGAAAGAGTACGCCGCGATGAAGCTGACGCTGTACCTCCTGTTCGGCTCGGCCTTCATCCTCGTCGGCATTCTGGCGCTCTTCGTGGCGACCGGCTCGAAGTCGTTCTCGTTCCTCACCATGGCCGCGCAGCAGTTCGATCCGGCGCTGCAGACATGGGTGTTCCTCGCCTTTTACGTCGGCTTCGGGATCCTGGCCGGCATCTGGCCATTGCACACATGGTCACCTGATGGGCATGCGTCGGCGCCGACTGCAGTATCGATGCTGCATGCCGGTGTGCTGATGAAGCTTGGCGCCTATGGCGTCGTGCGGCTCGGCATGGGACTGCTGCCGCAGGCCACGGTTGACTGGGCGTGGCTCGTCGGCACGATCGCCTGCATCAACATCGTCTACGGCGCGCTCAGCGCGATGGCCCAGCGCGATTTGAAGTACGTCATCGCGTACTCTTCCGTGTCTCACATGGGCGTCGTGATGCTCGGCGCCGCGACGCTCACGCAGAACGGGTTGAACGGATCGGTGTTCCAGATGTTCGCGCACGGCATCATGACCGGCCTCTTCTTCGCGCTCGTCGGCCTCATCTACGAAAAAGCGCATTCGCGCGAGATCTTCAAGATGGGCGGGTTCGGGACGATGATGCCCGGCATCGCCACTGCGTTCACCATTGGAGGGCTGTCGTCACTCGGCCTTCCCGCGACGGCGGGGTTCGTCGCCGAGTTCCTGACGTTCCTTGGCGCGTGGGGTTCGATCCATTCATGGTGGCTGTTTCCCGGCGTCATCGGCGCGTTCCTGACGTCGATCTACGTGCTGCGCGTCGCAAAACATATCTTCTGGGGACCCATGTCCGACGATCCGCACTTCCACCATCTGCCCGACGCGAAGGGACCGGAGTGGGCAGCGCTTGGAATCCTCGTGTTCGTGCTGGTGCTCTTCGGCGTGGCGCCCAGCATCGCGATCGGACCGGTTGATACCGCGACCGCTCCGCTGCTTCAGCGGGTCCGACCCGCTGCATCGACTCAACTCGAGACGGGTAACCCGATTCCGCGATGACGGCCGACATCTCTCTTCCACTCGTGCCCGAGCTGGCGCTCTTCGCGCTGAGCGTCCTGGTGTTGATCCTCGGAGTCGCCCGCAATCCAGCAATTCGGATCGAAAGCGGCCATGGCAGGATGTTCGGCTGGGTCACTTTCCTCGGACTTCTCGCGGTGCTGGCGCTGACGTTCGCATCAGCAGAGGGCGCGTCGCTCTTCGGCGGTGCGTATGTCCAGGACTCGTTGGCGATCTTTGCCAAACGCCTCGTCCTTGCCGCGGGCGCTCTGAGTGTGCTGGCGTCGCTGACCAACAGACAGGCCGCGTTTGCCCGCCGCGCCGCCGAGTATCACTTCACGCTGCTCTTCTCGCTCCTTGGGATGATGGTCCTCGTGTCGGCGCGAGAACTGGTGCTGCTCTTCGTTGCGTTCGAGCTCATGTCGATTCCGTTGTACGTGTTGACGGGATTCCTCAAACGCGAAGGAACGGCGCCTGAAGCCGCACTCAAATTCTTCCTGGTTGGCACCGTCTCCGCCGCCGTCATCGCTTACGGCATGTCCTTCATGTATGGCGCGATGGGGACGACGCTCCTCTCGGCAGTCCCGGCGGCGATGGCGCAAGGGTCGCCGCTGATCAAGCTCGGCATGGCGCTGGTGCTCGCGGGCCTTGGCTTCAAGATCGCGGCGTTCCCGTTTCACATGTGGGCGCCAGACACCTACGAGGCTGGCAGCACACCATTTATCGCCTGGCTGTCGGTGGCTCCCAAAGCGGCCGGCTTCGTGGTGATCATCCGGCTCTGGATGGAGGGAGCGGGCAACGCGGCGCTCGCGTGGGTGCCGCTCATCTCGATGATCGCGGGCGTCACCATCGTGGCCGGCAATCTCATGGCGATCCCGCAGCGGAACGTGAAGCGGCTGCTCGCGTACTCGGGCGTCGCGCACATCGGCTACATGCTCATCGGGCTTGCGGCGATGTCGGCAACGGGTATCGCGATGGTCCTGTTCTATCTGGTCGCGTATGTCTTCGGCAACATGGGTGCTTTCCTGGTGGTCGAGACGGTCGCGCGCTCGGAACAGTCGGACAGCATCGACGCGTACCGCGGTCTCGCTCAGCGATCGCCGCTGCTCGCGCTGGCGATGCTGCTGTTCCTGCTCTCACTTGGCGGCATCCCGTTCGTGGCGGGGTTCTGGGCCAAGCTCTACGTCTTTCTCGCCGGCGTCGAACAAGGGCTGCTCGGACTCGTGTTCGTTGGCGCCGTCCTGACCGTCGTCGCCCTCTACTACTACCTGCTCGTCGCACGGCGGATGTACATCGAAGCCCCGACGCACAACGGATCGGTGCCGGTGGATCTCCCGCTGGCAACCGCGATCACTGTGTGCCTCGTCGGCGTGATCGGAATCGGCGTGTACCCCGGGCCCTGGGTCGCCGCCGCACAGCGCATCGCGCAGACGCTGTTCTGAGCAAGGGGCTATTCGGGCCAACCTGTTCTGGGAGGTCTCATGCGGCATGAACAATTCACCAAGCGATACCTGTCCAGGATCTGCTTGACGGCCGTGGTGAGCGGCATGCTTGCCGCAAGCCCGTTGGCCTGGGAAAACCCGCTCAAGGATCGCTACCTGAATGGAGCACCGCTGACCATCTGCGATCAGGGTTCTTTCTTCGTCGGTGGTGTGCCGAAGGTCACGCGATATGCCACCTCCGCGGCCGTTCGGGAAGGTGGCCCGCCGCAGCAGATAACGATCGGCCAGATGTATGTCCAGTTCCAGATTCCAGAGCAGCGAAGGCGGTGGCCGCTCATCATGGTCCACGGGTCGACGCATACGGGAGCGGCGCTGGATTCGACGCCTAGCGGTGGCGAAGGCTGGCTCTCTTATGCAGTCCGAAACAAACTCGCCACTTTCGTCGTCGATCAGCCGGGGCGGGGCCGGTCCGGCTTTGACCAGTCGGTGATCCTCGAAGCCAAGGCGACGGGCAACTGGAACCTGGTTCCGTCGAGCTTCGGAAGGATCACCGACGACGGCGCCTGGACGACCTGGTTTGGCCATATCGTGCCGGCCGGTACTGACATCACCAGCGGAAAGATGATCCGCCACGGTGACGCTGGCGATCCTGATTCTGCTGAAAACCCGACAGAGCCGTCACAGGCTCACGGCGTTTATCCGCCGGCGTTCCCGATTCCGCCAACGCCCAATTCCGTTGATCCACGTCTCGTTGCGCGTGCGGGCGCCCTGGGGGGAGCACCCAGTCCGTCCAACAACACGTATCTGGGTCTGGAGTACTACAAACAGCTCGTGCCCAACGGCGAAGTCACGTTGCCGGGCTCTGTTTGTCCGAGCTGTACTCCGAACAACCTCAATGCAATCGACACCTGGCTTCCGCTCGGCCTTGCGGAGCTGCTTGAAGGCATCGGGGGCGGCATCCTGTCACCTCATTCGCAATCGACGTCTTCGGTGTTCCACACAGTCCGCATCCTGAAAGAGCGCGGGGAATTGAATCTGTTGAAGGGGATCATCATCCCCGAGGGGGCAGGAACCGATCTCGCAGCTGCCGGGCTCGTCGGGTCGGACTTCGACTCGATTCCGTTCCTGATGGTGAACGGCGATTATCGTCCGCTGGCCACACGGAAGGGGAACTACGCCGCCGTTGCCGCGATGAATGCGAGCCGCACACGCAAGGTTGGACCTGCGCTCTCGCTCAATGTGGAAGACCCGATCTTCAAAGGCAAGCTCAACGGCCACACACATATGGGCATGCTAGGCGCGACTGCCCTGGCGGAATTCGACTTCTTCTTGGACTGGGCCGGCAAGAATATCGACAATCCGCTTCTGAAGAGTGGATGTGCGGCCGGAGCGAACAAGAAGTAAGACAGGCATCTCCCGGATCTGCCTTTGCCAACCGCGATCACGTGTGCCTCGCTGGCGTGATCGGAATCCGCGTCTACCCTGGCCCCTGGGTTGGCGCCGCGCAGCGCATTGCGCAGAGTTTGTTCTTAAAGGGCTCAACCCGCTGCAGAGTTCTGAAAGCGCGCTAGCATACAACGGCCAACGACGTGGCTTGGAAACAGCCCGCGATCGTCTTTGTCGTCGCTCTCGTCGTGCGTCTTGCCCACCTCTGGCAGATGCGTGAGTCCCCATTCTTCTCCGTGCTGATGGGCGATAGCCGCAGCTACGACGAGTGGGCTCGACAAATCGCCGCGGGTGACTGGCTGGGCACTGATGTGTTCTATCAGGCTCCGCTGTACCCGTACTTCCTCGGCCTCATCTATTCGGTGTTCGGGCGCGATCTCTTCACCGTGCGCGTCTGTCAGGCAATCGTCGGTGCTCTCTCGTGCGCAACGCTCAGCCTGGCCGCCGAGCGTCTGTTCTCGCGACGAGTAGGTCTCATCGCGGGAGTCGGGCTCGGGCTTTATGCGCCCGCCATCTTCTTCGACGCACTGATTCAGAAGACGGTGCTCGACGTCTTCCTATTCTGCCTGGCGCTCTTCATCCTGAGTCGCCTCGTGGACTCACCGCACGAACATGGGATCGGCGCCAACACCAGCGGCAGAGCCCTTGGCTGGATGTGCCTCGGCATCGTGCTTGGCGCCCTCATCCTGACGCGCGAAAACGCCCTCGTGCTCGTGGCCGTCATCCTGGTGTGGATCGCGAGGCGGAGATCGCAGAGCAGCCCATTGTCCGCTCGGCAACGAGCCATCGACGCTGGCGCACTCGTGCTCGGCGTGGCGATGGTCCTCATGCCAGTTGCGGCACGCAATTACGTCATCGGCAACCAGTTGCTGGTCACCACTTCGCAGTTCGGCCCCAATTTCTACATCGGCAACAACCCGCGCGCCAGTGGGACGTATATGTCGTTGCGTCCGGGTCGCGGTGCGCCCGAGTACGAACGTCAGGACGCGACCGAGCTCGCGCAACACGCGTTAGGACGGCGGCTCACACCATCCGAGGTGTCGAACTACTGGTCGAGCCGCGCGTGGGATTTCATCGGGACACAGCCAGGCGCCTGGCTGCGACTCGTGGGACGGAAGCTGGCGTTGCTCTGGAACGCCGATGAGATGCTCGACACCGAAAGCCAGGAGAGTCACGCAGAATGGTCGGCGGTGCTGCGGGTTGGTGAGTGGTTCGGACATTTCGGTCTGCTCGTGCCGCTCGCCTTGCTCGGCGTCATCGCGACGTGGCACGAACGCTCGCGCCTCTGGATCCTCTACGCGATGACCATCGCGTACGCGGCCAGCGTGGTCGCGTTCTACGTGTTCGCGCGCTACCGGTTCCCCCTTGTCCCCCTCTTGATGTTGTTCGCCGCAGCGGGTCTTAGTGCCCTGCCTGCACGAGTTGCCGCCTGGTCACCAGTACAGCGCGCCGTGGTAGTGGCCACGTTGTCAGTAGTCGCCGTGTTCGTGAACTGGCCGATCCTCTCGACCACGATGATGCGCGCTGTCACCGAGAACAACCTTGCCGTTGCACTCCAGGAGGACGGCCAGCTCGACGCGGCACTCGGACACTATCGACGCGCGGCGGAGCTCAGAGTGGACTACGCTCCGCCGTACAACAACATGGGAACGGCGCTTCGCGCCCAGGGACGTGTCGACGACGCGGTCGCTGCATACCAACGTGCGCTCGACACGATGCCCGACTACGCTGACGCGCATTACAACATGGCCAATGCGCTCCTCGAGCAGAACAGGCCGCTCGAGGCGGCGGATCATCTGCGTATCGCTCGCCAGTTAATGCCCGCGTCGGCCGGCGTTCACAACAACCTCGGCAAAGCACTCGCGGAGCAAGGCCGCATCGAAGAGGCTGCAGGAGAGCTTCGCGAGGCGGTGGCGCTCGAACCCGACTCGGCCAAGGCACATCGCAATCTGGGCAACGTGCTCGCCTCTCGTGGTGACGTGAGCGAAGCGCTTGCCCACCTTCAACGGGCATTCGAGATTGATCCGAGCGACGCAGAGACCGGATACGACTTCGGCACCTTGTTGCTGCAGGGAGGGCGAGTCGACGACGCGGTCTCAGTGTTCCGCGCCGTCGTTCGTGTGAAGCCTGATTACGCCGAAGCGCACAACAACCTCGGCATCGCGCTCAGCTTACAGGGACGGCTGCCCGAAGCGATCGATCAGTTCGAACAGGCGCTGCGGCTGAAGCCGGAATTCGCCGACGCGCAGCGCAATCTGGAAATGGCGCGGCGCGCACGTTGAACATGCCTGGTACGGTGCGACGGAACGAGAGTGCGACGGTGCGATGGTCTAGTGCGACGGTGCGATGGTCCAGTGCGACGGTGCGATGGTCCAGTGCGACGGTGCGACGGGCCGGCGCACGATGCGCGCGTGAGCGTGAGTTACCGGCGGACATTACGCGCTCGAATCACGGGACGTTCGCACCCTCGGACCTTCGTACCGAACCCTCGCACCCCGCACCGTCGTCCCTTCGCACCGTTTTTCACCAACGTGTCGTGACGCCAACTCCGAACATCCTCCCCTGCATGATGCTGTTTGGCGCCAGATACGTGGCCGCCAGGGCGTTGGTCGTCACGTAGCTGATGATCGCATCGGAGTTGTTCACGTTGAACACCTCGAACACCGGCAACACGCTGACCCGACCGACCCTGAATGTACGGGAGACCTTGAAGTCGAGCTGCGTGATTCGTTCGACAAACGTAGCGCGGGCCGGCTCCAGATACATGATCAACGACGGCTGGCCAAAGACACCCGTGGGCATGATGATCTGATTCGCCGGACAGGGCGCAGGGCAGTCCGCCGCGTAGCGCGTGATACCCCGCGTGACGTTCATCGTGCGCGTGCTGGTCGGGCTCTCGTTGCTTTGCAGCGCAATGCTGAAATCGATGCCCCACACCACGGGGGTCGTGCCGGCGAGCTTCAATCCCTTCCGCCACGGGATGTCGAGCGCGAAGTCATCGCAAAACGCCCGGCCCGTATAGTTCGTCGTATTCTGCGGAATCGTCGGCGTCGGCGACAGGTAATTCGGGTCGTCCGGGGCTGTGCACGACTTGATACGCTCGCGCTCGATGCCGCCTCCTCCGAAGACCTGGCCTCCTTTCGGCAGTCGCCACCGGAACTCGGCGCTGACCGCCTCGTACTGTTGCTTGCGTTCGGGATCGAAGGTATCGAGGTTGCGCGTCGGACGCTGAGAGGCGGCAGCGCTCCGAGCAAAGACCTCGAACGGCTGTCCGGTCAGCGGGTTATAGAACGTATACGGCGTGTAGTCGGCCAGCGACCAGCTCTGGTTGATCGTTGTCGTCAGATTGTGGAAGTTTCCCTTGAACCATGAGCCAGAGACGGACAGCCGGGGCACCAACTCGTGTTGAACTTCGAGCGCGCTCTCGAGGTTCCATGTACGTGGGTAGTTGCCATACTCGTTGAGCGCCGCAATTCCGAAGTTCGAGGACAGCGTGGTGAAGTCGATCTCACATCCGACGCGCGGGTACCCTGTGCAGCCCCGTTCGCCTTCGGCGATGTCGTTCCGGTTGATGTCCCGCCACGGCAGTTGCACCGTCTGTGAGAGAAACGGGTTGTAGTTGGCGGCGATGCCCGTTGTACGGATCTGATTGTAGCGATTCAATGAGTACTTGATCGCCGTCCTGCCGTTACCCATGAGATCGTAGACAACGCCAAACCGTGGCGCCCAATCCTTCCAATTGGGGAGGCTCTCGATGTCGGCGGTGCTTCGCGTGGGGACGAAGCGCCCGGCCGGCGACTCGCTGGCGAGGACCTGTGCCTTGAGGTTTTCCCATCGGATGCCGGCGTTGACCGTCAGCCGAGCCACCCGCCACGAGTCTTGCGCGTAGATGCCGAAGTCGCGATTCAGTCGCTCGCCGTAGTAAAGCGGTGTATTGCGAATCACGACGCTGTCGGGCACCGAGTAGCGAACACCCGTGCTGTTGCTACGGTACTGCTGCGTGAGATCTCCATTCGCGTCGAGCGTGTGCCAGAAGTCGCCCCACGTGTACTGGAATCCCGCCTTGAAGTTGTGTGCGCCCGTCACGTACGAGAGCGACGTCTGGAGATTGTGACGCTCGGGGCTTTGCGTGGTCTGGCTGGTCGCCGCGGTTATGCGGCCGCCCAAGTCGTTCTCGAGGCGCGACGCGTTGGCAAACCATTCGGTCGTGAAGCGCGGCTTCTCGACACCTTCCTGGTAGTTGTTCGTGTAGTACTCCAGGTTTCGTGAATAGCCGGACTCGAGCAGCATCCGATTGGTCACGGTCGACGTCCACTTTAACGATCCGGTGTTGTAGGCAGGAGAGAACCAGCGCAGCGACGCCGTTTCCGGATCCTCGTTGCTCTGCATGTCGTGACCGCGATACTTGTCGATCTCGTCGAAGTAGGCGGCCAGCTTGTTGCGGGGACTGATCTGCCACGTGACGCGCGCCATGGCGCTCTTGATGTACTGATCGTCGATACCCGGGCTGCCATCGTCGAAGAACGTGTTTGCCACGAAATTGTTGACCGAGTAGTAGCGCGCCGACGTGAAGAACCAGATCTTGTTCCGCATGAGCGGCCCACCGAGTGCAAACGTCGTATCGACGATGCGGTCGATGGCGTTCCCCAGCGTCAGCCCCCGTGCCTGATGTCGAGCCGTCAGATTGTCGGATTGCCAGTCGCCCGGCCTGAACGACAACTTGTAATCACCGCTGAAGCGATTGCCGCCTTCGCGCGGGATCATGTTCAGACGCACGCCGCCAGCCGCCGTGTCGGCGCCGATACCGCTGGTCTGGTAGCTCACTTCCTGGTTCATCGCATCGTTGAAGTAGCTCTGCACGCCGCCATCGAGTTGCAGCCCGTTAACCATCAACCCGTCGACCATGACGGTGTTATTGGCGAGCGTCATCCCATGTGTGCTCATGTAGGTCTGCTGCATCGCGCGCGCCCCGCCGGTGTCGGGCAGGTTCAGACCGATACCCACGATGAGTTGCCCCAGACCCTGGATGCTGCGGCCGGTTGGAATCGCGTCGATCGCGTCGCGATCGAGCACCTGTGTGTGCACAGCTGTCGTCGTGTCGACGACGGGCGATTCACCTGTGACGGTGATGGTTTCCTCCACGGTGCCCAGCCTCATTTCCGCATTGACCGTGGCAGTGAACTCGGATGGAAGATCGATGCCTTCGCGCTTGAAGGTGTTGAAGCCGGTCAGCGTGAACGTCACGCTGTAGACGCCAGGGCGCAAATCGACGACGCGGTAAACACCCTGACCGTCAGAGACGACGCTGCGGCCGCGCTCGATGAGCGCGTCGCTTGCCGCCTCTACGGTAACACCCGGGAGTACAGCTCCCGACGTGTCTCTGACGACACCCGTGATGGCACTCTGGGCGTCTGCCGTTGCAGGCCAGACCGCTGCACACGCAAGTCCCACCACGAATCCGAAGGCAACCGTTCGCATCGATTCCTCCTTCTCCGAGTTGTTGCAGGACTCGCTTGGGTCGGTAATGTTGGCGACGCTCCTTGTGTGACTCGGACTCCGTGGTTACCGCTGAGCGAAGCCGGATTCCCCAACACAAGCGAAGAACGGCAGAGTCATGGTTCCAGCGAGCCCCGGGTTCGAAACTGATATGGCGGGCAAGGCTACGCCTCCTCCCTGATTTCGTCAATCGAACAGCGTGGCCTGCGCGGAATTTGATCGTTTTTTTGCGCTGGACGGCTGCGAGTGGGCCGCTGCCGCGATCCTCGGTCATGATTACGCTGTGGCACAGATCGCAATCGAGCCTGCCGGTCAGTCTTCGTATCGCGTCACGGTCGATGACCGCGGCAGACGCACGGCTCACACGGTCAACGTGACTTCACAGGATCTCGATCGGTATGCGCCGGCAGGCACCACAGCCGAACGTCTCCTCGAAGCCTCGTTCGAATTCCTGCTGGAACGAGAGCCCGCGAGCTCGATCCTCTCGACATTCGCGCTGCCTGTGATCGAGCGGTACTTCCCCGAGTACCCGCGCGAGATTCGAAAACGGATCTGAGCAGCATGCGCCGGCGCGACTTCCTTGGACTCGGCGGCGGGTCAATCCTGTTTCCCTCGCTCGCCTCTGCAGCATTGGTTCGCGCGCAAGCTGCCACGGCCGGTCCGGTCGTCGAGACGGGCGCAGGACGCGTTCGCGGCCGTTCCGCGAGCGGCGTACTGACGTTCAAAGGCATCCGCTACGGTGCGTCCACGGCGGGTGCTAATCGGTTTCAGCCACCACTGAAGCCGCAGCCATGGACGGGCATCGCCGACACATTCGAATACGGCCCGCGTGCGTGGCAGCCGTTCCGCCCGATGATCCCAGAAATCGGCGACGCTCTGACAGGCAGCGGACCAATGGACGAGGACTGCCTGCGGCTCAACGTGTGGACACCAGCCACTGATCGCGGCCGGCGGCCTGTGATGGTCTGGTTCCATGGCGGTGGGCAACGGACGGGTTCCGGAAACTCGATCTTCTACGACGGTACCGAACTGGCGCGGAAGCACGACGTGGTCGTCGTCACGCTCACTCACCGACTCAACGCCCTGGGATACATGTGGCTGGCGGGGCTGCCCGGCGTGGACGAGCGCTTCTCGAGGACGGTGAACCTGCCGCTCGCGGACCTGGTGCTCGCGCTCGAGTGGGTGCGTGACAACATCGGCCAGTTCGGCGGCAACCCCGGGAACGTCACGATCTTCGGTCAGTCGGGTGGCGGCGGGAAGGTCGCAATGCTGACGGCGTTCCCCTCCGCGAAAGGGCTTTTCCATCGCGCCATCATCATGAGCACGCTGGCGGACACGGCGATCACCGGGCTCGATCCGGCACGCGCCGTCGAGGCAGCCGGGCTGCTGCTCGCACGCCTCGGTCTGAAGGCCTCCGACGCAAGTGCGCTCATGACGATGTCTGCCGATCGCATCGTGTCGGCACTGACAGGCTCCGTCTCAGGACAGAGTGGGCTGCCCGCGCAGGACGATATCTCTCTGCGGTTTGTTCCAGTCATCGATGGGCGAACGCTTCCATCTCACCCCTTCGAGCCGGTCGCATCGGAGACCTCGGCCGCCGTCCCACTGATGGTAGGTTCGAACGAATGCGAAGGCATCCCGTACGGGAATCCCGACGATCCGTACTGGACGAAAGAGCCAGGCGATATGTCCGAGCTTCGCGCGCAGGTGAAGCGCATCGTTCGTGTAGGTGATGCAGAGGCCGACCGGCTGATCGCGCTTTACCGCTCACACCGTCCGATGGAATCGCTCAGCGACATCGCTGCTGTCATTGCTGGTGACGCGTCGGCACTTCGCTTCGCATCTCACGTGATCGCACAACGGAAGTTCACGCAAGACAAAGCGCCTGTCTTCCTGTACTCGTTCACCTGGCGATCGCCCGTGCGCGACGGCCGGTTGCGCTCGATGCATGGCATGGAGCTTCCGTTCGTCTTCGATCACCCCGACGCGATCTCGTTCATGACCGGCACCGGCGCCGACCGCTACGCGCTCTCGTCGGCGATGAGTGAAGCCTGGATTTCGTTTGCTAGGACGGGTAACCCCAGCCACCCCGGAATCGCCACGTGGACTCCATTCAATTCATCGGCGTGGCCCACCATGGTCTTCGGCTCCGGAGTCGCGCTGGTCGATGACCCGCATGGCGAGGAGCGCAGAGCCGTGGAGGCGCTGCGCCTACGTGGCGCGATTTAGCGCTTGCTCGCCTCGATTCGGATCTGCTGCAGCGCGCCGGCTTCAGGCGGGAGCTCCGTCGCACCTGACGGCCACGCGTTCGTCTTGAGGATGAACGCTATGACGTCGGCGTTCTGCTGGCGTGACAACTTCCCGGGACTGTCGAGCGGCATCGTCTGACGGATCCGATCGAACAAGTCGCCAAGCGTCAGATCGTTCCAATTGGACGTGAAGGCGCCACCGACAAGCGGAGGCGTCATGTCTCCGCCCTCGAGCGCGGCGCCGTGGCAGTTGGAGCAGTCTCGCTGGTACGCGGCTGCGCCGCGTTTGACCTGATCCTCGGTGAACACGCCGTCCCAAACGGATGATGCGGATTGAGCCAACGTTACAGCCGCCAGCAGCGCGCATACGGCGGGTCCGAAGAACAGGACCCGCCCTACGTCTCTCACTGCTGCGTCCCGCCGCCGCCCGTGTCGCGAAGATCCGACCCCGGCAATGCGAACGCGATGTACTCGCCGGAGTAATTCCCTCCGCTCACCGCGATGACGATGAATTGCCGGCCGCCGATGCGGTAGGTCATCGGTGAACCGCTCACCTGCGCGGGCATCCAGACCGCGCCGACTTCCTGGCCGGTCTCCTTGTTGTACGCACGCATCATCGCGCCGCGCGGATGATTCGGAGTCGTGGTCACGAGCGGGTCGCCCGCGATGACGAGCGTCTTGGTGACGAGCACTCCAACGCTGCCGCCCTGTCCAGTTTTTGGAATGTTCAGTCCTTTCAGCTTCGGATGGTTTCGCACGTTGTCTGGTGTGTCGCCGTGCGGCACCTGCCACTTCAGCTCGCCTTTACGCAGATCGATCGCCGACATCACGCCATATGGCGGCTTGACCATCGACAATCCTTCTACCGCATTGGACGCTCGCGCCGGCTGCGCACCCGGAGGTGCCGCAGGCGGTGTCGCCTCTTCAACAGCTGCACGTTGCGTCTGATTCACATCGGCATACGTTCCGGTTCCCGCGGCGAGACGAACACGGAACGGTTGCCCGATGACGCCAGCCTGGTATGGGATGTCCGAAAATCCCTGTGGTGGCGGAGCGACCGACTCCGGTGAGAAGGCTGACAGGTTCGCCTGTGCGTACACGATTCCGCTCTCCGGATCCGCGCCCGCTCCCGGCCAGTTGGTTCCGCCGCTTGCGTTCCCCAGATTCAACGCGCCGAGCAGTCCCTTGATATCGCCGACAATCGGCGGGTTGTAGAGCGTTCCGCTGTACGGGTAGTCACCGCCCCACTTGTATCGCTTCATGTTCTCGACGGCCTGCGTGCGCATGTCAGGTGTGAAGTCGATCAACTCGTCAGGGATCCTCAAACCCGGGCGACCGTACGCAGGAGGCTTGCTGGGAATAGGTTGGGTCGGTGAGTACCACTCACCAGGGACGTCTCCAGGGGGAACCTTCGTTTCCACGATCGGCCAGACCGGCTCGCCCGTCACGCGATCGAACACGTACAGGAAACTCTGCTTCGTTGGCTGCGCGACCAGCTTGCGCGGCTTTCCGTCGAGGGTGACATCGAGGAGGATCGGCGCCGACGAGATGTCGTGATCCCAGATCGGATGGTGCACGAGCTGAAAATGCCACTTCCGCTGGCCCGTCTTCAGGTCGACGCAGACCAGGCTCTCGCCGAACAGATTGTTCCCTGGCCGCTTGCCGCCGTAGTAGTCCGACGATGGTGACTCGACTGGAAGATAGACAAGTCCCAGTTCCTCATCCACCGTGATCTGCGTCCAGACGCCGGCGTTGCCGTTCACGGCCCACGAGCCGTTCAGCCACGTGTCGTTGCCGAGCTCACCGGGACGGGGAATCGTGTTGAACGTCCACTGCAGCTTGCCCGTCCGCGCGTCGAACGCACGCACGAGTCCCTTGGTGTTGTTGTGCGTCGTGATCGTCATTCCTTCTTTCATCGACGATCCGACGATGATCGTGTCCTTGACGACGGTCGGGGTGGAGTGCAACCCGATCTCGCCGGTTTCGAGATCGATCTGCTGACCCGTTCCGAAAACTACCCCCACCTTCAAGTCCACAACGCCGTCCTTGCCAAAAGACTTGACCGGCACTCCCGTCTTTGCGTTCAGCGCGATCAGCCGATAGCCCGGCGTGACATAGAGCACGCGGTTGTCTCCGCGACCATCGGTCCAATACGCGACGCCCCGCCCGGAGAGCTGTCGCGGCGCGTTCGCCCCGCGCACGCCTTCTGGATAGCGATGGACCCACAGCAGCTCGCCACTCTGCGCATCGAGGGCGACGACGGATCTGCGTGTGCCACCCGTGGCGTAGAGCACACCGCCGACCATGAGAGGCGTGCCTTCCAGTTTGTATTCAGGCCGGGTCCCGAGACTGTCGGTCTTGAACCGCCAGGCGATCTCGAGCTTGTTGAAGTTGCTCGCGTTGATCTGATCGAGCGGTGAGTACTTCGTGCCGCGAAGGTCTGCGGTGTAGTGCGGCCACTCACCGTTGCTCGTGGACGGCGCGGGCGTCGACTGACCCGAGGTTCCCACCGAAAGCCACAGAGTGCCGAGGGCCGTTACCACGAGCGCGGTACGCTGCATTGGTCGCCACATGATTCACACTCCCTCCAAACAGCCTGGAGAAGGCACGTCCTTCGAAGGGGCACAGCCGGCAGCACTATAACGCCCCAGGCGGGCAAAAAACGGTCAAATTTCGACTCAGGCATTCCAAGGTATTGCCGTCGGCCTGGCGGTTCGTTGACGAGGAGTCGGCACAGGCGCACAATCCGAGGTTGGGCACGCTCTCGGGGAATCCGTGTGGAATGGTGGGTTGCTCAGGCCCACCCGCAAAGGAGCACGCGATGGCGGACAGACGCCGATCAATGTTGCGTCGAACCCTCGGGGCGGGAGTGATAGCAGCCGCCGGAATCCTGACGGCGGTTCCAATCGCGAGCGCGGAAGAGCCGGCCAGGACACCGACCTTCACGAAAGATGTCGCGCCGATCCTCCAGGAGAAATGTCAGGCCTGTCACAGGCCCGGCTACATCGCGCCGATGTCACTCGTGACCTTCGAAGAAACGCGGCCGTGGGCACGCTCGATCAAGGCGCGCGTCGCGGCTCGCCAGATGCCGCCGTGGCATATCGACCCGACTGTCGGAATTCAGCATTTCAAGAACGACAGGTCGCTGACTGCGGAGCAGATCGACACGATTGTCCAATGGGTTGACGCCGGAGCGCCCCAGGGCGATCCGCGAGACATGCCGCCGCCCAAGCAATTCGCGAACGACGACGTATGGGGGTTCGCGCAGCAGTTCGGGGGCCCGCCGGATCTGATCGTCAAGTCACCGAAATACACAATGCCCGCGCAGGCGATCGACCAGTGGTACAAGCCTGTGGTCGAGACCGGTCTCACCGAGGCACGGTGGGTGCGGGCCATCGAGATTCGACCCTCGACGGTCAAAGGGCGGCGGATCACGCATCACGCGTTGGCGCGGTTGCAGCAGGGAGACGCTGACGCGAATCCATCCGACGATGGAGTGGGCGCCGGCCTGTTCATGGAATGGGCGGTCGGCAAGCAGGGCGAGATCATGCGTCCGAACAGCGGAAAGCTGATGCTGCCCGGCTCGCGCATCATCTTCGAGGTGCACTACCACGCCGTGGGCGAGGAGATCACCGATCAGGTCGAGCTTGGGATCTACTTCTACCCGAAAGGTCAGGAGCCGAAGTATCGGCAGGTGCTGGCGTCATTGAGCAGCGTCGCCGGAGGCGCGCGCAACATCGACATTCCTCCGAACGGAACGTTCGTCAGCCAGAACTTCCATGTGATGAAACAGGCGGGTCGCGTCGAGAACTTCCAGCCGCACATGCACCTGCGAGGCAAAGCGATGTCGATGGAAGCGATCCTGCCGAACGGCACTACGCAGATGCTGAGCCACGTCAACAATTTCAATTTCAACTGGCACAACAACTACGTCTACGCCGACGATGCCGCGCCGCTCTTGCCGAAGGGAACGATCCTGAAGATCACGTCGTGGTACGACAACACCTCGGCCAACAAGAACAATCCCAATCCGAATCAGTGGGTTGGCTTCGGCGATCGGACAGTCGACGAAATGGGTCACGCGTGGGTGAACATCACCTACATGACCGACGAGGAGTATCAGGCCGAAGTCGAGAAGAGAAAGGCTCCCGCTCCCACCAGTTCGGAATCAGCTGCGCAGTAGGACCATCACGCGGTGATGTCGACACATCGTCGGACACCAGCGTTCCTGATCGCGAGCGTCTCTGTCGCATTGTCGATGGCGACGCTTTCGAGTCAGGTACCAGCGCAACTGCCGCTC
>Ga0207675_100002500_pt1 | contig 18190 bp, 17 predicted proteins | sample KBSSwiS42_FD_184305 | JGI IMG/M metagenome (GOLD analysis project Ga0207675, IMG submission 184305) | Switchgrass rhizosphere microbial communities from Kellogg Biological Station, Michigan, USA - KBS Switchgrass S4-2 (SPAdes) (version 2) | ecosystem: Host-associated > Plants > Roots >... | reverse complement strand
TCGCGCCGCCCGGTGATGAGCCGTTAGGCGGCTACGCTTTGATTGGAGGAACAACATGTCCCACGGCAAGATCTGTTACGTTGAAATTCCGGCGATAACGGCGGAGGCATCCGCCGCCTTCTATAACAGTATTTTTGGCTGGACCGTCAGAAAGCGCGGAGACGGCGCGCTCGCTTTCGACGACACGGGTAGCGTCAGTGGAACCTGGGTGAAGGAGAGCGATCGAACTCCGGATGAGCAGACACGCATATATATCATGGTGGATGATATTTCCGAGACTCTCAAAAAGATTGAGGTCGCTGGTGGCCGCATACTGACGCCCCGAAAAGATATCGCTCCAGGTTCAGGGGCATTTGCCGTCTTCGCGGATCCAGCGGGCACCGAATTCGGACTCTACGAAGAGCCAAAGCGCTAATCGGTGGCTACCTAACGCGAACAAAAGCAGTGACGGGTGATGAGTAATGAGTGATGAGTGAAATCGCGCCGTCCGGTCAACTCTGGCGTTCGAGGCTGCTTCCTCTTTAGCCGCTCCTCCAGAACATGCTAAGCAAAAAAGTCCGACAATTCATTCTCTTAACATTCCTAATTAGTTGGTCAGTGGCTTTAGCCGTATACCTGCTCCACATCAAATACGGCTCGATCCCGTTCTTAGTCATCCTCGCAGTTTGTTATATGCCCGGACCGGCTTATGCCACGCTTATCTTACAGAAGCTGGTTTATCGCAGTTCATTGAAGCCGTACGGGTTCACGCTCAAGAACGTATCGTGGCGTTGGCTTTTGATCACTACCGTGGGCTTCGTGTGGTTCATCGTCCTGGGGACATTTGTGGTCATTGGCATCCTGGGGAACATATCCGGAGTAGCTCTCTTTGGCAGGATTGACTTCACCGAAGCGGCAGTCTTACACCAGGTCACCGTCTTTACGCGCGGAGCTTTTGGCGACTTGCCCCAACATTCCCCCATTCCGCCGGTGGCCATGTTCTTACTAAGCCTGGTGCAAGGTGTCATCGCCGGTTTTACGGTTAGTCTTCCATTCACTTTTGGAGAAGAGTTAGGCTGGCGCGGATTGTTACTGAGAGAAACACAGAGTTGGGGCTTTCTCAGAAGCAACTTGTTTGTAGGCGTGGTCTGGGGATTATGGCACGCACCGATCATTGCGCAGGGACACAACTATCCGGGTCATCCTATCGCCGGAATATTTATGATGACGTTATTTACCATGACGCTATCTTTCCCGATGGCCTATTGCCGTCTTAAGTCGAGAAGTATTCTGGGACCAAGTGCACTGCATGGAATATTCAACGCGATCGGGCCGCTGACGGCGTTTTTTGTTGTAGGTGCAAACCCGCTGGTTGGATTTGTCGCGGGCATCGCCGGTATTGCCGTCATCTTATTGTTGACCCTAGGTATATGTTTCTTCGATAAGAGATTTATTCAAGACTATCAGACGTTGTGACTCGAATAGGGCGGTGAAAACAGGCCGGTCATCAGGCACTGTCGCCGAACAACTCGTTGGACCGGAGGCGGAGAGTAAGGATGAATTATGAAGGATGAAGAAACGCACTTTTCATACTTCATCCCGCCGCCTTCATACTTGCTTTCAGCGCCGCTCGGTCAACTCTGACGTTCGACGCTCAATCAGGAGGTAATTATGGCCGTTAACATCGACAGCTTGAAAGCAAATCTGAGACGTTGGACTTTGCTGCTAGGGGTCCTCCAGATCACTGTGGGCTGCTTAGTCGGATTTACGCCTCCTGCAGCTGTGGCGTGGTTTCGCGGCATAGTGATGGCTCACATCGAGTTCACCGTTAATGGCGTCTTGATGGTTGCGTTCGGCTTCCTGGTCAAGGAGCTTCGCCTCAAGCCGGCCGCGCTGAAAGTGTGGTTTGCGACATTGCAAATTGGCGCTTGGGCCAACGGGGCAGCGGGACTTGCAGCTGCCTTCATTGGGTCCTCGTCGAAGCTCATGCCGACGCTTAATGAAAAGTTTCCGCCCCCACATAGCGTCGACAGTCCGGTCGTGACGGGCCTGCTATTACTATGCGCTGTAACCATACTCGTGGCTTTGCTGCTTACCCTCTATGGCTTGCTGCGCTCCCAGGTTTCGGTAAAGGACACGACTGACTGACAACGTGTTGGCCAGCGCCCTTAACAACTCGTTGGACCGAGCAGAACAAAAACAGTGATGAGTGAAATCGGGCCGCCCAGTCAACTCTAAGATTGAGCGGACACGAAAGAAGGTGGCTAATGAGTCTCAAGCCGAACGCTTCGCTCATTGAGAAAGAGCTGCAAAGATTTCGGGGCGCCTGGAAGCAGATCGCCTACGAGCGAGACGGCGTCAAGCAGCCCCTCGATGAGCAGGGTTGGGACCCAAGCACGACGTTCACTGATAGCGAGTTCGTCGTCACTCTGGCGGACGGGAGCGTCCCCATTAGAGGGACCTACAGGATCGATCCCGCCCAGAGCCCGAAGACTATCGACTGGACCGACACGATTGGCGAAGACGCCGGCAAAACATTGCTCGCGATCTATTCGTTTCAGGACGACCGCTTCACCTTTTGTGCCGCATACCCCGGCCTGGAACGCCCGACCGAATTCCAGACCCGCCCGGGTCAGGTTCTGCGCGTTTTTAAACGCGTGCCGAGCGCATAACGAAGCTTGTCAATTTTCTCTTCCGATTGACTTACGTTTCTCTGATTTAAAGCTGGACTTGGGTGTCGCCGTTGTGGCTAAATGTCGTTGGCTCGCGATGGCGCGAGCGCTTGGTGGCCCACAGGGTTTTCGTTAGCTTCCCCCGACACGCCTTCGAATTCGATCCTCTGGTTCCCTTTTGACTAACCCATCTTCATGGAGTTGCCGATGGTTGCACCATGCCATCGGCAAGCAGATTTATGAGTTTCCGTATTCAAAAACTCGCTGGTCGATCTCAGAAAGCGACCGGGGTAGCCCTAATCGTCATTGCGGTTGCATTGGCAACCGGTTCAATCTCGCTCGTGCGCTATCGGACCGCGAAATCCGCAGCGCAAACAATCAATTACTCTGAAATTTACGCGATCGCGGAGGCTGGTTCAGCCGCGTCCGTCACGGTCGATGGTGATTCGCTAATCGTCAGAACGCTCGACGGTAACCGAGTGCAGAGCACCGTCGCCGGCGAATCATTTCGCCAGACGATTGTCGAGTTGTTCAGAAAGAACCGCGTGCCCGTGGAGTTTGCGACAGCGCAACCGAACGTCGCGATTTCACTGCTGACGTACTCCTGGCCATTGTTAGTGCTTGCGCTGTTTGGCGTTGTCGGCTGGCGAGTGCACGCGACGATCAACGGACGCACCGCCAGTTTCAATCTGTCTGACTACAACGGCAAACAGACTGCGACGTTCGACGATGTCGCGGGCGTCGATGAAGCCAAGGCCGAGTTGGCTGAGACGATCGAATTCCTGCGCGATCCGATCGCGTTCGGCCGACTCGGTGGACGGGCTCCGCGTGGCGTTCTGCTCTATGGCCCGCCGGGAACGGGAAAAACTCTACTCGCGCGCGCGGCGGCGCGTGAAGCCGGCGTGCCCTTCCTTTCCGTCTCGGGTTCGAGTTTTCAGGAAAAATTTGTGGGCGTCGGCGCCGCGCGGGTACGACGGCTGTTTGCGCGCGCCAGAAAACTTTCGCCCTGCATCATCTTCATCGATGAAATCGATGCGCTCGGACGGCAGCGCGGACGTTCGAACGATTCAGGCTCAGCCGATCAGGATCAGACTCTGAATCAACTATTGATCGAGATGGATGGCTTCGATCAAACATCGAGCATTGTCGTCGTCGGCTCGACGAATCGGCCGGACGTTCTGGATCAGGCGCTGACGCGTCCCGGTCGTTTCGATCGCGAAATCATGGTCAACCTCGCCGATGCGCGCGGGCGCGAGGAGATCTTGAAAGTGCACGCGCGAAAGATTCCGCTCGACCGCGATCTCGAATTGAATTGGATCGCCCGTGGGACGCCAGGATTTTCCGGCGCCGATCTGGCGAATCTGCTGAATGAAGCGGCGATCTACGCAACCCGCGACGGTCACGAGGCGGTCGCGCGACAGCATGTTGAATACGCGCGGGACAAAATCCTGATGGGCGCGGAACGCCAGGGCTTCATGATGGATGAAGACGAGCGGTACGCAACCGCCGTCCACGAAGCCGGTCACGTCGCGGTTGGGCTCGCCGTTACGAACAGCGATCCCATTCACAAAGTTTCGATTCTGCCGCGCGGTCGCGCACTCGGCGTGACGCAAGCTTTGCCCGAACGGGATCGCTTAATGAAAAAGTGCGAGTATCTCGAAGATCAGATTGCCATTCTGCTGGGCGGGCGCGCTGCGGAACAGATCGTGCTAAACACAATGACTGCCGGCGCCGCTAACGACATCGAACGCGCTGTCGAAATCGCGACCAAGATGGTGCGCGAATTTGGCATGAGCCCACTCGGCCCGATTTACCTCACTGACAAACAGACAGAGAGCCCAAGCCTTCTCGATCGCGCAGACGAAGCAACCAACGAGATTATCGACGCGCAATTGAAACGGGCCCGCGAGATTGTTGCTCGTGATAGAGAATCAATTGCTCGCCTGGTTGACTTGCTTTTGGAGCGCGACACAGTTGAGGCTGACGACATTCGCAACTGTTTTGCTCCCGCAGCGCCACCATTTCCGCCGGCCCGCGAGATTCAACCGCAATCAGTTGCAACGGTTTAGTCACACCACTCAATATAAACACAGAGCGGCGGCACATAACGTGTCGCCGCTTTTATTTTCCGTCTGCACCGCAATGAGTAAGCGCTAAAACATGCGCCGACAAATCATGTACCTGCCTAATACTCGAGTTTGCCTTCAAAGATCATGTCTTTGACCTTGAACCGCATGCTCAACTCAGGCCCACTGTTCAAGCTCGAGTGAAACAAGAGTTCGCCATCGGTTTCGGCAATGAACGGCTGTCCATCAACTATGCGCGGAAAAATGAATCGTGCGCCCAGCCCATCGGGACGGGGAGGCTGATATTCGACGAGGAAGAGTCGCTTTCCCTTCAACGATAGATACGTGTCGGTCTTTAGTTGAGGCGTCGTCTGACGATCAAGCAACGAAGCTGCGCTCCCCATTTGACTGCCCGATTTTGCCACTTCCAGGATGACCGTAATGATGATGTAGTCGGGGAAGTCAGCATTCGCGAGCCCTTCAAGTTGTGCGGCCAACTGTTTACTGATTTCGCCCTTGCGCTGTATCTCTATCATTCGGCAAGTCGCCTGGCGCACCGGTTTCGAGCTGAAGAAGCGAATGTGGAATTTTGTCTCAGGTACTTCCGCTTCACGCCGTTCATTTGAGACCACAGCACGTCCGGTGTCGAACATGCGTGAAGTGTCTGTGCTGGTCTGCGTTTGCGCCCAGGGCGAGTTGTCCAGGATGCCACGAGCTTCTTTCTCAGACCATTCTCTGTACGGCTTTTTCTGCCATTGACCAGGCGCGAGTACCGCGAACGACAACGTCAACGCGATTATCTTACAAGTCAGCAAGGGGCGTAACATGATTCCTCCATCCACGATTGCGGCAAAATTCTACGCCGTTTTGCCTTCACGGAACACTCATATGAAGTGGCGAGGAAGAGTGCGACAGCTATGCTTCGACGTGAGCATGTCTCAGCCGCAAAGCGTTGCCGATCACGGAAACCGAACTGAAACTCATGGCCGCGGCTGCGATCATCGGGCTCAGCAGTATGCCAAAAAAGGGATAGAGCACTCCGGCAGCGATCGGCACGCCAAGGATGTTGTAAACGAAAGCCCAAAACAGGTTCTGTTTGACGTTTCGCATCGTCGCATGACTCAGGCGCCGCGCGCGAAGCACCCCGCGCAGGTCTCCCTTCACCAACGTAACGTCGGCACTCTCCATGGCGATGTCGGTCCCCGTGCCCATCGCAATTCCCACGTGCGCCTGCGCCAGCGCGGGTGCGTCATTGATTCCATCGCCGGCCATCGCGACGACATGTCCTTCATCCTGCAAACGCTTCACGATTGCTAGTTTCTCTTCGGGTAGCACGTCGGAAATGACTTGATCGATGTTCAATTTCCCTCCGACCGCTCGAGCCGTTGTGTGGTGGTCGCCGGTAACCATAACGATACGCATCCCTTCCGCATGAAGAGCCTCAATCGCTTCCGGCGTTGACGGTTTGATCGGATCGGCGACCGCGATAAGCCCGCTCGCGCGTCCGTTGATGATCACGAACATCACTGTCTGCCCATCCGCGCGCAAACGGTCAGCTTCCTCGTTCAGATTTCCAGTATCGATTTTCAGTTCATCAACCAGCGCGCGATTTCCGACAGCGATCGAGTGCCCGCCAATTATTCCGCGGACGCCCTTGCCGGTGATCGATTCGAACGAATCAACTTTTGAAAATGAAATCCCGCGCTCCCCGGCCCCGCGCACGATGGCCGCCGCCAGGGGATGTTCGCTTGCGCGCTCGAGGCTGGCCGCCAACCGCAGGAGTTCGGTTTCATCAAAATCTCCGGTGGCGACGACAGAAATCAGTTTCGGTTTTCCTTCAGTGAGCGTGCCGGTTTTGTCCATAACCAGCGTGTCGATCTTGCGCATTACTTCGATCGCTTTGGCACTTTTGAAAAGCACGCCCACCGTGGCGCCTTTGCCCATGGCGACCATGACTGACATTGGCGTTGCCAACCCGAGTGCACAGGGACAGGCAATTATCAGCACAGCCACGGTGTTGATGAGCGCGTAAGCAAGACGAGGTTCCGGGCCAAAGAAAGCCCACACCAGAAACGTGACGATCGCGGCGACGATGACGGCCGGCACGAAGTAACTCGCCACCACATCGGCGAGTCGCTGAATTGGCGCGCGGCTTCGTTGTGCGTCGGCTACCATTTGCACTATCCGCGCGAGCATGGTTTCTGAGCCGACACGTTCGGCGCGCATGACAAATGATCCGGTCGTGTTCACCGTGGCACCGATGACCACATCACCTTCGTCTTTTTCAATAGCGATTGGTTCACCGGTCACCATCGATTCATCCACAAAACTGGCGCCGCTGATAACCTCGCCATCCACCGGAATTTTCTCGCCCGGTCGCACCCGTAGACGGTCACCAACTTGAACAACCTCGAGCGCCACGTCTTCCTCGCTACCATCAATGCCAATCAGGCGCGCGGTCTTTGGCGCGAGATCCAGCAATGCGCGAATCGCCGCGCCCGTGCGGCTGCGCGCTTTCAACTCAAGCACCTGCCCCAGCAACACCAGCGTCGTAATGACGGCGGCAGCTTCAAAGTAGACGGGCACAGCACCGTGTTCCTTAAACGATTCCGGAAAAACGCCAGGCACGATCTTCGCAATAACGCTGTAGACGTAGGAAACTCCAACGCCTAATCCAATCAGCGTGAACATGTTCGGGCTGCGATTTATGAGCGATTGCCAAGCGCGCACGAAAAACGGCCAGCCACACCAAAGCACAACCGGAGTGGCCAGCGTGAGCTGAATCCACCCCAGGGCGCCCATCGTCGCCAGTCGTTCGAACGGCCGCCCGGGGAGCAAATCGTTCATACCGATTAGAAACACGGGCAACGTCAGAAACACGCTCACCCAAAACCGCCGCGTCATGTCCGTCAGTTCCGGATTCTCTGCTTCGGTCGTAGTGATCGTGCGGGGTTCGAGAGCCATGCCGCAGATCGGACAACTGCCCGGCCGATCGCGAACAATCTGCGGATGCATCGGACACGTGTACTCACGAGCACCGGTCTCGGACGGCGTAACCCGCTCGCGATGAATACCGATTTGAGTTAGTGGCTGAGGTTGTGGAGTCAGATAGAGTGATGGTTCAGCGCGAAACCTTTCGACGCAATGCCTGCTGCAGAAGAAATACGTTCGCCCTTCGAATTCGACGGATCCCGCGGCGGCGTCTGTCTTGACGGTCATACCGCAAACAGGATCGATTGTTTGATTATTCAGGGGAATAGAGCGCTCGTGGTTCATCGCTGCCACGAAGATACTCTGCGAACTCGCCAACAAAAGACAAGCGGCCGCACCGAATATCGGTGCGACCGCAAGGCATAAAAAGTCCTGCTCTCCAGTCGGGGCTACAAGCTAGCTAGTTGGTGGTCTCCGCCAGATTCGATTTGTACTTCGTATTCGTTTGACGATCGGTCATCTCAATGTAAACCCAGCTCGGCGGAACGACGCCATCTTCAATGGCAAAATAGATACCGTTTAAGTCTGCGGGCTTTGCCAGCGCGCAGAATCCATAAAGACGCTTCCCGCTTTGGTCAAAGAAATCGATCCAGGTTCGTGATGCGTTCGCGTTCCTGCCGCAAGGCGGCAGATTTGGCGAGGCCGCGAACATCGCTGCCGGGTACTGATCCTTGTTAAAGACGTCGTAGCTATAGCGAATGAATGTCTTGCCGCCTTGCTGAAACGCCTCACTCGTCAGCAGGTACAACACAGGATTTGGGATCGGCGGGGCGGAAGCTGTGGGCCGAGTCGCGCTGAAGCAAGTCACGAGGCACAGGACCAGAACCAGCGCGCGTAATATCTTGGGGGTCATAACGAGCTCCTCCTTTGAATGAGATTCGCGCGGAATTCTAGTCGCAAAGAAAAGGCTGTCAACCCTAAATTTGTCTCTACCGCTGTTTTGGCCGCACACCCCAGGTCGGCGGTGGCGGCTCTTTGGTCATGCGATTCGACGGATGCAGTTTCAATAAGCGCATCGCTTCTTCGACTGCGCGTTCAAGTTGCGGATCGCGACCAGCGATGACGTCTTTCGGCCAGTTCTCGACGTCGATGTCCGGAGCGACTCCTTCATTTTCCACTGCCCAGCGGCCGTCGTGACTGAAGAAACCACCGCGCGGCGCGATCATCGATCCACCATCGATAAATGGCGGCGTGTCGGCCGTGTGTACTAAGCCACCCCAGGTGCGTTTACCGACGAGCGTGCCCAGCTTCCTATAATGAAACATGTAAGGCATGAGGTCGCCACCCGAGCCGGCCATCTCGTTAATGATCATCACCTTGGGTCCCCAAATGCCGGCAGAGGGACTCGTGAATGGATAACGATCGCCGGCGACGTTGTTGAAGTAGCCGTCAAAGTCGCGCTGCAAGACATCGATGATGTAGTCAGCGGCGGAACCGCCGCCGTTGTAACGCTCATCGATCACCACTCCTTTCTTGTCCTGCTGCGAGAAGTAGTAGCGATTGAAACTCGAATAACCCGGCTGTCCCGTATTTGGCAAATAGACGTAAGCCAGCTGTCCCTCGGAAATTTTCTCAACCAGACGCCGGTTTGATTCAACCCACGCACGTGTGCGCAACGCCTGCTCGTTCGCGACAGGAACTACGACCACGTGACGCGCGCCATCCATCGTCGGTTTGTCATTTACGGTGAGCGACGTTTGGCGGCCGGCGGTTCCGTCGAGTAAGCGATAGATGTTATCGGGGGCTTTCAACTCGATTCCGTTGATCGCCAGGATGTAGTCGCCAACATCCACATTCGCGCCCGGCACCGCCAGCGGAGAACGCAAGTCGGGATTCCAATTCTCGTTGTCGTAAATCCGTGTGACTTTGTAACGGCCGCTTTCGAGCGCGAAGTCGGCGCCCAACAGCCCGCCTTGCACCTGCGGCACTTCCGGCATGTCTCCGCCGCGCACGTACGAGTGACCGATGGCGATCTCTGCGCCCATCATGTCGAGCAGGTAATTCAAGTCCGCGCGATGCATGACGGACGGCAACATCGCGCCGTACATCTCTTTGTCTTTGTTCCAATCCGTGCCGTGCAGTGTCGGCACGTAAAGATAATCGCGTTGATTACGCCAGCCTTCGTTGAAGATCTGTTTGAACTCCTCTTTCGGATCGAGATACATCCGCAGCGTGTAGTTCAGCCGACCACTGCCGGCCTGCGGCACAGTTCGATCTGCGTCAACGATGAACATTTGCGGCGCCGGCTGCCGTGCTGCGGCCCCAGCGCCACCAAAACCACCGCCGCCGCCAGCCGCGCGATAGACGAGCTTGCGGCCGTCCGCGCTGACCTCAAACGCCGCCACACTACTGGCAAAAGTCGTCGCTCGGCGATCACATAAGCGGTACCGAATTAGTTCGTTACCACCGCCGCCAAGTCCGCCGGCACCGGCGCCCTGCGCGCGCAAAGCCTCGAGAAAGAAAACCATTCCGTCGGCGCCGGATTGCAAGGATGAATACTGGCGTTCGGACACACCGGGCACTGAAATGATTCGTTTCGATAATCCATCGAAATCGATCTGAACTGTTGGAGGTTGTCGCGGTCCGCGCGGACCTTGGGGAGCCGCTGCTTGATCGGCCGCGCCTCCTTCTGCGGCCGGGCCACCGCCGCCACCCGCTGTGGCGATATCACCGGCGCATTGGCCGGGAGCAAGGGTGCGACGGCCCGTGCCCACACCGCGGTCTTCGTCGCTCTCTGGCAACAAAGGACTCGAGTCGCTCTTCTTCAACACGGCGAAATACAAGCCAAAATTCTCGTCGTGGTCATACGAGGTCATATCGAGCCACTGCGAACGTAAACCGAAGTCGGTAGACGCCAGGAACCACAAGTATTTTCCGCTTGCGTCGAACGCGGGCCAGACGGCGTCGGACAATCCGTCAGTCACTTGCTTCGTCTCGCCGGTATCAGCATTCGCCACAAAGATCGCGTGATAGAGCGAGCGCAACCGGCTGGAATAAGCGACCCACTTCGAATCAGGACTCCACACCGGATTCAAGGTGCGCTGCGGCACCATCCAGGGATCGTTCCCAACGATTTTCGCTTTGCCGGTAGCAACATCCAGCACCCACACATGCAAACCTGTGTCGGTGAACAGCAGCTTCTTTGAATCCGGAGACCACGAGGGCATGTAGTAATGCGTCGGATTGTCGAGTTTGATTTCGCGCGACGGCGTGAGACCGTCTTGCGCTTCAATATAGAGCTCATATTCACCGGAACGATCGCTGAAATAAGAGATCCATTTGCCGTCAGGTGACCACGCCGGATCGCGATCGGCCGATGCGCTCGAGTTCGTCAGGTTCCGCACGTCGCCTTTCTCTGCCGGGATCGTGAAGACTTCCCCACGCGCTTCGACCGCCACGCGTTTGCCGGTGGGCGAAATCGCCATGTTCGAGACGCGATTGCTGACGTCTTCCCAGTGCGCCATCATCCACGGAAAGTCTCCGGTCGCCGTGATGTTCACGACATGCTCGCGTCCGGATTTCGGATCGAGTTCGTGAATGAAGCCGGCTTGCTCAAAGACCACTGAGCCCGCACCCGAGTCCATCGTCTTCACATCAAAGTCCGTGAACTTCGTCACCTGTGCGAGCTTCTTACTGGCGGTGTCATACGTCCAGATGTTTGCGACACCATCACGATCAGAAATGAAGTAGACCGTATCGCCCACCCAAACCGGATCCATGTCCTTCGAGTCAGTCCACGGCGGTGAGACGAGATCGTAAGTTTTGAGATCCACAATCCAGATCGCGCGGTTCTGTCCGCCGCGATAGTTGCGGCGCTCTTCATCCCACGAATTGTTCATGCGATAGGCGATGTGCGATCCGTCGGCAGAAATCTTTCCCTGATACCCGCGCGGCAAAGCCATCGGCTCTTCGACGCCGCCTTCAACTGGCACCGTCCAGAACCGCGGCGCGCCGCTCGGCGACCACGTCGCGCGCGTCGTCGAAAACATGATCGAGCGTCCATCGGCGGTCCACCCTTGCACCGTGTCCGCGCCCGGATGCCACGTCAGGCGCTTCGGCTCGCCACCTTCAGCCGGCACCACATAAACGTCCAGGTTGCCGGCGTACTCGCCGCTAAAAGCGATCCATTTACCGTCCGGCGAGAAGTGTGGATTCGAAGTCTGGCCCTGGAAACTCGTGATGCGGCGCGCCATCCCACCAGCGCGCGGCACAGTCCAAATATTTTGCGCGTAGGCAAAGGCGATCTGCGTCGCGCTGACGGTCGGCGTGCGCAAAAGGCGCGTGCCTCCGGCCTGCGCTTGAGCGCTGCGATCGGAAAACTTAAAAGCAGACCAGGTGATGGCGAATCCAATGAACAGAAAAACGGGCAGGCGACGAACGAACTTCGTCCGTGGGGAACGATGCTTCATGAATTGTCCTCCGAATGAACGAGCAAGGTTTGCGGCTGCATCTTTTAGCACGAAGATGACGGGAGAGCAAAGAAGAAGTGTCGGAGTACCGACTTTAGTCGGCGGCCTTGGTTGTCTGAAGTCGGCACTCTAACCACGGCTATCCGCGAGTTCGATCATCGCGACGATCGAATCGCTCACCACTCGCGATTTGTGACCCTTGCCCATCGTGTCCTCAACCAACAACAGACTCTGCGGCCCAAAACGTCGCCTCTCGCCGTCGCTGGCGGTTACTTCCCATTCACCTTGAATGACGACAAAGAAATTGCGACCGGACGATGAATGCCAGTCGCTTTCCCAACCGGCTGGTGCGTTCATTAAACCGAACTGTGTCGCGGCGAACATCGACGATAACTCGAGCGGCGGTGCTGAAGAGATGTATTCGCTAGCGGCGAACTCGATTTGAACATCATCGAAGTGCGATTCGCCGGCGTCGTCGGCAAAGAGTCTTATGTATTCCATAACGTTTCGAAATGTGACGTTGCGCTTATTCTTGCCGCGAGTTTACCTCGATTCCTCTGCCCAGCTTCTCGCTTTTTAATGATTTCGTTATCGCGGCGCAGGGCGGAAAGGAGCTTGCGTGATCCCTCTGCAACCCGGACAAGTTGTATGAACGGAGAACAAACGACTGACATGAGAGACATTCGCACCGAAACACGTCATACGGTGCCCGACACTTCCAAGCAACTTCCCTCTCCTCATTTCGACGAATTAGCTGTTGCGGTTGCGCGACCGGTTCAGCCCCTTGCACCGCGCACCAGGAGAAGACTATTGCGATCCTCTTTATTCTTGATTGCGTATCTCGCATTCATCGTCGCCGTCTTCGGAATCTCATATCTGAGGCCGCCCGGCTCACGCGCGGACACACTGAGCGAAGCACCAAACAATGAAACTCAGGTGGCCGTACAACCCGAACTGAACGACAGTTCGGCCGCAATGACTGAAGACGAATCGATCGCCACGTCCGGGATTCGACGTGCTCAGGCGCATTCAAGAAGAGGCTCAACGCGAATTCGAATTCAGAATCAAACAATCCAAACTGTTGAGGCAGGCGAAGGCAAACCGGTTCCGCGCAAAGTGGGCGAAATCAGATACGGACGCTCATCCGATCGTCCGTAGGATTCTCTGATTCAGTTCTATATAATGCGCGCGCTTTTATGATTTTCAGCGCACGAGGCCCAATCCATGCCAACTCCGACTCAGATTAATGTGAAGCCCGGCGACAATCTCTTGCTGGTCGGTACCACCAAAGGCGCATTTCTCTTCCGCTCAGACGTCCAACGCATGACATGGGACGAAGCCGGTCCGTACTTTCCCGGACGCAGCGTCTATGCACTGGCGCACGATGGTCGCAACGGAGGAAGCAAACTGTGGGCGGCGGTCAACAGCCCGTACTGGGGATCATTTCTAAGCTCGTCGAACGATTTTGGAAAGACGTGGAGCGATCCGGAAAGCTACAACATCAAGTTTCCTGAAGGCTCAGACGTTTCGCTGAAGCAGATTTGGCAGATTGTGAGCGATCCACACGACGCAGATACGCTCTACTGTGGCGTCGAGCCTGCCGCGCTATTCAAATCGACGGACGGCGGCGAGACCTGGTCGCTTAATCGCGGCTTGTTCGACCATCCACACCGGACGCAGTGGATGCCCGGCGGCGGTGGGCTGTGTCTGCACACAATCCTTCCGGATCCCTCCAATGCGAAACGAATGTGGATAGCGATTTCGACAGGCGGCGTCTATCGCACCGATGACGGCGGCGCAACATGGGAGCCGCGCAACAAGGGCATCTGCGCGCGATTCATGCCGCCCGATCAGCAATACCCTGAATGGGGCCAGTGCGTCCACAAAGTTGTAACGCATCCGTCGAATCCATCTCGGATGTTCCTGCAACATCATTGGGGTGTCTATCGCAGCGAAAACGCCGGCGACTCATGGGACGATATCGGCAAAGGATTGCCGTCCGATTTCGGCTTCGCAATGGAAATTGATCCGCACGCTGCGAACACCGTCTACATCATTCCGATCGAATCCGATGAATTTCGCTGCACACCGGAAGGTAAGCTACGCGTGTATCGCACAAAAGATGGCGGCGAGTCATGGCACCCGCTGACCGCAGGACTGCCGCAGGAAGACGCGCTGGAAACGATCTTACGAGACAACATGGATGCTGACGGTAACAGTCCGACTGGACTCTATTTCGGAACGCGTAGTGGCAAGGTTTTTGGATCAAACACCGGCGGCGATTCGTGGACGCTGATAAAAGATGGGCTACCGCCCGTCACCTGCGTGAAGACAGCGAAGATTAATTAACAACTCTTAACACAATCAGGTAAACATGCGCGACCCATTCTTCGTTTATTCATCGATCGCCCAATCCGATACATTTTGGGATTAGTAGCATGAAACCCTTTCAACTTCTGACTCTTATCTTCATCCTTTTCGTTCCAGCAACGTTCGTTGCGCAGCCCACCGAACACAAGTTAGTGCAGTTCCAAATGGCCATTTTAAAGAAAGGCCCGAACTGGGACACCACGAAAACTGAAGAGCGAAATCTGACGCTGCAAAAACACGTCGCGAATGTGGTTGGACTACTTGACTCCGGCAAAGCAGTAATCGCTGGGCCATTCAACGACCAGACTGATCTCGCGGGCATTTTCATTTTCCGTGCTGCATCTCAGGATGAAGCCAAGGCTTGGGTTGATGCCGATCCCGCAGTCAAAGCCGGTTTGATGGTGGCTGAAATGCATCCGTGGTGGTCCGAAGATATTTACAAAAAAGCGGCGACGTCGCCGTTGAAAATGGAACTGGTTTACTTTGGCTTTCTGAAGCGCGGCCCAAACCGCAAGCCCGGCGACGGTGAAACGCCCGAGGTCCAGGAATTACAGAAGGCACACCTCGCGAACATCAATCGATTGGCCGAGACGAAAAAGCTCGTGATGGCTGGACCGTTCGGGGACGATGGCGACTATCGCGGCATTTTTGTGTTTCGCGCCGGTTCGTTTAATGAGGCGCAGGATTTGGCCGCAACCGATCCGATGATCAAAATCGATCGGCTGCGTCTGGACTTACATCCCTGGCATGTGCCCGTGGGTGTGATTCCATAGGAGCCCACGCATCCCTGTTCCCGACGAGTCGGGATTCGCGAGCACCCCTGCTCGCGTTTTTTCGGGAATCAAATCGCCGTCAGGGATGACGGCGGCCCGCACGCAGGATGCGTGCGCTCCCCTGGCGCTCCTAACGCTGCCGACTGTAAGTCCCCATCAATTGCGCCTGCCCGACGATGTGACCTTCCATCGCCTGCTCGACCTCAGCTCTCGTCGCACCCGGTTTCAAAGTTAGTTCACTATCAAGCGCATAAAATTTGAAAAAATAACGATGGGTGCCTGAAGGCGGGCACGGACCTCCATAGCCAATCTTGCCGAAGTCGTTCTTGCCCTGCGCGCCGCCACCATTCAGCGTTTCAGTCTGCGGCGTGTTCTCGATCAGGCCCAATCCATCTGCGGGCAGATTGTAAAGCACCCAATGCACCCAAGTACCCGCGGGCGCGTCAGGATCGTCAGCGATGATCGCGATTGTCTTTGCGGTCTTTGGCACGCCAGTCCATTCCAGCGGCGGCGAGACGTTTGCGCCATCGCAAGTGTAGCCGCGCGGGATTGCTTCACCTTCCTTAAAGGCTGTGCTGGTGAGCTTCATCTCAGATTTCTGTTGAGAACCAGCCGTGTTTGTGGAAGCTTGAGGTGTCGGCGGTGGCGCGATCGTTCGTTGGCTATTTCCGCACGCGGCAGCGGTTAACAAAACCGCCGCAAATAAGAACATTCGCATCGATCTTCCTCCGGTAAAAAGGTGGAGTTCATTTTTCCGACGAATACTTTGAAAGCAGCGCTCCCATTTCGGAACGCGGCATGGCGAACTTGACGCTGACTTCTTTCTGATTTGAGGTTACCTGCGTGTGATTGTAGTAAACCTCTTCGTCTTTCCCGTGTTTGACGATGCGACCGAGCACGATCATGCCCCCAAACGTCCGCTCCAGTTGACGCGCGCGATCTTCGGTGTCGACTTCCGTCGACGCAACGACTTCGACGTTGTCATTGTCGAGCTTCACCGTGACCTTCAAGTGTTTCGTGCCTTCAAGAAAATCCAAAACGCCGCTGTCACTCAACGCCGCAACAAATTCGAGCGCGACAGATTCAAGGGTCTTGTCTCCGCGTTTGTCGGTAACTCTCGCGTTCGTCAGTTTGCCCTGTTCGTCGCGATCAGCTTCGACGGTCAATTCGATCTGCCCATCGAGATTGAGCTTCTTTTCGTCCTTCATCTTCTTCGCGGCAACCAACAAGTCTTTGAATGGACGCGTGTTGATTTCCCGTGGCCGCTTCACGCCATTCTCAGCCGCCATCTTGTCGAGTTCCTGTTCGGCCTTTTGGCGCGCGGCTTCGTCTTCGGCATTCGGACTCGGCGACGGTGTGGCGTTTGCTGCGACCAGCGGCGAAGTACTCGCTGAAGGTTTCGGAGACGCAAACGGATCGAGCTGCGACGGCGGAACAGGCACCGGCGAAAACGGCGCTGACGCAATCACCGGCAGTGGAGTGGGCGTCGGCGTCGGCAGCGGAATCTGATCCATGGCGAAGTAACCTTCGGGATATTGAAATTTCTCAGTTGTGATTTCCGTTATGTCGCCTTCGTTTTCGATCTGTGTCTTGGTGTAAGGCCGATCGACAATGCTGCCGCCGGACAAAAACAACGCAAGGCTCAGTGCGTCGCGCACCGGAGGAACTAGCGCAATGACCAGAATTAGCAGCCCGTGAAAGATGACCGATCCGCCCAGCAGTTTGGAAATCCTGGGCCAGAATGGGTCAGAGTTGACCTCGAACTTCTTAAATAACCCCGTTGGTTCTTCGAATCTCAGCATTACCGAACGTTTTAGACGCTTTGCTTCACAAGAGAGTTGCGAACTGCAAAATTCGTCTCACGATTTCCATAGTAGGCCGCGAATTTACCGCCCGCAACTCACTGTTGGGCCTGGAATTGTGAATAACGGGCTTAGCGAATAGTTCCGTGATGTTGCGTGGACTACAATCGCTTTATGCGTCGCTCGCACGGGGATCCTCGAGGGAGAAAGCCGTTTCGGAAACGGCCCGGCCATGACCGGGGCGCGCGGTCCGAGGGTCATCAATCGCGACCGCAACCTGAACGAGTGACGCGCGGCGGCAATTACAGTCGTGAGTTACAGAGCTTGCTTGCCGGCATCGGCACACCCAAGCCGGAACCTTTTAAGGCCGACCGTTTTCAAACTGAAGCCCTGGCGGCCCTGGAATTTGAAGATGTGTTGGTTACGGCGCCCACCGGGAGCGGTAAGACATGGATTGCGCGCGAAGAGATTCGACGGTTGCTCGCTGCCGGAAAGCGGGCGTGGTACACGAGCCCGCTGAAGGCGCTCACGAACTCGAAGTATCAGGAGTTTGGCGAAGAATTTGGCGCCGAGCGCGTTGGCATTCTCACCGGCGATCGCAAAGAGAATTCCGACGCGCCGCTAATTGTCGGCACGACGGAAATCTATCGGAACCAACTGTTCGACGCGTTGCGTGGCGGCGAAGACGTGCGCGTCGATCTGGTGATCTTCGATGAAGCTCACTACCTCGGCGACGAAGATCGCGGGCACGTTTGGGAAGAAGCAATCATCCTGACGCCGCCGCGAATTCGCATGCTGCTCTTGTCGGCGACTGTCGGTAATGCCCGCGAGCTTGCGAGATGGATTGAAGAACTGCGTGGTGTGCCATGTCGCGTTGTCACCCGTCCGGGCGATCGGCCCGTGCCATTGCGCGCTGCGTTCCTGTTACCGGACAAGACGTTGGTCTCCCTGCTCGGACCGAACGGAAAGTTGAATCGAGAGATTGCCACGATCGTGGAGCAGGGAGATGAAACACATCGGCCGCGTCGCGATTATCGACGCCGATAACGTCAGAAGCCCGACCGTAAGTCGGCAACGACCGGCAGGGTGCCGGTGACCCGCACGCAGGATGCGTGCGCTCCGATCATG
>Ga0207675_100002499_pt1 | contig 18193 bp, 16 predicted proteins | sample KBSSwiS42_FD_184305 | JGI IMG/M metagenome (GOLD analysis project Ga0207675, IMG submission 184305) | Switchgrass rhizosphere microbial communities from Kellogg Biological Station, Michigan, USA - KBS Switchgrass S4-2 (SPAdes) (version 2) | ecosystem: Host-associated > Plants > Roots >... | reverse complement strand
ATCGTCTCCTTCTCGCTGCAGGTGGTGACGAACAGCAGGTATTTTTGCCGGTTGTCGAAGAAGCGGAAGTTCTTCGCCGACGAGCCGTCGCCCGCAAGCACGGGCGGGATGCCGGTGGTGTCGACCACGGTGTTCATGCGCGTGTGCCTCGGTGCGCCATGCGGCGCTGTTGTTGAGCGCAAGAGCGGTCTGGTGTCGCGAGCCTGTATCGCGGTTGTGTCACCAGCCCGCCGGCAGGGTACCGCAGACCGCGTCTTTCGGCTGCGCGATCGGCAAAGCCGACGTGTTGCCGGGCCGGCGACCGTCAGTCGAAACCGTAGAGGCGCGCTGGGTTGTGCACCAGGATGTGCTGCCAGGTGCGGTCGTCGCCGACCCGCGCGCACGTCCAGGCCAGTAGCGCCGCCTCGTCGGGCTGGGGCCGCACGTTGGGGTGCGGCCAGTTGCTGGCCCACAGGCAGCGCTGCGGATGGCGGCGTGCCAAATCGCCCGCCAGCGGTGCCACGTCGGCATAGTCCGGCGGCCCTTCGATCGAGCTTTCGTATGGCGCCGACAGCTTGATCCAGCAGCGCCCGCTGTCGAGCAGGCGGTGCAGCGACTGCACGCTGTCGGCCGCGGTGGCCAGCGTGCCGAGGAACTTGCCGAGGTGGTCGATCACCAGCGGACACGGCAGCGCGCGCAGCCGCGCCTCGAAGTGCGGCAGATCGCGCCCGTCGAGCTGCAGATTGATGTGCCAGCCGAGCGGCGCGATGCACGCCTCGATCGGTTCGAGCGCCTGCCACGGCAGCACGCCGCCGGCCAGCATCATGAAGCGCACCCCGCGCATGCCGGCCGCATTCAGCCGTTCGAGCTCCGCGGCGTCGACCTCCGGTCGGACCACCGCGACGCCGCGCGCGCCCGCGCCCAGTGCGGCGATCGCCGCCAGTGTGCAGCGGTTGTCGAAGCCGTAGCCGGTGGGCTGCACGACGATCGCGCGCCCGAAGCCCAGGCGCTGTTGCAGGTCGCGATAGGCCGACGCCGGGGCATGGGGCGGCCGGAACGTGGCGCTGGGTGCCAGCGCATAGCCGTCCTCGTAGACGTGCACGTGGCAGTCGCACGCGCGCTGCGGGTCGACGCTGTCCATCACGCCGACTGCACCAGCGCGCGCCAGCGCGTGGCGTGCTCACCGTTCACCGCGCCGGCCGGCAACTGGCCTTTCAGCAGCGCGCGCAGCTGCTGCACCGTCTCGAGCGCCTGATGCTCGATGGCCGCTGGCGTCAGGCCGCCGATGTGCGGCGTGGCCAGCACGCGTGGGTGGCGCGCCAGCGCGGGTGAGGGCGTCTGGTCGGGCGCCAGGCCGACGTCGAGCGCGCAGCCGCCGAGGTGGCCGCTGTCGAGCGCGGCCAGCAGCGCCGCCTCGTCGACCAGCTCGCCACGCGAGGCATTGATGAAGAATGCACCCGGTTTCATCGCCGCGAACGCACGTGCATTCATCAGCTGGTGGGTCTCGGGCAACGCAGGCGCCAGGCAGGCGACGAAGTCCGACTGCGCCAGCAGCGTGTGCAACGGCGCAGCGCTCACGCGCTCGTGCGGGGCCAGCGGCTGCGGGGTGTTGACCAGCAGCCGCGCGCCGAAGGCGAGCGCGAGCTCGCCCAAGCGCTGCCCGATCGCGCCGTAGCCGATGATGCCCACCGTGGCGCCACGCAGCTCGCGGCCCATCGTGGCGTCCGGCAGCTCGCCGCGGCGATAAGCGGCCGTGTGCTGCATCAGGCCACGGCCGAGATTGATCGCCATCGCGACGATCCACTCGGCCACCGCGCTCTGGAAGCCCGCGCTGGCGCGCGTGACCAGCACGCCCTGGGCGCTCGCCGCCGCGACGTCGACGGTGCGGATGTCCATCGCGCAGCGGATGAAAGCGGCCAGCCGCGGCAGCGCGCCGAACAGCGACGCCGGCGCCGCCGTCTGGCGGTAAGCGATCAGCACGTCGCAGTCGCGCGCGGCGGCCACCAGCTCGGACTCGGGCAGGTCGTGGGGCTGCGCGTTCAGGTGCACGTCGGCCATCTCGCGCAGCGCCTTCAGCGCGCGCTGGCCGAAGTACATCTCGAGCATCGGCTGCGGATGGCTGATGAACACCGTGACCACGCTCACCTCCGCACCGGGGTCTTGGCGACGCGCGCCGACAGCGCGGCCACCGAACCGCGCTCGATCAGGCCATCGGGCGCGAACACCCGCTCGTGCTCCTCCGATCCGGCATCGGGGCCCCGGTGCATCGCCTCGTCGACCATCGCGCGCGCCATCTCGCGCACCGGCAGCTGCACCGTGGTGAGCGGTGGGTCCGACAGCGCGAACAGGAACAGGCCGTCGATGCCGACCACCGACAGGTCGCGCGGCACCTGCAGGCCGCCGTCGCGTGCGCCGGCCATGACGCCCATCGCCATCAGGTCGTTCAGCGCGACGATGCCGGTGGGCCGCGCACCGCCGGCAGCGAGCTTGGCGCCGATCGAGCGGCCAACGTCGGCAATCACCGAATCGCCGTACTCGTTGAGCGGCCCGCCGTCGATCACCCGTGCACTCTTGCGCAACCCGGCAGCGTCGGCCGCGGCCTGGAATCCGGCGATCTTGGCGCTGCGGCTCATCGTCATGCCGGCCACCGTGGCGAAGGCGAGTTGGCGGTGCCCCTTGTCGATCAGGTGCTGCGTGGCCAGCCGCGCGGCCTCGAAGTTGTCGGGCGTCACGTGGCTCACGCGGGTGCGCCGGCCCGGTGTCGCACGGCGGTCGTAGCTCACCACCGCCATGCCGCGCGCCGCAGCCGCCTCGAAGTGGCCTTCGTCGGACAGCGACGAGATCACGATCACCTTGCGCACGCCGTGCGCCAGCAGGTCGTCGAAGAACGAGGCCTCCTTGTCGCGGTCACGGTAGGTGCTGCCGATCAGCAGCCGATGGCCGTAGTGCTCCTGCGCGGCGGCCTCGACCTCGCGCGCGATGTGGCCGTACATCGGGTTGGCCATCGACGGCACCAGCAGGCCGAGCAGCGGCGTGTGCCCGGTCTTGAGCTGCTGCGCCAGCTTGTTGGGCGTGAACTGCAGCGCGCGGATCGCGGCCTCGACGCGCTCCAGCGTCTCGCGCCGCATGCGATCGGTGCGGCCGTTGAGCACGTTGGACACCGTGCTCACCGACACGCCGGCGCGCTGCGCAACGTCCTGGATGGTGGCCATGCGTCAGAGCCCGAGCCGCGCCGGCAGCCACAGCGACAGCTGCGGCAGCAGCACCAGGGCGATCAACGTGACGAACAGCACCAGCAGGTATTTGGCCATCGGCCGCGCGACGTGCTTGACTTCGGTGCCGGTGATTGTGCAGGTGGCGAACAAGCCCAGCCCGAGCGGTGGCGCGAACAGCCCGAGCCCCATCGCGATCACCATCACGGTGCCGAAGTGCAGCGGGTGCACGCCGAGCTGCTGCGCGATCGGCGTCAGCAGCGGCCCGAAGATGATCAGCGCCGGCGCGCCCTCGAGCACCGCACCGAACACGATCATGATTGCCACCGACAGCAGCACGAAGGTCAGGCTGCCGTGCTGGTGCGCGAACGTGATCATCGCGTTCGAGGCCATCTGCGGCACCTGCTCGATCGTCAGCGCGTACGACACGCTCGAGGCGGCGGCGACGATGAACAGGATGCTGCCGGCCATCGACGCCGAACGCACGAACAGGCGTGCCACGCTGGACCAGGTGAGCTCGCGAAATGCCGCCCAGCCGACCCCCAGCGCATAGACCACCGCGAACGACGACACCTCGGTCGACGTGGCGACGCCCGAGGTGACGCCTTTGCCGATCATGCCGATCATCACCAGCGCCACCAGGGCGCCGCCGAGCAGGCGCAGCATCGGCGTGCGCGCGGGGAAGGCTTCGTCGGGGTCGATGCGGTGGCCCACGATCACGGTGAGCCCGGCCAGCGCGAGCGCCAGCACCGCCGCCGGCACCAGGCCCGCCATGAACAGCCCGGCGATCGAGATGTTGGCGACGAAGCCCATGATGATCATGTTGATGCACGGCGGGATCGTCTCGGCCATCACCGCGCTGCAGGCGAGCAGGCCAGCGGCTTCGTTGGGATCCTGCCGCGTGCGGCGCACCGCCGGCATCACGATGCCGCCCACCGCCGCCACGTCGGCCAGCTTGGAACCCGACACGCCGGAGAAGAACGCGGTGGCGCTGATCGTGATCAGCCCGAGGCTGCCGCGCAGGCGGCCGAACACGCGCAGCAGCAGCTCGATCAGCCGCGCCGACATGCCGTTGGCCTCCATCAGCAGGCCCGCCAGCACGAAGAACGGGATTGCCAGCAGCACGAAATGGTCGCTGCCGGCCATCACCTGCTGCGCATAGACCAGGATCGGCAGCGACGGATCGGACAGGAAATACACCAGCGACGCGAACGCCAGAACGAAGCCGATCGGCACGCCGAGCCACAGGCCGGCGACGAACGCGATGCCGAGCAGCGCGCCGTGCGGCACCGGGCGTTGCGGGAGCGCCAGGTTCCACGCACACACGGCCAGCGCGAGCGCCACGGCCAGCAGCAGGCTCGTCACCACCGCACGGCGCGGCCCCTGCAATGCGTTGGCGAGGCCGAACAGCGCCATCAAGGTGCTGCCGATCACCACCGGGAACACGTAGATCCACTGCGGCAGGCCGAGCGACGTGCGCTGCGTCCACGAGTCGATCAGCAACAGCAGCGCCGACACCGCGAGGCTGGCCGCCACCGCGGCGATGACCCAGTGCGCGAGCTGGATCAGCACCGGCTGCCAGCGCGCCGGCAGGCGGCGCCGGAACACGTCGACACCGACGTGCTGGCTGCGCGCCAGCACGGAGGCGGCACCGAAGAACACCAGCACCACCATCAGCGCGCGTGCGATCTCCTCGGCCCAGTCGACCGGGTCGTGCAGCGCATAGCGGTAGATCACCGACAGGAACACCACCATCACGTCGGTCGCCAGCACCGCGCCCGACAGCCACTCGATGGCCACCGTGAGCCGCGCCAGCACGCGGCCGGCGTCGGACTCGTGGTGAAAGCCCCAGGGCGCGGCGACCGACTCAGTTGCCACGGATGCGCTTGAGCTCGTTGAACACCAGCGTCATCGCCTCGTCGCCGATCGCCTTGCTGTGCTGGTCGTAGACGATGCGCGTCTTGTCGCGGATGCGCTGCATCTCGGCCGGGCTGATCTCGTTGACCTGCATGCCCTTGGCCTTCAGGTTGGCCAGCGTGGTGGCCGCCTGCGCGCGGTTGATGCCGCGCTCCTCGTCGCGGCCGAGCAGCGCGCACTCGCGCATCACGCGCTGCTCGTCGGCCGACATCGTGTCCCAGGTCTTCTTCGACACCAGCAGCGTCAGCGGCGCGTAGGCGTGCTTGGTCAGGGTGAGGTATTTCTGCACCTCGTAGAACTTCATGTTCTCGATGTTGGCGAACGGGTTCTCCTGGCCGTCGACGGTCTTGGTCTCGAGCGCCGAGTAGACCTCGGAGAACGCCATCGGCACCGCATTGCTGCCGAGGGTCTTGAAGGTGTCGATGTAGATGGTGTTTTGCATCACCCGCATCTTCACGCCGTCGAAATCCTCCAGCTTGTTGATCGCGCGCTTGCTGTTGGTGGTGTGGCGAAAGCCGTTTTCCCACCACGCCAGCCCGACCAGGCCGATCGCCGGCAGCTTGGCGGCGAACCAGTCGCCGACCTTGCCGTCGAGGACCTGGTCGGCCTCACTCTCGTTGTTGAACAGGAACGGCAGGTCGAACACGCCCCAAGACGGCACCATCGTCACCAGCGGCGCGGTCGACGTGATCAGCATGTCGATGGTGCCGCTGCGCGCACTTTGCGTCGCGTTGATGTCGTTGCCGAGCACGCCGTCGTAGAACGGCTGCAGCTTGAGCTTGCCGCCGGACTTCTCGGCGGTGCAGGCGCCCATCTTCACCAGCCCGATCGACATCGGGTGCTCCTTGGGCACCGGCACCGACAGGCGCAGGTTGCGATCCGTGAACTGGGCGAGTGCCGGTAGCGTGGACAGCAGCGCGGCAGCAAGCAGAACCTTTCTCATTGCGTGTCTCCTCACAGTGAACAAGTCACCCGAGCAGGCACCGCGGATCCGGCTGCGCCGGTCCGCTGGTGGCGACCACCTCGAGGGGCGGCGGCCACCAGGCGCGTCGGGGGTGGGTCATGTCAGCCAACGCAACGGCACCATGACCAACGATGGAAAGAGCACCAGCAGCAACAGCACGATCAGTTCGGCCCACAGGAAGGGCCACAGGCCGCGCATCAACTCGCTGAGCGAGATCTTGGCGACCCCGCAGATCACGTTGAGCACGATGCCCACCGGCGGCGTGATCAGGCCGATGGCGTTGTTCATGATGAACAGGACGCCGAAGTAGACCGGGTCGATGCCGGCCTGCTTGATGATCGGCATCAGCACCGGGGTCAGGATCATCAGCGTGGGCGTGAAGTCCAGCGCAGTGCCGACGATCACCACCAGCAGCTGAATCACCAGCATCAGCACGATCTTGTTGCCCATGAACGGCGACAGCATCGCGCCCACCTGCGCCGGCACCTCCGACGTGGTGATCAGCCAGGCCGACACCAGCGCGGCGGCGATCAGGAACACCACCACCGCGGTGCTCTTGGCGGCGGCCACCAGCAGAGCGTACAGGTCTTTCAGCGGCAGCTCGCGATAGACGAAGCAGCCGACCACGAACGCATAGACGCACGCCGCGACGCCGGCTTCGGTGGGCGTGAAGATGCCGAACTTCAGCACGCCGATGATGCCCAGCGGCATGACGAGCGCCCAGACGCCGTCGATGCCGGCGCGCGCACGCGCCGCCCAGCTCTCGCGCGGCAGCACCGCGAGCTGGTCGCGACGCACCACCCACAGCCAGGCGATCAGCAGCGACAGGCCCATCAGCAGGCCGGGAAAGATGCCGGCCAGGAACAGCTTGCCGATCGACACGTTGGCGATGACGCCGAACAGGATGAAGCCGATCGACGGTGGGATGACCGGCGCGATCACGCCGCCGGCGGCGATCAGCCCCGCGGCGCGCGGCACGTCGTAGCCGGCAGCGCGCATCATCGGGATCAGCAGCGTACCGATAGCCGCCGCGTCGGCCGCGGCGCTGCCCGAGATCGCGGCCATCATCACCGACGCGAACACCGCCACCAGGCCAAGTCCGCCTCGGTAGTGGCCGAACCAGGCGAGCGCGAAGCGCACGATGCGCCTGGAGATGCCGCCGGCGTTCATCAGCTCGCCGGCCAGCATGAAGAACGGAATCGCCAGCAGTGGAAAGCTGTCGGCACCTTCCAGGAACTTCTGCGACAGGATGGTCGCATCGAACTGGCCCTGCGCGACCATCAGCGCGAGCGCGCACACCAACAGCGCGAATGCGATCGGCATGCCGAGCGCCATCGCACCGAGCAGCGACAGGCTGAACACCGCCACCGTCATGCACGCACCCCGAGCTGCACCGGCTCTTCGCTCTCGCGCACCTGCACCAGCTCGTCGTCGCCGACGCGGCCGCGCGCGATGCGCCACAGCTCGCGCAGCGCGAGCGCCGCGATGCCGGCGCCGACCACGTAGCCGAGCCCGAAGATCCAGATCATCGACAGTCCGGTCACCGGTGCTGCGGTGCTGGCGTTGATCTCGTGCTGGCGCCAGGTCCCCCACAACAGCACGGTGCAGCAGACGACGATCAAGGCCTGGCTGGCGGCCAGGCACGCGAGCCGGCCGCGCCGCGGCAACTTGCTGACCACGTTGTCCATGCCGAGGTGGGTGCCTTCGCGCATCGCCACCACGCCGCCGATGAACGTGAGCCAGACGAAGCAGAAGCGCGACAGCTCCTCCGACACCACGATGCCGGAGTTGAAGACGTAGCGCAGCACGACGTTGCCGAACACCATCGCCACCATTGCCAGCAGCAGCATGGCGAGCAGCGCATCGAGCCCGCGCGCCGCCAGTCGGGCCAGCCGGTGCGCCGGGGGTGCGCGCACGCGTCAGCCCCGTGGTGCCTGGATCGCCGCGAACAGCGGTGCGGTCGGCGGGTACTGCTTCGCGAACGACGCCCACAGGCCGCTGCTCATCGCCTGGCGCACGCTGGCGCGGTCGGCCGCCGACATCGGGTGGAACGCGATGCCTTTTTTCTTCAGCTCTTCGATCGCCGCGCTGCCCTTGTCGCTGGCGATCGCGCGCTGCTGAGCGGTGGCGTCGGCCACGGCCTTCTGGAACGCCGGCTTCAAATCGGCCGGGAGCTTGTCCATGCCGCGCTTGCCGATCACCACCACCATCGGGCTGAACAGGTGCTCGGTCAGCCAGCACGACTTGACCACTTCGTCGAGCTTGCTGGCCAGCACGGTGGCTGCGTCGTGCTCGAAGCCGTCGACCACGCCGGTCTGCGCCGCCATGTACAACTCGCCGAACGGAATCGGCGTCGGGATCGCGCCCATCGCCTTGAAGGTCTCGATGAATGCCGGCGTCGGCAGCACGCGCAGCTTGACGCCCTTCACCTCGGCCAGGGACCTGACCGGCACCTTCGTGTAGACGCTGCGCGGCCCGAAGTGCGAGGCCCAGGTGAGGATCGTGCAGCCCGAGCTCTTCTGCAGCATCTCGTTGAGCGCGGTGCCGGTGGGGCCGTCGAGCACCTTGGCCACGTGCGCGTAGTTGTCGAACAGGTAGCCCAGGTCGAGCATGCCGAGCTCGGGGCAGATGGTCGCGAAGATCGACGAGCCCGACACCATCATGTCGACCGAGCCCACCTTCACCTGCTGGACGACGTCGCTTTCCTTGCCGAGTTGGTTGTTCGGGAAGTAGTCGATCTTGATCGCGTCGCCGATCGATGCCTTCAGGTTGGCCTGCAGCTGCTCGTACCAGACGAAGTGAGCCGCGTTCTGGTCGGCCACCATCGACGACGAGAAGCGCAGGCTGACGCGCGACTGCGCACGCGCGGCCGGCCAGGCGGCAGCGAGGGTGGCGGCGCCGGACAGGTGCAGCAAGTGGCGGCGCGTGACGGGGGCGGGAGCGGCCATCGTCGATGTCTCCTGTGTATCGATTTAGTAGATCGTTCTACTGTATCGATACACAAGCCGCGCCGCGGCGGGGTTTTCCCGCGCGCAGCAAACGCTCAAAACAACGACGGGCGACTCCCGTCGCCCGTCCTGAAGTGCGGCTCGCCGCCGATTGCTCTTGGCTTCGGCCGCCCCCTACGGAGCCTTCACTTCGCTGCGCGAAGTTGGCCTTCGCAGAAGTTCCGGCAAGCTCGCTGCGCTCGGCCTTACAGGCCCGCTGCCGCGCGCAGCGCGGCAGCCTTGTCGGTTCTTTCCCAGCTGAATTCGGGCTCTTCTCTTCCGAAGTGCCCGTACGCCGCGGTCTTCTCGTAGATCGGGCGCAGCAGGTCGAGCATCTGGATGATGCCCTTGGGACGCAGGTCGAAGTGCTCGTTGACGAGCGCGGCGAGCTTCTCGTCGCTGAGCTTGCCGGTGCCTTCGGTGTAGACCGTCACGTTCATCGGCTTGGCGACGCCGATCGCGTACGCCACCTGGATCTGGCACTGCCGCGCCAGGCCCGCGGCGACGATGTTCTTGGCGACATAGCGCGCCGCGTAGGCCGCCGAGCGGTCGACCTTGCTCGGGTCCTTGCCCGAGAACGCGCCGCCGCCGTGCGGGCAGGCCCCGCCGTAGGTGTCGACGATGATCTTGCGCCCGGTGAGACCGCAATCGCCCTGCGGCCCACCGACCACGAAGCGGCCGGTGGGGTTGATCAGGTAGCGCGTGTCCTTCAGCCACGCCGCGGGCAGCACCGGCTTGATGATGTTCTCGATCACCGCCTCGGTGAACTCGGCCTTCATCTTCTTGCCGTCGCTCATCTCGGGCGCATGCTGGCTCGACAACACCACGGTGTCGATCGAGTGCGGCTTGCCGTCGAGGTAGCGCATCGTCACCTGGCTCTTGGCGTCGGGGCGCAGGTACGGCATGCGGCCGTCGCGGCGCAATTGCGCCTGGCGCTCGACCAGGCGGTGCGCGTAGTAGATCGGCGCGGGCATCAGCTCGGGCGTCTCGTCGCAGGCATAGCCGAACATCAGGCCCTGGTCGCCGGCGCCCTGGTTGAGGTAGTCGTCGCTCGCCTGGTCGACGCCCTGCGCGATGTCGTTGCTCTGCTTGTCGTACGCCACCAGCACCGCGCAGCCCTTGTAGTCGATGCCGTACTCGGTGTTGTCGTAGCCGATGCGCTTGATGGTGTCGCGCGCCACCTGGATGTAGTCGACGTGCGCGTTGGTCGTGATTTCGCCTGCCAGCACCACGAGGCCGGTGTTGGTGAGGGTCTCGGCCGCCACGCGCGAACGCGGGTCTTGCTTGAAGATCGCGTCGAGGATGGCGTCGGAGATCTGATCGGCCACCTTGTCGGGGTGACCTTCGGAGACCGATTCCGACGTGAAGAGAAAGTCGTTCGCCACTTCAATACACTCCTGCCCGTTCATGCATGCCGACGTTGGCAACTTGCGTTGCCGTCTCGTGTGGAGGAGGGCGGCGAACGCTTTAGCGGTATTTGTGGAGCCTCGTCGGCCCGGCGCCGCGGGGCCTGTGGATGGCGCCCCCGTTGCGCGTCGCCCCGCAAGTAGTTCAATAACTCGGCGACGCCCCGATTATAGGAACGATGGCTGATCCTTCGATGTGTCTGGCGCTCCGCCACGCCGCCGCGGCCCCCCTCGCTTGGGCGTCCGTCACGCCGCGGCGCGCTTCGGCAGCGGGTGGCACCCGGCCCGGCACCGGCAGCTGATGGCCGCCCGCCTGTTCGCGCCGTTGTTGCTCGGGCTGCTGTGGCTGCTGAGCTGGCTGCCGCTGGCGCTGCTGGCGCTGCTCGGCCGCGCCCTCGGCCGGCTGGTCTGGTGGCTGGCGCCCGGCCGGCGCGCGGTGGCGCTGCGCAACCTGGAACTGTGTCTGCCCGAGCTGAACGAGGCGCGGCGGCGCGCGATCGCGCGCGAGCATTTCGCGCTGGTGGGCCGCGGGCTGCTCGAACACGGGTTGAGCTGGTATGCCGGCCGCGGGCGGCTGATGCGGATGATCCACGTCGAAGGCGACGTCAAGCTGGCCGAGCGCAGCGCGCGCCCGGTGATGTGGCTGGTACCGCACTTCGTGGGCCTCGACATCGCGTCGCTCGCGGTGCAGCTGTTCCAGTCGCGCCCGGTGGTGTCGGTGTACCAGCCGCAGAGCAACCCGGTGTTCGACGCCGTGATCCTGCGCAAGCGCTTGCGCTTCGGCAACGGCCGGCTGTTCTCGCGCTTCGAGAGCGCCCGTGCGCTGATGCGCGCGGTGCGCGACGGACACTCGTTCTTCAACCTGCCTGACATGGATTTCGGCGAGCGCGACGCCGCCTTCGTGCCGTTCTTCGGCACGCCGGCGGCCACGTTGCTGGCGCCGTCGCGCCTGGCACGCGCGCTCGACATGGTGGTGCAGCCGGTGGTGGCCGAGGTGCTGCCGCGCGGCGAGGGCTATCGCGTGCGCTTCCTCGAGCCGTTCACCGATTACCCGAGCGACGATGCGCTGGCCGACACGCTGCGCATGAACCAGTGGATCGAGCACGAGGTGCGCCAGCTGCCGGAGCAGTACCTGTGGGTGCACAAGCGCTTCAAGACCCGGCCCAAGCGCGAACCCTCGTTGTATTGAAGGTTGCGGCTAGGCGCATTCCACGCAACGATGTGAAGTCGGCCCGAGCCGACGGCCGAAGCCACAACCGCGAAGGGCTGCGGCGCAGGCTCATATCGCGCAGCGATGTGAAGTCGGCCCGAGCCGACGGCCGAAGCCATAATCGCCCCATGCGCTTGTGCTTCACCAAGATGCAGGGGGCTGGCAACGATTTCGTGATGCTCGACGCGACGCGCGTGCCGCTCGAACTGACCGACGAGCAGCTGCGCCGCCTGGGCGACCGCCGCTTCGGCGTGGGCGCCGACCAGATCCTGCTGGTCGAGCCGTCGCAGCGGCCCGGAGTCGACTTCCGCTATCGCATCTTCAACAACACCGGCGACGAGGTCGAGCACTGCGGCAATGGCGCGCGCTGCTTCGTGCGCTTCGTGCGCGACAAGGGGTTGACGACGCGCGACGCCATCCGCGTGGAGACGATGAACCGCGTGCTGGAGCTGAAGCTGCAGGGCGACAATCGCGTTGCGGTCGACATGGGGTTGCCTCAGTTCGCACACGACGCATTGCCGTTCGACGCGAGCGGCCTGACGGCGCGCGCACTCGGTCGCTTCGAGCTGTGGCCGCTCGAGCTCGACGGCGGGCGCGCGGTCGAGGTGGCGGTGCTGTCGATGGGCAACCCGCATGCGGTGCAGCGCGTCGACGATGTCGCCACGGCGCCGGTGCTGGAGCTCGGCGGCTGGATCGAATCGCATCCGCGCTTCCCGCGCAAGGTCAATGCCGGTTTCATGCAGGTGCGTTCTCGCTCGGAGATCGCGCTGCGCGTCTACGAGCGCCATGCCGGCGAGACGCTCGCCTGCGGCACCGGGGCGTGCGCGGCGGTGGTGGCGGGCGTGCGTCTCGGCTGGCTCGACACGCGGGTCGACGTGCACACGCGCGGCGGGCTGCTGACGATCGAATGGCCGGGCGAGGAGTCGAGCGTGATCATGACCGGCCCGGCCGAGACCGTCTTCGAAGGAGAGATCGACCTATGAGCATTGCAGGCGTCAGCGAGGGGCAGATCGCCCGCTTCCTGATCGACACGCCGGGCTTCTTCGAGCGTCACGCCGAAGCGCTGGCCGCGGTGCGGCTGACCAGCCCGCACGGCATGCGCGCGGTGTCGCTTCAAGAGCGCCAGATGGAGATGCTGCGCGACAAGATCAAAGGGCTCGAGCACAAGATCATCGAGATGATCCGCGCCGGTCAGGACAACGAGGCGATCGCCGACCGGCTGCATCGTTTCACGCGCGCGATCCTGCTCACCACCAGCCCGGGCGACCTGCCGGAGGTGATCGTGCGCGAGATCAAGCACGAGTTCATGGTGCCGCGCGCGGCGCTGCGCGTGTGGGGCGCCGCCGATCCGTTCGCCGCGTTGCGCTTTGCGCAGGGTGCGAGCGACGACGTGCGCACTTTCGCCGCCAGCCTGCAGACGCCGTATTGCGGCGCCAACTCCGGTTTCGAAGCCTCTCAGTGGCTCGAGGAGCCCGAGTCGGTGGCGTCGCTGGCGATGATCGCGCTGCGCCACAGCGATTCGGCGAGCGCGTTCGGGCTGCTGGTGCTCGGCTCGCCCGACCCGACGCGCTACAGCGCCGACATGGGCACCGAGTTCCTGACCCGCCTGGGCGAGGTGGCCAGCGCCGGCCTATCGCGCCTGTTGCCACCGTTCTGAGCCAGGCGTCGCGGCGCCCCATGTCCGCCGACCTCGAGCCGTACCTGAAGCATCTGGCGGTCGAGCGCCACCTCGCGCTGCGCACGCTGGCGTTGTACCGGGCCGCCTTGAAGGAGCTGCAAGCGGCGGCCGATGCCGACAGCGTGACGTTGCGCGCGGCGCAACCACATCACGTGCGGCGCTGGATGGCTGGCCTGCGCACGCGCGGCCTCGGCCCCCGCAGCATCGCGCTCACCTTGTCGGCGTGGCGAGGGTTGTACCGCTGGTGGGGCCAGCGCGGCGAACTCGCGCACAACCCGCTCGATGGCCTGCGTGCGCCCAAGGCGCCCAAGCCGTTGCCGAAAGCGCTGTCGGTCGATCAGGCGGTGGCGCTGGCGGATCAACGCAGCGCGCTGCCGGCCGACACCGAACGGGCGGCGCTGCGGGCGCGCGACCATGCGGTGGTCGAGCTGCTGTACGGCTGCGGCCTGCGCGTGGGCGAACTGGTGGCGCTCGATGCGCGCGCGTCGCCGCAATCGGTGGGCTGGATCGATCGCGCCGATCGCAGCGCGCACGTGCACGGCAAGGGGGGCAAGCGACGCAGCGTGCCGCTGGGCCGCGCGGCGGCGGCCGCGCTCGATCAGTGGCTGGCGCTGCGCGCGCCGCTGGTGCGCGGCGACGAGCCGGCCTTGTTCATCAGCCAGCGTGGCGCGCGGCTGTCGGCCAGCCAGGTGCGTGCGCGCCTGGCACTGATGGCGCGGGCTGCGGGGCTGCCGACGCACGTGCATCCGCACATGCTGCGCCACAGCTTTGCGTCGCACCTGCTGCAGTCGAGCGGCGACCTGCGTGCGGTGCAGGAGCTGCTCGGCCACACCAACATCACGACCACCCAGATCTACACCAAGCTCGACCACCAGCACCTGGCACGCGTGTACGACGCGGCACACCCGCGCGCCAAGCGCCGCTGACCGCGTATCGCGGTGCCTTCGCGGAGCGCTCGGACCGCGACGTCGCTGCACGCCTGGGCCTCGGTCACGGATCCGCAGCGAGCGCCTGATCGCGGCCGCATCCGGCGGTGACAATCGCTGGCATGAAGACGATTCGCCTGCGCGACGGCAAGGAGCGCTCGCTGCTGCGCCGCCACCCGTGGGTGTTCGAGGGCAGCGTCGACAAAGGCGGCGCCGACTCGGGCGAGACGGTGCGCGTGCAGGCCAGCGACGGCCGCTTCCTCGCGTGGGGCGCCTACAGCCCGCGCTCCTCGATCCGCGTGCGCGCCTGGAGCTTCGACGAAGGCGAGCGCATCGACAGCGCATTCTTCGAACGGCGTCTGGCCGCTGCGCTGGCGATGCGCGCGCGGCTCGGCATCGCCAGTGACGGGGTGCGCCTGGTGCACGGGGAGGCCGACGGGCTGCCCGGCCTGATCGTCGACCGTTATGGCGACCTGCTGAGCGTGCAGTACCTGGCCGCCGGCGTCGAGCGCTGGCGCGAAGCGATCGCCGACGCGCTGATGCGCGTCACCGGCGTGGCGCGCATCTACGAGCGCTCCGATTCGAGTGTGCGTGGGCTCGAAGGACTGGCGGCCCGCGTGGGCTGGCAGCGCGGCGACGGCGCCACCGAGGCGGTGATTCGCGAGCACGAGTGGACGCTCGGCCTCGATGTGGCGAGTGGCCACAAGACCGGCTTCTACCTCGACCAGCGCGACAACCGGCGCGCCTTTGCGCACTGGGTGCACCGGCTTGGCTGCGAGCGGGTGCTCAACTGCTACTGCTACACCGGCGGCTTCAGCGTCGCGGCTTTCGCCGGCGGCGCGCGCCAGGTGGTGTGCGTCGATTCGTCGGCTCCGGCGCTGCAGGGCGCGCAGGCCAACATGGCGCGCAACGGCTTTGCCGGGCGCGACGCGCAGTACGTCGACGCCGACGTCAATCAGACGCTGCGCGAGCGGCTGCACAGCGGCGAGCGATTCGACGCGATCGTGCTGGACCCGCCCAAGTTCGCGCCCACCGCGGCGCACGCTGAACGCGCCGCCCGCGCCTACAAGGACATCAACCGGCTGGCGCTGAAGCTGCTGGCGCCGGGCGGCGTGCTGTTCACGTTCTCGTGCTCCGGCGGCGTGGGCGCCGAGCTGTTCCACAAGATCGTCGCTGGGGCCGGCATCGATGCGCAGGTGAATGCGGCGATCGTGCAACGCCTCGAGGCGGCGTGCGACCATCCGACGACCCTCGAATTTCCGGAGGGCGAGTACCTCAAGGGCCTCGTGCTGCTGAAGTCGGCGACGGCGCCTCCGGCTCAGCCGGACGAGGCGGCGTGAAGTCGATGCGCGGCTCGAACTTCAGGCGTCGCGTCGCGAAGTAGCTCTTCACGTTGCGCACATTGGCGTCTTCGGTGAACAGGCGCTGCACCAGCGCGTTGTAGTGGCTCATGTCGCGCACCCACACCACCAGCACGCAATCGGGCCCTGGGCTCACGCGATAGCACTGCTGAACGGCCGGGTCGGCGACCGCGCGCGCCTCGAAGGCGGCGAGTCGTTCGGCGCCCTGGTGGTCGAGCGTGACCTCGACGATGGCGGTCAGCCCGCCGTCGAACGCGGCTGGCGACAAGATGGCCGTCTGGCGCTCGATCACGCCGTGCTCGAGGAGACGCCGCACGCGGCGCAGCGCGGTGGCCGGTGACACGTGGGCGGCTTCGGCCAGGGCCTGGTTGGACCGCGACGCATCGTCCTGCAGCAATGCCAGCAGACGGTGGTCCACCTCATTCAAGGGGATTGGGTGATCCATTAATTCCAAGTTTGATGCTTTTGTGATGGATATGTACCATCAACCATATGGCTTGACTGATTATTCCATCGAACGGCGCCAATAGAAAGCCTATGCCAAACCGATGCGCCTAGCATTCGGGCACTTTCAACACCCAAGAGACAGCAGCCATGTGCGGAATCGTCGGCGCCGTCAGCGCCCGGGACATCGTTCCCATCCTCGTGCAAGGCCTGAAGCGCCTGGAATACCGCGGCTACGACTCCTGCGGCGTGGCGGTGCATCAGAAAGGCGAGTTGCGCCGCACGCGCAGCACGTCGCGGGTGGCCGAACTCGAAGCGCAAGTGACCAAGGAGCACGTCACCGGCGGCACCGGCATCGCGCACACGCGCTGGGCCACGCATGGCGCGCCGGCGGTCCACAACGCGCACCCGCACTTCTCGAGCGGCCGCATCGCGCTCGTGCACAACGGCATCATCGAGAACCACGACGAGCTGCGCGCCGAGTTGATCGCCAAGGGGTTCCAGTTCGAGAGCCAGACCGACACTGAAGTGGTCGCGCACCTGGTGAATCACCTGTACGACGGTGACTTGTTCGACGCGGTCCAGCGTGCCGCGCTGCGCCTGAAGGGCACCTTCGCGCTCGCGGTGTTCTGTCGCGACGAGCCGCACCGTGTGGTGGGCGCTCGCCAGGGCTCGCCGCTGGTGATGGGCGTCGGCAAGGGCGAGAACTTCCTCGCCTCCGACGCGATGGCGCTGGCCGGCGTGACCGACCAGATCGCCTATCTGGAGGAAGGCGACGTGGTCGATCTGCAGATGGGCAAGCACTGGATCGTGTCGCGCCAGGCCGATGGCAGCTACCAGCGCGTGCAACGCGAGGTGCGCACCGTCCACGCGCACTCCGGCGCCGCCGAACTGGGCCCGTACCGCCATTACATGCAGAAGGAGATCTTCGAACAGCCGCGCGCGATTGCCGACACGCTCGACGGCGTCGGCGGGCTCGACCCGTCGCTGTTCGGCGATGCCGCGTACAAGGTGTTCGACGGCGTCGACCGCGTGCTGATCCTCGCCTGCGGCACCAGCTACTACGCCGGCAGCACCGCGCGCGACTGGCTGGAGGCGATCGCCGGGCTGCCCACTGCGGTGGAAATCGCCAGCGAGTACCGCTACCGCGAAAGCGTGCCCGATGCGCGCACGCTGGTGGTCACCATCAGCCAGAGCGGCGAGACCGCCGACACGATCGCCGCGCTCAAGCACGCGCGCAGCCTGGGCATGCAGCGCACGCTGACCATCTGCAACGTCGCCACCAGCGCAATGGTGCGCGAATGCAAGCTCGCGTTCATCACGCGCGCCGGCGTCGAGATCGGCGTCGCGTCCACCAAGGCGTTCACGACGCAACTGGTCGCGCTGTTCCTGCTGACGCTGGTGCTCGCGAAGTTCCGCGGCAAGCTGTCGGAGAAGGGCGAGGCGGCCGCGCTGCGCAACCTGCGCCACCTGCCGTCGGCGGTGCAATCGGTGCTGGCGCTGGAGCCGCAGATCATCAGTTGGGCCGAAGCGTTCGTGCCGCGGCAGCACGCGCTGTTTCTCGGCCGCGGGCGCCACTACCCGATCGCGCTCGAAGGTGCGCTGAAGCTCAAGGAGATCAGCTACATCCACGCCGAGGCGTATCCGGCCGGTGAGCTCAAGCACGGCCCGCTCGCGCTGGTGGACGCCGAGATGCCGGTGGTCACCGTGGCGCCGGCCGACGACCTGATCGAGAAGCTGAAGAGCAACATGCAGGAGGTGCGCGCCCGTGGCGGCCAGCTCTACGTGTTTGCCGACGCCGACACGCGCATCGAGTCGAGCCCTGGCATCCACGTGATCCGGCTGCCCGAGCACTACGGCGCGCTGTCGCCGATCCTGCACGTGGTGCCGCTGCAGCTGCTGGCGTACCACACCGCCGTGGCGCGCGGCACCGACGTCGACAAGCCGCGAAACCTCGCCAAGAGCGTGACCGTCGAATAGCACGCTACCAGCCACGCTGGTGTTGAGTGCACAAAATAAAGTCCGTCACGGGGAAACATAGTCCGTCACGGCTTAGGCTGCGGCGGTCCTCGCAGCGGTTGTCAGGCGAGGTTGAAGTAGAACTTGCCT
>Ga0207675_100002498_pt1 | contig 18195 bp, 16 predicted proteins | sample KBSSwiS42_FD_184305 | JGI IMG/M metagenome (GOLD analysis project Ga0207675, IMG submission 184305) | Switchgrass rhizosphere microbial communities from Kellogg Biological Station, Michigan, USA - KBS Switchgrass S4-2 (SPAdes) (version 2) | ecosystem: Host-associated > Plants > Roots >... | reverse complement strand
TGCAGCTCGGCCATGGCCTGGTTCATGCGCATGTCGTTGATGGCGCCCTTGAGGCTCTCGATCTTGGCGCGCGCGGTTTGCACCGCGACGTCACGCGCCTTCACCAGGTCCTTGTAGGTTTTCTCGGCCTGTTCGAGCTGCGTGCGGTTCTCGGCGAGTTGCTGGTCGATGGTCTGCAGGCGCAGCGCGTATTGTCCGGCGGCGGCGTTGTTGCCGGCGCGGATGTGCGCCGTGGTCTTGGCGCGCAGGTCCTTCTGCTCGGCTTCCAGCTTGCGCACCTGGCTCATCAGCCGCTCGGCGAGGCCGGCATGTGAGGCCAGTCCCTGGTTGAACTGGCTGACCTGCTTGCGGAGGTTTTCCTGCTCCAGCTCGAGCAGCGCTTCGGGGTTGCGGCGTTCGACGCCGGAAATGAAAAGTGACAGGAAACCTCTGAACAGGTTGGCGATACGTCCGAACATTGATTTACCCCTCCCGGGAAACCTCCCGCGCTGTTGCGCGGCAGGGCAAGAATAATGTGGGCAGGCACTCCAATCAAAAGAGTTCGCATCCCAGGTGCCCGTCCATGGCGCGTAATATGGCGCATCCAACTTCCCGGGACTCAAATGCCAGTCAAACCAGTCGCTGCTGTTGCCCTCACGCTGGCCTGCGCGCTCCTGACGACCGCGGCCGGGGCGGCAGCAACCGGAGAACGCACCCCGTACGAGGTCAAGGCCCGCGAGTTATACGCGCATGTGATCGCCATGCCGACGTCCAAGGGCAACGACCAGGTGCCAGTCATGGCCGAATACCTGGCGGGGGAGCTGCGCGCCGCCGGCTTTCCGGCGTCGGACATCAAGATAGTCCCGTTCCAGGGCGAGGGGGATCGCACGGCGTCGCTGGTGGTGCGCTATCGTTCAAATGGCAAGGGCGGCAAGCCCATCCTGCTCCTGGCGCACATGGACGTGGTTGCGGCGCGGCGCGACGACTGGAAGCGCGATCCGTTCCAGCTGGTGGAAGAGAATGGCTACTTCTACGGCCGCGGCACCAATGACGTCAAACAGGGCGTGGTCGCGATCACCAGCACCTTCCTGCGCCTGAAGGCGGAAGGCTTCGTGCCGAGCCGGGACCTGATCCTCTATTTCTCCGGCGACGAAGAGACGGCGCAGGCCACCACCGTCGACATCGCCAAAAATCATCGCGATCTCATCGACGCGGAGTTCGCGCTGAATGCCGACGCGGGCGGCGGCGTGCTCGATGAGACCACCGGCAAGGGCCTGTACTACAAACTGCAAACCGCCGAGAAGACCTACGCGGATTTCTCGGTGACCGCGCGCAATCCCGGCGGGCACAGCTCGCTGCCGCGCGACGACAACGCCATCTACGACCTGTCGGCCGCACTGCTGCGCATCCGCGACTACAAGCCGACGGTCATGTGGAACGACACCACGCTCGCCTCACTGAAGCAGGCCGGTGCGCTGACCGACGGCAAGCTCGGCGAAGCATTGCGCGCGTTCGCGGCCAATCCGCGTGACGCCGCCGCGGCGGAGACCATTTCCCATGACCCCGCGTATGTGGGTCAGATCCGCACCACCTGCGTGGCCACCATGCTCGCCGGCGGCCATGCGCAGAATGCACTGCCGCAGTCGGCGTCGGCGAACGTCAATTGCCGTATTTTTCCCGGCGTGAAGATCGAAGACGTGCGGCTGGCGCTGCAGGCGGCGGCCGGCAGTCCGGTCGAGGTGAAGCTGCTGGGTACACCGATGTCGAGCGATGCGTCGCCATTGCGCGCCGACGTGATGAAAGCCGCCACCCGCGCCGTGCAGGCCATCCGGCCCGGCGTGACCGTGGTGCCGGCGCAGAGCCCGGGCGCCACCGATGGCCTGGTGTTTCGCTCCGCCGGAATTCCCACCTACGGTGTCGACGCCACGTTCATGAAGCAGTCCGAGGATTTCTCCCACGGCCTCGACGAGCGCATGCCGGTGCAATCCTTCTACGACGGCCTTACGTTCTGGCACGTGCTGGTCACGGAGCTGGCGGGCCGCCGCAGGTAGTTAGCCCGTGGCCGACACCGCCGCACCGCTGGGCACCCTCGAAGTCGCGCTGGGGCATGCCGCGCGGCTGCTGGAGCGCAACGCGGTGCTCGCCGCCGAGCAGGCCGCCGAGATCCTCAGGATCCATCCCGACCAGCCCGACGCGCTGGCGCTGTCGGGCCTGGCGCTCGGCAGGCTGGGGCGGGGCGATGAGGCCATCGCGGCCTTGCGGCGCGCCGTGTCCCTGAAGCCCGAACAGCCGGACGCGTGGCGGGCGCTCGGCGATCACTACAGCGCACTCGAGATGCGCGAGGCGGCGGACGAAGCCTTCGCGCAGCACCTGCGTCATTCCACGCGCGACCCGAAATTGATGAGCCTTGCGCTGGCGTTGTCCGAGAACCGCATCCCGGAAGCCGAGGCCGGCCTGCGCGAGCACCTGAAGCGCCATCCCACCGACGTGCTGGCGATTCGCATGCTGGCCGAGGTCGCGGCGCGGATCGGCCGCACCCACGACGCGGAGACGCTGCTGGCGCGCTGCGTGCAACTCGCGCCCGGCTTTCGCATGGCGCGCCAGAACTACGCCATGGTGCTGCACCGGCAGAACAAGTGGACCGCCGCGTTGGCCGAGGTCAACCACCTGCTCGAGGACGAGCCGTCGAACCCGGGCCTGCGCAATCTCAAGGCGGCGGTGCTGGGACGCGTCGGCGACTATGAGGATTCGATCTCGCTGTATCGCGCAGTGCTGCGCGACTATCCGCGCCAGCCCAAGGTGTGGATGAGCCTGGGGCACGCGCTCAAGACGGCGAATCACAATGCCGAGGCCATCGAAGCCTACCGACGCTGCATCGAGCTCGCGCCGCACTTCGGCGAGGTATGGTGGAGTCTCGCGAACCTCAAGACCTTCCGCTTCACGGCCGACGACGTCGCCGCCATGCGTGCGCAAATCGAGCGCGAAGATCTCACCAACGACGACCGCTTCCATTTCCATTTCTCGCTCGGCAAGGCGCTCGAAGACATGCGCGAATACGCGCCGTCGTTCGATCAATACGCGCGCGGCAACGCGTTGCGCCGCAAGCTGGTGCGCTACGACGCCGAGGAGACCGCGGGCCACGTGGCGCGCTCGAAGCGGGTGTTCACACGGGAGTTCTTCGCGGAGCGGTCGGCGTCGGGATTCACGGCGCCCGATCCCATCTTCATAGTCGGCCTGCCGCGTTCCGGCTCCACGCTGGTCGAACAGATCCTGGCCTCGCACTCGCTGGTGGAGGGTACCCAGGAATTGCCGGACATCACCATGCTGGCGCGCATGGTGGCGAATCGCACGTCGCGCACCGAAGCCAGCGCCTATCCGCGTGCACTGGAAAAATATTCCGCGGAGGAGCTGGCCGCGCTGGGCGAACGCTACATGGCGCAGACGCGCATCCAGCGCAAGACCTCGCGTCCGTTCTTCATCGACAAGATGCCGAACAACTTCGCGCACACCGGCCTGATCCAGCTCATCCTGCCGAACGCGAAGATCATCGATACGCGCCGTCATCCGCTCGGCTGCTGCTTTTCGTGTTTCAAGCAGCACTTCGCGCGCGGCCAGACATTCACCTACGACCTCGACGAGCTCGGGCGTTACTACCGCGACTACGTGGAGTTGATGGCGCACTTCGATGCCGTACTTCCGGGGCGCGTACACCGGGTGTTCTACGAGGACATGGTCGACAACACCGAGGCCGAGGTGCGGCGACTGCTCGAGTACTGCGGGCTGCCGTTCGAGGAAGGGGTGCTGCGCTTCCACGAGAATCAGCGTGCCGTGCGCACCGCCAGCTCCGAACAGGTGCGTCAACCGATATTTCGGGAAGGGCTCGAGCAGTGGCGCCACTTCGAGCCGTGGCTGGGGCCCCTGCAAAAATCGCTCGGACCCGTGCTCGAACTCTATCCGGCCCCTCCCCAATATTGAAAGGCGCAGTTTTGATTCTGTAGCGGCTGGCATACACTCGCCGCATAACAAATTCGGGGAGTGTCATGACACCGAGAAACTCCAGTCTGGCCGAGGCCATCAAACGCACGTTGCCATTCGCCGGTGCGATGTTGACCGGCGCGGGCGTCGCCCACGCACAACAAGCAGAGGAGGCCGGACTCGAAGAAGTCGTGGTCTCGGCGCAGAAGCGCAATGAGAGCCTGCAGGACGTGCCGCTCTCCATCCAGGCCATCGGCCAGGAACAGCTCAAGGAACTCAAGGTCGACGACTTCAGCGACTACGTGAAGTACCTGCCGAATGTTTCCTACCAGACCTACGGTCCGGGCCTGTCCCGCCCCTACATGCGCGGCGTGGCGAGCGGCGAGAACGCCAACCACTCCGGACCCTTGCCTTCGGTGGGCGTGTATCTCGACGAGCAGCCGATCACCACCATCCAGGGCCCGCTCGACGTGCAGGTGTACGACATCGCGCGCGTCGAAGTGCTGGCGGGTCCGCAGGGCACACTGTACGGCGCCAGCTCGCAGGCCGGCACCATCCGCATCATCACCAACAAGCCGGACCCCAATGCATTCGATGCCGGCTTCGAGCTGACCGGCAGCACGCTGGAGAGCGACTTCGGTTATACGGGTCAGGGTTTCGTCAACATGCCGATCGGTGACAAGGCCGCGGTGCGCCTGGTCGGCTGGACCAAACACGAGCCCGGGTTCATCGACAACGTGCGCTCGACGCGCGTATTCCCCGTGTCGGGCATCGCGATCGACAACAGCGCGCGCGTCGAGGACAACTACAACGACTGGACCAAGACCGGCGCGCGCATCGCGCTGGGCATCGATCTCAGCGACAACTGGACGCTGACGCCCACCGTCATGGCGCAGAGGACCAAGTCGCACGGCGCGTTCGGCTTCGATCCGCTCGAGGGCGATCTCAAGGTCGCGCACGCGTTGCAGGAAGATCTCGAGGACAAGTGGACCCAGGCTGCGTTGACGCTGGAAGGCAAGCTCGGCAGCTGGGACATCACCTATGCCGGCGCGTATCTCAAGCGCACCATCGACTCGCATTCCGACTATGCGGACTACTCATTCTTCTACGACACCTGCTGCGGTTACGGCGTGTACATGTATGACAACGATTACACGCTGATCGATCCGTCGCAGTTCATCGTCGGCAACGACCGCTACACCAAGCATAGTCACGAGCTCCGTGTCAGCTCACCGGGCGAGAACCGCTGGCGCTTAACGGCGGGATTGTTCTACGAGAACCAGGGCCATGGCATCCGCCAGGCGTACAAGGTCGCGAACCTGGTCGACTTCTTCGACATCCCGGGCAACCCTGACACGTTGTGGCTCACCGACCAGCAGCGCACCGACATCGACAAGGCAGCCTTTGGCGAATTCACCTTCGACTTCACCGACAAGCTGTCCGCCACGGCGGGCGTGCGCTTCTTCCAAGCCGAGAATTCGCTCAAGGGTTTCTTCGGCTACAGCGCGGTGTTCAGCGGCATGACCGGCGAGTCGCAGTGTTTCGACCAGACCGATTTCGGCCACGCGCCCTGCATCAACCTCGACAAGACGGTGAAGGAAGACGGCAACACCAAGCGTCTCAACCTCACATACCACGCCACCGATGACGTGATGTTGTATGCCACCTGGTCTGAGGGCTTCCGTCCCGGCGGTATCAATCGCCGCGGCACCATCCCGCCGTACAAGGCGGACTTCATCACCAACTACGAGTTCGGTTTCAAGACCACCTTCGCCAACAACCGCGTGCGCATCAACGGCGCGATCTTCCAGGACGACTGGGACAACTTCCAGTATTCGTTCCTGGGCGCGAACGGCCTCACCGAGATCCGCAATGCCGGCCAGGCGCGCATCAAGGGCATCGAGACCGACATGGTCTGGGCGGTCACCGACCGCTTCACGCTGTCGAGTTCGATGTCGTGGATCGATGCGCATACCACGCTGGACTACTGCGGCGAGACCTACACCGGGACCAGTGACGCGGTCACGAACTGCAGCGACCCGGCGGCGCCGTCCGGAACCATCACGCAGGCGCCGAGCGGGCAGGACCTGCCCGTGCAGCCGAGCTTCAAGGGTAATGCCGTCGGCCGCTACGAGTTCCCGCTCGGCAGCCAGCGCGCGCACCTGCAGGGTTCGTGGGTGTACCAGAGCAGCGCCTGGTCCGACCTGCGCACTGCCGAACGTGAGTTGTTGGGCAAGCAGCCCGCGTACAACATCTTCGACATCGCCGCCGGCATCGACAACGACAGCTGGGGCGTCGAGTTGTTCGTGAAGAACGTGACGGACGAACGCGCCGAGATCGCGCGTTATGCCGAGTGCGCGACGTTCCAGCCCGGTACCGATCCGCGCAACTCCGTGCCGTTGTGCGGATTGCAGCCCTACACGGTGACCAACACCCCGCGCACCATCGGCGTGACCTTCGCCAAGCATTTCTGATCGCCGGCTCATGGCCACCGCCGCGCAAGGACGCCCGCCATTTCCCCCGTTCACGCGGGAGACGGCGGCCGTCAAGGCGCGCGCGGCCGAGGACGCCTGGAACTCGCGCGATCCCGAGCGCGTCTCGCTGGCGTACACGGTAGATAGTGCGTGGCGCAACCGCTCGGAGTTCTTCTCCGGGCGCCCCGCCATCGTCGAATTCCTGAAGCGCAAGTGGGCAAAGGAGCTCGACTACCGGCTCATCAAGGAAGTCTGGGCCTGCGAGGGCAATCGCATCGCGGTGCGCTTCGCGTACGAGTGGCACGACGATTCCGGCCACTGGTTCCGCTCCTACGGCAACGAGAACTGGGAGTTCGACGAGCTCGGCCTGATGCGCCGCCGTCACGCCAGCATCAACGACGTCGTCATTGCCGAGACGGAGCGCAAGTTTCGCTGGGCTCTGGGCCGAAGGCCCGACGATCATCCGGGACTTTCGGACCTGGGGCTGTAGATGTCCGCGCTGCGCTGCGGCTTGCTCGTGTCGGTCGCGCTGCTGCTGGCGATCGCGAGCGCCGTGGTGTGTACGCGCCCAACCGCCGGGCGCCTGACGCAAGCCGGGCCCGCGTCGAAGGAGAGTCCCGGACGGATTGCGCTGCCCACGAAGCCAGTCCAGGGCTTTGCAGCGCAGGGGGATCTCGTGGCCGAGGCATATCGCGGCGACGCCCATGCCCGATCGCAGTTGTGTACCGGCGCCATGTTAGGTGGCGAGCAGACCGGCAGTTACCAGGAAGCGGCGTATTGGTGTGCACTCGGCGCCGAGGCCGGTGACGCCGACGCGCAGGCCGCCTATGCGCGGCTCTTCCAGATCGGTGGCGGCGTGGTCCAGGACGATGCGCAGGCTGCGTCCTGGTACGAGAAAGCCATCGCCCAGCGGAATGCGCATGCGATGTACATGCGCGGGCGCATGCTCATCGCCGGCAACGATGCCGCGGACCAGTCGCTGGGCCGCATGTTGTTGCAGCAGGCGGCCGCGATGGGCGACAGCAATGCGCAATGGGCGCTGCGGAACGAGGACTTCGAACCCGAGAAGCGTCGCAACGATCAGACTCTCCTGAATTGATGACTGCCGCCGTGACGGGCGATGTCGAAACAGGCCATGTCGAAACAGACAGGGGTCATTCGACCAATACAGGAACAACCCATCGAAGGAGATCGTCATGCCCGGTACCGTGAAATTTCATCGCGTCCTGAAAGCGCCGCCGGCGCGCGTTTACAAGGCTTTTCTCGACGCCGACGGCCTGGCCAAGTGGCTGCCGCCGCACGGCTTCACCTGCAAGGTTCATCACGTGGAGCCGCGCGTGGGAGGCACCTTCCGCATGACGTTCACCAACTTCTCGGGTGGTGGCGGACATTCATTCGGCGGCGAATACCTCGAGCTCGTGCCGAACGAGAAGCTGCGTTACTCGGACAAGTTCGACGATCCGAATCTCAAAGGGGATATACAAGTCGAGGTGTTGCTGAAGAAGGTGTCGGTGGGTACGGAGATCCACATCACGCAGTCCGGATTGCCGGACGTGATCCCGGTGGAGGCGTGTTACCTCGGCTGGCAGGACTCGCTGACGCAGCTCGCGGCGCTGGTGGAACCCGACATTCCCGGTTAAAAGGATACTCATGGCTGAAAACGAAAACCCATACACGCCGCCACGCGCCGGTGTCGCGGACACCCAGGAAGAGGTCGAGGACAAGCCGTCCGTGGGCGCGCGTTTTCTCTGGGGCGCGGGCACCTGTTTCGTGGTTTTCATGGGCCTCATATTCCTGGTCATGCCGAGTGCCTGGGCCATGGGGGCGATCGGCTCCGCGGTGTTCGCGCTGCTCTCCGGGCTCATCTCGATGTGCATCCCGGTGAAGAGCAAGCTCGCGTTCATCCTGCCCGGGCTGGTCGTGAGCTTCGTGATCGCGTATTTCATCGGCCACAACTCGCGCGAAGAGGCCATGCGCCAGCGGCCCACGCTCGAGCGCGAGTAGCTAGAGAATCGCGGATACGGCGTCCGCGACGATGTCGCAGGTGGTCGCGTTGCCGCGTTGCTTCACCACGTCCAGCGCCGCGATTCGGTACGCCTCGGCCATCGTCGGAAAGTTGAACACGTTCTCGACGTAGGCATCGACTTCCATCTCGGCGGCGAGCCCGAGCTGGCCGATGTGCACCAGTTCGGTGGCGCCGTCGCCGGCGATCTGCACACCGACCACGCGGCGGCCGCCGGGATCGGCGATGAGCTTGAGCAGCCCGCGTTGCGTGCCGTCGATCTGGCCGCGGGCGACTTCTTCGAACCGCGCGCGCCCGACGATCGCCCCGCCGAAGTGGCGGCGCGCGCCGTGTTCGTCGAGGCCCACGGTGGCGATCTCGGGAATGGTGTAGACGCCGGACGGCAGCCGCGACACCGGGTCCGACGGCAGCAGCAGCCCGAGGGCATGCGAGGCGGCTCGCCGGCCCTGTTCCATCGACACCGACGCCAGCGAAGGCGGGCCGATGACATCGCCCGCCGCATACACACCGCGCGCGGTGGTCTCGAGGTTCTCATCCACCTTGACCTGGCCGTTCTCGGTGAGCCGGATGCCCGCGGCTTCGAGCTCGAGCCCGTCGACGTTGGCGCGCCGGCCGAGCGCCACCAGCACCTTGTCGGCGCTGATCGTGCGGCCGTCCTTGAATTCGACGCACACCTGCGAGACGCCGTCCCAGCGCGTGGCCACCGCCTGTGCGCGCGGAATGTATACGCCGCCGTTGCGGCGCAGCTCGTCGAGGTAGAACGCGGTGAGCTCGGGATCGAGGAAGGCCAGTGGCTGGTCGAGCTGGTCGGCCTGCGTGACCTGGCAGCCGAGCGCCGCAAACATCGCGGCGTATTCACTGGCGATGACGCCGCCACCGATCACCAGCAGGGTGCGGGGCAGGTAGGCCAGCGACAGAATGGAATCGCTGTCGAGGATGTGCGAGTGGTCGATGCGCAGGTGCGCCGGCGCGCGTGGGCGCGAGCCGCTGGCGAGGATGACGATGGGTGCGCGGAGCACGACGGACGAGCCGTCGACGCGCTGCACCGACAGCTCGTGCGCGCGATCGTCTTCGGCGCGCGCCTTTTCGGCATGGACTGGGCGCGCGACAAACTTCGCGCGGCCGCGCAGCAGCGTGACGTGATTGCGCTCGAGCTGCGCCGCCATGTACGCGTCGTGCGCGGCGACGGTCTCGCCGACGCCGTCGAGCAGGTATTTGATCGGCGCTTCGGAGAGGTCCACGCGGTGCACGCGCTGGCGCAGCGCATGCTGGCGCAGTGCCTTGCTCGGAATGGTGCCGGTGTGCACGCAGGCGCCGCCTACGTGCCTGTCGCGTTCAATGATAGCCACGCGTTTGCCCACCTTGGCGGCCTGGATCGCGGCCTTCTGCCCCGCAGGACCCGAGCCGATGACCAGCACGTCCCAGGAGAGCTCCGGCGCGCTCACGTGTAACTCTCCGCCGTCGCGTAGATGGCGGCGCGCTGCGCCATGATGCTGAACAGCTCGTCAGGGTAGATAGACAACTCGTCCATCCAGCGCGACACGGGGCCGAGCATCGAGTCGGGCAGCTCGCCGCCGACGCCCGGGGTGCGCAGCTCGTCGGAGATCTGCCGCGCCAGCGCCACTTCCATGACCTCGGTGCGCGCCATCTCTGCTTCCGGCGGATTGCTCCAGTGCTCGATGGCGGCGGAGACCGCCGGCGGCAGGCTCCAGGAAATCGCGAGCAGCGTGCCGACGCGGGCCTCGTGTCGCGCGGCGAGCTGCAGGACCTGCCCGGCCTCGGGCGTCACCTTGTTCTTGATCACCGCCGAACCGACGCGGCTCAGGATCACGGCCATGCCGACCCGGTGAAGCAGGCCGCACAGATACGCGGACTCGACGTTGCGACGCTTGAGGCGCGCGATTTCCTGGGCGAACAGGGCGGTGATCACCGATTCGCGCCAGAGCTCGGTCATTTCGTTGCGGAAGTAGCTCGAATTGAAGACCTGCCCCTGCACGGCGACGGCGAAGGCGATGTTGCGGATCTCGCGGATGCCCAGCCACGCGATGGCCTGCGGCAACGTGACCACGGGCGTGCGGCGCGCGTACAACGCCGAGTTCGCCACGCGCATGACCTGGCCGGCGAGCGCGATGTCGCGCTGGATCAGCTGCGCGAGCTCCTGGGCGCTGGTGTCGCCGGCTTCGCCTGCCACCGCGTCACCGCGCGTCAGGCGCATGACCTCGGCGGCGATCTGCGGCGGCGGCGGCAGATCGAGCGAGCCGTCGGCGATCGCCGCGTTGAGGATGCGTTCGATGTGTTCAGCAGGCTTGACGGAAGCGTTCATGCGGGAACCCGGAATGACCCGCCCCGTTAACGGCAGTTAACCGTTCCGCTTGACCGGCCGCGGCAATGCACTGCCGCGCGGCCAATCCGCGTCACAAAATCAAGGGTTTACTTGTTGAGATGCGCGGGCGGCGCACCGGTCATGTAGACCAGCTCCCAGGTGTGACCGTCGAGGTCCTCGTAGCCGTGGGAATACATGAAACCGTGGTCCTGCGGCTGGCGCGGCACCTTGCCGCCGGCGGCGCGGGCCTTGGCCACGAGCTCGTCCACCTGCGCCTTGTTCTCGCAGGAGACGCAGGTCAGCACTTCGGTGGACTTGCTGGTGTCGGTGATCGCCTTGTTGATGAAGGAGCCGAAGAATTTCTCCACCAGCAGCATCACGAACAGGTTCTCGCCCACGATCATGCAGGTGGCGTTCTCGTCTGTGAACTGCGGATTGAAGCTGTAGCCGAGCTTCGTATAGAAGTCGACGGTGCGCTTCAGGTCCTTGACCGGCAGGTTGACGAAGATCTGCGAATGTTTCATGGCGCGGTAGTTAGTAACGGATCAGGGGGCGGCGGCCGCCGCGTAACGTTCGACGTCGGCCTGGTCGACGACCAGCTCGCGCGTCGGGCGGATTTCGATGCTGCCGTGTTTGGCCGGCGGGATCTTCGAGGCGATCTGGATGGCCTCGTTCAGATCACGCGCGTCGATCAGGTAGAAACCGGCCAGCGCTTCCTTGGTTTCGGCAAACGGGCCGTCAGTGACCGACGTCTGGCCGTTGCGCACGCGCACGGTAGTGGCCGTGTGTACCGGGTGCAGCGGCGTGCCGTCGAGCAGGTGGCCGCTGTCGGCGAGCTGGCCGGCATAGGCCGCGCAGGCCGAATCGGGGCAGGCACTCCATTTCTCGGCGGAGAGGTAAACCAGGCAGAGGTATTTCACGGCACTGTCCTTCGAAAGATGGGCCTTTTGGGCGTCGTAGGAATTGGTCGAATGGCATTGTCCCGATTCGACACCGGCGGGAGGAAATTATCTGTCGGTCCAAGTCCTTGAAAGATTTCAGGATGGCGGCAGCGCCGCGAGCCGCTTTTCGAGAAAGCGCCTCGCTGGCCCCTGCGCGGTGAGGTGGATGGCCCGCTGGTAAGCCTTGCGGGCATCCGCATGGCGGCCGAGGCGCCGGCAGAAGTCGGCGCGAGCCGCGTGCGCAAGCTGGTAGCCGTCGAGTTCGTCCCCGAGCCGGCTCAACGCCCTGAGACCAGCCTCTGGACCGTCGCGCATCGATATCGCCACCGCGCGATTCAGCTCGACGATGGGCGAGGGCGAGAGGGCGAGCAGGACGTCGTACAGCCCGACGATCTCGCGCCAGTCGGTGTCCTCCGGCGTCTCGGCCTCCGCGTGTACGGCTGCAATGGCTGCCTGGATGGCGTACGGGCCGGCTCGCGGCGTGGACAACGCGTCGCGCACCAGAGCCGCTCCTTCCCGGATGTATGCCTGGTTCCAGCGCGTGCGATCCTGTTCGTCGAGCAGGATGAGCTCGCCCGCCGCGTCGGCGCGCGCCTCGCGACGCGACTCGTGCAGCAGCATCAGCGCCAGCAGGCCGCGCACCTCAGGTTCGGGGAGCAGCTCGAGCACCAGGCGCCCGAGCCGGATGGCTTCGGCGGAAAGGTCGGCGCGCGTGGCCGATTCGCCGCTGCTCGCGAGATACCCTTCATTGAATACCAGGTAGATGACGCGCAGCACGCTCTCCAGCCGCGCCGGCAGGTCCTCGCGCGCCGGGACTTCGTAGGGAATGTTCGCGTCGCGGATCTTGTTCTTGGCGCGCACGATGCGTTGCGCGAGGGTCGGGGCGGGCGTGAGGAAGGCCGCGGCGATTTCCTCGGTGGCGAGGCCGCAGACTTCGCGCAGCGTCAGCGCCACCTGCGCGTCGGGCGCGATCGCCGGGTGGCAACAGGTGAAGACCAGGCGCAGGCGGTCGTCTTCCAGCAGCTCCTGTTCGTCGAGCGGGGTAGATTGATCTGCCAGCGACTCGCTGACGTCCGGGCGGTCCTCGAGGTGTTCGAAGCGGGCATCGCGGCGCTGCTTGTCGATGGACTTGAAGCGGCCGGCCGACACCAGCCAGGACACCGGGTTCTGCGGAATGCCTTCCACCGGCCATTTTTCCACCGCCGCGCGGAAGGCATCGTGCAGCGCCTCCTCGGCGCGCTCGAAATCGCCGAGCAGGCGGATCAGTGTCGCGAGGACGCGGCGCGATTCCTTGCGATACAGCGAGTCGATCTCGGCGCAAACGCGCGCGATGTCCGGGGCCGGCATGCCCCGATGGTAATCGGGACATTCCTGATTTGCAGCAAAAGGGGACGCGCCTCCCCGGTGCACATCGCCGACCCCAGGACGGCGCCGAGGCCCGTCCCTTTTTGCCAGCAAATCAGGAATGTCCCCATTAGAACAACCCGACTATCTTCCCGTTCTCGTCCACGTCGATGGTGTCGGACGCGGGCACCTTCGGCAGTCCCGGCATGGTCATGACGTCGCCGCAGATCATCACGACGAATTCCGCGCCGGCGGCAAGGCGGACTTCGCGGATGTTCACCACGTGGCCGCTGGGCGCGCCGCGCAGCTTGGGATCGGTCGAGAAGGAGTATTGCGTCTTGGCCACGCAGACGGGGTAGTGGCCGTAACCCGCTTCCTGCAGCGCCTTGATCTGTCCGCGGATCTTGCTGTCGGCGACGATGTCGAGCGCGCCGTAGACCTGCGTGGCGATGGTCTTCATCTTGTCCCAGAGCGTCTGCTCGGATTCGTACACATACCGGAAATTGTTCGGCAGTTCGCACAGGCGCACGACCTCCTTCGCGAGCTCGACCGCGCCCTTGCCACCTTCGGCGAAGTGCCGTGCCAGCACGATCTTCACCTCCAGGTGCGACAGCCGCTCCTGGATCAGTGCCACTTCGGCGGCGGTGTCCTCGGTGCGCGAATTGATCGCGACCACGCAGTTCAGGCCGTACTGGTTGCGCACGTTGTGGACGTGCCGCTCGAGGTTCACCAGGCCCTTCTCGAGCGCGTGCAGGTTCTCCCTGCCCACGTCGGCCACCTCGACGCCGCCGTGGTACTTGAGCGCGCGCACCGTCGCGACGATCACCGCGCACGAGGGCGTGAGCCCCGCCTTGCGGCACTTGATGTCGACGAACTTCTCGGCGCCGAGATCCGCACCGAAGCCGGCCTCGGTCACCACGTAGTCCGCGAGTTTGAGCGCCGCCTGCGTGGCCATCACGGAGTTGCAGCCGTGCGCGATGTTGGCGAACGGTCCGCCATGGATGAACGCCGGATTGTTCTCCAGCGTCTGCACCAGGTTCGGCGCCAATGCGTCGCGCAGCAGCGCGGTCATCGCGCCATGCGCCTTCAGGTCGCGGGCGAGAATGGGCTTTTGTTCGCGCGTGTAGCCGACGACAATCTTGCCGAGGCGCTCCTTCAGGTCCTTGATGCTGGTGGCCAGGCAGAAGATGGCCATGACTTCCGACGCCACGACGATGTCGAAGCCGTCCTGCCGCGGGTAGCCGTTGCCGGGACCGCCGAGTCCGATGGTGATCTCGCGCAATGAGCGATCGTTGACGTCGACCACGCGCCGCCAGGTCACACGGCGCACGTCGAAGCCGAGCTCGTTGCCCTGGTGGATGTGGTTGTCGATGAGGCCGGCCAGCAGGTTGTTAGCCAGGGCGATCGCGGCGAAGTCGCCGGTGAAATGCAGGTTGATGTCTTCCATCGGCACGACCTGCGAGTACCCGCCGCCGGCCGCGCCACCCTTGACACCGAACACCGGACCCAGCGCGGGTTCCCGCAGGCAGATCAGCGCCTTCTTGCCGATGATGTTGAGCGCGTCGCCCAGGCCCACGGTGGTCGTGGTTTTGCCTTCACCGGCGGGCGTGGGCGAGATCGCCGTGACCAGCACGAGCCTGCCGTTGGGTTTGCCGTTCGCCTTCGAGAGGAAGTCGAGTGACACCTTGGCCTTGTACTTGCCGTAGGCCTCCAGGGCGTCTTCGGGAATGCCGAGGCGCTCGCGCGCGACGTCGTTGATACGCCGCATCTTCGCGGCCTGTGCGATATCGATATTTGACAGTTTGGCGGTCATAGCCCCACATCATATCGAGCAGCCCCGGGCGTTCGACCGCCGTAGAGTGCAATGTGAGCGACGCACGCGGAAATTTGCCGAGGTGATACCAACTATTTCGCGGTTACGGTGCCCGGGGTAAGCTCCCGGCATGCGTTTTCGCTGGATGTCATGTTTGTTGACGGCACTCCCGTTGTTGGCGGCCGCCAAGGGTGAGACCACGCGCATCGAGATCGCGCACAAGAAGAAGCCGTTCGTGACGCTCAGTGGGCCGGCAACCGCCGGTCAATTCACCATCTGGAGCGGACCGGGAACCGAATCGGGCCTGCCGGGCGCCGCACAGCCGACCTCGAGCGAGGAAGACTTCGCCGACTGGGCCGCGGGCGCCATCGAGCCGCCGGCGAAACTGGCCATCTTCAAGGTGCGCTTCTTCTGCGCGGCACAACTGGAGCCGGGCGCGCCGCCGCCCCAGGTGACGCCGAGCCACCAGTGTTACGGCGTGCGCTACGCCATCGATCCGGACACCCAGCAGGGTTACATCCAGATCCCGCCGGCCCACGACAAGGATTTCCCCTACAACACCGAGACTATCTACCGCGGCGTGGAAGGCCGCTGGTATCGCGCCTCGGCGCGTTGGGAAGAGCTGGTGCGCCCGCGCATCAATGAAGAGCTGCTGGTGAGACCGGTTGAATACAACTACTGGCAGCAGCAGCCTTATATACCGCCGCCGCGCACGGCGGTGGGCGCCCGGCCGTCGGTGAGCGTCAAGCCGTCGGTGATGCCTAAGTCGAAGTAGCCCGCGCTTGACGCAATCGGGAAATTCGGGCCGGAATCTCGGCGTCATCGTCACGGCGAGTCTCGCCGGGTTGCTGTTCGGCTTCGACACGGTGGTCATCGCCGGCGTCACCGCGTCGATCCGCGACCTGTTCCACGTGGCGCCCGGCAGTTTCCAGGATGGCTTCGTGGTTGCGAGCGGACTGGTCGGCACCTTCCTCGGCGCGCTGTTCGCGGGTCCGCCGGGAGATCGCTTCGGTTCGCGCGACGCGCTGAAGATCGTCGGTGTGATGTACGTCGTTTCCGCGCTCGGATGCGCGTTGTGCTCGAGCCTGGAGTCGTTTTACGTGTTCCGCTTCATCGGCGGGCTCGCGATCGGCGCCTCCTCGGTGCTCGCGCCGGTGTACATCTCGGAAATTGCGCCGGCCGACCGGCGCGGCCGGCTCACCGGGCTGTTCCAGTTCAACATCGTGCTGGGCATCGTGGTGGCGTTCGCGAGCAACGCGCTGCTCGCGCAGTTTCTCGAGGGCGCGGATCCCTGGCGCGTGAAGATCGGCGTCGCCGCGATACCGGCGCTGGTGTTCCTGGTGTTGATGTTCGGAATTCCACAGAGTTCGCGCTGGCTGGCGCAACGCGGGCGGCGCGAGGAATCGCGCGCGAGCCTGTTGCGCGTGGGGGTTGCGAATCCGGATGCGATGCTCGCCGAGTTCGAACGCGCCGCCGCGAATGCCCGGGCCAATGCCGCGGAACGGCTGTTCACGCGCGCCTATCGAAAACCCATCCTGCTCGCGCTGCTGATCGCCGCCTTCAACCAGCTTTCGGGCATCAATGCCATCCTGTATTACCTCAAGGACATCTTCTTCGCGGCTGGATTCAGCGGGCTGTCGAACGACCTGCAGCAGGTGGCCGTGGGTGCGGCGAATCTCATCGCGACCATCGTCGCACTGCGCGTGATCGACCGCATGGGCCGGAAGAAGCTGCTGCTCATCGGCTCGGTTGGCACGGCGCTGGCGCTCGCGGGCGTCACGGTCATCATGGCGACGGGGCTCGGTCGCGGCCTGTTGCTGGCGTGCCTGATGTTGTTCATCGCATTTTTCGCGTTCTCGCAGGGCGCGGTGATCTGGGTGTACCTGAGCGAGATTTTTCCGACCGCCGTGCGTTCGCGCGGCCAGGCGCTGGGTAGCGCGACGCATTGGGGCATGAACGCCATCATCGGCCAGGCGTTTCCGATGGTGGCCTTGTACACGCAGGCACTGCCGTTCGCATTTTTCGCGGCGTGCATGGTGCTGCAATTCTTCGTGGTGCTCGCGGTCTTCCCGGAGACCCGCGGCGTGGAGCTCGAATCGATGGACCAGGCGCTGGAAAAGAAATCAGGAGTGATCGCATGAGTCAGTTGAATCGCCGTTCGATGATCGCGGCCACGCTGGGCGCGGCCACCATTGGGGTGGCGGCGGCCGTGCCGGCGCTGGCGCAGGTCCCGGAAGGCTGCGGCAACCAGCCGAAGACCGCACCCGCCCTGCAGCCGCCGCTGTTGCTCACGGACTGGGCGTGGCTGGCGCGTTATCGCGAGGACAACGAAAAGTTGTCAGCCGCCGGCGCGAAGGTGCACACCGTGTTCCTGGGCGACTCGATCACCGAGGGCTGGGCGAACACCGACAAGGAGTTCCTTTCGAAGGCCAACGTCGGTCGCGGCATCAGTGCGCAGACCACGCCGCAGCTGCTGGTGCGCCTGTATCCGGACGTGGTCGCGCTGCAGCCGCGCGTGGTGCACATCATGGCCGGCACCAACGACATCGCGCACAACACCGGGCCGATGTCGGCGCAGGATTCACAGAACAACGTCATGGCGATGTGCGAGATCGCGAAGGCGCGGAAGATTCGCGTGGTGCTGGGCTCGGTGCCGCCGGCGTCGAAGTACTGGTGGCGCCCGGAGGTGCAGCCCAAGGCCGAGGCGCTGGCGATGAACCAATGGCTGCGCGGCTACGCGAAGAAGATCGGTGCGCAATTCGCGGATTACGCGAGCGCCTTCGTGGACGCAAAGGGCGACGTGAAGCTCGAGCTCGCGCAGGACGAGGTGCATCCGACCGCCGCGGGGTACGCCGTCATGCGGCCGATCGCCGAAGCGGCCATTGCGGCTGCGGCGCGGGCGCGGGCGTGAGCGCGCGTAGTCTCATTCTGGCGCTGGCATTGGGCATGTCGTGCAACGTCGTATATGCGGCGGCCACTCCTCCCAAGCCGATCGAGACGCGTGCGCCGGAATATCCGAAAGAAGAAGAGCAGGCGGGCCACGGCGGCCGTGTGGTGCTCAAATTCTCGGTGAGCGACACGGGCGCGATTGAAAACGTCGAAGTCGCCACCAGCACGGGGTTCCCGAAACTGGACGAGGCGGCGCTCGCGGCGGCGCGCACCTGGAAGTTCGAGCCGGCGAAGGACGAGTCGGGCAAGGCAGTGGCCGGCGAGCGATCCATGGCGTTGTCCTTCAAGGTGCCGGATACCGGTCCCGTATTTCCCGAAACCTGCGCCGATCTGACTGCGAAGGTAGCGGAGTACCGCGCGCAGAATCCGCAGGG
>Ga0207675_100002496_pt1 | contig 18208 bp, 10 predicted proteins | sample KBSSwiS42_FD_184305 | JGI IMG/M metagenome (GOLD analysis project Ga0207675, IMG submission 184305) | Switchgrass rhizosphere microbial communities from Kellogg Biological Station, Michigan, USA - KBS Switchgrass S4-2 (SPAdes) (version 2) | ecosystem: Host-associated > Plants > Roots >... | reverse complement strand
GGCCAGGCCTCAGGGTGATACTCCTTAAACCACATGTAGTGGATCGCGCCTTCATAGTTGAAGGTGTAGTCGGGATATCTCTCAAAGCGTTTGAAGTTTTCGAAGAAGGTGTTGGGAACAAACTCACGAACCGTGTCCTGCACGGTCCAGTTCCATTGGGAGTCGAGATGGGAAGTGCCGACAACGTAGAGTACGGGCTTTTGACGAGTGAGTGCCTGGCTTTGAGTGGTTCGGCCGGCACCCGTCAAAACTATCATCATGACGATGACGATGAACTTTATGACGATGACGATGAACTTTCGGAGAAACATCGCTTCTACTTTCAGTGAACCAAGAATTTGCCTGCGAGCTGATTTCACTTTTTAGCGACCACGTCGATCTCGCTATAGAACGTGTTGCCGAAATTGTCGGCAACCTCCGTCACATAAACGTCGAACAGGAGGTAACGAATCCTGCCGAGACTTCCACGCGGGTCGGTAATGCTGACGCCAAACTGTCCGCCATCTTTGTCTGCGTCTTCCGATCGCGTGTCCACCGTCCCCAGCACGCGCCACCCGACCGTGCGCGGATCGACGATGGCTTTTGGATCGGCGATGAACTTCGAATCGCTGCCGTCGCTGGCCCAGACGCGATAGACCTGTGGCGCCCGCGAGTTCGGATGCCACGAATATGAGTTGATCTGCGCGACTTCAATCACGCGACCGAGATCGATCAACAAGCGCGCGCCACCGCTTCCCGCCGTGATGAAAAAGTTCCGCCGCGGCTGATCATCTGATGTTGGCAGCACGCCATCGATGAGGGCCTCAACGCCCGCGCTGTTCCCGTCAGCTTCGCCGTCGACCATCAGGACGCGGGCTTTAGTGGCCGCGTCGTCGCGCGAAGGGGAAGGGACTGACTTGAACTTGAATTCAGGATTAATCGCCGTGCCGGTATTGTGATCGATAGTGATCTTTGTTTGGGCGAAACCGATATTTGCCGCAATCAAAAGAATGGCAATTGTAAAAGAGAGTCGAAAGAGCGATGCCAGAATGGTTTTACAGCGGACACTTCGTGGCTTTACCACTTGATGTGCGGTGGCGGCTTTGCCCCACCAGAAGATCGTCTTTATGACCGGTGGGGCTATGCCCCGGTTAGTGGGCAGAGCCCGAAGAAAATCACCGTCTTGATGCGGAAGGTCAAAGACCTTCTGCACATCGGACGGGAAAGCCGAATTGCTCAGACGGGTCAGACTCATCGTCGCTCTAACGTGTCATAGAGAGGTTGCGCTGGGGTCACCATCCATGGCTCATTCGCCACGGTCATCGCAAGAATGCGAACGCGCTCGTTATCGGGCAGCGTGATCGTTCGTGCGCCGGCGGGAATGTCGAGCGCATACGCAAAGAGATATGAATACGCGTAAGGCTCGGCGCTACCGTCCGCGGCGCGGCGTTGCGAACTGAACCAGGCGATATCGGCGCGCTTGATGAAACCCGGCCGCAAGCCAACCATCTCGCCGTACACGTTCGTGCGCGTGCGCGGCGGCGTTCCCGGCGGCGAGCCTTGCGGCGGCGGAATCTGTTGCTCAGTTATCTTCCAAATTCGATCGTCCCATTGGCCGACAAACCCAGTCCATTCCTGAATGTTCACGCTGGCCGGTTGCGCTCCGAACTTGAACGTCGCTATCTGATCGCTGTTGCTGGCCGCGGCCAGCAGATAAACGCGATTGTATTTTCCGGGTGGCAAATTGATCGTCTGGCCGTGGGCCACGACGGCGTTGGGTTTTTCGGCCGGCGCCAAGTCAAAGCGAATTGCGCCAAAGTTGATCTGCCGCGGCAACAACTCGGCGGGAAGGGCCTTGCCCTGCGATGCGCCCTGATTGTTTGGGGCCCAGTCAAAGCTGCCGTCAGCGGGCCGGTTCATGCGCGACGCAACCGGCATGTCGTAGTCAAGCGGCACCATTTGAAAGACGACGCGCGCGACTTGCGTGCGAGCGGGCGCCAGCTTCACCGCAAACGTTCGCGGTTGATAAGCCGAGAAGGAAGTTATCAGTTCGCCATTCGCAACTGTGGCTGCTCCGACCGGCTGCTCCTGACCGTTCACTTCGCGCGCGCTCACCACGCCGGAGGAAAAAGTGAGCCGAACGTTCGCGGCCGGTTTTCCATCCATCTCGACCAACCGCACGATCAACTCGTCGGTGAGTTCAGCCTTCTTGAGCGCCATAACGCGAATTCGGTTATTGCTCACTTTAAGTAATGAGAAAGACTTTCCGAGTACGCCCGGATGTGAAGGACTCTGGAAAGCAATCAACGGTTGGTTAAGGCGATACGCCTCCCAATCAGTCTGCGATTGCCGCCAGTCATTCGCATGGCCCGCGAGCCCAAAAAGAATCTCGTGACGGCCGATGTCCTGCGTGCCCTGATCAGCATAGCCGCCGCGCGTGCCGGGCGTGCGAATCAAAGTCAGCCGCAATGTGTTGTCGTTTGGCTTGTCCGAAGCGTTTTTGCAGTCGGTCAAAACGGTAGCGCCGTGGGCGCCGCTCTTATCAGTAAGATCGATCCATTGGTGTGAAGCGACTTCAAATTGACGTTCTTCTTCGTTAGGACGTTGAATCGTGCCGACGTCCCAATTGTAAGTGGCGAGATTGTTCGCGGCCGCCAGCGGAAATGTCGCTTTGAGATTTGCTTCCCTGGTATTCCAGTCGATCACGTTGCTGAACTCCACGCGATTGCCGGTGTCTCCGGTGGATAGCCTGATGGTCTGCACGAACTTCGAGCCTTCAGTTTCACGTTCGACTTCGACGGCGACACGCACCGCTCCCGTTTCGACCACGCGAATCTTCGTATCGCCGGAAACAAAAGTACGGGGTGCGCGCTGCTCATCTTCAAAGTCCATATTCCACGCGGGCCACTGGCGCGGATTGTCTGTCGAGATGGCGAGACGAATGGGTGCGGAGAGCAATTCGCGATTGAGTTGCTTGTCCAAGATGCTCGAAACGTCACCATGTTTGTCGATCGTGACACGGTAGCGCGCGTTTTCAAGAGATGATTCAGTAACTTTCAGATCTCCTGCTGACAGGAACGAATCCGCCGGCTGAACGTCATAAACTGCGAAGCCGACGGAGGGAACTCTTGCCGGGAATAGAACCTTTCCGTTCGAGATTTGCGAGGGAACTTCCTTACCGTCAGGGCCAACTACTCGGACGGCGCGCGGTGCGCCGTTCGGAAAGGAAAGGTTCGCTTCAACGGTGTCTTCGCGATCAACGTTGAGTGGATTGTAAACAACCACCGGAACGCCTCGCGCGCTAGTATCGAGCGCGGACGCAACCACCGTGGTCGCGCTTGTCAGCACGCCCGCGAACTGATTCATCGCGATCACATCGTCGTTCCAGGCGAACTCGAAAGCTTTGGGCGTGGCGGTGCCCGGAAGCAGATCGTGAAACTGTCCGCCCATAACCAGCGTCCACGCGTTATTCAATCTTTCGCGCGGATAAGAGCGGCCGCCAAGCCACTCGGCACCGACGGAAGCTTTCTCTGCGGCGTCGGCCAGCAATTCGTTCTTACGCATCCAACGCTTCTGATAGGCCTGGGACGTAATTGACCCGGCCGAGTGATTAATCAGCTCGAGATCGCCTTTATATCGCGGCAAACGATCGAGCGCGCAGCAATTCAGAATGTCCTGGAACATCTGATCTGCTTTTGACCAGACGACGCGAATGGATCCATCGCCAACCTGAACCGGTGGACTAGGTGGCGCCGGCGTCGAGCCGAACGGAAACAGTTGCGGCAGAGAAGCTCTGTTCTTCGTCGTAATTGCTTCCATCAACTTCACCGACGATTCGTTCGGCGAGCCACCAACGTCGCCCGTGCCGACGTAATGGTAGTCAGCGAAGATTCCGGTGAGGTTGCCATTAGTCTGAATTCGTTTCGGCCAATCTTCCGCGGTGCGCGTGCGAACTTGATTTTGCTGCGCAGTAAGAGACGGATCGGGCCCGGGTGGAGGTGGTGGCGCTTTGCTCAAGTCGTACTGGACGTTGCTGCCGTAACTGAGCGGATTCAACGCGGCGATCACCGTGCGGCCATCGGTGCCTTCCCAAATGCCAACGTTGAAAGGAATGCCCACCGGAGTCTTTTCCGGCGAGTCGGGCCCGCCGACGTGCGGCGCCGGCTGCCACCCGGAAGACAACTTTTGGGTTGAGAAACCTTTGATGCCGGAATGCGCAAGGATGCTCGGCAGCGAAGCAGGGAAGCCGAAACAATCCGGCAGCATGTATTCATCGCTTGCCATTCCGAACTCTCTTCGAAACCAATTGTTCCCGTAAAGAATTTGCCGAATGATCGATTCCGCGTTCGGCGAATTAACGTCGCCTTCTTCCATCGATGAACCGGCGGGAAACCATCGACCAGTCGAGACGTAATATTTCAGTCGCTCGAAGTCTGAAGGGTAATACTCCTTCATCAGACGGTATCGGTTCGCGCCCGTGAAATTGAAAATGTAGTGCGGGTATTTTTCGAAGAGCGCAAAGTTGTTGCGCATCGTCTTGGTGAGGTATTCCTGAATCACCTGCGGATATTCCCAACGCCACTCAGTGTCGAGATGGGCGTAGCCGACGACGTAGAGAGTTGGATCTTTAGCGAGGTCGGGCCGAGCCGTTGAGTTGGAAGGTTTCGACTTTGCAGCTGTGTCCGAATTGCGTGATGGCTTGTTATTCGTCTTTGGTTTGCGAGGTTGACCGAATGCGCAATTGATAGTCGCAGCAAGAGTCAGTAAAGAAACACATCGGCAGAGGTTGAGTATTTGAGTCGTCATGAGAACTCCAGTCCGCGAAGCGGACGGTCGAAAATAGCCCAGCGATTTATCGCTGGGAAACGAAGCATTTTTTCACCAAGTCCGCGTGGCGGACGGTTTGACGATCACTGGCCGAAGGTTCTGTCGCCCGTTTCACGGGCTTCGCCTTTATTATTCAGTGACCCAGCACTGAAGTGCCGGGCTATTTTCGAGCGTCCGCTTCGCGGACTGAATCAAAACTGCTGACTCGTTACTTTCTTCACCCTCATATCAGTCAAAGGCCAACTCTGCTGTAGTGAGAAGTCCTCGACGTTCTTCAGGATGAAACTCGGAATATCAGGTGCGTGCTGGGCCTTTATGTTGCGCAGATCAACGGACCTCGCATCCGAAAGAATGAACGGGGCGCGCAGGTCGTCCTTTAAGTAACTCACGCTTACGTCGCTCATTTCGAGTCCGCGCACATGACGAATGAAAAAGCCGTACGCCGGCAGCACGCCAAACATGGCGGGCTCTGGATAGTCCGTCTCCCGTTCCGGTGGTTGGAGCGCAGCTTGGGCTCTGGTGCCGCCGCCTTTGTAGTAAATGCGAATATTGTTCAGACGAACATCTTCGATGTCGTGTCCGGGGATGCCACTAATGATTGAGGAGAACTTGGCGTCGGCGTTGTAAACAATCACGTTGCTGATGTTCACACGGCGCAACGCGCCGACGGCCAAACCTTCCGGCCCACGCAGACGGCTGCCCAGCCGCAGAAAAAAAGGCGAGTTGCCGATGTCCCTCATGGTGATGTTTGTAATTGTCACATCTTCCAGAAATCCGCCATCGACTTCTTCAAGTGCCAGTCCCCGACAATAATCGAAGACACAGTTTGAGATAGTGATGTTCTTGAAACCGCCGTTTGATTCGGTGCCGAACTTTATTCTGCCCGTTGAGCCGCTGAAGACACTGTAGCGGTTGTATTCGCGCTTGTAAGTGCCATCGAGCAAAGTGCCTTCGTCGTAACCACTCACCTGGCAATTCGTGATCGTGACGTTCTCGGTCGCGCGCGCGTACCCAAGCGCAAAGGAACTCTTTGGACAGATGGCGTCGTCGAACGGCGAGTTAATCGTGCAATTGGAAACGCGGACGTTCTTGCACGCGTCAATGTCGATGCCGTCGCGGTTCGTATCGATCTTAAGATTATCGATGGTGAGGTTATCAACGCCGGTAGCGAGAATCGCGAAGTGCCCGCCATGCAGAATCGTGATGTCGCGGATAAGCACATTGCGGCAATTCTTCAGAGCTATTGACTTGTTGCCCCAGCCCGGCTCGACTGCGTCACGCGGATTGGGATAACCGAAGGGAGTCTTTGGTTCGTTCGCGCGGTTCGCATTGAGCGCATCGTTCTCTTGCTGCGTGCGCGATTGATTGCCGCCGCGTACCAGGCCTTTGCCCCAAATCATTCCTGGTCCGAGGATCGAAACGTTCGTGAGGTTGTCGCCCCAGATCAGACTATTGTGCCAGTGGCTGTGACCGAAGTCCTGATACTTGTCCCATTCGTTCGGCTCGGGCAGGTCGTATTTAGCCGCATTCGAGGTATTGGCCGCGACGATTGTCGCACCATGATCAAGATAGAGCGCAATATTGCTCTTTAAATGAATCGAAACGGACAAATAATTTCCAGCCGGGAAATACACTGTGCCGCCGCCGGCGGCCGCGACCGCATCGATTGCCTTATTGATGGCCTGAGTGTCGAGGGTGTTGCCGTCGCCGGTTGCGCCGTAGCTCTTCACGTTGTACGCGTTAGCCTGCGGCGAAGCTGATGATGAGTTGGAAAGCGAACTAGCAGAGAAGACTAGCGCGAGAGTCGCAGTCGCAAGAAAAGCGAGATGCTTTCTGAAGGTCATTGCTAATTTCTCTTTAGCGAACCTCGAATTGGCCGTTCAACCGGATATCTTCGGAGCCCGAGCCAATCATCACTTTGAATTTGCCAGGCTCGACGACGAATTTCATCTGCTGGTTCCAAATCGCCAGATCTTCACGCGCCAAAGTGAAAGAAACAGTTTTCGTTTCGCCCGGCGCTAAGTGAATACGTTCGAATCCGCGGAGATTCTTCTCGTACGTCGTTACGCTCGTAACGAGTTCGTGAACGTAAAGCTGAACAACTTCGTCGCCTGCGCGCGAGCCTGTGTTGGTGACGTCAACCGAAACTGTGGCTCGAAGGGACGACGGCCGACTGTCGGGTCCGCGAGGCGCCGTCCCTGACGGTCGGGCTTCTGACACGATCGACGGATTGATTTTCAAATTGCTGTACTTGAATGTCGTGTAGCTCAGTCCGTGCCCAAAGTAATAGAGCGCTCCGTTCACGCGTGTCTTTTCACCTTCCCATTGCGCATTCGGCTTCGATGGGAAGTTGTAAGGAATTTGACCGACAGTTTTTGGAAACGTGACTGTCAGTTTTCCTCCTGGGTTGTAATCGCCGAACAACACATCGGCGATCGCAGTCCCGCCTTGGGCCCCGGGAAACCATGTTTGAATAATTCCGGGAATATATTTGTTCACCCAATTAATGCTCATCGGCCGGCCGTTAATCATCACCACCACGACCGGTTTGCCTGTTGCATAAACAGCCTGAACGAGTTCAAGTTGACGTCCGGGCAAGTCCAGACTGGTCCGCGATGCTGTCTCGCCGACGGTGGTAGGCGAGTCCCCCAAAACGACCACTGCCAGTTCTGATTTCCTTGCCGCGTCTACCGCTTTTCCAATGTCGTCCTTTTCCTTTTCAGTTAAAGGCTCCGGCAACACTTCTATTTCCGGCCAGTGTTCGCTCGTGGCGTCGCAACCCTTGGCGTAGTTTACTTTGACGCGATTGCCCAGCTTATTCGTAATACCTTGCAGCACCGTGACGCCGGTGATCGCGTTCGGCCCGTAGCGATAGCGCGTCAGGCTGTCGTCGTCGGCATTTGGACCGATGACGGCAATCGAGCGAATGTCCTTGCTCAACGGCAGTGCGTTCCGGTCATTTTTCAAAAGCACGATGCTTTCGCTAGCCGCGCGCAACGCTACCTGCTGATGCTCAGGTGAGTTCACGATCCTTTCGGCGCGACTGGCGTCTTCGACATACGGATGATCGAATATGCCAAGAATAAACTTCACCCGCAGCACGTCGCGCACACGATCGTCCAGCGTTTTCATCGAGACCTTGCCCTCTTTGACGAGTTCGCGCAGAGGCAGGACAAAGTCGGCCGGCGGCGTGAAATTGGTCTTCACATTAAGGCCGGCATTGATCGATTGGCGCACGGCGTCTTTCATGTCGGTGGCGACGCCGTGCTTGTTGTAAAGATATTCAACCGCGGCGCTATCTGAAACGACATAGCCGCGAAAGCCGAAGTCGTTTCGCAGGCGCTCAGTCAACCAATAATGGCTGCCGGTGACCGGCGCGCCATCATAGTCATTGTAGGAACTCATTACTCCGAGGATGCCGGCCTCTTTGATGGCGGCTTTGAAAGGAGGGAGGAGAAGACTCTCGACCTCCTGGCGCGTCGCCTGGGGATCGGTACGCGCCTGGCCTTCACGCGCTCCTTTGGCAATGCTGTAAACGGCGAAATGTTTTGCCGTCGAAGCAACCTGAGAATCCTTCTGCATTGCCTTAGCCATTTCCACGCCAAGTCGCGACACGAGATAAGGATCCTCGCCGTACGTGTCTTCGATTCTTCCCCAACGCTGATCACGCGAAACGTCGAGCGTAGGCGCATAGATGTTGGTGTAACCGAGTGCGCGCGCCTCGTCAGCCGTGACGCGGCCAATCTCACTAATCAATTCCTTGTCCCAGGTGTGACCCTGGCCCAATTCTGAAGGAAAGCTAGTCGCGGTCGAAAAGGCGACACCGCGCAAGCCCTCGTTAGTGAAGTCAACGGGGATTCCGAGTCGAGTGTCTTCGATGAAGAAGCGCTGCACTTCATTCATGGCCCAGACGTGTTTGGCGATGTCGGTGGCGTAGATGCTCTTGCCGTTCGGACCGACTCCGTTGAGATGCTCGTCAATATTGGCAATGCCATCTTTCCACAGCTTGTTCGTCTTCCATTCGGGCGTCGGCAGTTCGTCTTCCAGCGGGGCCTTCTGTCCGGCGCGTCCACGACCAACTCCGTAAAGCGTCGCCGTCTGACAAGTCTTTTCATCCAGGTTCATCTGCCGTAGCAAGTCTTCGACTCTGGCGCTGATGGGCGCGCGAGAGTTCTCGTACACGTCCATCCGCCCGTTTTTGTTCAGATCGATCCAGCCCGGGTGATAGAGTTCGCTTCGACGTAGCGCAGCTTGACTGGAAACGGCGATTTGCAGATTTGGCAGTAAAGCGTTGAAGAGAGCGAGGCACAGAATTGTGACGACAACTAGTTTCGTTTTCATAGGTGCTACGTTCGGAATAACTATTGACAGCTTTTCAAGCAATCAATAGAATCCGATGCTCGTTACCGGTAACGACTGCGGGCGCGCGTCACTTTACAACGCCGAGCAAGAGTTCGGCAAGAGGTTTCCTCTCGTACTCAATGAAATCGCGACTCCTTGGAAAACAAGCCCGATTCACCTGCTGGTGCATGCTGGCTTGTCTCAGCGCCTCCGCGATTACGGCGCAAGGCCAGCAGCCAAATCGCGGCGGCGCTGATCAGTTTCCGAAAGTTTTCCTGTTTGATGCGACCCGTTTGTCCGCGGCCCGCGCCGCGATCAATAAAGGCGACAAAGATATCGAGCCGGCGTGGGCAAAGTTACAACGCGATGCGGAAAAAGCGCTGGCTGAGAGACCGTTTTCGATCGTGAACAAAGCGGTCACGCCTCCCAGTAATGACAGGCATGATTACATGAGCCAGGCGCCATACTTCTGGCCAAATCCAACCACGCAAAACGGCCTTCCTTACATTCGCCGTGACGGCGAACGTAATCCTGAGATCAACAAGATCACGGATCACAAGAGCCTCGATGATCTGGAGAATTCAGTTGAGACACTCGCGCTGGTTTATTACTTCAAAGGTGACGAGGTTTACGCGGCAAAGGCCGTGCAATTGTTGCGCGCATTCTTTCTTGATCCGGCAACGCGCATGAATCCGAACTTGCAGTATGCCCAGTTTATTCCAGGCGTTAATACTGGACGCGGGATTGGCTTAATCGAAACACGAGGATTGACGCGCGTTATCGACGCGATTGGATTGCTCGCCGGATCGAAATCACTCACTGCGGAAGATGAGCGTGGTTTGAAAGCTTGGTTTGAGAAGTTTCTGCAATGGATGCAGGAGAGCAAGAACGGGCGAGAGGAGTCTGCCGCCAAAAACAATCACGGAACCTTCTATGACGTCCAAGTGGTTTCGTTCGCGCTCTTCCTGGGAAAGACGGATTTAGCAAAGCAAACACTTGAAACGGCGAAGCAGAAACGCATCGCTACCCAGATCGAGCCCGACGGTCGCCAGCCTCTGGAATTAGTTCGCACGAAGGCTTGGGGCTACAGCAACGGCAACCTGGATGGCTTGATGCAACTGGCGACGCTCGGCGAGCGTGTCGGCGTTGCTTTGTGGAAATTCCAAACAAAGGACGGCCGGAGCATTCGCAAGGCGCTGGATTTTCTGACTCCGGTCGCGCTCGGGGAAAAGAAGTGGCAATACCAGGAGATCGGCGGCGTGAAACCTGAATCGCTGTTTCCGCTGATGCGGCGCGCGGCCGATGTGTATCGCGACAAAAAATATCAAATGCTTGTGGCGAGAATTCCGGCGGTCGATCAAGCGGATCGAAGCCGGCTACTTCGCCCGGACGGACTCACGCCGAAACAAGCCCAGAGATGAGACGCACAATGGAACGACGACCAGCCTCGTTAGAGGCCGAATGTTTATAGCACCAACGCAATTTTAATCATCGACAGCTCCGTTAGGAGCGGAATCTTTATAGAAGACTCATGATGAGGTGATCTATTTCGCTCCTACAGAGCTAGCGACTTAGGTCATCAACCCTTTTCTATAAATATTACGTTCCCTACGGGACTCACCGAGACGCATGAAAAAATCACAACCAACGATCGGCGTGCTGATGCTGGTTTGCGTTCTAACTCAGGTCGCAAACGCGCTGCCCGGCAATTTCGTAACATGCGCCAAACGTGCGCCCACGGAACCCGATTGGTCCAAAGCAATAGTCGAATCGACTATCAAGCGGAATCCGACAGGTGAATCGTTCAAAGGTTGGGGCTACGCCAAGGCGCTCTATCTCTATGGCCAATACCTCGTCTATTTACGGACAAAGGACAAGCGCTACCTCGATCACATTCAGTCGTGGGTCGATCAGCACATCGACGACCAGGGCACGATCAACCGTCAGATTAACTCGCTGGATTACATAATGCCCGGCAATCTCCTGCTGATTCTTTATAAGGAGACAAAGCAGGAAAAATACAAGCTTGCGGCCCAAAATATTCGTAAAGTTTTCGATACTTATCCGCGAACAAAAGATGGCGGGTTTTGGCATGCCAACATTCCCAGCCGCGCGTGGCAGTTGTGGGCTGATGGTGTGTTCATGTCACTGCCGTTTCTCGCGCGTTACGGCGAGATGTTTGGGGAAAGCAAATACACCAATGAAGAAGTCGTCAAGCAGATGCTGATCTACTACAAGCACCTCAACGATCCGGCAACGGGATTGTTGTGGCATGCGTACGATGAAAGCGGCGCACAGCCCTGGGCCAATCCGGCCACCCACCAGTCAGCGTTTCACTGGGGCCGCGCTTTTGGTTGGTATGCGATGACGCTCATCATTCTGCTCGACATCATCCCGCAACGTCAGCCGCAGCGCGCTGAACTGATCAAGATCGTCCAGCAACTCGCAAGAGCATTCGAGCGCTATCAGGATCCGAAGACAGGTCTCTGGTATCAGGTGGTGGACAAAGGCGACGTAGCCGGCAACTGGCACGAGACGTCCTGTTCGAGCATGTACACCTACATGCTTTGGATGGGAGTCAAGCGTGGTTATCTGCCAAAGCATTACGCGGCCCTGTCACAGAAAGGTTATCGGGGTGTACTGACCAAACTTTCGAAGGATGCTGATGGCATGACGAACCTGATCGACATTTCTGAAGGAACAAACGTCGGCGATTTGGCCTACTACTTTGCGCGCAAGCGAAACGTGAATGACTTTCACGGGCTCGGCGCTTTTCTGATCATGAACGAGGAATTGGGCGCAGCGCGACTTGGACATAAACCGAAGCCAATCAATTGGACTTTGAATTAGTCCGTCATGTGTTTTCGCGCCTAGGCGCGACATATTTGTAGAACTGCACCACCTTGATTCGTTTCTTCGCCTGTTTATGGGTGAAATATGCCGCTCACACAGAGCTCGCTCATTGTTTCGCTGTTCGTTCTATAAACATCTCGCCGCTGCGCGGCTGGATTCGCCTTGTTGAAATCGAACTATTCACGAAGAAGATTCTTGCTTGAGGCATTAGCTGCCCCTGCGATGATTTCAATGGCGCCGGCGATTTCAAAAGCAGCCGGCGAAGTCCTCACTTTCAAGAGTCCGAATGCACAAGTCGAATTCGTGATCTTGGCAGCGGGCCCGCAATTACGCTATCGCCTGACGCGCGTGAATAAGCGTGTGATCGAAATCTCACCATTAGTCATGCTCGTTGATGATGTCGATCTTTGCACTGGCAGCACGTTCAGTAAGATTGAACGCTACCGAGTCATTGAAGATTACGCGACGCGCGGGGTGCATTCGAAGGCTATCGATAACAGCAACGGCGCCAGAATATTTGTTCGGCACGGCACGACGCGAACAGAGTTTGTTTTGGAAGTGCGCATTCACAACGATGGTGCTGCATTTCGCTTCATCGTGCCGGGCAATGGTAATCGAGTTCCTAACGAAGCCTCGGCATTTACCGTTCCTGCCGGCAGCACCGTGTGGTTTCATGACTTCGAGGGTCACTACGAGGGTATTCATCACAAGAAACGAATCGAGGACATTAAAGAAGGCGAGTGGGTTGCGCCTCCGCTTACGATCAAGTTGCCGAGCCGGCGTGGTTATGCGGCCATCACGGAAGCGGCTTTGATGAATTATCCCGGAATGGGTCTGCGCGCTGACGGGAAGATGGGTTTCACCACCGTCCTTGGCCATGCCTTGCCGGTGAGTCACCCATTCGATCTGCGTTACGGAAAAGAGGAAGCGAAGCGTCTGGCGAAACCTGCCGCGATCGATGGGCCAATCACGACGCCGTGGCGCGTGATCATGATTGGTAAGGATCTGAACACCCTTGTTAACTCAGACATCATCAGCAACCTCTCGCCGGCGCCTGACCAGAAGATCTTTCCGCAAGGAATTAAGACTGATTGGATAAGACCGGGCCGGGCAGTGTGGCGCTATCTCGACGGCGGCGAAAACACTTTCGATGGGATCAAGGAATTCTCGCGGCTCGCCGGCCAACTTGGATTTGAATACAACGTGGTCGAAGGATTGTGGCAGCGCTGGACGGAAGCGCAGATGCGCGACCTGGTCGAGTATTCCAATCAACAAAACGTCAAAATCTGGTTTTGGAAACACAGCCGCGCGCTGCGCACGCCACAGGCGCGCGACGATTTCTTCTCACTCCTGAACCGCTTGGGAGTGGTCGGCGCAAAAATCGATTTCTTCGATCACGAAGCCAAAGAAATTATCGATGTCTACCAGGCGCTGTTGCGGAGTTCCGCAGAGCACAAGATCATGGTGGAGTTTCACGGTGCTAACAAACCCACCGGAGAATCGCGCCCTTGGCCAAACGAGATGACGCGCGAAGCGGTTCGGGGACTCGAATATCGCAGTTTGGGTTTGCGCTCAGTGCATAACACGACGCTGCCATTTACGCGATTTCTGGCCGGGCACGCGGACTACACGCCGGTGCATTTTGGTGAACGGCGTAGAGAAACGTCATGGGCCCATCAGATTGCCAGCGCTATTGTTTTCACTTCGCCGCTTATGATTTACGGCGCGCATCCGCAGCACATTCTCGAAAATCCTGCTGCCGAGCTGATCAAAACGATTCCTTCAGTGTGGGACGAAACGATCGTTTTGCCAGTTTCAGAGATTGGCGAGTTGGCCGCATTCGCCCGGCGAAAGAACGATGTCTGGTTTGTAGGAATTATGAACGCGCTCACCGGTAAGACGATCCGCGTTCCTTTGAATTTCCTGGCATCGCGGAGATACCACGCGACGTTGGTTCGGGATCAAATGGATGAACCTGCCGCGCTGAAAATCGAGAAAATCACGGTCGGTCGTCGAGACACTCTGACGATTAGAATGCGCGCCGGCGGCGGATTTGTGGCGCGATTTGATTTCCCTGGCTCCGGCGGGAGCAAGCCACCCTTACTGACCTGAGAGATTTCGTGAGCGCAGTCCGATCTGGTTGGAGGTTAGGTTGCAAACAAACAGCGAGCGCTTGGACAACTCAAAGTCAGGAGGGGTGGCTTGCCCCCGCGTCTTTATCCTTTCTTTGCTGATCCTATGTGTGTACGAGTCCGTTGTCCCTAAATCAACAAGTGTGAATATCGCTGCGATCGATCGCGCGCGCGTTCTCAAAGCCGCAAATCAATACCTTTCTGAGAACCCAATCACGATCACTGCGTCATCGAGTCCTCGCAGCGCCGGTGGACTGCACGACTTCTTTTCTGAAGCAGACTACTGGTGGCCCGATCCGAAAGATCCGAATGGCCCGTACATTCAGCGCGATGGCCTGTCAAACCCGGATAATTTCGTCGAGCATCGACACGCATTGATGCGCCTGAGCGTCCAAGTGCCGGCGCTAGTCGCTGCATGGAAGCTGACGAAAGACAAACGATATGCAGTTCATGCCGCCGAGCATCTGCGTGCCTGGTTCATTGATGAACGGACTCGGATGAATCCGAATCTGCAATACGCGCAGGCGATCCATGGGATCACCACCGGACGAGGCACCGGCATCATCGACACGATTCATCTGGTTGAAGTGGCGCGGGCGATTGAGGTGATGGAACCTTCGCGCGCGTTGTCGGAACCCGAACTGAAATCAATCAAGCAATGGTTCGCGGACTATTTGCAATGGATGACTACCAGCAAGAACGGAATTCAGGAGCGCGACGCGAAGAACAATCACACTACTTGTTGGGTGATGCAGGTGGCCGCCTTTGCGCACCTAGTAGGCGATCAGAAATTACTGGAATTCTGTCGAGAGCGATTCAAAACTGTGATTGTGCCGAATCAAGTCGCGGCGAACGGTAGTTTTCCCGAAGAGCTGCGGCGCACGAAGCCCTACGGTTATGAACTGTTCAATCTGGAAGCAATGGCCACTGTCTGCGAGATTCTCTCGACTCCGCAGGACAATCTGTTCACGTTTGAAACCTCAGACGGACGGGGCTTCCGTCGCGCAATGGAGTACATGGCGCCATTTATCGCTAACAAGAAATCGTGGCCGTTGAAACCTGACGTGATGTACGACAAGGAATGGCCCATGCGACAAGCGAGTCTCTTGTTCGCCGGTATTGCATTCAAGCGGCAGGACTATCTTGAGTTGTGGAAGAGATTGCCCGCTGATTCGAACGTCGAGGAAGTGGTTCGCAATTTCTTCATTCGCCAGCCGACTTTGTGGGTAAAGTGAAGTCCCAACTGAGAACTAGAACATGAAACTAACCTTCATCGATTGGACCATCATGGTCATCTATTTCGTCTTTGTGTTGGGGATTGGTTTTGCGCTGAAGCGTTACATGAAGACGAGCACGGATTTCTTTCTGTCAGGCCGTTCGATTCCCGCTTGGATTACTGGGCTGGCTTTTATCTCGGCGAATCTCGGCGCCCAGGAAGTAATCGGCATGGGCGCGTCCGGCGCGAAGTACGGAATCGCAACCAGTCACTTTTACTGGATTGGAGCGATTCCGGCCATGGCATTTATCGGCGTATTCATGATGCCGTTTTATTACGGTTCGCGTGCCAGGTCGGTGCCGGAATACTTGAAACTCAGATTCGACGAGAAGACCCGGGGCTTCAACGCGATCTCGTTTGCCGTGATGACGGTGTTGTCGTCAGGGATTTCTCTGTACGCGATGGGCTTGCTGCTTGAGACGTTGTTGGGATGGGACTTCACGTTCAGCATCCTGATTGCCGCCGCGATCGTGCTCGTTTATGTATTTCTGGGCGGGCTGACTTCGGCGATTTACAACGAAGTGTTGCAGTTTTTTCTGATCGTGTTCGGGTTTGCTCCGTTGGTTTTCCTCGGCCTGAAGGACGCCGGCGGGTGGTCAGGATTACAGGCTCGCCTCGCGGCAGTCGCGACTTCCAACGGATTTGCTTCCGGTGCGTGGACTGAATCGTGGAGATTCATGGGAACACCATCGTCGAATCCGATGGGCGTTGAGTGGTTTGGTTTGGCGATGGGACTCGGTTTCGTTTTGTCCTTCGGTTATTGGTGCACTGACTTTTTAGTCGTGCAACGGGCGATGGCCGCGAAGTCAATGTCAGCCGCGCGCCGAACGCCTTTGATCGCCGCCGTCCCAAAGATGCTGTTTCCGTTTCTCGTGATTCTGCCAGGCATGATTGCGATCGCACTGACATATAAGAGTGGAGGCAGCGGTTTCACTTTGCCGAAGAAGCCGGATGGCAGCTTTGAATACAACATGGCGATTCCATTAATGCTCGGCCATTACTTTCCGAGCGGCATGCTAGGCGTTGGCCTGACGGCCTTGCTAGCCAGTTTCATGTCAGGCATGGCGGGGAACGTCACCGCCTTCAATACGGTCTGGACTTATGACATCTATCAGTCTTACATCAAGCGTGGCGCAACCGATCTCCATTACCTTTGGATGGGTCGAATGGCGACCGTATTCGGAATCCTGGTTTCTATTGCCGCGGCGTTCGTCACGACTAGATTCAATAACATTATGGACATGCTTCAGCTCGTGTTCGCGTTCGTTAATGCTCCTTTACTAGCGACCTTCCTGCTGGGCATGTTCTGGAAGAGAACGACGGGCCACGGCGCATTTATCGGTTTGCTTGCCGGCACTATCGGCGCTGCTATGCACCACGGCCTGACATTGCCAATCGGCGCACAAGCTGGCGTCAAGGGTGGCTGGTTTGGAGTAATTCACGTTTATCCCAGCGAACTGGCCCAGGCTTTCTGGACAGCGATCTTCGCCTGGACTTCATGTTTCGTCATGACGATTCTCGTCAGTGTCTTCACCAGAGCGCGCGCTGATAACGAACTTGTTGGTTTAGTCTACTCGCTCACTGAGCGAGCCAGGGAAGACGGTGTGCCGTGGTACCAGAGACCGGCGCTCCTGGCGGTGCTGATTGTTGCGGCCGCTATTGTGCTCAACATTTTATTTTGGTGAGGAAACATGCGACTTGATATCCGACTTCCGATTGGATTGATGTTTGGAATTCTTGGTGGACTGCTGGTGGTCTTCGGTCTTCTAGGCGACAGAACAGGCCTCCAGCACTCCCTGGGAATGAACGTCAATCTGTGGTGGGGAATAGTGATGTTGGTGTTTGGCGCCCTCATGTTCATCTTCGGCCGGCGCGGGAACGCGACGGCGCAACTGGCTGAGGAGAGTCCCGAAGGCCGTAAGATCGAGGAAATGGAACACTCTAAGCAACTCGAGAAGTAGCGGTAACACCAGCCGAGCACCCAAAAAAACCAGCACTTTGCGTTCGCCTAAAGCCCCTGGGCGCCGAAAATCCTTTATCGCTAATTTCTTAAAAAAGTCTTGACATCGTTAACGGTAACGAAATAGTATCCGTTACCGGTAACAAGGAAGCTGTTTTTCTCGTCGCAATTATCAGCATCTGAGCGGTCTTGCCGCGCATTTCGCCACCACCTGATCGAAAAGGAGAATCAGCAATGTTGACCTGCACGCATCAAGCCAAGGTTCCCTTCGCCGTCGCCTTTCGCCGCTTGGCGGTCTTTGTCTTCGGCCTTTTAATTGTCGTCGTCCTGGCTCCAAATACCTTTAGTCAAGCAGTGACCGGGACCATCTCCGGAACTGTCACTGATTCAAACGGCGCCGTCGTGGCCGGAGCGGCCGTGACTTTAGGGAACGATCAGACCAAGGATAAACGCGACCAGGTGACGAACGACGCCGGACGCTTCAGTTTTGCCGCCGTCCAGCCGGGTGTATTCACTTTAACGATCGAGCATGCCGGATTCGAAAAGTTACTACGTACCAAAGTAGTCTTGAGCGCAAATGAAGCACTCGCCTTAGGCGAGCTGGCGCTGAGAACGGGGTCTGTGACAGAGACCGTCACAGTTCAGAGTGAAGGGCAGATCGTTGAAAAGGAAAGCAGCGACTTAACGGCGCGGCTTACCGCGGATCAACTCAGTCTGATCTCGACAAAAGGCCGTGACGTTACTTCGCTGTTGCGATTAATTCCCGGGACGTCGAATGACGACGACATTGAAGCTGTCGGTGAAGGCTTCGGAACGAACCTGCCGAATATTTCCGGGCAG
>Ga0207675_100002495_pt1 | contig 18213 bp, 17 predicted proteins | sample KBSSwiS42_FD_184305 | JGI IMG/M metagenome (GOLD analysis project Ga0207675, IMG submission 184305) | Switchgrass rhizosphere microbial communities from Kellogg Biological Station, Michigan, USA - KBS Switchgrass S4-2 (SPAdes) (version 2) | ecosystem: Host-associated > Plants > Roots >... | reverse complement strand
GCGCTCAAAACTCGATCACCGCGCCGTCCTCGGCAACCAGCACGCCGGCGGCGCGAGCTTGGTCGAGATGGGCGAGCATGAGCGGGCTCATGTGGGTCAGCATGATCCGGCGCGCGCGCAAATCGGGCAGCCGCGGCTCGAGCACCTCCCAGCTGAGGTGGCCCGGCATATGTCCGGAATAGCCGTAGCACTCGACGATGAAGAGATCGGCGCCGTCGGCGACGGATACCAAGGCATCGACCCATTCGGTGTCGCCAGAGTAGGCGAACATAGTCTTGCCGTCGGAGAGGCGCAGCGCCGTCGATGGCGCGCCGGAATAGTGCACGACCTCGGTAGTCGAGACCGAATGCCCGAGCACCTCGGTCTCCCGGCCCACCTCGATCTCCATCACCTTCCACGAAAACCGCCACTTGTTCGCGGTGGAGCGTGGAAAGAATACCTCGAGCGCCGCATCCAGCCGTGCACGCGTGCCCGGCGGCCCCGCGATCAAGAGCGGCCGCTCGCGCTGGGCAAGGAACTGGGCATCGAGCAGGAGGAACGGAAGTGCGCCGAAATGGTCGCCGTGCAGATGCGAGAGCACGACTCCATCGATGCGATTGGGATCGAGGCCGTGCGCCTTGAGCGCGACCAGCGAGGTGGCACCGCAATCGACCAGGAGCGTGCCCTTCGCCGACTCGACGAAAAAACACGTGTTGAACCGGCCGCCGGAGCCGAAGGCATCTCCCGATCCTACGATCGTCAGGCGCATGCTCAGGCCGACGCGCTCGGCCGCGCGGAAACGTCGGCGTGCCAGCGTTTGAGATTGGTGAACTCGTCCGGCACTGCAAGCTTCGCCGGCTTCATGAAATCTACGGCGACCAGGCCGGTAATGTCCGCGATCGAGAATGCGTCGCCGGCGACAAACGCACGATGCTTCAACTCGATATCGAGCAGGCGGATGAATTCCTGGATGCGCGGCTTGTTGGCCTCGGCCCAGGCGGGGACCTGCGGCACCTCCATCTCCTTCATGGCCGGATGCGAGTTGCGAAAAACGTGTGACACCGGGAACAGCAAATGCAGCTCGAGACGCCGGTTCCACATCTCGACCTGCGCCATCGCCAGGGCGCCGCGTCCGAACAGGGGTGGGTCGGGATGAAGCGCCTCGAAGTAGCGGCAGATGGCGACCGACTCCGTGATCACCGTGCCGTCGTCGAGCACCAGCGCGGGAACCCGCATGAGCGGGTTGACCGCCGCATAGGCCGGGGACTTGTGCTGCAGCGCACCAAGGTCCACCTGCTCGACCGGCAGGCTGATGTTCTTCTCGGCCAGGAAAATCCGCGTGCGTCGCGGATTGGGCGCCCGTCCGCCGTCATAAAGCTTCATGTGGACCGCCATGCTTCGCGCCCGCCACAGTCGACCACATGGACGTGCGGTTGTAAATTACCTCTTCTACACTCCACAACGGCGTTTATTCCCTGGTGAAGGTGGAGCACATCACCGGACGGCGCCGCCCGCGAAGCGCCGCGGAGCCGAACGCCGCGCTGGCGGCAGCCTGCGCGACGCCGCGTACCGGGGAAAGCGTCCGGCGATTGCCTTCCGCGCCGGCCTCCCTATCTTGCCCGGGCCTATTCCACGGCGACTCATGAGCGGCATCGAGAGTCCTTGCAACAAAGTGTGCACGCTTGATCCGATCTCCGCATCGTGTATCGGGTGCGGGCGCACTCTTGCCGAAATCGGGGACTGGAGTCGAATGAGCGATGCTGAGCGCGGTCGCATCATGGCGGAGCTGCCGCGACGCCTCGAGGCACTCCACCGACATTGCGCCGACCGCGCGGATTTGGGCTGAAGGACATCGTCGGTGCGCCGCCTCCTCTGGATCCTGCTCGCTGCGCTGACGATTGCCCTGCTCATCCTTGTGCTGCGGCAGAACGAAGCGGCGCTCGACGAACTCTCCCATTTCGAGAACGCTTCGCTCGGAACCAAGATCACGGCGCTCATCCTTATCGGGCTCATCGCGCTCACGCTGTTTCGCCAGCGTTTCTCCCACGTCCTCGAATCCGTGCTGATCTGGACGGCCCTCGCGCTGCTCCTGCTGCTGGGATACACTTACCGTTTCGAGTTGCGCGATGTCACCGACCGGGTGCTGGCCGAGCTGGTGCCGGGCCGCGCCGCGACCAGGGGGCGCACTGTCGAGATTGCGCGCGGCGGCGGAGGCAGTTTCTCGGTCGCGACCCAGGTCAATGGCGCGCGTGTCGCGATGGTGCTCGATACCGGCGCGAGCTCGGTCGTCCTCACCCAGGAAGCGGCCAAGGCCGCGGGCCTCCCGCTCGAGGTCCTCAACTATTCGGTTCAAGTCGACACCGCCAATGGCCGCGCGCGCGCCGCACCGGTCACGCTAGACCGCATCTCGATCGGGGCCATCACGGAACGATCCGTCCCGGCGCTGATTGCGCAACCCGGGCAGTTGCGCACGAACCTGCTCGGCATGAGCTTCCTCAACCGGCTGGAAAGCTGGGAGGTGCGCGGCGACAAGCTCCTCATGCGCGGCTATCCGTGACCATCATCCGAACAGGCTCGCGGCAAAGCGCGCGCACACGATTAGCAGAAAGCACCCGAAAGCGACCTCGAGCCGACGCTTCGACAGCGCGTGCGCCAGGCGGGCGCCATACGACGCGGTGAAGCTCGAGACCGGCGCCATCAGCGCAAAGCCGATCAGCGAGACGAAGCCGAGCGACAGCGGAGGCATCAGCGACTGCTGCGGCAGGCCGGCAAGGATATAGCCGATGGTCCCGGCGATCGTGATTGGCACGCCAAGTCCGGCGGAGGTCGCGACCGCGCTGTGCATGGACTTGCCGTGCAGCGTCAAAATCATGTTTGAGATTGATCCGCCGCTGATGCCCATCAACGAGGCCGCCAGCCCGACGAAAAACCCGTAGGCGGTCATGCCGCCGGAGCCGGGCAGATCGTCGGCGAGCCGCCAGCTGTCGCGACCGACCAGGAGCTTGATGGAAATCACGCTTCCGACCAGGACGAACGCCAGCTTGAGCACCGCCGCGGGTGCGAAGGCCGCGATCGCCGAGCCGACCGCAACGCCGACCACCGCGGGCGGCGTCCAGGCGCGGACCACGTTCATCATCACCGCGCCCTTGTCGCGGTGGGTGAGGAACGAGAGCACATTGGTCGGCACGATGATCGCGATCGACGTGCCGACGCAAAGCTGGAAACGCACCTCGTCGGGCACATCGAGCGCGCGGAACACTTCGTACAGAACCGGTACGATGAGCGCGCCGCCGCCGATGCCGAACAGACCGGCCAGGATGCCGGTGACGAATCCGCCGACAATGATCAAGGCCGCGAGCAGCAGTAGCTCGCTCACGGGCACGCCCAGGATCATGTCTTGCTCCGGAGGGACAACGGCACACCATGGCCGTCGACGATCAAGCGGCGGCGGTGTGCGCCGTTCGCGCATCCAAGTCCGCCACGAGGGCGAGAGCGGCACGGAAGGTGTGAGCGTCCGCGCCCGGCTTCACGCCTTCGGTTGCCAGATGGCGGCGGAAGGCACGCGCGCCCGGGACGCCGCGGAACAGGCCGAGGACGTGCCGGGTGACGGCATGCAGCCGCGTGCCGCGGGCAAGCTCGCGCTCGAGATAGGGGATCAGCGCCTCGGCCGCTTCCCGCGGGGAGGCAAAGCGGGCGGGCTCGCCGAACAACAGCGGATCGACCTCCAGGAGACGCGACGGCTCCTGATACGCGGCGCGCCCCATCATGACGCCATCGAGGTGCGCGAGATGGGTCCTGACCTGATCGAGATCGAGCACGCCGCCATTGATCACCACGGCGAGACCGCGATGCGCCGCCTTGAGGCGGTAGACGCGGGCGTAGTCGAGCGGAGGGACATCCCGGTTTTCGCGCGGCGAGAGGCCAGCCAGCCACGCCTTGCGCGCATGCACGATGAGCGCCGCAACCCCGGCCTGCTCCACCGCATGGGTCAACCTTTCGAGCGCCTCCTCCGGGTCCTGCTCGTCGATACCGATGCGGCATTTGACGGTGACCGGAATCTTGACGCTGCCGGTCATGGCGGCGACGCAATCGCCGACGAGCGCGGGCTCGGCCATGAGGCAGGCGCCGAAGCGGCCCTCCTGCACCCGATCCGACGGACAACCGACGTTGAGGTTGACCTCGTCGTAGCCGAGGTCCGCGGCGATGCGCGCGCATTGCGCAAGCTGCCGGGGATCCGAGCCGCCGAGCTGGAGCGCAACCGGATGCTCGGCCCGATCGAACGCCAGCAGCCGCGCGCGATCGCCGTGCAGCACCGCGCCTGTCGTGATCATCTCGGTATAGAGCAGCGCCCGGCGCGTGAGCAGGCGATGGAAGAACCGGCAATGCCGGTCGGTCCATTCCATCATCGGCGCAATGGAGAAACGATACTTCATGTTCTCGCAGTCATTGGCGCGGCACGCGTCAGAGGACCTGCCTAGCACACAAGGCCGCGGGCGAAAACGCCGCTTCCCCACGCGGTGAGGGAACGGCCGGATCGCCCGAAGCCTTCGCCCGGTTCAACTGTAAGAATTCACATCATGACAAGCGCAACGCGCGCCGGAACCCATCCCCGCGGCAAGAAGAACAAATAACGAACATATCCCAGCCTCGCCAGAGTGCATCGTTCCTTTCTGTCACGCCGAGTTCCATTCACGGCGGCGCGCGCTGCTCTTGCGCATGTGCTGCACGTCGTCTGTGCAAACACGTCTTCAAGCGCGCGGTCAGGTGCAAACAAGTTCGCGCGTCCTGCAGGTGGCCTGAAAGATGCATGAGGGTCGGCAACGACAAACGAAGGGAGGTGAGAAACCAGTCATCGAGAGGTTGAGACACGATCAATGCACCACTTGCTCACTTCGCTTCGCGCAACTGCAATCTTTCTGCTCACACGCGCAACGGCGCGCCGCGCCGCTCCCCTCCCCCATCGACGACCATCGGCCCTGGCGATCGCGTTCGCGCTCTGCGCCATGTGGTCCTGCGAATCGCGCGCGTCGTCCGACTGGCCGACGCGGCCGGTGACCATCATCGTGCCGTTCGTGGCCGGCGGAAACACCGACATGATGGCGCGGCTCGCCGCGGAACGGCTGTCAGCAAAATTCGGCCAGCCTTTCGTCATCGAGAATCGCGGTGGCGCCGGCGGTGTCACCGGCGCGGCGCAGGTGGCGCGCTCCGCGCCGGACGGCTACACGTTCCTGTTCGGAGCCGGTTCGCAGCTGGTGCTGGCGCCGCTGCTGCAGAAAGTCGGCTACGATCCTGACAAGGATCTGATTCCGATCATCGAGTTCGGAACCGGGCCGCAGATCCTCGGCGTGAAAGGCGACATGCCGGTCAACACGCTGCAGGAATTCATCGACTATGCGAAAGCGCGCCCGGGCAAGCTGACCTACGCCGGCGTCGGCATGCAAACCGTCACGGCGATTGCGGCCGGCGTTCTGATTGCCCGAACCGGATTGGAGATGACGCTCGTCCCTTACAAGGGCGGCGTGCAGGCCGTGGGCGACCTGCTCGCAGGTCATGTCGACATGTATTTCGGCAACGCGTCCGAGATGCTGCCGCACCTCAACGGCGGGAAGATCAAGCTGCTCGCGGTCGCAACTCCGAGCCGGATTCCGCAGGCGCCCGACCTGCCGGCGGTCGCCGAAACATTTCCCGGCTTTCAATTCGGCTCGTGGAACGGCTTCATGGCGCCGGCGGGGACGCCGAAGGAGATCGTCGACAAGCTGGTCGAGGCCTCGATCGAGGCGGTCAACACGCCATCAGTCAGGGAGAAGCTGGTTCAGAGCGGCATCGTGCCTGGAGGCACCACGCCGGCGCAGGTGGCCGAACGATTCAAGGCCGACAAGCAGCTCTTCGCCGACGCGGTCAAGCTCATGGGGATCAAGGGCGAATAGCGGTTGGCGCCGGTAGCGGCAGGCTGCGGGGTTTTCTCTTTTTGCTCACGTCCCCGGACGACTATGATCCGTAACCCAGCCGGGCGGCGATCAAGACGAGGTGCTTGCGCTCCACGTCGTCGATGACGAGTTCAATCCCGAAGAACGCCACGTGCTCGAACATCTCACGCTGCGGATCCCCCACCGCCGCTTCGTCGTCCGGCCAGGCTCTGGGTTACGCAGGGGAATCTCGGCGATACAGCAACTAATTGCTGTCTCCGGCGGGACGCCCGGGCTGAAATCGCGAGACTCCGAGGAGCCGCGATACTGTCCGATCATTTTACCAGCGATGGCTTGCCGTTCGACGCGGCTTCAGTCCCTGAGGCGGTCGTGCTCAAGAGCGATCGCATGCGTCTCGAGATCGCCTGGGGCGATGGCAACGCGGCCGAGGTCAGCGCCCCGCGCCTGCGCGCGGCCTGCCGGTGCGCGTGGTGCTCGCGCGAGCGCATCGATGGAACGTTCGCCGCGTCGTTCGAGACCATCACCATCGACCGGCTGGCGGCGGTCGGAGACTACGCGATCAACATCGCCTTTTCCGACGGCCATGCTCGCGGAATCTATCCATGGGCGTACCTGCAAAAGATCGTCTCGGCGGATGGCCGCGCTGCGCCACCGATTGCGTCGAGCGCGGCCGCGAGCGCGCAGTTTCACGGCGGACCATGCGAATGACGAGCGACGCCAAGACCGAAGTGATCGAGACCGATCTGCTGGTCCTGGGCGGAGGCACCGGCGGCCCGATGGCCGCGATCAAGGCCAAGGAGAAGAACCCCGCCCTGCGGGTCGTTCTCATGGAGAAGGCGAACGTCAAGCGCAGCGGCGCAATCTCCATGGGAATGGACGGGCTGAACAACGCGGTCATTCCCGGCTACGCCACGCCGGAGCAATACGTCAAGGAGATCACCGTCGCCAACGACGGCATCGTCCACCAGAAGGCGGTCATGGCGTACGCCCAGGGCAGCTACCCCATGATCCGCTTTCTCGATGCGCTCGGGGTCAAGTTCGAGAAGGACGGCTCCGGCGAATTCAACGTCCGCAAGGTCCACCACATGGGCACCTATGTATTGCCCATGCCCGAGGGCCATCACGTCAAGAAGATCCTGTATCGGCAGTTGCGCCGCCTGCAGGTCGCCGTCACCAACCGATTCATGGCGACGCGGCTGTTGAAGGCCGCCGACGGCCGCATCGCCGGCGCGATCGGGGTCAACACCCGCACCGGTGAATTTCTGGTGGTGCGCGCCAAGGCCGTGATCCTCGCCTGCGGCGCCGCCGGCCGGCTCGGGCTGCCGGCCTCGGGTTATCTGTTCGGCACGTATGAGAACGCGGCCAATTCCGGCGACGGTTACGCCATGGCCTTTCATGCCGGCGCCGAGCTCGCCAATCTGGAGTGCTTCCAGATCAATCCGCTGATCAAGGACTACAACGGTCCGGCCTGCGCCTATGTGACCGGACCGTTCGGCGGCTATACCGCCAATAACCGCGGCCAACGCTTCATCGAGTGCGACTACTGGTCCGGCCAGATGATGCTGGAGTTCTGGCGCGAGCTCCAGAGCGGCTCGGGACCGGTGTTCCTGAAGCTCGACCATCTCGCATCCGAGACCATCGGCGAGATCGAGACCATCCTGCATTCGAACGAGCGGCCGTCGCGCGGCCGATTCCACGAGCGCCGGGGCACGAACTATCGGCACCGCATGATCGAGATGCACATCTCCGAGATCGGGTTCTGCTCCGGTCATAGCGCATCCGGCGTCTGGGTGAACGAACATGCCGAGACGACCGTTCCCGGTCTCTACGCCGCTGGCGACATGGCCAGCGTTCCGCACAATTACATGCTCGGCGCCTTCGTGAACGGCGGCATCGCCGGCCGGACCGCGGCCGACTACTGCGCAGAGATCGATCTGCCCGCGCACGACACGGCCGATATCGCGGCCGAGCAGGCGCGCGTTCTCGCGCCGACGCGGCGCGAGGACGGCCTCACCCCCTACGAGATGGAGTTCAAGACCCGGCGTCTGGTCAACGATTATCTGCAGCCGCCGAAGATCACCGCCAAGATCAACATCGGGCAGGAGCGGCTCGCCGAGGTGCGCGCGGACCTGGACCAGCTCGTGGTCCGCGATCCGCACGAGTTGATGCGTGCGCTCGAGACCCAATCGATCCTCGACTGCGCCGATCTGGCGGCCGCGGCTTCGCTCTATCGCACCGAGAGCCGCTGGGGCCTCTATCACCTGCGCGTGGACTATCCCGAGACCGACAACGACAACTGGTTCTGCCACAGCATGCATTACAAGGACGCTAGGGGCCGCATCGCCCATCGCAAGCGCGAGGTCGCCCCCTATATCGTGCCGGTCGCGGCGGACGAGATGTCCGCCTATCACCATCTGCGCATCAAGACGCCGGTTGCGGCGGAGTGAAGAGGGCCGACAATGCCGATCGCCAACCATGCAACCAGCGTTCCCGTCATCGTCGATGACGAAAAATGCATCGCGCACAAGGGCTGCAAGGTCTGCGTCGAGGTCTGCCCGCTCGACGTGCTCGCGATCGACGAGACCAAGGGCAAGGCCTACATGAAATACGACGAGTGCTGGTATTGCATGCCGTGCGAGGTGGACTGCCCGACCGGCGCAGTCACGGTCAACATTCCATACCTGCTGCGGTAAGCCCGCCAATGGCTCTGTTCGACGCGCTCGATTCCGATCTCGACGATATCGCCGCGCGCTGCACGGACGACGACGCCGGAGTGCGGCGCGTGGCCATGCTTGAGCTGGCGGAGGTCACCGACGAGGGCGCGGTGCCGCTGCTGGTCAAGGGACTGGGCGATGCGGATCCCGCAGTACGGGAGGCGGCGGCCAAGGCGTTGGACGAACACAGCGGCGAGGGCATCGTATCCGCGCTGGTCAATGCGCTTGAAGACCCGGTTGCCGCGGTGCGCGTGGCCGCTGCGGAAACACTGGCGGAGAAGAAGGATCCCGAGAGCGTGGCGCTTCTGATCGCGCGGGTCGACCATCCCGAACCGTTCGTACGCGCCGCGGCGCTGCGCACCGTGCGCGAACTGGTCACGCCGGAGGCTTTGCCCGCGGCGCTTCGCGCGCTCAAGGACCAATCTCCGGAGGTCCGGCGGGAGGCGATCGGCGTGCTCGGCTATCTCAAGGCCGATCAGGCGCTGCCGGCGTTGATGGCGGCCGCAGGGGACGCCGACCCCTCGGTCCGGCGCGCAGTGATGTCGGCGCTGGTCTTCACCCGGCCCGGCGGGCCAGGCGCCGCAGCCTTGCTCGGTGGTCTCGCCGATACGCAATGGCAGGTGCGCGAGCAGGCAGCGGCGTCGATCGGCAAGGTGCGCCTCCCCGAAGCGATTGGACCGCTGATCGCGACGATGAACGATGAGAGCTGGCAGGTGCGCGCCAAGGCCGCCAACGCGCTGGGGCGGATCTGCGCCCTCCCCGCCATCCCGGCGCTGGGCCAGGCGCTTTCACACGAGGTCAGCAACCTGCGCAAAGAGGCGGCGGCCGCGCTCGGCGAGATCGCGAGCCCGACGGCGCTGGTGTTCCTGGAACCGGCTGCCGGGGATCCGGACCCTGACGTGCGCAAGCTCGTGCGCTGGGCCATCGGCCGCTGCCAGGCGGCGGTGTAGCGTCCACGCTTCGCGCGGCATCCGGCACGGCGTTCCATGGCGTGTGGCCGGCGCCATTTTTTTGCCGTACGAGAGTTCTCGTCCTGCCGACCTCGCGGGAGGAGATTCGATGACGTATCAACAATTTAGAATTCGGCTTAGAACTGGCACAGCTTATGCTCCTTGTGCACCGACGCAACATGGAGCATCCCGATGCAAGACCGGTCCGCGCTTGCCGAGCCCGTTCTGTCGGTCGCGCCGCGTGAGTCGCAGTCATCGCGCGGAAACGATGCTCAAACCCTCCTTCTGGTCGAAAGCCGGTCCCTCGTCGGCGGACCATCACCCTTGCTGGCATGGCTCAACCCGCGTGAGCGCGAACTGGTGCTGAGCCAAGGCCGCCGGCGCGTGCTCAACCGCGGCCAGACGCTTTTCAGCCAGGGCGCTCCGCACGAAGGCATCTATCTGGTCGAGTCCGGCCGTATCCGTGTCTTCTACATGGCCCCGTCCGGACGCGAGATCACCCTCGCCTACTGGAATCCCGGCAACTTCGTCGGCGGGCCGGAAATCTTCGGATCGGGCCCGCATATGTGGTCCGGCGTCGCCGCCGCCAACAGCAGCGTGGTCCAGATTCCCGGGAAGACATTGCGCGCGCTCGTCATGCAGATTCCGAGCCTTGCCGTCGGCCTGATCGAGGGCCTGACCTTCAAGGGCAAATGCTATTCCGGGCTCGCCCAGATGCTCGGTACGCGCTCGATCACCGAGCGCCTGGCGCATCTCCTGCTCCACCTCGTCGATATCTACGGTGTCGAGGACCGCGACGGCATTCTGATCGGCGCCACCTTCACCCATGCCGACCTCGCCCACATGGTCGGCGCCACACGGCAATGGATCACGATCAGCCTGAAGCGGCTGCAGGACCAGGGCGTCGTCGTCTGTCACAAGTCCCGCATCGTCGTTCGCCGGCTCGATGCGCTGGAGGAGATGCGGGGACAGGACGGATAGCCGGGATGCCCACGGAATCAGCGCGTGCCAGCTCGGCTGCCGAAAATCTGCGCAACGATCATTTTTGGGCAACTAATCGACCGCGCGGGCGACTCTCGATTTGCCCGCCATGCGACCCAGCCCAAAGATGACGAAAAGCGCGAGGAAGCCCCCGAGGCGCATCGAACCGCGAGAAAGGTGAGCCATGGGAAACCGTCATTACACAGGTCCGGCGATCATCGCCGCGCTGCTGCTCTGGCCCGGCGTTGCGAGCGCACAGACCACCGTCACCATCGGCATCGGCACCCAGGATACCACGACCAATACGGTGACGACCGGAACCGTCATTCGCGAGTTGAAGCTGTTCGAGAAGCACCTGCCGAAAGACGGAAAGTACGCCAGCATCAAGTTTCAGCTCGAGTGGAACAACTTCACATCGGGACCGCCCGTCACTAACGGCATGATGGCGAACAAGCTGCATATCGGAATGATGGGTGACTATCCGCTGGTGGTGAACGGGTTCACGTTCCAAAGCAACCCCGAGAGCAAGGCGCAGCTGATCGCGGTTGCCGCCTACAATGTCTACGGCTCGGGGAACGGGCTCGTGGTGCACAAGGACTCGCCCTACTTCGAGCTGTCGGATCTCAAAGGCAAGGTGGTCAGCGTGCCGTTCGGATCGGCCGCCCACGGCATGGTGCTAAAGGCCATGCAGGACCGCAAATGGCCGGCCGACTATTTCCAGCTTGTCAGCCAAAGTCCCGAGGTCGGCTCGACCAACCTGCAGGAGAAGAAGATCGACGGCCATGCCGACTTCGTGCCGTTCGCCGAGCTTCTTCCGTTCCGCGGTTTCGCCCGCAAGATATTCGACGGTGTGGAGACCAACGCTCCGACCTGGCACGGCGTCGTCGTGCGTACCGACTTCGCCGAGAAATATCCCGAAGTCGTGGTGGCTTACATCAAGGCCGTGGTCGAGGCCAATGCCTGGGTCCGGGCCGACCCGAAGACCGCGTCCGAAATGATCGCCAAGTGGACCGGCATCGACAAGGAGGTCGTCTACATCTTCCTCGGCCCCGGCGGAATCATGACGATGGATCCGACCATCAAGCCGGAGCTCGTGCAGGACGCCGCCGAGGACGCCAAGGTGTTGCAGAACCTGGGCCGGATGAAGGAGTTCGATGTCGGAAAGTGGGTGAACGACAGCTATGTGCGTAAGGCGTTCTCCGAGCTGGGCCTCGACTATGAGAAGCAGCGCGCGAGCTTCGAGAACTACGAAGTCAAGGGCGAGGACGCCTTCTGCAAGAAGCCGATCAGCGAGCCGCGCAAGGCCGGCGAACTCTGGGTCGACGGCGAAGGCATCGCATCCTTCAGCAGTCCCGCCTGCACGCTCGGCGCTTATGTCGACCTGAAAGCCAAAGGCAAGAAGATCACCGTCGCCTATGTCTTCGACACCGAGCGCGGCATCAAGCTGTTCGCCGATCAGGCCTTCTTTGCCGTCGGCGGCAGCGAAATCGCGCCGTTCCTGCTCAAGAAGGACGCCGAGGCCCATGCCGCCAAGATCGGGGGCAAAGTCGTCAATTTCAACGATGCGCTCAAGTCGGCGATGAGCGGAGGGTGAGAGTGGAGCGGCTCGCTCTCAAGGCGGACGCCGCCGAGCCGGTCGACATCTCACCGCATGTCGCCCCGGAGATTTCGTCGCCGGAGGCCGCGGCGGCGCCGATTGCCGTCGCACCGATCGCGAAGCCCGTCCGGCGCTGGCTCGCCCTCAACCGCGGCCGGCTTTGGGCCGTCGTTCTCGGCGCGCTGTCCCTCTTTGCTTTTCTCCTCGCCTGGCATCTGCTGACCAAGTACCGCGTGAACATCTACGTGCGGTTTCTCAACGTGCCGGCGCCGGAGCAGGTGCTCGACCGCGCGATGCGAGCATTCGGAGATCCGAAGTTCTTCTCCCATGTGGTGCTGAGCTGCCGCCGTATTCTGATCGGCTTCCTGATCGCAACCCTCGTCGCTGTCCCGCTCGGTCTGGTGATGGGCCGTTTCCGCGTTATTCGCGAGCTTGTCTTTCCGGTGTCCGAGGTCTTTCGGCCGATCCCAGCGATCGCCTGGGTGCCGATGTCGATCATGCTGTGGCCCTCGAACGAGGAGAGCATCGTCTTCATCACCTTCCTCGGCTCGTTCTTCCCCATCCTCATCAACACCCTCCACGGGATGAAGATGGTCGATCAGGTGCTGGTGCGCGCGGCGCAATGCCTGGGCGCAAGCGAGGTCGCGATTTTCCGAGAAGTTTATTTTCCTGCCGCCCTACCGCACATCTTCACCGGCCTGACCGTCGGCATGGGCGTCGCCTGGGTGTCGCTGATCGCGGCCGAGATGATCTCCGGGCAGTTCGGGATCGGCTACTTCACCTGGGAGGCCTATTCACTCGTGCAATACTCCGACATCGCGCTCGGAATGATCTGCATCGGCGTTCTCGGGCTGGCTTCGAGCGCGGCGATTCGCGGCCTCGGACATGTGGTCATGCCGTGGGCACGCACGACATGAGCAACGAGCCAAAGGGATTCGTCGATATCCGGGATTTCTGTCTGTCGTACGATACGCTCTACAGCGAGGTGGAAGCCGTCCGCCACGTCTCGCTCCGTGTCGAGCCCGGGGAGTTCGTCTCGATCATCGGGCCGTCGGGCTGCGGCAAGTCCACCTTGCTCAATGCCGTTGCGGGGTTCCTCAAGCCGACAGACGGCACGATTACGGTCGATGGCGAAGCGATCGGCGGACCGAGCGCCGACCGCGGCATGGTGTTTCAGCAATACTCGCTGTTTCCATGGAAGACGGTACGAGAGAACGTCGAGTTCGGCCTCAAGATGAAAGGCAAGAGCAAGCATCAGCGCGAAATCGCCGCACGCACGCTGCTCGGCCTAGCGGGCCTGCTTGCGTTCGAGAATCATTATCCGGATCGTCTCTCCGGCGGTATGAAGCAGCGCGTCGGCATCGTGCGGGCGCTCGCCACCGGCCCCAAGATGCTCCTGCTCGACGAGCCGTTCGGCTCGCTCGATGCACAGACCCGCGTCATCATGCAGCAGATCCTCACCAATATGTGGCAGCGCCTGAAGATATCGGTGCTGTTCGTGACCCACGACATCGACGAGGCGATCTTCCTATCCGATCGCGTGTACTGTATGACCGCGCGTCCCGGCACCATCAAGGCGGAAATTATGGTGCCGCTCGAACGTCCCCGCCAACAGGCCATGATGATGTCGTCCGAATTCCTGGCGCTGCGGCGCGGGCTGATGTCGCTCATCCGCGAGGAAAGCCTGAAGGCGATGGGCGGCGAGATCAGCGACCTCGCGCTGCAGGGACTGAGCATCGATCTGCACGGTCAGAGTCTGGCGGACATCATCTAGGTTCGTCGACAAGCCTGCGCCCCACCGCGTCCCCCGGCACGTTACGACGTCGAGGCCCACAGCGGCTTCGACGTTCGGGACGCCGACCGGACTAGGCGCGCCTTCTTCAATGCGCGCCAGTTCGATCTGCCGGCACGGACGTTGGCGTGAAACGCGCCGCGGCCTGCCGACGGATGAACTTGCCTGCGGAGCCGACCGGACTAGCATGGCCCGCAAGCCCCATCTGCCGGTCGTGGCGCGTCAATCCGAACAAGGAGGAACAATGCTGCAACTGCCCGCTCACAAACGATACACCTACTCGCCCATCGTCAAGCGGCCGGACTATGCCTGGCCCGGCGGCAAGCGCCTCGCCTTCTACATCGCCCTCAATATCGAGCATTTCGCGTTCGGCACCGGCATCGGGATGGATCCGTCCAATCGCAGCGGGCAGCAGAACTCGCGAAATTTCGCCTGGCGCGACTACGGCAATCGGGTCGGCAACTGGCGCCTGTTCGAGATTTTGGACGAGCTGAAGCTGCCCGCGTCGGTGCTGCTGAACAGCAGCGTCTGCCATCATTACCCTGATATCGTCGACAAGATCAAAGCGCGCGGCGACGACGTGCTGGGCCACGGCCGCACCAATGCCGAACTGCTGCGCCCGATGTGGGAGCATGACGAGGCGCGCGCGATCAAGGAATGCACCGAGATCATCGAGGAGCACGTCGGCGTGAGGCCAACGGGCTGGATGGGCCCGGGCGCGCTCGAATCGAACGTCACGCCCGATCTGCTGAAGGAGGCCGGCTATAGCCATCTGCTCGACTGGCCGCTCGATGACCAGCCGATCTGGATGCAGACCCGCGCCGGCCCGCTGCTATCGGTCCCCTACCCGATGGAATTGAACGATGCCGGCTCGCAGGTGCACCGCGATCACACCGGCCGCGAGTTCGCCGACATGATCGTCGACCAGTTCGAGGAACTGCTGGAGCAGTCCGAGCGCCAGCCGCTGGTGTTTGCGCTGGCGTTGCACGGGTTCATCGTAGGCCAGCCGTTCCGGCTGCGGCCGCTGCGGCAAGCCATCAAGCACTGCGTCGAACACAAGCACAACGATCGGGTCTGGTACACGCGCGCCGGCGATATCGCAAAATACTGTTTCTCGCTCCCGATAGGCGTCATTCCGGGCAGCTGAACCCGCAGGTGAGCTATTCCGGCTGCAGCTTGGCGGCCTTGATCGCGTCGTCGAATTCCGGCTGCTCGCGATTGATCTGAGCCGCGAATTCTTCCGGCGTGGTGCCGTTCGCCTCGATCCCGAGCGCGTTCAGCTGCACGACCGTCGCGGGGTCCTTCGCGGCTGCGATGACGTGCTTGGCGAGCTTGTCGATGATCTCCGGCGGGGTCTTGGCCGGAACGAGGAACCCGTTCCAGCTTTCGAGCGACGTGGAGGGATAGGTTTCGCCGATCGTCGGCACGTTCGGAAGCTGCTTCATCCGCTGCGGGGTTGCCACCCCGAGGAGAGTCACCTTGCCGTTCTCGGCCTGCGGGACCAGATCCGATGCATTGCCGAAGAACATGTCGATCTGCCCGCCAAGCAGCGCCGCCGTGACCTGTCCGCTGCCGCGGAAGGGCACGTGCACCGCATCGAGGCCGGCGCGGTTCACGAACAGCGCGCCGGCGAGATGAGCAACGGACCCGGCGCCGCTCGATCCGTAGTTGATCTTGCGCGTCTTCGCATAGGCCACGAATTCGGCAATGGTCTTGGCCGGGATCGAGGAGTTGATGCCGAGGATGAAGGGCCCGGTGCCGAAGACGCTGACCGGGGTAAAGTCGTTCTTCGGATCGTAATTCACCTTTTGCAGCTGCGGCACGATGGCAATTTGCGGCGCGGCGGCGAAGAACAGCGTGTAGCCGTCGGGCGCGGCCTGCGCCGCGTAGGCGGCGGCAAGCGCGCCCCCCGCCCCGATCCGGTTCTCGACGACAAAACTCTGCTTGAGGTCCTCCGTCAGCTTCTTGCTCGCCATGCGCGCCATCACGTCGGTGTTGCCGCCGGCCGCGTAGCCCACGACCACCGTCACCGGCTTGGCGGGCCAGTCGGTCGCCTGCGCGAGCGCCGCACCCGGCACCAGCACAGGCGCCGCCACGAGCATGGCCCCGCACACGATGCGCCCCGCGAGCCCGCTCGTGCAGGCAAACGACCGAGGCCATGACGCCGCGGTTGTGGTGGTGGCTGGTGGCATTAAGCACTCCATGTCTGCCGCGCATTCAAGCGCATGCTGGGAACGGCTTCTGATCGAAGCCGGACAAGCAAGAACGATACCGGCGCCCCGGTCGAATAGACCGGCGCACCTGCGCTCTGTCAATTGCGCGCGCGGCGACCAACGCGCCCGACGCAACGCGCAATTGCATCGACGCGGCTTGGGCTTGTCGGGGCGGACAGATAGCGTGTACTAGTCCTGGAGCACCTCTTGGATCACCCCTTGGATCCGCCTCTTGGGTCATCTCGCGTGGCTTCGCGTCGTGTCGAGCCATGTGTGGAGCAGGCCGTTATGACAGCGCGCAGAATGGAACAGGATCGGCGCAACGAGGACTTTCGCGGCATGCTCGCGCGCATGGAGCGCGAGGGTTACCTGCGGCGGGTCACCAAGACGATCAGTCCGCGGCACATCACCGCCCTGTGCGGCCAGGCTCCAAGCGCCGTTCTCTGCGAGGCGGTCGACGGTTACGACATTCCCGTCGCTGGCGGCCTGTACTGGACGCGTGAGCGGCTCGCATCCGCGCTCGGCTGGCCTGTGGGTGAGCTTGGCAGCCGCTTTGCCAGCGCCGTGGGTCGGCCGATATCGCCGATCTTCGTGAACGACGCGCCCTGCCAGGAAGTGGTGTCGACCGGCGACGACGTCGACCTCACGACGCTGCCTATCCCGTTCATGCATGAAAAGGACGGGGCCCCTTACATCTCCGGCGGCGTTGCCTTCGCCGAGGATCCCGAATTGGGAGCCAATGCCGGCTGCTACCGGCTGATGTTTCGCACGCGCCGGGAAATGGGCATCGATCTCTTCACGGCCTCCGACTTGCGGCGGTACTACACCAAGACCTACGAGCGCAAACAGCCGCTCCCGGTGGCAATCGCGATCGGCGTGCATGCGTTCGAGCACATGGCGGCGGCCTACAAGGCCCCGGCCGGCCTGAACGAAATGGAGATCGCCGGAGGTCTGCGCGGCGAGCCGGCGCATCTCGTGCGCGCCAAGACCGTGGATGTGATGGTGCCGGCCAACGCTGAGATCGTGCTGGAAGGCGAGCTGCTGCCCAACGGCTGGACCGCCGACGAGGGTCCGTTCGGAGAGTTTGCGGGCATGCAAGGCGATCTGAAGCACAACCCGCTGTTTCGCGTCGGCGCCATCACGCATCGCCGCAATCCTATTTTCTATGCCCTGCAAATGCCGTGGGAAAACGACTGGCTGAACGGGCCCGCGACGGAAGCGGCGTGCACGCGCGTGCTCGGGCTGGCCGGGATCCAGGTTGCCGGCGTGCGCGCAACCGAAGGCGGATGCTGCGGCTGGTCGGTGGTCGCGGCGATCAAGAAGCGCGCCGGCGAAGGCAGGAATGCGCTGGCGGCGCTGCTGTCGCTCCCGGTGGTGAAGCAGGCGATCGTCACCGACGACGACATCGACATCTACAATGCCAACGAGGTCGAGTGGGCGGTCACCTTCCGGTGCCAGGCCGACAAGGATATCATCATCCTGTCGGGAATGAAGGGAAAGCACGTCGACCCCAGCGTGCGGCCGTGGGACCTCAAGCCGGGCGAGCTGCCGACGACCGCGAAATTCGGGATCGATGCGACAATCCCCGAAGGCATTCCGGCGTTCCGGTACGAACGGATCGTTCCCGCGTTCCGGAACGAGGTGCGCCTGGAGGATTATCTGTGACCAGCGGCGAGCAGGCAGACCAAGCTCTTGTCAGGCGGATCGAGGAATGCCTGCGCGAACCGGTCTATTTCCGCGACATCCTCGACGCGACCCGCGACCAGAAGTACCGCGCCGTGCTTCTGGCCTGGAGCGACATCCGCACGCGGCATGCGCTCGAGCGCGACGAGCATGGGCGCTACTGGCGCGCGCAGCAGGCATGAATTGATACCTGAGCCTGCCCGCGCCGGCCGCGCTCCGCGTCGATCGCGGCGGCCCAGCCGTGGCTGTCATTTCCACTGCGGCAAAGGTACTATCATCTAGACCACAGGCCCACTCCCAGGGGACATCCGTGCGAGGAAATGTAGATCTCGACAGCCAGAGCCTGCGCGGCTTCCTGCGGCTGGTTGAAACCCAAT
>Ga0207675_100002493_pt1 | contig 18220 bp, 14 predicted proteins | sample KBSSwiS42_FD_184305 | JGI IMG/M metagenome (GOLD analysis project Ga0207675, IMG submission 184305) | Switchgrass rhizosphere microbial communities from Kellogg Biological Station, Michigan, USA - KBS Switchgrass S4-2 (SPAdes) (version 2) | ecosystem: Host-associated > Plants > Roots >... | reverse complement strand
CCGTCCCGGACGCAGGAAGCGCAGATAGATGCCCATGAAGATCGCGATGGGTATTGTCATCGCGATCGAGAAGACGCCCCACGGGCTCTGGGCAAGGGCCTGTACCACCACCAGTGCCAGCACCGCCAGGAGGATCGTCATGATCGTGATGATCCCGATGATGGCGGCCGCGCCGCCGACGGCACCGAGTTCGTCGCGGACCATCTGACCCAGCGAGCGGCCCCGTCGTCGGGTGGAGATCCACAACACGAGGTAGTCCTGCACACATCCGGCGAAAACCGCGCCGATGATGATCCAGATGGTGCCCGGCAGATAACCCATCTGCATCGCCAGCACCGGGCCGACGAGCGGACCCGCCCCCGCGATCGCGGCGAAGTGATGGCCGAACAGCACGCGCCGGTCGGTCGGCATGTAGTCGGTGTCGTTCTCGAAGACCTCTGCGGGCGTTGCGTTGTCGTCGCGCGGACGGACGATCTTCATCTCGATCAGCCGCGCGTAGAACCGGAAGCCGATCACGTAGGTGCAGATCGCCGCGATGACGAACCACACCGCGTTGACCGTCTCCCCGCGGAAGAACGCGATGACCGCCCAGGCGATCGCACCGAGCAGCGCAATGATCCCGAAGATGATCTTGTGTCTGGTCGTGATCGGTGAGCGATCGATGATCGCTACCGGCGGCAGGTCCTTGTCGGTGCGGATATAGGTGACGTCGCCGACCTGTTCCTCGATGCGTTCCGATGGTGCGGCGGTGGGTGTAGCCACGGTCTCTCCCTCGACATCGCTGTCTTACCCGTTTTGGTGATCTTTTCACTGCTGGAAACGGTGTTGGGGCAATTCCCAGGTTTCGATTCGGTTATGAACTGCGTTCGTACAGGGTGCGCACAGTGTCGATCGTGTCAGCCTCAGCTGGGCTTTTGTCGTCTCTGTAGCGCAGAACGCGCGCGAAACGCAACGCCATACCGCCGGGATAACGCGACGAGCCCTGAACTCCGTCGAACGCGATCTCGACCACCTGCTCGGGCCGCAGTTTGACGACGTAGCCATCTGTCGATCCGTCGGCCAATTCCATGAAGCGCGTGGTCTGCCACTCCAGCATCGCGTCGGTCATCCCCTTGAAAGTCTTTCCCAGCATGACGAATCCGCCGGTGGCCGGGTTCAACGCGCCGAGGTGGATGTTGGACAGCTTGCCGGTGCGCCGGCCCGATCCCCACTCGACGGCGAGCACGACCAGATCGAGGGTGTGCACGGGCTTGACCTTGAGCCAACCGGCGCCGCGTCGGCCCGCCTCATACGGCGCGGTCAGCGACTTTGCCATCAACCCTTCGTGACCGGCGTCGAGTGTCACGTCGAGAAACCGTTGCGCGGCGTCGCTGTCGTCGGTGATCAGTCGATCCACCCTGTGGGCCTTGGGCACGATGGCGTCGAGCTTGGCGATGCGCTCGCCGGTCGGCCAATCCAGCAGGTCGTCGCCGTCGACGTGCAGTAGGTCGAACACGAACACCGACAACGGCTGCGACTCCCTGGCCGCCGCGATGTCCACGCTTCTGCCGAACCGTGATGCCGTCACCTGAAATCGGTGGGGACGCCCGTCGGGACGCAGGGCGATCGCCTCCGCATCCGCGATCAGGTCCGTCACGGGCAGGGCCAGTGTCGCATCGACCACCTCCGGCAGCCGCTCGGTGACGTCGTCGAGGCTGCGGGTGTAGATCGACACCGCATCGCCTGCGCGGTGGATCTGCACCCGCGCGCCATCCAGTTTCGCCTCGAAAGCCGCTGTGCCACCGAGGCGTTCGAGGGCCTCGCGGACACCGGTCGCGGTCTGGGCGAGCATCGGACCCACCGGCTGTCCGACCGTGAGCGTGAACTGGTCGAGCGCCGTCTCGCCCGCCGTCAATGCGGCGGCCGCGACTGCGGGCAGGTCGCCGCCCAGCATCGCCGCGCGCCGTACCACCGGCGCGCGAACGTCTGCGGCCTTCGCGACCGCGTCGGCCATCACGCCAACCAATGCGCCTTGGCGCAGCTCCCCGCCGAGGAGGCGGCGCAGGAATGCCTGCTCGCGCTCGGTGGCTGCGGCGAACAATCCGTTGACGAGTTCGGCGCGCCGTGCCTGCGACCCCTTCCCGGCGACCCCGCCGATCTCGCTGAATGCGGCATCGACCTGCAGCACGGTCAGCGACGGCTCGTCCGCCGGATCAGGCAGTGAGCGCAGCGCCGCCCAGCCGACGCCGATCTGCCGTTGCGGCAGCTCCCCGGACAGCCAAGACACCACGACGGCGACCAGCTTCGGGTCGTTCTCGTCGCCTGCCTGGTGCAGCAGGTCGGCGATGCGGGCGATCTTGGCCAACCGCGCGGAGGTGGCGCCGACCTGGGCCGACGCTGCGGCGACGTCAATGAGCTGCACGAGCACAGCCTGGCACGGCCGTCAGACATCTCCGAGCAGATCGCTGAGCACAGCCGCCTCGGCGCGCAGCGTGGCCGCGCGTTCGGTGTGGCCTGCTGCGGTGAAGTCCCGCGCCGCGGTCAACGGTTCGTCGACCCCCGCTCGTACCAACCCGCGGATCTGCGCATCGGACAACTCCCGTCGCGCCACCTCCGCCGCGCCGAGGCCGACCACGCCGCCTGCGATCGTCCCGCTCGACGGGGCATCAACCCGGGCGTCGTCCGGCGTCTCCGCGTTGTCGATCGCACTCAACGCCGAGCGGAGCGCGGAAACCCGCGCGGTATCGCGGTCCTTGCGGGCCGCCGGCAGCGCGTCGCGCAGCATGGTGCGCCACAGCTGGGCCGGTTGGGTAGTCACGGTGCGCCAGCGTAGGCGGAGGGTTACCGCACTCGACAACCGATTTTGTCGGAATAGTCCGCGCGCCATCGCCTGTTCGTTCTGGAATGACTGCAGTGGACAGGACGAGGCATGACTTCGCATTCAGTGTGCTTGGTGGCCCCACCACAGTGATCGATGTCGCCGGAAGGCGACTCGTCATGGATCCCACGTTCGACGCACCCGGACCGCACGCGCACCTGACCAAGACGGCCGCGGCGGCCGTTTCCGCTTCCGCGGTGGGTCCCGTCGATGCAGTGCTGATCAGTCACGACGAGCACGCCGACAATCTCGACAACGACGGGCGTCGATTCGCGTCGTCGGCGCCGATGATCATCACGCATCCCGGCGCTGCGAGGCGTCTCGGCCCGCAGGCTCGAGGGCTGGATCCGTGGCAGGCGGTCCAACTACCGACGGCCGACGCCAAGCCTGCGGTGTCGATCCAGGCGGTGCCTGCCGTGCACGGGCCGGCGGACGGCGAGCGCGACGCGACCGGAAATGTGACGTGTGAAGTCATCGGCTTCGTCCTGAGCGGGGAGGGTATTCCGACGGTCTACCTCAGCGGCGACAACGCGTCGCTGGCCGTGGTCGCTGACGTCGCCAAGCGCGTGAGTCCCATCGATGTCGCAGTCCTGTTCATCGGGGCTGCCCGTGTCGCAGCGCCGCAGGGCGGCCGTGCGTTGACACTGACGAGCGAACGTGCGGCGGCAGCCGCCGAGGTGCTTGGCGCCAAAGTGGTGATCCCAGCTCACGTCGACGGATGGGCTCACTTCACCGAAGGAATCACCGACGTCGTCCGCGCTTTCGACGATGCGGGCTTGGCCGGTGTACTTGCACGGGCGCCGCTGGGCGAGTGGATCATTCCCGCGGTGTGACGCCAACCTAGAGGCGAGCGTGCGAGGGGGATTACTTCACGGCGAAGGAGACCGTGTGCCAGCCGCTGGCGCCGTCGGGGACCGGATCGGCCTGTTCGGACGTCTGGACCGCGCCGGTGTTGTCGGTGGCCCGCACCGCGATGGTGTGCAGCCCGGGCTGGGTGGGCTGCCAGTCGAAGCTCCACAGTCGCCACGTGTTGTTCGAGTACCCGGTGCCGAGATCGGCGGGTTGCCAGTCGCCGTCATCGATGCGGACCTCGACGCCGCGCACGCCACGGTTCTGCGCCCACGCGACACCGCCGAACGTGGCCGGTCCCTGGGCGACGTCCTGTCCGCTGCGGGGCACGTCGATGCGGGACTCCGTCTTGATCGGGCCCCGGGGTGACCAGCCCAGCCGCGTCCAGTACGCCTCGGCGCGGTCGAATCGCGTCAATTCCAAGTCCACTATCCATTTGGTGGCCGACACGTAGCCGTACAGCCCGGGGACCACGAGCCGGGCCGGGTAGCCGTGTTCGGTGGGCAGCGGCTGGCCGTTCATCCCGACCGCCAGCAGCGCATCCCTCTTGTCGGTGAGCGCCTCGACGGGTGTGCCCGCGGTGAACCCGTCGATGGACATCGACAGCACCATGTCGGCGTCCGGATGCACACCGGCCTCGGCAAGCAGATCGCGCACCCGATACCCCATCCACGCGGCGTTCGAGACGAGATCGCCACCAACGGGATTCGACACACACGTCAGCGTCACCAGCTTCTCGACCACCTCGAAGCGGTCCAGATCCTGGAAACGGTAGGTGATCTCGCGGTCGACCATGCCATGGATCTTCAGCTGCCAGTCCACGCGACTCAGCTGCGGCACGCTCAGCGCGGTGTCGATCCGATAGAAGTCCGCGTTGCTGGTGATGAACGACGGCAGCGCAACGCCTTTCGGCTGTACGGTCGGCGGCACCGGCGGGGCGGCGACGTTGATCCGCGGCAACGCGAACGCGTCGCGATCACCCGACACGGACGACAGCATGCGGGACAGCACGACGCCGCCGACGCCGCTGAGCGCGCCGGCGCCGAGAAAACCGAGCGTCATCAACGACAGTCGCCGGCCCTGATCGGCGGAGCCGGAGCCCTCCGTCGGTTCCGGGGCGTCGGTGAAGCGCCCCGAGGTGAGCAGGCGCAGCACTGCGACGCCGCACACGGTGCCGACCACCGTGGGCACGATATCGAGCATCGTCGCGCCCTCGCGCGAGAGCACCGCCGCACACCCGAGGATCCCGGCGAGGCCGATCGCGGCGCTGCCGACCGGAACCCGACGCGTCTCCCATCGTGCGGTCACCGCGGCGATGAGCGCGATCACGCCAAGCACGACGATGGTCAGAAAAAGCTTGTCTGCGGTGCCGAAGGTCTGGATCGTCCACTCTTTGACCGGACCTGGAGAGAGGTCGATGATCGTCGAGCCGATCGCCGTGCGGGCGTCGGCCTGCGGACCGAACGCGACGGCGAGAAGTTGGGTGACGCCGAGTGCGACGGCGGCCGCTGCGATGCCTGCCAGCATTCGCTTTTCGGGAGCTGGTCCGGCCATAACGAAAACCTACCTGCGCGCCGGACCGCCAGGCCTTACGAAGTCGTGACGGCACCCGAAAGGCTTACCGAATGGGCGATGAGATATCTTGCTTGGCGGTCCACCGCAGTCTTTGAAAGGGAGCTAGATGGAGATCGAGGGCAAGAAGGCCGTCATCGTCGGTGGAGCGTCGGGCTTCGGACGGGCGACCGCGGAGTCGCTGGCCAAGCGTGGCGCGAGCGTCGCGGTGCTGGACCGGCCGCAGTCCAAAGGGCGCGAGGTGGCGGACGCCATCGGCGGCACGTTCCACGAGGTGGACGTCACCGACTTCGTAGGCACCGAGCAGGTGCTGCAGCAGGCGGTCGACGGGCTCGGCGGTCTCCACATCGCGGTGACCACCGCAGGCGGCGGCATCGGCGAGCGCACCATCAACAAGGACGGGCCGCACAGCCTGGATTCCTTCCGCAAGACCGTCGATCTCAACCTCATCGGCTCCTTCAACATCAGCCGGCTCGCGGCCTGGCAGATGAGCAAGAACGATCCCGTCGACGACGAGGCCGAGGAGCGCGGCGTCATCATCAACACCGCATCCATCGCCGCGTTCGAGGGACAGATCGGGCAGGTCGCCTACACCGCATCGAAGGCCGCGATCGCGGGTATGTGCCTCACGATGGCCCGCGATCTGGGCAGCCTCGGCATCCGCGTGCTGGCCATCGCGCCGAGCCTGTTCGCCACCGGGCTCACGGAGGGGATCCCCGACGAGTTCGCCAAGCAGCTCACCAAGGACGCGGCGTTCCCGAAGCGGCTCGGCAAGCCCGAAGAATACGCAAGGCTCGCACTGGCGATCGTGGAGAACCCGATGCTCAACGGCCAGTGCATCCGACTGGATGCCGGCCAGCGCTTCGCCCCTAAGTAGGCCGCCCGGCGCTACGCTTCTCTCGTGGCGACCGTTGCCGATCACGTCATCTCAGCGTTGCGGATCAGCGGCGTTCGCCGCGTGTACGGGCTGCCCGGTGACAGCCTCAACGGTTTCACCGACGCCCTGCGGCGTTCGGGTGAAATCACTTGGGAGCATGTACGTCACGAGGAGACGGCCGGTTTCGCGGCCGCGGCCGACGCCGCGCTGACCGGACAGCTTGCGGTGTGCGCAGGCAGCTGCGGACCGGGCAACCTGCACCTGATCAACGGCCTGTTCGACGCGCAACGCAGCCGCGTACCGGTGCTGGCGATCGCCGCGCACATCCCCCGCACGGAGATCGGCTCCGAGTACTTCCAGGAGACGCATCCGCAGGAGCTGTTCCGCGAATGCAGCGTGTACCGCGAACTCGTCAGCACGCCGGAGATGGCGCCGCGGATCCTCGAGATGGCGATGCGGGCCGCAGTCGAGGAACGTGGCGTCGCCGTCGTCGTCATCCCCGGCGAGATCTTCCTGCAGCGCGCCGACGCCTCGGGATGGACGTCGCGTCCGATCACGCCGACCCGCTCTATGGTGCGTCCCGACGACGAGTCGCTGCGTCGCGCGGCCGAAATCCTCAACGGCGCAGAGGCCGTCACGATTCTCGGCGGCGCGGGCGTCGAGGGTTCCCATGATGAATTGATCCAGGCGGCCGCGACGCTCAGCGCACCGATCGTGCATGCGCTGCGCGGCAAGGATTTCATCGAATACGACAACCCTTTCGACGTCGGCATGACGGGGCTCCTGGGCTTCGCCTCCGGGTACAAGGCGATCAAGGAGGCCGACGCGCTGCTGATGCTGGGCACCGACTTCCCGTATCAGCAGTTCTATCCCGACAACGCGAAGGTCGTTCAGGTCGACGTCAGGGGCCGCAACCTCGGACGTCGTACGCCGATCGATCTCGGCCTTGTCGGCACCGTGAAAGACACCCTCGCCGCGCTCCAGCCGTTGCTGCGGCCGAAGAGTCAGCGCGATCACCTCGACCGATCGCTGCGGCACTACAGCAAGACTCGCAAGACGCTGGACGAGTTGGCCGTCAACGATCGCGACCGCACCCCGATCCGGCCGGAATACGTTGCGGGGCTTGCCAATCAGCTCGCCGCAGACGACGCCGTCTTCACCGTCGACGTCGGTTCGCCAGTGGTGTGGGCCGCGCGCTACCTGAAGATGAACGGCCGCAGGCGACTCGTCGGCTCCTTCAACCACGGCACCATGGCCTGCGCCCTGCCGCTCGCGATCGGTGCGCAGACCGCGTTTCGCAACCGACAGGTGGTCGCCCTGGCCGGCGACGGCGGCCTCACGATGATGTTCGGCGAACTCCTCACGCTGCTCCAGAACCGGTTGCCGGTCAAGGTGATCGTCTTCAACAACTCGTCGCTGAACTTCGTCGAACTCGAGATGAAGGCTGCGGGCATCGTCAACTTCGGCACCGAGCTGATCAATCCGAACTTCGCCGCTGTCGCGCAGGCGATGGGGATGTTCGGCCGCAGAGTCGAGCAGCCCGCCGGCCTGCCGCAGGCGCTGGCCGACGCTTTCGCGTACGACGGGCCTGCGGTCGTCGACGTCGTGACCGCCCGACAGGAGCTGTCGATACCGCCCGCGATCACCGTCGAACAGGCGAAGGGCTTCTCGTTGTACGCGATCCGCACCATCCTGGCCGGCCGGGGTGACGAGCTCCTCGACCTGATCACCACAAACGTCGCGCGACGAATTCTCGATTGAGCCGGTTAACATTCACCGCTGGCTGACGTTCTCGCTCTTGGCGGCCTGTGGCTAGGTCAGGCTGGGCGGGGCACGGCCGCCGACGGGCTCTGACCGATCCACGTCGGGATGCCGCGGCGCACATCGGCCGGGCCCGACACCGCGAGACTGCCGTCCAGCAGCGCATGCTGCCAGCCGACGTCGCCACGCCAGATCCGGGTCAGCGTGCGCAGGCTGGTTTCGACGGTGCCTGCCACCTCGTAGCCGGGATCGAAGTCGCATACGTCCGCCTCGCCGTCGGCCACGACGATCCACCAGCGCGACGCCTTCGGCGCCACCCCGTCGAGGTGGAACGCCAGCGTCGTGCGTGACCGCGGCCAGGTGTCGACCGGGATGGTTCGGCGCATGTCCCACATCAGGAGATGCGGGTCGAGGTCCTCCTCGCCGAGTTCGCCGATCCAGCGCACCCCCCAGGCGCCGAGCGCCTCGACGACGTCGGCGAGTTCCTTCCCGCATTCGGTCAGCGAATATGTTGTGCGCCCGTCGATTTCCCCGCGTTCGACGACGCCCGCACGGGCCAGCGACTTCAGCCGCTTCGACAACAGCGCAGGCGACATCTTGGGCACCCCGCGGCGAAGGTCGTTGAAGTGCCTGCTGCCCAGCAGCAGTTCCCGGACGACGAGCATCGTCCAGCGCTCGTCGAGCAACTCCATCGCCTTGGCGACCGGACAGAACTGGCCGTATCCGGACATCTCACTACCTCCCGGGTCCGCAACCTCCCAGTACAGATATGTAACCAGTACAATGGTGTTTGCTGTCGGTTTTCGGTGCCAGCGCGAATAGTGGGCTCTACCTGCGCTGATATCACTCAGTATAGGTGAAAACTGTAGAAGACTGAATGAGCTGGCAGAAGCGCGTTTAGTTCACGATCGGAGGCAACCAGTGGCGCGAGGAACGTTCGGAACGGTCCACCAACTGCCCAGTGGGCGGTTTCGGGCCTTGTACTACGGGCCCGACGGCCGCCGGTATGGGGCCCCGACCACGTTCACAAGCCGCAAGGCCGCCCAGGCGCCGAAGCCGAAGCTGACTTCGGCGAGTCACCGAGTCATGGCTGGCGACACGGGATCTGAAGGACCGCACCCGGGAGCGCTACCGCAGCCTGCTGGACCGCCACCTACTCAAGCGGTTCGGCACGCTGCCGATGACATCGATATCCGCCAGTGGCACAGCGGATTCGGCAAGAAGACACCCACCCAACGGGCACACACCTACGGCCTGCTGCGGACCATCTTGCGCACCGCAGTCACCGACGGGTTGATCGATGTGTGCCCTGCCAACATCCGTGGCGCGGGCACCTCGCAACGTGTCCACAAGATCCGGCCCGCCACCTTGGCCGAGCTCGAGAAGACACATTGGGCATGCCGTCGAGGTACCAGGCGATGGTTTTGCTGGCCAGTTGGTGCGGTCTACGGCTGGGGGAGCTGACCGAACTCCGCCGCAGTGACGTCGATCTCGGCGATGGAGTGATCCGTGTGCGCCGCGCGATGGTTTGTGTCAGGGGTGAGTTCCGCGTCACCACACCGAATCAGAGGCGGACATCCGAGATGTCAACATCCCGCCGCACCTGCTGCCGACAGCCGATCACATGGCAAGTCACGTCGGTGTCGACCAGGACGCGCTGGTATTCCCCGCCCGGCATGGCGGGCATCTGGCGCCGGGCACGCTGTACGAGGCCTACTACAGGCGGGCCGAGGTTGTGGCCGTTCGGGCATCGCTTAGGCGGGTGCGTGATCCACTTCCCGGCCGTCGTCTGCACCAACTCGCCCAGCACATGTACAAGCCTATGCCGCAAACGACAGCTCGGTCCGCCATCCGTGGGGATCTAAGTAGTACCGCGCCGAAACCGGCGAGATTTCAGTGGGGCGCTACTGAGTCCCTCGCACCGAAGGGGAGCGACGATTCCATCGCGGCCTGGACTGGACGGGGGAACGACGATGGATAACGCAAAACACATCGGTCGCAACGGGGCTGTGGCGAGCGCGCTTGGAGTGGGCAATTTCCGACACACCGCCACGCGGATGACGGTGTCGATCGGTGTCGCAGTGCTGGTGGTGATGGCCACGGCCGTGCCGACGCCGGCTTCGACGGTTTCGCCGGCCGTGCGGTTGGCTGCGTCGACCGCGTGCAGGGGCTCAACCGAGACGACATGCGCCTTGATCATGGGCACAACCACCATCCCGACGCCCAACGACTTCTACATCGACGCCATCAAGAACCAGTACATTGCGCCGACCCATCCGAACCAGGACATCGAGTACGTCGCGGTGACCACGCCTCAGGAGGTGTGGCCCCTCACGGGCATCCTCCGCCTCGCCATACTCGGTTTGCAGCAACTGGATCCGCACTTGGCCGAGGACAAGGGCCTCGCGTGGCCGGACGAGCCGTGGTGGAAACTCTCGGGCCTCTTCGACCTCACCTTCGATCAGGCGAACCGGGCCGGGCTCGCTGATCTGGAGACGGCGATGACGAAGTATGGCAACGACCATCTGGTGATCTACGGCTACGGCCAAAGTGCGGTCATCGCGAACATGGAGAAGCAAAGGCTCGCTGAGCAGTACCCGGGACCAGATGCCCCCGATATCGACTTCGTGGTGGGCGGTGACTTCAATCTCCCCAACGGGGGCCTATTCGCCCGGTTCCCGGGCCTTTACATCCCGATCGTCGATCTGTCGTTCAACGGCCCCGCGCCGACCGACACCCAGTTCCGTACCGACGTCATCATCCGTCAGTACGATGGCGTGGAGGATTTCCCGTTGTATCCGCTCAACCTCGTCGCCGACCTGAACGCGCTTCTGGGTGCGGTCTATGTCGGCCTCTACGGCGCCGACGTGAGTCTGGCCCCCGATGCGTCGAAGTCGCCGGCTATCCAGAGCCGCGACGGTGACAGCACCTATTACTTCTTCGAGACGCAGGACCTGCCGTTGTTCGGTCCGCTGCGCACGCTGGGGGTGCCCGAGTCGTTGATCGATGTGGTCGAGCCGTTCTTCCGGGTGATCGTGGAACTGGGCTATGACCGCAGCATCCCGCCATGGGAGCCCACCCCGGCACGGCTGATCCCGACGCTCGACCCAGTGAAGGTGGCTACAGATCTGATCAACGCGGTCGGCGAGGGTATCAACAACGCCGCGGCCCTCCTCGGAGCGCCCGCATCGCTGCGCATTCCCGCGACGCCGGCTATTGCAGATCCGGACGATGCCGTGGAGCAGGACGTCTCGGCCGGAACCACCCTCAAGAGGATCATCGGCGACGTGAATGACGGTGTCGCACAGGGGTTCTCCGCGGTCAGGTCACAGCTGCCTGCGCCGCCTGCGGTCACCCAAGACGATGTCGCCGCGGGCCAGCGCACGACCGGTCGAGAGTTGGCGGCGACAAGAGACCAGATCCATCGGACCCTCGGTGCGGTGAAGTCGGTCCTCGGAAACGGGCGCACGATCGTGCGGTCCGCCGTCAACGACAACGGCTCATCTGCTGCCACCGCCACCACCGGGCGCAAGACGCCAGTGCGGGATGCCGTCAAGAAGACCGGCGGTGACATCAAGAAGGTTGTCACCAAGGTTTCCAACAGCGCCAAGAAGGCATTGCGCGACCGCAAACACGGCCACGATGGCACCGGGGTTGAGGGGCAATAAGGCTGCCGAGTCACAACAGCCCCGAAGGATCCCGGGGCTGTTAGCTGTTGCGTGCCAACGACATCTGGGTCTCTACCCGTGAGCTCACATCATCATCATTCTCGCCATGGCGATGTGTCCTTCGAAGCCAAGTGATTCCGCCATCGCGCGATAACGATTCACCAAGTCGCGGTAGGCAACTTCGTCGCCGCGGGCTCGCGCCAGCAGCGCGCGTGGCCGCAGCAGGATGACGTCGCGCAGAACGAAGCCTTCATCCGCCGGCACGTTCGTCGCACGGTCGATCGCGCTCTGAGCTTCGGCCACGTCGTCCTCGGTGCCGCGGTCCAGCAGCAGCTCCACCAGACCGGCGGTGGCGGTCGGGGCCGCCACGAGGATTCCTGTCTGCACCACGTCGTTGACGGCGTTGCGCATCAGCGTGATGGCACCATCGCGGTCGCCACGCCGAGCCATCTCACCCGCGGCAACAAAGTCGAAGGCCGGTAATTCGCTTCTGTAGAACCGCTGGTGTAGGCACATGTCGTGGACCTGCGCCAGCAGCTCCAGTCCGCGCTGCCGGTCGGCGTCGGCGACCCGAAGCACCAGCGCGAAACCAAGCGTGTACATGAGGATGCCAAGCATGTAATCGTCGCCCGAGCGCTCGGCGACCCGCAGCGCTTGGTCGAGCTCGCGCACCGCTGAGTCGTCGGGCAGAAGCACCCCGCTCGTTATCCCGAATCCGTAACTCCAAGTGAGGACCACGGCAAGGGTTACCGGGTCGGTGCTTCGGGCCATCGCCACGGCGTCGTCGAGGTCCTGACGCCACCCGTCACGACCCAGGGAGAATCCAGCAACGCCGCGCCATGCCAACGCCACCGTCAGCGGCGATCCCACGATGAGGTTGCCTTTGGCGGGGTCACCGTCGGCCCAATCGATGACGCTCTGCGCCCACCGCAGGATGTCGGCGATCTCACCGGTCTTGTAATTGATATTGATCGCCATGAACCCCGCTCCCACGGTCAAAGCCGGGTCGCCGATCGAATCCAGCAGGGCGATCTGTTCGGACGCCAGCCGCGAGGCTTCCTTCACGTGCCCATGAAACAACTGACTCCCCACGAGCCCGGCCATGCCGATGGCCAGCGAGACCTTATCCCCGGCGAGCGCGCACAACTCCCGCAGCTCATCGAAATGGCCGGCGATGTTCACATTGACTCGCCAGCCGGTGCCGCACAGCATGGTGCGGGGCGCGATTCGCATCGCGGTGCGGTCAGCGTCGTCGTCAGGCAGCGCGTCGGCGATCTGGCGCGCTCGCTCCCAACTGAGGTTCGCCGCGCTGATGTCGCGGTGGGTGGACCATGCGCCGGCGCGCATGTGCCAGCCGTACGCGGCTCGGTTGTCGCCAGCGGCCTGCAGGTGCTCGGCGATCAGCGCGGCATTTTGGTCGGCCGATTCCGGGCTGCCTGATTCGATCGTGGCGGCCAGCTGCCGGTGCACGTCGGCGCGATCGGATTTCAGCTGCGATTCGTAGGCCACCGCGCGGATCAACGGGTGGCGGAAAGCGTATTCGGCGCCCGCTGTGTAGCTCACCTGGTCGATTAGCTCCGCGTTAACCAGCTCATCGAAAACCGGATCGGCCCCCAGTGCGGAGAGTAGCTGCGCGCCGAAGCGCGCTCCGATGACTGACGCCGCGTTCAACGTCCGCTTGGCCGGGGTGGTCAGCCGGTCGATGCGCGCTTCGATGGCCGCCTGCACCGTGGCCGGCACCGCGACGTCAGCGACATCCGCCCGACAGATGTAGCCACCTCGCGGCCCCTGCAGCACGCCGCGCTGCACCAACTCGCGCACCATCTCCTCGGCGAAAAACGGATTTCCCGCAGCCCGCTCGGCGATGACCCCCGCCAGGTCGCCGACCGAGGGATGCGAACCGAGCAGCTGACCCAGGAGCGCCGCCGTGTCCGAATCACCCAGCGGGGCAAGCGCTATCGTCTGAGCAGCGTGCCTCCGTGTAAGCGCTCCCTCATACTCGGGGCGGGCGGTGATCAGCACCATCGCCGGGGTGCGCGGAATGACGGCGAGGAAGTCGGCCAGCATCGACTCGCTGACCGCATCAATCCACTGCGCATCCTCGATGATGAAAAGCGCCGGTTCGGTGCGCGCCAGCGTCGTCGAATTGATGAGCGCGGTCAACCGGCGCCTGCGGGCATCCGGATCGATGGCGGGCAGCGGCACCTCGGGGTCGGCGAGACCGAGCAGGTCATCGAGCAGCAGCAGATCCTGTGGGTCGGCATCCGGGACTTGTTCCCGAACCCGGTCGCGGGCGGCTTGGCCGTCGAGGTCAGCCACGCCGGTGCCCGCGCGCAGCAGCCGCGCCATCACGCCGAAGGAAATGTCGCTGGCGTGCGACTCACAGAAGGCCCAAACAACCTCGACGCCACGACCGGTTGCCAGTGCCGCTGCCTCCCGGGCGATCCGGCTCTTGCCGATGCCCGGCGGTCCCACCACATTCACGACACCACCGCGGCCACCGATGGTGCGGTCCACAAGGGCATCGAGGACCGCCATCTCCCAGCGCCGACCGACCAGGCTCGCCTCGGCGCGCTCGACCAGGCCGCTACGCGGGCCGGTCGCCAGCAGCCGGCACGCGCGCACCGGTTCGTCGACCCCTTTGATGCGCACCCACTCCGGTTCAGCCAGCACGGCGATGTGTTCGACCAGCCGCGCGGTCGACTCGGACAGCATCACCCCTCCGGGCGGGGCCACCGATTCCATGCGTTGGGCCATCCCGACCTGCTGCCCGGTCGCGGCGTAACCCAACGACCCCGAACCGATCTCCCCGGCGATCACCCGACCGGAATTCAGGCCAACCCGCACTTGCAGTGCCACACCGTCGCGGCGTTGCACCTGGGCCGCCAATCGAGTGGTTTCGTCCTGTATGGTCAGCGCGGCCACACATGCCCGAAAAGCGTGATCCTCCAACGCCACTGGAGCGCCGAAGATAGCCATTACGCCGTCGCCGGTGTACTCGGCTGTCCCGCCGTAGCGGCGCACCACCGCCGCCAGGCGCTCCACCAACTCGGTCATGACCTCGCGCAACCGCTCCATATCCAGCGCAGCCGCGATGTCCATCGAGTGCACCACGTCGGCGAACAGCACCGTCACCTGCTTGTACTCCGCCGTGTCGACCGATGCCACCAGTGGTGACCCGCAGGCGTCACAGAACCGGGCGCCCTCGTGGGGCGCCGCGCCACACGAGCGGCACACTGCCGGCGCTGCCGTCACCGCATCCTCCCCGATCCCGCGGCCCGGACTGACTGCCCGATCCGCCCAGGGTATGGCCTCTCGGGCCTGAACTTTGGGGGTTTCCACGGGCAGGGCACGCGGGGCATGCGAGGTCACGGCGACGGTCCCGCCCGCCAGAGCGGTGCCGGCGCGTCTCGTTGCCGCGTTCGTGCCGGGGCGGTCACACCACATGGCCATGCCCGTAGTGCGGTGGGGTGGGTGCCCTCACGGAGGGTTGCGCGACCGGCCGCAGGATCGGTCGACAGAACGGCCGATACAGAGGGAAGAGTCAGACAAGGGTGTATAAGTCGCGCATTCTTTGGGACGAAAGTGTCCCCGTTCGGGCCGCGTCAGGGCGAGGCGTCGAACTCGAAGCGGGTGCCATCGCCGTCGCGGTGGACGTGGCGCTAAACGCGGCCGGTGAACTCGCCGTGAGTCACTACGGCCACCTCGTGGCATGACTAGCCGCCGTCGGTGCTGGGGAGCAGGTGCTCAGAGTCGGGCAGCGGGGAGCGTGTGATGGTTGGCGTTGGTGCGGTCATGAGCGTTCGTCGCGGTTTGCCCATCGCACTAGTTCACGGATAGTTCGCGGCGGGTTGCCGAGGCCCAAAAAATGCCTCTGAGCTGCATGAACACCCCTATCTAGTACAGATATGGAACCGGGCCCAGTACAGATCTGTTACTAGTTTGGCGCCGCAACAGGAATGACGATGTTTGCACCGATGAAGGAGGACATCGATCATGAGCAATCCCGCCGCGACCGTCGACGACAGCCAGATCGCGGTCAAACACCGAGCGATGTGGGCGTCGGGTGACTACCCGAAGCTCGCCGCCGAACTCGTCGCGCCCCTTGGACCGGTGCTGGTAGAAGCGACCGGGGTGGATCAGGGTGACCGCGTGCTCGACGTGGCCGCAGGCACCGGCAACGCCGCGATTCCCGCCGCGAAGACGGGGGCCAGCGTCGTGGCCAGCGACCTGGTCCCGGAACTGTTGGAGCACGGCCGCGCGCTTGCCGCCGAGCAGGGCGTCGAACTCGAATGGCGTGAGGCGAACGCACACGCGTTGCCCTTTGCCGACAACGAGTTCGACGTCGTCATGTCGTGTATCGGCGTGATGTTCGCGCCGTTCCATCAGCAGGCCGCCGACGAGTTGGTCCGGGTGACCAAACCCCGCGGCAGGATCGGCCTGATCAGCTGGACGCCCGAGGGCCACATTGGGCAGTTGTGGGCCACGATGAAGCCGTACGCGCCGCCACCGCCGCCCGGTGCGCAGCCACCGCCGCTGTGGGGGCAGGAGGACCACGTCCGAGCGCTCCTCGGCGACCGGGTGACCGATCTCGTCACCGAGCGACGAACCCTGCCCGTCCACCATTTCCCCGACGGCGCCGCCTTCCGTGACTACTTCAAGGCCGTCTACGGGCCGACGATCGCGGTGTACCGCAACATCGAGGGCGACTCAGACCGCATCGCGGAACTGGATGCGGCCATCGCGCGCGTTGGCGACAGCGTTCTGCAGGGCCGTTCGACCATGGAATGGGAGTACTTGCTCGTGACGGCGCGTAAGGCCTGACACGATGTCGGCATGCCCGACGACGCGCGGCAGTTGCCGACCCTGACCGACGACGACCAGGCCGCGTTGCAGCGCTGGGCGCACCAGCAGGGCCTCGGGTCAGAGGTCACAGATGTCGAGCCACTGACCGGCGGAACACAGAACATCGTGGTGCGCCTGCACATTGACGGTCGCGCGATGGTGTTGCGGCGGCCGCCCCTTCACCCGCGGCCGACGAGCGACAAGACCATGCTGCGGGAGATCGCGGCGTTGAGAACGCTGGCGGGTACCCCGGTTCCGCACCCGGGCTTCATCGCGGGCTGCGACGACCTCGATGTGCTCGGGGTGGTGTTCTACCTGATGGAGGAGGTCGACGGCTTCAACCCCGGCGACACCATGGACGAGGCTTACGTGCGTAACGCCGACTGGCGGCATCAGGTCGGCCTGTCGTACGCGGGCAGCCTCGCCGAGCTCGGCAACGTTGAGTGGGAAGGCCGCCCGTTGGCGGAGCTCAAGCGGCCGGGCTCGTTCCTGGAGCGTCAGGTTCCGCAGTTTCTCCGACTCCTGGAAAGCTATCGGCACGAACGTTATTCGCCTGAATCGCTGGCCGTCACCGAGTTGTCGGAATGGCTGGAAGTCAATCGGCCCGACGATGGGCGGCCGGGAGTCATGCACGGCGACCCGCATTTGAGCAACGTGCTTCTGCGTCGCGACAAGCCGGAGCTGGCGGCGTTCGTGGACTGGGAGATGTGTACGGTCGGCGACCCGCTCCTGGATCTGGGCTGGATGTTGATCTGCTGGCCGCTGGAAACCAACACGATCACCGCCGGCGGCGAGCTCGCCGCGCTCGGCGGGCTGGCCAGCAGGCGCGAGCTGCTCGATGCGTACCTGGCGGCAGGTGGGCGCGAAACATCAAGTCTCAATTGGTATCTCGCGATGGCGTGCTTCAAACTGGGCATCGTCATCGAGGGCACCTGGTCGCGGTATCTGATGGGGCAGGCGAGCAGGGACGCGGGGGAGCGGCTGCATTCGAGCGCGCAGAATCTGATCGACATCGGCACGCGAGTGGCCAAGGGCGACAGCCCATTCGAGTGAAGTCCAGCGTCTAGTGGCGATCGGCGCCGACTTTGTTCGCCAGTACCGCACCGCGAGCTGATCAGTTCGGTCCTCGGCATTTCTCAGATGCACGCGTCGCGCTTGCTGTCCCGCGCACTCGCGACGGTCCGAATGCAGGCCCTATCGCTGGAACCCCACTAGGTTTCGGCGGCACCGCATCGAGTCAACTCCGAGCCGACATCCACGCCATGAATCGGGAAGGACCTTCGTCGCGGGTACCTCAGACAAGATGAGCAACCAATTCAACGACCTTGTGGGTAAGACCAAGGAAGGGATCGGAAAGGCCGCCGGCGACAAGCACACCGAGAACGAGGGCAGGGTCGATCAGGCCAAATCCAGCTTGAAGGACGCCGGCGACAAGGTCAAAGACGCCTTTAAGAGCTAGCCGCCGAGGGTCCGCCATCCAACACCTCCACCCGGATGGCGGGCCCGACCTTGCCGGTGACGAGGTTGGCGGCTGGGCTACTCCCAAGCCGGGCTTTCGCCCAGCAGCATCCGGCGGTGACGCAGGGGCCACCGCGCCGCAATCCACACACCAGCGACTACGGCATCGACCGTCACGGTCGTGGAGGCCGAGAACTTTTGAACTCCACGGCATTTCAAGTCTTTGCCGACGGGCTGACGAACGGTCAGCCGGCCGGAACGGCGGATGGCGCGAACAACTGCCCCCACTCGTGGCGTGCGGCCGATTGAGCGGCGCTGAATGTATGAGCGGAT
>Ga0207675_100002492_pt1 | contig 18230 bp, 17 predicted proteins | sample KBSSwiS42_FD_184305 | JGI IMG/M metagenome (GOLD analysis project Ga0207675, IMG submission 184305) | Switchgrass rhizosphere microbial communities from Kellogg Biological Station, Michigan, USA - KBS Switchgrass S4-2 (SPAdes) (version 2) | ecosystem: Host-associated > Plants > Roots >... | reverse complement strand
TAGTTCCAAAAGGCGCGGCGAAACTCGCCGTCAGTCACGGAACGAAGCCCCGCTTCCTCCTGCTTGCGGATGACGGCCTCGATCTCGCGGTCTTCGATCGTCTTGAGTTCTTCGGCGGTGATCTCGCCGCGCTCGCGCTGGGCGCGCGCCTGCTTGAGGACGGCGGGACGCAGGAGGCTCCCGACATGATCGGCGCGAAACGGCGGCTTGGTGCGTGGCATATGGTTCTGTGTTCCGGGAAAACTGTCATCGCCCGCGCAGGCGGGCGATCCAGTCATCGCCGCTCGTTGAAATCAATCACATCGGTCGCCGGCTACTGGATGCCCCGCCTTCGCCGGGCATGACGACTTCGCATGTCGAACGGCCGTGCCGATGGCGTTACTCCGCGGCGACGAGCGCCTCCGCCTTCTGCTGCAGCACGAAGTCGTACCTGACCTCGTAGAACGGCGTGGCGAGCGTTTCACCGGTGGGAGCCTTGCCGGGCGGCTTCTTCACGAATTCGACGATCAGGGGCGCCTTCACGCCATAGACGACGTCGGTCTCGATGAACTCGTCGCCCTGCTGGAACAGATGGGTGACGCAGGTGTCGTAGCCGGGCGCGATGATGGCGAAGTGGATGTGCGCGGGCCGCATGTGGCTGATATTGGTGCGCTCCATCAGCGCGCCCACGGTCCCGTCCATGGGAATGGTATAGGCGATCGGCGCCACGGTTCGGATGGCGTAGGACCCGTCCGGCTGGCTGCGGTAGAGGCCGCGCATCCACGGTCCGTTGACCTCGCGCTGGTCCTCGTAGAGTCCCTCGCCGTCGGTCTGCCAGAGGTCGAGCATCGCCCCTCCGACCGGTTCGCCGCCGAGCCCGCGCACGGTGCCGGTGACGAAGCAGGGGATGCCGGGCGCGCCCTCGGCCATATTGCCCCCGTTGCTGATCGACGGCGCGTTGGGAATGTGGAACGGGCCTTCGACCGTGCTGGGCGTCGCTCCGCTCGGCCGGCGATGATTGATCGCATCGACCAGCATGCTGACGCCGAGCACGTCCGAGGTGAGGATGAATTCCTGCCGCTTTTCCGAGCACAGCTTGCCGGTGCGGGTGAGCCAATCGATGGCGACCGCCCATTCCGCCTGGGTCGGCTCGATGTCGCGCACGAAGCCGTGGAGATGCTTGATCAGGGACTGCATGATCTGGCGCAGGCGCGGATCGGGAATATCCTTCCAGCGCTCCAGCGCGACGTCGGTCAGGTTGTCTTCGGTTACGTAGGGCATGGTCATCTCCTGGAATCAGCTCATTGTTGTTGTTGTTGCCTGAGCCCGATCACATCTGGGCATGATCGTCGTGGAGGGCAATCGTTGCAAGGCGGAAAATGCCAGGCGCTCAGGGTCTTCGCGCAACCCGACATTACCGGTCCCGGATGCGGCGACGCACCCGGGACCGTTAGCCACTTGATGTTCCCGACGGACTATTTCGCCTTCTCGTAGGGATAGATGATGTTGCCGGTCTTCAGGTCGGCCGGGGTCAATACCGTCTGGGTGTCCATGCCCTTGAACTGGTCGACGGTGTTGCCCTTGATGCCGTGATACTGGACCTGCAGCATGCGCGACTCCGCCCACTCGCCACCCTTGCCGAACTTGATGTCGCCCATGATGGTCTTGACCGGATTGCTGCGCAGATAGTTGGCGACCTGTTCGTCGTTGATGCTCTTCGCACCGGCGATCGCATTGCCGAGCAGCTCCATATAGGCATAGCCCCAGGTGCCGAGATAATACCCGAGCGGATCAACGCCTTCGGCCGCCGCACGCGACTGATAGGTGGCCAGGAACTCCTTGACCTCAGGGGTCAACATCTTTTCCGACGGCACCCAGGTCTCGTAATTGACCCAGCCATTGAGCAACGGGCCGAGCTGCGTCTTGAACACGGTCGCCTGCAGGCCGACCATGGCGCCGCCGATCATCTTCGGCTTGAAGCCGATCTCGTTCACCGCCTTCACCATGCCGACGGAGTCGAGCGGGTACGAGCAGACCGAGACGATATCCGGATTGGTGGCCTGGATGGCGCGCACGATCGGCGAGAAATCCGTGGTCGTGGGCGGATAGGTCTTGTCGTAGACCACGCGCATCCCGGCCGCCTTGGCGTTCTCGCGGGCGCCTTCGCAGGCGTTACGCGAGAATTCCTGGTCAGCGGCGACCAGCGCCACCGTCTGCGGCTTCGGATTCTGCTGCGCGGCGACATCGAAGAAGCCCTTGGTGAACGAAGGCTTCGTCTCCGGGCCGGACGGGATCATCGCGAAATATTTCGGATAGTTGAATTCGCTGTTCACGGCGAGCCCGAACAACCCGATGAACACCTTGCCCTTCTGCATGACGACCGGCATCGCTGGCGCGATCATGGCGGTGGCATAGGGACCGGTCACCAGATCGACTTTGTCGACGTCGAGCAGCTTGGTGTAGATGCCGGGCACCGTCGACGGGTTCGACTGGTCGTCGTAATAGACCAGCTTCACCGGCCGGCCGAGCAGGCCGCCCTTCTTGTTGATGGTCTCTTCCCAGATCTTGGCGCCGAGCAGCGCCTGCTTGCCGTTGGCGGCAAGCGGTCCGGTCAACGCCATTCCAAAGCCGATGGTGATCGGCTGGCCCGACGGCGCCTGGGCGCCGGCCGGGACCCCGAACGCGGCGAGAGCGGCGGTGGCAACGAACGAGGCCAGGGCGCCCCGCCATTTCAGTCTTGCAGACATGCTTTCCTCCAGGTGGTTACTTGGTTGGCTTGACCGGGACTTCTTGGCGATCCCTTGCACAGTATAGGCGAGTAGCGAGCGGCAACCCAGCCGGTGCGGCGAATCGCCATTCGCTGTTCGCGTTCCTATCGTCCCCACACCTCGTCGGCGAGCTCGACGATCATGCGAAGCTTGGCCCATTGTTCGTCCTCGGCCAGGATATTGCCCTCCTCGGTCGAGGCGAATCCGCATTGCGGGGAGAGGCACAGCTGATCGATGTCGACATATTTCGTCGCCTCGTCGATACGCCGCTTGATGTCGTCCTTCTTTTCCAGCGTACCACTCTTCGAGGTGACGAGGCCGAGCACGATCTGCTTCTTGCCCTTGGGCACGAAGCGCAGCGGCTCGAAACCACCGGCGCGATCGGTGTCGTATTCCAGGAAATAGCCGTCGATGTCGACCTCGCCCAGCAGGCGATCCGCGACATGGTCGTAGCCGCCCTGGGCGATAAAGGTGGAGCGGAAATTGCCGCGGCAGGAATGCATGGTGACCACCATGTCGGCGGGACGGCCGGCGAGCGCCTGGTTGGTCATGCGGGCGTATTGCGCGGGCAGGCGGTCGGGATCGTCGCCGCGTTGCCTGGAGAATTCCCGCTCCTTCGGATCGCAGATCATCGACCAGGCGGTGTCGTCGAGCTGCAGGTAGCGGCAGCCGGCGTCGTAGAACGCCCGGATGGCCTTTTGATAGGCCAATCCGACGTCGTGGAAATAGCCTTCGATGTCGGGATAGACCTGCTTGTCGATCGATTGCCGGCCCTGGCGGAAATGCAGCGTCGAGGGCGCCGGGATCGTCATCTTCGGCGCCACGCTGGTATGGCCCTTGAGGAAGCGGAAATGCTCGAGGTGCGGATGGCCGGAGAAATCGACCTTGTCCACGACGCGCACGCTTTCGGCCTTGGTCTCGACCCCGGCAAAGGTGATGCCCTTGCCGGTGGAGTAGAGCTCCACGCCATCGAGCCCCTTGTAGAAATCGAACTGCCACCAGGAGCGCCGGAACTCGCCGTCGGTCGCGAGCTTGAGCCCGACGTCCTCCTGCTTCTTGATGATCTTTTCGATCTCGCGGTCCTCGACCTGCTTGAGCTGCTCGGCGGTGATCTCGCCCTTCTCGCGCTTCGCCCGCGCCTCCTTGAGCGGCGCGGGACGCAGCAGGCTGCCGACGTGATCGGCGCGGAAAGGCGCTTTGGTTCTTTGCATCGGTCTTTCCCGGAAGGCGCTCGCTATTTCCACACCTCGTCGGCGAGCTCCTTGATCATGCGAAGCTTCGCCCATTGCTCCTCCTCGGCGAGGACGTTGCCCTCCTCGGTGGAGGCGAAGCCGCATTGCGGCGAGAGGCAGAACTGCTCCAGCGGAGCGAACTTGGCCGCCTCGTCGATCCGCCGCTTGACGTCGTCCTTCTTCTCGAGCGTGCCGCTCTTGGAGGTGACGAGCCCGAGCACCACGGCCTTGTTGCCTTTCGGCAGGAAGCGCAGCGGCTCGAAGCCGCCGGCGCGGTCGCTGTCGTATTCGAGGAAGTAGCCGTCGTAGTTCACCTTCCCCAGCAAGGTCTCCGCGACCGGCTCGTAGCCGCCTTCGGAAATCCAGGTGGAGCGGAAATTGCCGCGGCAGACATGGGTGGTGATGGTCATGTCGGCGGGCTTGCCTTCGAGCGCGGCGTTGATGACGCGCGCGTAGATGCCCTGGAGCTGATCGACGTTCGACATCCGCTCGCGCGCCTTGCGCAGCTCCTCCTGCGAGCAGAGATAGGCCCAGACCGTGTCGTCGAACTGCAGATAGCGGCAGCCAGCGTCGTAGAACCCCTTCACGGCCTGCTTATAGGCCTGGCCCAGATCGTGAAAGAAACCGTCAAGATCGGGATACACATCCTTCTTGATGCCGTCCTTGGCCAGACGGAAATGCAGCACCGGCGGCGCCGGAATGGTCATCTTCGGCAGGACGCTGGTGTGGGCCTTGAGAAACTTGAAGTGCTCCAGCATCGGATGGTTGGAGAAGCCGACCTTGCCGACGATGCGCAGGCTTTGCGCCTTGGTCTGCACACCACGGAACTGGATGCCCTGGTCGCTTTCGTAGAGCTCGACGCCGTCGAGCATGCCGAGGAAATCGAAGTGCCACCAGGAGCGGCGGAACTCGCCGTCGGTCGCGAGCTTGAGGCCGATCTCCTCCTGCTTCTTGATGATCTTCTCGACCTCACGGTCCTCGACGGCCTTGAGCTCGGCCGCCGTGATCGCGCCCTGCTCGCGCTTGGCACGCGCCTCCTTGAGCGCGGCGGGACGCAAGAAGCTGCCGACATGGTCGGCACGAAACGGCGCTTTGGTTCTTTGCATTGAAACGGCTCCCTGGGGCAATTCAGCGCGAGCAAAGGCACGGCAGCCAAGGCGTCGTCAACCACAAAACGACGGCGAACTGGCCCCTCTCGGCGTGGGACCCGTCCCATCTCGGGATCGCACTGCTTCCCGGGCGGTAACCTTGCCGGTGTGTCCCGGGCGCAGCGCAGCATGAAGCGAAGCGGAATGGTGCGCTGCAGACCCGGGACCGCGACGAATTCCGTTTCTTGGAAGGTCCCGGATCAGCGGTGCACCGCTCCGCAAGTGCTCCGGGCTGCACCACATCCGGGACACGCGGACCAACAAAAGCACCGGCACCACCCGCCTCAATGCCTGGCCTTGCCGCCGCGCCGGGGTCCGACGGCGGTGACGCCGAGATAGCTCTCCAGCACCGCGCGATCGGCGGACAGGTCCGCGCTCGCCCCCTGGTAGACCACGGCGCCGCGCTCGAGGATCGCCGCCCGGTCGGTGACGCCGAGCACCTTCTGCGCGTTCTGCTCCACCAGGATCGCGGACATGCCCTCGTCGCGGATGATGCGCCGCAGCGCCCGCAGCAGCTCCTCGACCAGGATCGGAGCCAGCCCTTCCAGCGGCTCGTCCAGCAGCATGACGCGCGGATTGAGGATCAAGGCGCGGCCGACCGCGAGCATCTGCTGCTCGCCGCCCGAGAGCTGGTTGCCGAGGTTGCGGCGGCGCTCGTCAAGGCGCGGGAACAGCTCGTAGATGCGCGCCAGCGTCCATCGGCCCGGACGCGCCACGGCGGTGAGATTCTCCTCGACCGTGAGCGACTTGAAGATATTGCGCTCCTGCGGCACCCAGCCGATCCCGGCGTGGGCGCGCTGGTCGGGGCGAAGCGGGGTGATATCGCGGCCATCGAGCGCGATCGTCCCGCCGATGAAGCGCGTGACGCCGACGATCGAATTGATCAGGGTGGTCTTGCCCATGCCGTTGCGGCCGAGCAATGCCAGCGATTGCCCTTCCGCCAGCGTGAGCGAGATCTCGTTGAGCACGACCGCCTCGCCGTAGCCCGCGCTCAGCCGCTCGATGGTCAGGAGGTCAGGCATCGAGCGACTCGCCCAGATAGACGGCCTTGACGCGCGGGTCGCGCGCGACCTCGTCCGGCGGGCCGTCGACGAACAAGGCGCCGTTGACCAGCACCGAGATGCGGTCCGCGAAGGAGAACACGATGTCCATGTCGTGCTCGATCAGCAGCACGGTGACGTCGGCGGGAAGCGCCGCGACGGTCGCCAGGATCTCGTGCCGCTCGTCGTCGGGGACGCCGGCCGCGGGCTCGTCGAGCAGGAGCACGCGCGGGCGGCAGGCGATGGCAAGCGCGATCTCGAGCAGCCGCTGCTTGCCGTAAGGCAGATTGCCGGTGCGCTCGTACATCGCGTCGGTGAGATGAAAGCGCTCGAGCAGTTCGACGATCTCAGCGACCACCGCGGGGCTGCTGCCGACCACCCGCCACCATTGCGCCCCCAGCCCCATGCGCTCCGAGATCGCGAGCCCGATCGTCTCCAGCGGCGTGAGGTCGGGGAACAACTGGTTGATCTGAAAGGTGCGCGCCAGGCCGCGCCGCACCCGCCGGTAGGATTCGAGCGAGGTGATGTCGGCGCCTTCGAGCAGGATGCGCCCGGACGACGGCCGCAACACGCCGGTGAGCAGGTTGATCACCGTGGTCTTGCCGGCCCCGTTGGGGCCGATCAGCGCGTGGCGGGCCCCCTTCTCGATCTTGAGCGAGAGCCCGGCGACCGCGGTGAGGCCGCCGAAATGCTTCTCCAGGCCCACGGTTTCGAGCACGGGGGCCATGGTCAGCGCCCCTTGCCCGGGGGCACCGGGACCGCAGCGCTGCCCCCCGTGAACCGGCGCAGCATGCCTGCAGCGAGAGCGCGCACGCCACCGGTCCACGACGCCACGCGGTCACGGCCGACCAGCACGATCAGCACCAGCACGAGCCCGATCCAGAACTGCCAATATTGCGGGGTCAGGTTTGCGATCCAGTCCTGCATCAGCTTGAAGATCACGGCCCCGATCAGTCCGCCGTAGAGATAGCCGGTGCCGCCGATGATCAGCACCAGCAGCAGGTCGGCGGAGCGCTCGAAGGAGAACACGTCGAGCGAGGCGAAGGCGGTGGTCTGCGCCAGCAGAGCTCCGGCCACGCCCGCGTAGAAGGCGGCGAGCGTGTAGACGGCGACCAGCCGGGCGTTGACTGAAATGCCGATCTAGGACGCACGCAGCGAATTGCCCTTGATCGCCCGCAAGGACAGTCCGAACGGGGAATAGACGATGCGCCGCGCGAGCACGAACAGGACGAACAGGACGACCAGGCAATAGACGTAGGCGACATGCCCGAAGATGTCGAAGTCGAACATCCCGAGGATGGGCCCCACGATGACGCCCTGGAGGCCGTCGGCGCCGCCGGTGAGTTGCGGGATCTGGTTGGCGATCTCGCGCATGATGAGCGCGACGCCAAGCGTCACCATCAGCCGCGTGAGATCGGAGCCGCGCAGGACCAGAAAGCTGGTGGCGAAGCCGAGCACGGCGGCGCACAGGCCGGACACCAGGAGCGCAAGCACCGGCTCGGTCACGACGCCGTACTTGGCCAGGAGCGCGCCGGCATAGGAGCCCAGACCGAAGAACGCGGCATGACCCAGCGATATGATCCCGGCATAGCCGAGAATGAGGTCGAGCGAGAGCGCGAACAAGGCGAGCCAGGCGATCTCGGTGAGGATCAGGTGCCGCCCGGGCAGCAGGAACACGCTCGCCACCGCCGCCAGCCAGAACACGTATTCGAGCGGGCGCCAGCGCGCGCGCGCCGCGAGATAGTGGGCTACCTGGTCCTCGACAGGCGACGACATGCGGCCCTCGGCGCTACTTGCCGCTCGCGCGGGCGAACAGGCCCTGCGGACGCAACAGCAGGACGATGATCATGATGGTGTAGATCACGAAGGCCCCGAACTTGGGGACGTAGTATTTGCCGGCCACGTCGGCGACACCGATCAGCAGCGAGGCGACGAACGGTCCGGTGATGCTCGAGGTGCCGCCGACTGTCACCACGATCAAAAAATAGACCATGTATTTGAGCGGAAAGGTCGGGTCGAGGCCGAGAATCTCGGCCCCGAGCGCCCCGCCAAGACCGGCAAGGCCCGACCCGAAGGCGAAGGTCAGGGTGAAGACCGCATTGACGTTGATGCCGAGGCCGCGCGCGACCCGCGCGTCGTCGACCGACGCGCGCAGCCGGCTGCCGAACCGGGTGCTCGAGAGGATGAGCTGCAGGCCGACCGTGAGCAGCCCGCAGACGACGATGATCAGCAGCCGATAGCGCCCCACGCCGATGCCGAAGATTTCGAACCGCCCCTGCAGCACACTGGGGATCTCGATGAAAACCTGCTGTGAGCCCATCACGTAGTCGACGGCGGCGACCGACATGAAAACCAGGCCGATGGTGAACAGCACCTGGTCCAGATGGCTCTTGTTGTAGACGTGCACATAGAGCGTGCGCTCGAACAGCGCGCCGATCAGCGCGGTGACGATGAAGGCGATGGGAAGCCCGGCGAAGAACGGCACGCCGGCGCGGTTGACCAGGACGAGCGTGATGTAGCCGCCCGCCATGGCGAACGAGCCATGGGCGAGGTTGACGAAATTCATCAGTCCGAGCGTGACCGACAGCCCGCATGCCAGCACGAACAGCAGCATGCCATAGGCAATCCCATCGAACAGAATGGTCAGCATGGCTGCGCGTCGTCCCCCCGTCGACGGTCCTTACCTTATACTGACGGCGGCACGGTGAGCGATGCAAGCCCGCTCCGGCCGCCGTTGACTTGTGCCGTCCCGATCCGTAGCGGTCCCGGGCGTCCGCTACTTCTTCATCTTCAGCGGATCCTTGACCGCATCGAAGGTCGCGAACTCGACGTTGTAGAGCTCGCCGCCGACCTTCTCCACCTTGCCGATGTAGATGTTCTGGACGATGTCGCGGGTGTCAGGATCGATCGAGATCGGGCCGCGCGGGCTCTCCCATTTCATGCCCTTCATCGCATTGACCAGGGCGTCGCCGTCGGTCTTGCCGCCGGTCTTCTTGAGCGCTTCATAAATCAGGTGCATGCCGTCGTAACCGCCGAGCGAGATGAAGTTTGGCCGGTAATTGTTCGCCTTCTTGAAGGCGGCGACGTATTCCTTGTTGGCCGGCGAATTGTGTGCGGCCGAATAGATGCCGGCGGTGACCACGCCCAGCATGGCGTCGCCCATCCCGGCAAGGTCATTGTCGTCGACAATGTCCCCCGGTCCGATCAGCTTGATGCCCGCCTTGTCGAGCCCGCGTTCGGTGAACTGCTTGGCGAAGGTCCCGGCCTGGCCGGCCGGCACGAACACGAACAGGGTGTCGGGGTTGAGATCGCGCGCGCGCTGCAGGAACGGCGCGAAATCGGGATTGGCGAGCGGCACCTTGATGGTCTCGACCACCTGACCGCCGGCCTTGGTGAAGGCGTCGGTGAACACGGCGGTCGCTTCCGCGCCCGGCGCCCAGTCGGACTGCACGATCACGACTTTCTTGCTGCCGTTCTTCGCCGCCCATTCCGCGATGATGCCGGACTGTTGCCCCAAGGTGAAACTGGTGCGCACCATGTAGGGGTTGTTGGGATTGATCACGCCCGACGTGCCCGACACCATCACGACGTTGGCGGTCTTGCCCTGGGTCGAAAGCGGCCCGATCGCCATGGCGCTCGGGGTGAGCGCGGAGCCGACGACCGCGACCTTCTCGTTGACGATGAATTCCTGTGCCAGCCGCTTGGAGTTGTCGGGCACGCCGGCGTCGTCCTTGACGATGAGGTCGATCTTCTTGCCGGCGACGGTGGAGCCGTGCTTGTCCATGTAGAGCTTGGCACCGGCCTGGACCTGCTTGCCGACCGGCGCGAGCCCGCCCGTCAGCGGCAGCACCAGGCCGATCTTCGCCGTGTCCTGGGCAGCGGCGCCGGTGGACGCCAGCGCGCCCGCAGCCAATGCAATTGCGATCTTACGCAGCATGAGGTTTCCTCTCTGGGTGGTTCTTTGGGGGCAATCTATATCGGAACAGGCCGCGGGTCATGGCACAAAAAACGGACTTTGCGGACTGTGCGACAAGTGCGCGCACGCTCGCGGCAGCGCGCGCTTGCAGGCCAAGCGGACGCCGGTCGGCGGCCGGAACGCCGGCTCACATCGAGGTCTGGAGCGCACGCGGACGTGCGGCGCCAGAACCATGGAGCCGGCAAGGAGAGGCCCCGGACGCGACAGCCGCGTCCGAGGCCCTGATGAAACCGAACGATCCGAAGCGGCTTACTTTTTCGCGGCCTTGACCGGATCCTTGACCCCTTCGAGGGTCGCGAACTCGACGTTGTAAAGCTCGCCGCCGACCTTCTCGACCTTGCGGATGTAGATGTTCTGCACGATGTCGCGGGTATCGGGATCGATCGAGACCGGGCCGCGCGGGCTCTCCCAGGCCAGTCCCTTCATGGCGGCGATCAAGGAATCGCCGTCGGCCTTGCCGCCGGTCTTCTTCAGCGCCTCGTAGATCAGGTGCATGCCGTCATAGCCGCCGACCGCCATGAAGTTCGGCCGGAAGCCGGCGGCCTTCTTGAAGGCCTCGACGAACGCCTTGTTCATCGCGGAGGGATGTGCCGAGGAGTAGAGATGTGCGGTCACGGTGCCGATGACCTGATCGCCCATGGCATTGAGCAGATCGTCGTCGGTCACGTCGCCCGGGCCGATGAGCTTGACGCCGGCCTTGTCGAGCCCGCGCTCGACGAACTGCTTGACGAAGGCGCCGCCCTGCCCGGAGGGCACGAACACGAAGATGGCGTCGGGCTTGGCGTCGGCGGCGCGCTGCAGGAACGGCGAGAAATCGGGATTGGCGAGGGGAAAGCGGACGGTCTGGAGCACCTCCCCGCCGGCCTTGGTGAAGGCGTCCTTGAACGAGTTCTCGGCGTCGATGCCGGGAGCATAGTCCGACACCATGGTGACGACCTTCTTGATGCCGTTCTTGGCCGCCCATTGCGCCATCGGGACCGTCGACTGCGCCAGCGTGAAGCTGGTGCGCGTGATGTAGGGCGACGCCTCGGTAATGGCAGAGGTGCCCGCGGCCATCACAAGCTCGACCGACTTCGACTGGGTCGCGAGCGGAGCCGCCGCCATCGCCGCCGGCGTCACGCCGAAGCCCGCGATGACGCTCACCTTGTCATTGACGATGAGTTCCTGGGCGAGACGCTTGGTGTTGTCGGGCACCGCGCCGTCGTCCTTGAGAATCACCTCGATCTTCTTGCCCGCAACGGTCGCGCCATGCTGCTGCATGTACAGCTTCACGCCGGCGTCGATCTGCTTGCCGGTCGAGGCCTGCGGCCCGGTCATCGGCAGAATGAGACCGATCTTCACGCTGTCCTGTGCGAACGCGCTGCCCGCGAACAACGTTGCGAGCGCGAGCGACGCGATTCCTAAAACTGAGTTTCTAAGACACATTCCTGATTCCTCCGGGATCTTGCTTGTCAAACGTCGTATGCGGACGGCCCCACCGCGCTCGCGGCGCGGTACGGATACTTCGCCACCCGATCTGGGCGCGGTCTTGATGCCTGCGTTTTAGGCGTGGGCCTTGCGCTGCGGGTCGATGATCTGCTCGAGCTTGCCGAGGACGTGCATGCAGGGAAGCACCTGCTGGAGGCTCGCGTTCGGCTCGCGCTTTTCCCTGATCGCGGCGATGAATTCGCGGTCCTCCAGCTCGATGCCGTCCATGGAGACATCGACCTTGGACACGTCGATCTTGTTATCCTTGCCGTCGCTGAGATCGTCGTAGAACGCCTTGTAGGTGCCGTTGTCGCAGATGTAGCGGAAGAACGAGCCGAGCGGCCCGTCGTTGTTGAACGACAGCGAGAGCGTGAGGATCGCGCCCGACGGCACCTTCGCCACGATGCCCATGTCCATGGCGATGCCGAGCTGCGGATGGATCGGCCCCTGCACCGCGTAGCAATCGGAAATGGTCTCGCCGGCCTGGTACTGGAACAGGTCGATGGTGTGGGCGGCGTGATGCCACAGGAGGTGGTCGGTCCAGCTGCGCGCGTTGCCCGCCGCGTTGATGTTCTTGCGGCGGAAAAAATAGGTCTGCACGTCCATCTGCTGGATCTTGAGCTCACCCTTCTCGATGCGCTTGTGAATCCATTGGTGGCTCGGGTTGAAGCGGCGCACGTGCCCGCCCATCGCGACGACGCCGGTCTCCTTGGCGATCTTCACCAGGTTCTCGGCGTCTTCGACGCTGTCGGTGACCGGGATCTCGACCAAAACATGTTTGCCGGCGCGCATCACCTGCTCGCCCTGCCGAAAATGCATCTTGGTCGGCGTGGTGAGAATCACCGCATCGGCGCGTTTGATGCCCTCGGACAGGTCGCCGGTGTGATGGGGAATGCCGTATTTCTTGGCGATCTCCGCGGTGGCGTCCTGATTGCCGCCGACCAGCGAGGTCACCTCTACGCCGGAAATGCGCTTGAGCGCGTCGAGATGCTTTTGGCCAAAGGCGCCTTGGCCGGCTACGCAAATCTTCATCGTTTTCCCTTGCTCGCGATACGGTGAATGGATTTGCGGGCTGCAGCCTGCCTGCTCTTGCCCGCGGATCCGCGCTTGCTCTTGCCCGCGACCTTGCGCGTGCCGGAGGCCTTGCGCGCGTTCTCGAGGATGATGTGCCCGACCGCGGTGTTCGACGCCGGCACGGTGTAGAATCGGTAGACCTCGTCGACCTTGTCGTCGAGCGCGCCGCGCATGATCAGCCACATCACCATCTCGATGCCCTCGGCACCGGCCTCGCGCATATATTCGAGGTGCGGAATGCGCGTGAGCTTCTTCGGATCCTTGGACAGATTGTCGAGAAAGCTCTTGTCCCACTTGCTGTTGATCAGCCCGGCGCGGGGGCCGCTGATCTGATGCGACAGCCCGCCGGTGCCGAAGATCACCACCTTCAGATCCTCGGGATAGGATTCGACCGCCCGGCGGAGCGCCTTGCCCAGCATGTAGCAGCGATGCCCGGTCGGCGGCGGATACATGACGACGTTGACCGCGAGCGGGATCACCGGGCACGGCCAGGCGTCCTTGGGCTGCCCGAACAGCAGGTTCATCGGCACGGTCAGGCCGTGGTCGACCTCCATCTTGTTGACGATGGTGAGATCGAACTCATCGAGAATGACGGATTGCGCGATGTGAGCGGCCAGCGCGGGATGGCCCTTGACCACCGGCACCGGGCGCGGGCCCCAGCCCTCGTCGGCGGGCGGAAACTCCGCCGCGCAGCCAAGCGCGAAGGTCGGGATCATCTCCACGGAGAAGGCGGAGGCGTGGTCGTTATAGACCACGATGGCGACATCCGGCTTGGTCTTCGCCATCCATTCCTTGGATTTCTCGAAGCCCGAGAACACCCGCTTCCAGTAGGGTTCCTCGGTCTTGCCGTTGTCGAGCGCCGCCCCGATGGCGGGAACATGCGACGAGCCTATACCTGCGATGATCTTTGCCACGGCTCACTTCCGCTTTGCTGAAGACTTGGATTTCGGCTTGGATTTCGATTTGGACTTCGATTTCGAACTGGCCTTCGATTTGGCCTTCGACGCCGAGGCGGCCTTTGACGCGGACTTCGCCCCGGCTTTGGCCTTGGCGGCCGACTTGTCCTTGCCCGAGCGGCTGCGATTGCCTTCGACCGAGCGGCCGCCACCGAGCATCATGGCGGCGTAGTCCTGCTGCGAGGCGCCGGTCATGACGGCGGCGAGATGCTGGAACGAGTGGCCGTCGGTGGCGCCGAGCTTGGCGGTGAAATAGATGTTGCCGCCGAGCTCGAGCATGCGGTTGTAGTCGCGCTTGAGCACGGCCTCGGTCTGCTCCGGCGTCAGCCGGAACTTCTTCAGGTATTCCGCCTCGTTCGCCTTGAAGGCCTTGCGGTTGTCGTCCTTCATCAGCGACATGCAGAACATGTTGATGCCGAACCCCTCGCGCGAGCGCTCGGCGTCGAACACGAACGTCCCCGGGATATCGTCATAGTCCTGCTGCGTGCGTGCCATCGGCCTTCTCCATTGACAGCCGCCCGGCTGCTACGCAACCGGCGCCCGAAGCTGCCCCTGATGTCGTCGGCATCACATAGTATAGCGCAGACCACCTTGGCAACGTATGCCCTCGTTTCAGAATTAAGCGATTCTAACTCCAATAAAGCCGCATCGGGTTGTCGACCAGGAGCTGCTTCTGCTGCGCCGACGTGGTCGCGATATGCGGGATGCGGTCGACCAGCACGCCGTCGTCGGGCGCCTCCTTCTTCATGTTCGGATGCGGCCAATCGGTGCCCCACAGCACCCGGTCGGGGAACGCATCGACCAGGCTCCTGGCGAATGGCACGACGTCGTCATAGGGCGGACCAGCGACGCTCATCCGTTCCGGACAGGTGACCTTGACCCAGAAATTCTTGTGCCGGTCCATGAGCCGGTGGAACCGCTGGTTCTCGGGATGATCGACGCCCTTCTTGACGTCGGGCGTGCCCATGTGATCGACCACCACCGTGGTCGGAAGCGAGGTGAAGAAGTCCTCGAACTCCGGCAGGTCGGGCATCTCGAAATAGATCACGATGTGCCAGCCCAGCGGCGCGACCCGCGCCGCGATCCGCTCGAGCACATCGCGCGGAGTGAAATCGACCAGGCGCTTGACGAAGTTGAAGCGCACGCCGCGCACGCCGGCGCGATCCATGGCCTTGAGCTCGCTGTCGGTGACCTCCTCGCCCACGAAGGCGACGCCGCGCGCCCTGTCGTTCGAATTTTCGAGCGCATCGACCATCGCCCGATTGTCCTTGCTGTGGCAGCTCGCCTGCACGATCACGTTCTTGTCGAAGCCGAGAAAGTCGCGCAGCGCGAACAGCTTTTCCTTGGGCGCGTCGCAGGGGGTGTATTTGCGCTCGGGAGCGTAGGGAAACCGGCTCTCCGGCCCGAACACATGGCAGTGCGCGTCGACCGCCCCCGCCGGCGGCCGGTATTTCGGCTTCGACGGGTTGGGATGGAACGGAATGTATCCTGCACTCATGGCCACCGGCAGCGTCTCCTTACGTATGAATCTCGTGCGTATGGTTCTCGGTTTTCCGCCTCGCGCGGCGCGGTGCGCGAGCCGGACCAGGGCGTCGGTCAGGCCGTGGGGTCAGACCCGTTCGAGCGCGAGCGATACGCCCTGCCCCACGCCGACGCACATGGTGGCAAGCGCGCGCTTGCCACCGCGCTTCTCCAGGCCGTGGACCGCGGTCAGCGCAATGCGCGCGCCCGACATTCCGAGCGGATGCCCGAGCGCGATCGCGCCGCCGTGGGGATTGACGTGGTCGGCGTCATCGGCGACGCCGAGCTGCCGCAGGCAGGCGAGACCCTGCGAGGCGAACGCCTCGTTGATCTCGATCAGGTCGAAATCGCCGATCTTGAGACCGAGCCGCGCCATCAGCTTGCGGGTCGAAGGCACGGGGCCGATCCCCATCACCCGCGGCGGCACTGCCGCCGACGCCATGCCGAGCACGCGCGCGCGCGGCGTGAGCCCGTGCCGCCGCGCCGCCTCCGCCGAGGCGAGGATCACGGCCGCGGCACCGTCGTTGATGCCCGAGGCGTTGCCCGCGGTGATGGTGCCGGGATTGCGCACGATCGGCTTGAGCTTGCTCAAGCCTTCGAGCGTCGTTTCCGGGCGCGGATGCTCGTCCTTCTCCACCTTCACCGGCCCGCTCTTGCCGCCGGGAACTTCGACCGCGACGATCTCCTCGGCGAAATAGCCCGATGCCATCGCCTTGCCCGCGCGCTGCTGCGAGCGCACCGCGAAGGCATCCTGGTCGGCGCGCGAGACCTGATATTCCTCGGCCACGTTCTCGCCGGTCTCCGCCATGGAGTCGACGCCGTATTGCGCCTTGAGCAGGGGATTGATGAAGCGCCAGCCGAGCGTGGTGTCGTAGACATCGGCGCTGCGCTGGAACGCCTCCTGCGCCTTGGCCATGACCAGCGGCGCGCGGGTCATCGACTCCACGCCGCCGGCGATGGCGAACTCGGTCTCGCCGCAGCGAATGGCGCGCGCGGCGTCACCGATGGCGTTGAGGCCCGAAGCACAGAGCCGGTTGACGGTCGCGCCGGGCACGGAATCGGGAATGCCCGCCAGCAGCAGCGCCATGCGCGCCACGTTGCGGTTGTCCTCGCCGGCCTGGTTGGCGCAACCGAACACGACCTCGTCGAGCGCCGCCCAGTCGACCTTGGGATTGCGTCCCATCAGCGCCCGGATCGGGATCGCGGCGAGATCGTCGGTGCGCACGCGGGCGAGCGCGCCGCCGTAGCGCCCGATGGGAGTGCGCACCGCATCGCAGAGAAAGACGTCGCCGGTGTTGCTCATCTCATGGCCTTTACGATTGAAGTCCGTGCCCGCATGCCGGCACATCGGCACGCACACACCATAGGCATCTGCTCACGCCGCATCGCCGTGCGCGCGCGCGGTACGGGCGTGCACTTCGCGCAGAACGGAAAGCTCCCGGTCGGTCGGCGCCGGCGTCTCGGTCACGTTGGCGGCGTAGCGGACGGCCCAGCCGGTATTGGCCTTGATCGCATCGCGGGTCACGCCGGGATGGATCGAGGTGACCGTCATCTCCCGGGTCGCGGGATCGGGCTCGAAGATCGCGAGATCGGTGACGAGCTTGGTCGGGCCCTTGGTCGCAAGCCCCAGCCGGGTGCGATGATCGCCGCCCTCGCCGTGGCCGAACGAGGTGACGAAGTCGAGCTTCTCGACGAAGCTGCGCGTCGATTGCCGCATGATGATGAAAATCTCGCCGCAGGCGCTGGAGATTTCAGGCGCGCCGCCGCCGCCGGGAAGCCGCGTCTTCGGCTTGCCGTAGGGCCCGACCACCGTGGTGTTGAGATTGGCGAAGCGGTCGATCTGGGCGCCCCCGAGGAAGCCGACCGAAAAGCGTCCGCCCTGCAGCCAGTAGCGGAACATTTCGACCACGGGAACGGTGGTGAGCGCGGTGTCGCACAATTCTCCGTCCCCGATCGAGAGCGGCAGCACGTCGGGCTTGGTGGCGATGGTGCCGGATTCGTAGATCAGCGTGATGTCGGGCGCATGGGTGAGCCGCGCCAGGTTGCAGGCCGCCGACGGCATGCCGATGCCGACGAAGCAGATGTCGCTGTTGCGCAGCGCGCGGGCCGCCGCGATGGTCATCATCTCGTTGGCGTTGTAGGCCATCGCGTCCTCATTCCGCCGCGTTATTTGCCCGCGCGGCCTGCTGCGGCCGGGCATGCACGGCGAACGCGTCCGGCCCCTGCTCGAGCACGTTCGCCTTCATCCAGGCGAGAAAGCCGTCGCGGTCGCGCGAGATCGCGTCCCAGGCCTTGTAGAACGCGTTGTCGCGCTTGTAGTAGCCGTGCGCGTAGGAAGGATGCGCACCGCCCGGCACGCAGGCGATCGCACCGACGGTCCAGCTCGGCAGGATCACCGCGTTGGGGCTACGCTCGCCGAAGTCGTCGACGATCTCCTCCACCGTGACGAGCGAGCGCTTCGCCGCCAGCACCGCCTCCTTCTGCACGCCGACGATGCCCTCGATGAACACGTTGCCGGCACGATCGGCCTTGAGCGCGTGGATCACGGCGACGTCCGGCCGGATCGCCGGCACCGCGGCGAGCCGCTCGCCGGTGAACGGGCAGGTGATGTACCTGATGTTGGGGTTCACCGTCGGCAGATCGACGCCGAGATAGCCGCGAAAGACCGCGAGCGGCAACCCGGCCGCGCCCGCCTCGTAGGCGTTGGCCATGGCGGCGTGCGAATGCTCCTCGATCGTGATCGGCCCCGGCCAGCCGTTCTCGTAGGCGTCGCGGAAGCGATGCAGCGAGCCGACACCGGGGTTGCCCACCCAGGAGAACACCAGCTTGTCGGCGCAGCCCATGCCGATGAGCTGATCGTAGATGAGGTCCGGCGTCATCCGGATGAGGGTGAGATGCCGGCGGCGCTGGCGGATGACCTCGTGTCCCGCCGCATACGGAATGAGATGGGTGAACCCCTCCATGGCCACGGTATCGCCATCCCGGATGGTCGATTCGACGGCCTCGGCGAGGGACAGGAAACGGGACATGCCGGCACTTCCCAATGATCGCGGGTTCATTTAGGGGTCA
>Ga0207675_100002491_pt1 | contig 18232 bp, 19 predicted proteins | sample KBSSwiS42_FD_184305 | JGI IMG/M metagenome (GOLD analysis project Ga0207675, IMG submission 184305) | Switchgrass rhizosphere microbial communities from Kellogg Biological Station, Michigan, USA - KBS Switchgrass S4-2 (SPAdes) (version 2) | ecosystem: Host-associated > Plants > Roots >... | reverse complement strand
GGCGGCGGTGGTGGCGGCTTCGGCGGTGGCGGCGGCGGCTTCGGCGGCGGTCGCGGCATGCCGCCGCAGGTAGTCGGCGAAGGCACGGGCGTCGTAAAATTCTTCAACGGCCAGAAAGGCTTCGGCTTCATTGTCCGCGACGATGGTGGCGAGGACGTGTTCGTGCACATCTCCGCGGTCGAGCAGGCGGGGCTTACCGGTCTGGCTGAAGGCCAGCCGCTCGGCTTCACGCTGGTCGATCGAGGCGGGCGCATTTCGGCGACCGAGCTCAAGATCGACGGCGAGCCGATGCCGGTGCAGGAACGCGCGCCGCGCGAAGGCGGCATGGGCGGTGGCCCAGGTGGCGCCGGTGCGCGCGGTGGCGGTGCGCCGCAACGCCAGCTGACGGGCGAGAAGGCGACCGGCACGGTCAAATTCTTCAACGCGATGAAGGGCTTCGGCTTCATTCAGCGCGATGATGGCCAGCCGGATGCGTTCGTGCATATTTCGGCGGTGGAACGCGCCGGGATGCCCACGCTCAACGAGGGCGACCGGTTGGAATTCGAGCTTGAGGTCGATCGCCGCGGCAAATTCGCCGCGGTCAACCTCGCGCCGCTCCAGGCCTGAATGCGTTAACGAACGAAACCTGGGGCTTCGGTTCGCCGGGGCCCCATTGGTTTGTCTGCTGCGCACGAATCACGCCGCGCGAATCGCGCCCGCGTCGACAGTGAGACGCGTGGCGTCACCGGCGTCGGCGAACAATCCCGACTCGGTACCGGTCATCCATATCTGACCGATGCCTGCCAGCCGGGCGAACAGCGCTGCCCTGCGGAGCGGATCGAGATGCGCAGCGACTTCGTCGAGCAACAGGATCGGCGTCCGCCCGGTTCGGGCCGCTACGAGCTCGCCGTGCGCAAGAACGAGCGCGAGCAGCAACGCCTTCTGCTCGCCGGTCGAGCACAGCTGCGCGGGCTGATTCTTGTCGATATGCGTGACCAGCAAATCGCCGCGATGCGGCCCGACGAGCGCGCGCCCCGCCGCCATATCGCGGCGCCGGCTCTCGCGTAGCGCCTGCGCGAGCGCGTTGGGCGCTCCCGACCAGGTTTCGAGCGCGAGTCCGGCGCGCGCAAACGGACCTGCCGGCGCGGCGGCCAGCGCGGCATCGAGCGCGGTAACCGTATCGATTCGCGCCGCGGCGATCGCGGCACCATGTTCGCCCATCCGCGACTCGAGCGCACTCAGCCAATCGGGGTCGGCCGGGCTGCCATCGGCCGACTCGGCGAGCAGGCGATTGCGTTCGCGCATCGCCGCTTCGTAGCGGGCGCTGTGATGGGCATGCGCCGGCGCAAGCGCCAGCGTCAAGCGATCGAGCAGCCTACGCCGCTCGCTCGCCGGCTCGACGAATAGCCGATCCATCGCCGGGGTGAGCCACAGCACCGTGACTCGCTCGGCGAGCGACGTCGCGGCGGCGCTCGCGCCATTGATCCGCACGATTCGGCGCTCGACGGCGCCGGGCTGGGTTCCAGTGCCGATCTCGACATCGCCGATCGACGCGGCGACGCCAAATCCTCCGCTTCCGCCCTGTCGCGCCATATCGGCGAGCGGCGCGCGGCGCAGCCCTCGACCGGGCGCGAGCAGCGACACCGCCTCGAGCACATTGGTCTTGCCCGCGCCATTATCGCCGGTGAGCACAACCAGGCCGCGGCCCGGCCGCAGCACCGTGTCGGCATGGTTGCGGAAATCGGTCAGGACGAGGCGATCGACTGGCACGGCGCTCGCTTAGAGAATTTTCTAGTCAGGCGGCATCGCCCGACGACTCGGAAAATGCCGAAAACAAAAGAATTTGTGCATTCCCGGATTCAATCGGGAATGCACAAGCCGATCGTTCCGCAAACCCTTTCAGCGCGATCCGCGGGCGAATCGCACCGACGACTCGGCCCGCGGTCTTACGCTGCCTGAAGCCGGCAAGCCTCAAACTCGCATCGGCATCAGCACGTAGAGCGCAGGGGACTTGTCGTTCTCACGGATCAGCGTCGGCGCCGAGGCGTCGGCGAGATGGACTTCAACGATATCGCCTTCGACCTGTCCGAGAATGTCGAGCAGATAGCGGCTGTTGAATCCGATCTCGAACGGCTGGGCGGCATAGTCGCCGGGGACTTCCTCGGCCGCAGTGCCATTCTCGGGACTGCTGACCGACAGCGTCACCCGGTCGCGGTCGAGCGCCAGCTTGACGGCGCGCGTCTTCTCGGTCGCGATCGTCGAAACGCGGTCGACGCCTTCCTCGAAGCTGCGCGGATCGAGCTTGAGCAGCTTGTCGTTGCCCGTGGGGATCACGCGCGAATAATCGGGGAAGGTGCCGTCGATCAGCTTCGACGTCAGGATCGCCTGACCGAGATCGAAGCGGATTTTCGAATTGCTGAGCGACACGCCGACCGAACCGTCGACTTCATCGAGCAGCTTGCGCAGTTCGACCACGCATTTGCGCGGCACGATCACGTCGGGCATCTTTTCCGCACCGTCGGGGCGCGCGACGGTGACGCGCGCGAGACGATGGCCGTCGGTCGCCGCCGCCTTGAGCTGTGCGGCGCCGGCGGGGCCGTCACCGTCCGAAACATGCAGGAAGATGCCGTTGAGATAGTAGCGCGTCTCTTCGGTCGAGATCGCGAACCGCGTCTTGTCGATGATCTGCTTGAGCGTCTCGGCGGGCAGCTCGAACACCGTCGGAAGCTCGCCCTCGGCGATCACCGGGAAGTCGTCGCGCGGGAGCGTCGCGAGCGTGAACCGCGCGCGGCCCCCCACCACCTGGATGCGGCCTTCGGCAGCGTGCAGCTCGACCTGCGAGCCTTCGGGCAGCTTGCGCACGATGTCGAACAAAGTGTGTGCCGATATCGTGGTCGCGCCGGGCTGGTCGACTGCGGCGGGGATCGTCTCGTCGATCTGCAAGTCGAGATCGGTTGCCATCAGGCGCATCGCGCCATTGGCCTGCGCCTCGACGAGCACGTTCGACAGGATCGGGATCGTATTGCGCCGCTCCACCACGGACTGGACATGGCTCAGTCCCTTGAGAAGCGTCGCGCGTTCGATCGTGGCCTTCATGTGCTCCAAATCCCCCGGGCCGCCGCCCCTACTCCACCAAATGCCGGCTCAAAATCGTGCCCGGTGGCAATTCTAGGACCCGCATCCTTAACGTGAAAAAGGGCCGGAGCAAGCCGCTCCGGCCCTTGTTTCGGTGGAAGAATCGCCTCGATCAGAAGCGTAGGCCCACGCCGGCCACGACCTGGTGCCGTTCGACGCGCGCATCATAGCCGGTAAGCTTGTCATATTTCGAGTAGCGATACTCGGCCTTGGCGTAGAGATTGCTCCCAAGCTTCTCCTCGACACCGGCGCCGAGGCGATACCCGTCCTTGGTCTGATGCCCCTGGACGCGCGAGCCACCGGGAGCCGAATAGTCGGTATCGAACCGCCCGTTCGTGTATCCGGCCTTGGCGTAAAGCAAAGTGTTCGGCGTCAGCGTCGTGCCGATGCGCCCGCCGACATAGATGTCGCGGCCGGCACCGACGACGAAGCCGTCGTTCGACACAAAGGCACCCAAGGCGCGGTTCTTGGCGGACGAATCGGTTAGTTCGGCTTCGGCTCCGACGACCAGTCCGCCGGTATTGATGTCATACCCGAGCGCGCCGCCATAGGTGACGCCATCGGATCGATTGGAATGGTGGCCATCCTTGACGACGTCATAGCCGACGATTGCTTCGGCGCGCGGTCCCGTGAACGGCGCCTTGTCCTGCGCGAGGGCCGGGGTCGCGACAGTGACCGCGGCGATGGCAGTAAGAAACAGCGTACGCATAACTAAACTCCAGATTGAACGCCCTTTTTTGGCAAGGGACTGGGGCAATGCGCGAACCACGCCGGGCGTTTCATGAACCTCACACAACGGGACGGACTGTTGCCAGCAAGCCACAAGGGGAGCCCTGACCGGCGGCACCGTCACCTGAGCGCGCCGGCGAAAGCCGTTGCGTTGCGGGTCCGGACCGCCGACACTTGCCCGCCATGATGCTGCTCACGTTGTTGCTGGCGCTCCAGGGCCGTGCGTCGCTCGGCGTGTTCGACAGTTGGGGTGCGTTTCGCGATGCCTCGCCGCGGCATTGCTTCGCAATCGCCGAACCAAGCGGGAAACGCTTGGGCAGCGCGCGACCGTTCGCCAGCATAGCGAGTTGGCCGAGCGACCGCGTTCATAACCAGCTCCACATTCGCCTCAGCCGCGAGCGCCATGACGGCGCGAGCGTGACGCTCTCGATCGGCGAGCGTCGTTTCGAGCTGATCGCGGGCAACAACGACGCCTGGGCGCCCGACGCGCGCACCGACGCGGCAATCGTCGCGGCGATGCGCGGCGGCCGCAGCATGAGCGTCGAGTCGGTCGGCGCGAGCGGAACGCCATTCGCCGACGTCTATCCGCTCAAGGGCGCCGCCACCGCGATCGACGCCGCGGCACTGGGGTGCGTCAAGCGCTAGCGCGGCTCCGGCGATGACAGGATGGGTTCCAGGCGAGACGGTCCCGCCCGATCTGGCAATTTCGCTGCCGATCGCCTATGTGCCGGCCATGCAGACAGCGTCGGCAGCTCCCATGCCCATCCCCGGGCACATCGATCCCGTGCCCGCCGCGCGCCCCGCGATCGTGCGCGAAGATGGCAAGATCGACCTGATCGGGCTTGGCAAGCCGGCGATTCGCGCGGCGCTCGAGGCCGCGGGCATGGAGCCGAAACAGGCGAAGCTGCGCGCCAAGCAGCTGTGGCATTGGATCTACAACCGCGGCGCGACCGAGTTCGCGGCGATGACTGACATTGCCAAGGCGCAGCACCCCTGGCTCGCCGAGCGCTTCGTGATCGCGCGCCCCGAAGTGGTGACTGCGCAGGTTTCGAGCGACGGCACGCGCAAATGGCTGCTGCGGTCGCCCGACGGCCAAGATTATGAGATGGTGTTCATCCCCGACGCGGATCGGGGCACGCTGTGCGTCTCGAGCCAGGTCGGCTGCACACTCAATTGTCGCTTCTGCCACACCGGCACGATGCGGCTGGTGCGCAACCTGAACGCGGGCGAGATCGTCGGCCAGGTGATGCTGGCGCGCGACGCGCTCGGCGAATGGCCGAGCCAGCCCGAGGGGCGCATGCTCACCAACATCGTGATGATGGGCATGGGCGAGCCGCTCTACAATTTCGAGGCGGTACGCGACGGCCTCGCGATCGTGATGGATGGCGACGGGCTCGCGCTGTCGAAACGCCGGATCACGCTCTCGACGTCGGGCGTGGTGCCGATGATGGCGCGCGCGGGCGCGGAAATCGGCGTCAACCTCGCGGTCTCGCTGCATGCAGTGACCAAGGAAATCCGCGACGAGATCGTACCGCTCAACCGCAAATACGGGCTCGAGGAATTGCTCCAGGCCTGCGCCGACTATCCCGGCGCGAACAATGCCCGGCGCATTACCTTCGAGTATGTCATGCTCAAGGACAAGAACGACAGCGACGCGGATGCACGCGAGCTGGTGCGGCTCCTTCGCAAATATCGGCTTCCCGCCAAGGTCAACCTGATCCCGTTCAACCCCTGGCCGGGCGCTGCCTATGAATGCTCGACGCCCGAGCGGATCAAGGCGTTTTCGAACATCGTGTTCGAAGCCGGCATCTCGGCGCCGGTGCGCACGCCGCGCGGCCGGGACATCGACGCCGCCTGCGGCCAACTCAAGACCGCGGCGGAACGCAAGAGCCGCGCCGAGCTCGACCGGCTCGCCGAGGAAAAACAGACCGCGCTCGGCTGAGCGGGTGTTTGGGACAAATGCGCTGTTTCCGCCGCTCGCCGGTTCGCGCTATGCACGTGCCATGGCCGATGCAGAGCCGCGACCCGAGCCCCCCGCGCCGCCGCGGACGATCTATCGCCACCGCGTCGCGACGCGGCTGTGGCACTGGATCAATGCCGTCGCGATCCTGATCATGCTCGGATCGGGACTGATGATCTTCAACGCGCACCCGCGGCTCTATTGGGGCATCTATGGCGCCAATTTCGATCATCCCTGGCTGCAGCTGCCGCGCTGGCCGGGCTGGGCGACCATCCCGGCGCATTATAATCTTGCGCTGGCGCGGCGGTGGCACCTGTTGTTTGCGCTGGTGCTCGCATTCGGGCTGCTGCTGCACATGGTCGTCAGCCTGATCAACGGCCACATCGGCAAGGATCTGCGGCTGCGCCGCGCCGAGCTCGCGCCACGCCATCTCTGGGCCGATTTCAAGGCGCACCTCGCACTGCGCTTCCACGATCCGGCGCGGCCCGGCGCCTACAACATTTTCCAGAAGCTGTCGTATATCGTGGTGATCTTCGGGCTGATCCCGCTCGCGATCTTCACCGGCCTCTGCCTTTCCCCGGGGTTCAATGCCTTCGCGCCGTGGCTGCTCGAGCTGTTCGGCGGGCGGCAATCGGCGCGGTCGATTCATTTCATCGCCGCGGCGGCGCTAACGCTGTTCATCGTCGTCCATCTTACGCTGGTGATCCTGGCCGGCGCGATCAACGAGATCCGCTCGATGGTGACCGGCTGGTGGCGCGTGCCCGAGGAGGACGCATGACCATCTTCACGCGCCGTACCTTGCTCGTCGGCGCGAGCGCCGGGCTGCTCGCAGGCTGCGATTCGGTCGCGAACAATCCGCTCGGGCGCAAGCTGTTGCTATCGGACGAGAAACTCCATCAGCCGCTGCAACGGCTATTGATCGGCCGCACTGCACGCGCGCCCGAATATCGCCGCGACCAGATGAGCCCGTTCTTCCGTACCAACGGCACGCGCAAGCCCGACACGCCCGCCTATCAGGCGCTGCTCGATGGCCAATTCGCCGACTGGCGGCTGCGCATCGACGGCTTGGTCGAGCGTCCGCTCGCGCTGACGCTGGCGCAGTTGCGTGCGGTCCCGGCGCAGACGCAAATCACGCGGCACGACTGCGTCGAGGGCTGGAGCGCGGTCGGCGAATGGCATGGGCCGCGGCTGGCACTGCTGCTCGATGCCGCGCGGCTGCGGCCGCAGGCCAAATACTTCGTGTTCCACTGCATGGATCGCTTCGCCGACACGCCCTATTATGAATCGATCGACCTGGTCGACGCGCTGCATCCGCAGACGATCCTGGCCTGGGGCATGAACGGCAAGGCACTTTCCGTCGGGCATGGCGCTCCGGTGCGGCTGCGTGTCGAGCGCCAGCTTGGCTATAAGCAGGCCAAGTTCATCGAGCGGATCGAGGCGGTCGCCAGCCTGGACGGCATCGGCGGCGGACGCGGCGGCTATTGGGAAGACGTCGCCGACTATGAATGGTACGCCGGAATCTAGGCACATAAGTGCTTGCGGCGGCGGCTCGGAAATGACTAGCCTTGCGCAATGGCGCTGATCGACACTTTCCTTTCACGCCTGATCCGTCACGGCCAGCTCACGCTGATCCGTGCGAACGGCAGGCAGACCACGTTCGGAACTCCTTCGGACTCGCTCCAGCCGGTGACGATGCGGTTCACCGACAATGGCGTAATCCGGCACATCGTGCGCGACCCCAGCCTCGGCGCCGCCGAGATGTTCATGGCGGGGCGGCTGGTGCTCGAGCAGGGCGATATCCTTGCCCTGCTCACGCTGGCACTGGCGAACAATCCCTGGGAGGAAGACGACAGCGCGCTCAACCCGACGCTGCTGCGCCGCGCGCTTTCCGGCGTCGTCTATCGGCTGGACCAGTTCAACAGGGTGCGGCGGTCGAAGCGCAACGTCGCGCATCATTATGATCTATCGGACCGACTCTACGATCTGTTTCTCGACGCGGATCGCCAGTACAGCTGCGCCTATTTCACTGATCCGACGATCGGCCTCGAGCAAGCGCAGCGCGACAAAAAGGCGCATATCGCCGCCAAACTTGCCCTCACGCCAGGCATGAAGCTGCTCGACATCGGCTGTGGCTGGGGCGGCATGGCGCTCTATCTTCACGAGAAAACCGGCGCCGAAGTGCTCGGCATCACCTTGTCCGAGGAACAGCTCAAGGTCGCGCGCAAGCGCGCGGCGGACAAGGGCGTCGCCGACAAGGTGCGATTCGAACTGATCGACTATCGCGCGGTCGAGGGCCAATTCGACCGAATCGTCTCGGTCGGCATGTTCGAGCATGTCGGCACGCCGCACTATCGCACCTTCTTCCGCAAGTGCCGCGAACTGCTCAAGCCGGACGGCGTCATGCTGCTCCACACGATCGGCCGCTGCGGCGGCCCGGGCGTGACCGACGACTTCACGGCCAAATATATCTTCCCCGGCGGCTATATCCCCGCTCTGTCCGAGATCGTGCGCGTTACCGAGAAGCTGCGCTTCATGATCACCGACGTCGAAGTGCTACGACTGCACTATGCCTATACCCTCAAGCACTGGTACGACCGCACGGTCGCGGCGAAGGCGCAGATCGTCGCACTGTACGACGAGCGCTTCTTCCGGATGTGGACCTATTATCTTGCGGGATCGTACGTGAGCTTCGTCTACGGCGAGATCGTCAATTTCCAGATCCAGTTCGCGCGCAACCGGCGCGCATTACCGATCACGCGCGACTATATGTGGAAAGTCGAGCAGGCGCTCCATGACGAGGTCGCTTCGCCGTCGGCGAGCGCTGCGTCTGCGAGCGTACCCGTCGTGGCGTGATCGCCGCGGCGCGTCAGCCGAACGCCACAGACTCGAACCGAACAGGCTGGCCGACCGCCGAATTGGCAAGCGCGCCGCCCCACATCACGCGATTGCCGCGGACAATCGTGCCGACCGGTTTGCCGGTGAGTGCCATGCCGGTGAAGGGCGACCAGCCGCAACGCGATGCGAGCCAGCTTTCGTCGACCGTCCAGCGCGCCTTGAGGTCGACGAGCGTGAAATCGCCGTCATAGCCGGCGGCGATGCGGCCCTTGCCGACGATGCCGAATACGCGCTGCGGCCCGGCACTGGTCAGGTCGATCAACCGCTGGAGCGTCAGCCGGCCTTCAGCGACGTGGTTGAGCATCAGCGGCAGCAGTGTCTGGACACCCGGCATACCGCTGGGGCTTGCCGGATAGGTCCGCGCCTTTTCCTCGCGCGTGTGCGGCGCGTGGTCCGATCCGAGCACGTCGGGCACGCCCTGTCCCAGCCAATGCCATAGCCCGGCGCGGTGCGCGCCCGAGCGGATCGGCGGGTTCATCTGAGCGAAACTGCCAAGCCGCGGATAGGCTTCCTCGCCGGCGAGCGTCAGATGTTGCGGCGTGACCTCGCAGGTCGCGATGTCCTTGTGCTGCGCGAGCAGCGCGAGTTCATCGGGCGTGGTGACATGCAGCACATGGATGCGCCGCCGCGCCGCGCGCGCGAGGCGCAGGATCCGCTGAGTCGCAAGCAGCGCGCTTTCGTCGTCGCGCCACACCGGATGCGACGAGGGATCGCCTTCGACACGCTCGCCGAGCCGGGCGTTCATGCGCGCTTCGTCCTCCGCGTGGATCGCGACGCGGCGCTTGCCCGAGGCGAGCACGCGCGCGAGCTCGCTATCCTCGGCGACGAGCAGGTCGCCGGTCGAGGCGCCCATGAAGATCTTGACGCCGGCCGTGCCGGGCAGCCGCTCGAGCTCGGCGAGCTGCACGGCGTTGGCCGAAGTCGCGCCGACGTAGAAGGCATGGTCGCACCACATACGATTGCCCGCGCGCGCGAGCTTGTCCGCGACGGCATCGGCGCTGTCGGTGTTGGGCTTGGTGTTGGGCATTTCGAACACGGCGGTTACGCCGCCGAGCACCGCCGCGCGGCTGCCGCTTTCGAGATCCTCCTTGGCCTCGAGCCCAGGCTCGCGGAAATGCACCTGGCTGTCGATTACGCCCGGAAGCACGTCGAGACCGCGGCAATCGATCGTCTCACCGGCATCGCCGATGTCGCCGATCGCGACGATCTTTCCGTCGCGCACGCCCACATCGACGTCCGCAGGCCCGCCCGGGAGATGCACGCGCCCACCGGTCAGCTTCATCTCGACGTTCATGACGCCACCTCTTTCCCTGGAACCCAGCCTCCCCTACCTCCGTGCCATGATGGAAACCAGCCCCGGCACCTGGCTCGACGATCGCGCGCTGATCCGGCTGTCCGGCGACGACGTCCGCGGCTTCCTGCAGGGACTGGTGACGCAGGACCTCGCCGCCGTCGCACCGGACGCCCCGCTGTGGACCGGCCTCTTGACTCCGCAAGGCAAGGCATTGTTCGACTTCCTTCTGTGGGACGAGGGCGATGCAGTCCTGATCGATTGCGAGGCCGCCCAGGCCGATGCGCTCGCGCGCCGGCTGGCGATCTACCGGCTGCGACGTCCGATCGAGATCGCGCGCGCCGAAGGGCATGTCCATTGGTCAGCGACGCCAGGCGAAGGCGTCGCGGACCCACGGCTCCGAGAACTAGGCTATCGCTGGCTCTCTGCGCACACCGGAACGCCCGCCAGCGGTCTATGGCGCACGCACCGGCTGGGCTTGGGAGTAACCGAGGGTGTCGCCGAACTCGGCCAGGACAAGACCTTGTGGCTCGAATGCAATGCCGCCGAATTGCATGGCGTGAGCTTTGCCAAAGGTTGTTATGTTGGCCAGGAGAATACGGCGCGGATGCATTATCGCGCCAAGGTCAATCGCCGGCTGGTCGTGGCGCCGCTCGGCGCAACGGGCGACCGCACGCGTGTGACCTATCCCGAGCTGGGATTGATGATCGAACTACGGCGCGTCGAGGCGCTGGGTGATGCGCTGCGCCCATCCTGGCTCGAGGCGGCACTATCCGAGATCGCCGAAGACTGAACGCCACGCACGACGGCATGGCCATTCTTCTCGCCAGCACGAAGAACAAAAAAAGGGAGGCCGGTTGCCCGGCCTCCCCAATTTTCTGCCGAAGCCCTGAGGCTTACTGGCCCGAACCCGGACCGTAGGTGATTTCCACCCGGCGGTTCTGGAGCTCGCGGACGCCATCGGCGGTCTCGACGCGCGGCTTGCTTTCGCCGAATGCCTGCGTCGTGATCACGCCAGCCGGAATGCCCTTGCCGGTCATGTAGCTCTTCACCGAGTCAGCGCGGCGCTGCGACAGGCCAACGTTGTAGCTCGCCGGGCCCGAACGGTCGGCGTGGCCGGCCAGCATGACCGAAGCGTTGCCGCAGTTCTGGTAGTTGCTGATCGCGTTGTCGAGAATGCCGGAAGCCTCGGGCGTGATGTCCGACTTATCCCACTCGAAGAACACGATATACGGTCCCGGCGTGCAGACCACCGGCGGAGGCGGTGGGGGCGGCGGCGGGGGAGGCGGCGGCGGGGGAGGCGGCGGCGGTGGAGGCGGCGGAGGCGGCGGAGGCGGCGGCGGCGGTGGCGGCGCGCCGAAATTGTAGGTCAGGCCGCCCAGAATGCTGTGCGTCTTGATCCTCGCCATGTTCCCCATGCCCTGCGCGTCGATCAGATTGACGCGGTCGGTGTTGAAGAAGCGATATTTGAACGTGACGTCGAGCCGGTCGCTCAAGGGCGCACGGAGACCAGCGAGCACCTGCCAGGCGAACACCGTATCCGAATCGTTGAGGAAATAGCCGTAGCGAGTCAGGCCATATTTGCCGCTGACGCGCGCCACACCGACGCCGCCACCGAAGAAGCCCTGAAGCGCGTCGTCCTTACCCACGTCGATCAGGCCGTTGATCATGAAATCGAGCGCGCTGGTGCGGCCCCCGGCGCTGCTGAAGTTACCCGAGGGCGAAACGCCGATCGCACCCGTCGAGGTGTAGAAAGGCGTTGGAACAGTATAGTTCAGGACGTCGAGCGAAGCACGGCGATATCCGACTTCGGCTTCGGCGCGGAACCCGCCGAAGTCATAGCCGATCGTACCGTCAACGTCCCAACCATAGTTGGAGTTGACTGTGCGGCCATTAGCGACGCCGCCAACGTTGTAATGGATGTCCTCGACGATCATCGAGCCACCCTCAACGCCGATGTACCAGGCATCCTGCTTGGCAAGCGCGGGAGTCGCTAACGAGCTCGAAGCGAGTGCCACTGCGACGGCAAGCTTCCGCATCTTATTCCCCTTTCTTAGTTGTCACTACGGACAGCGCAAACTCCCTAACGGAAGCTAGGTTTCCACGCAAGGCAACAATATTCCGGGACTGTTGCACGAACGTCACAGTTTAACCGCGCTGCGCAAACCACTTGTTTTGCGAGCCAGCACAGCGCGTTGCGCCATCCCGTCGGCAACCTTCCCCAAACCAATTTTACGATTGCTGCAGCGCGGGAATCGAACTTTGGTTCCTCAGCTCATCGCAACCGCGCACCGTTTCGTCTCCCTATTTGCATCGCTATCCCGCATATTCGTTACTTTGATGTAACTGTCGCCCCGTTCCGGACTTACAGCGGGCATCCACTCCTTCGCGCTAATGGAGATGGCGCAGCTTGTCGGGATTGCGCATCACATAGATTGCGCGAATCTGATCGCCTTCGATCTCGAACGCGGTGGTCTGGAGTTCACCATCGCTTTCGCGCGACACGAAGCCCGGCAGGCCGTTGATCAGTGCGACGCGCAGCAGTTGCGAGCCGTGCTTGCGAAACAGCGTAGCGAGCGCCTTGTGCAGCTGGAGCACCGCACCTTGGCCGAGCACCGGAACGAGCGCCGCCGAGCGCTTGCCACCGCCGTCCGAATGCATGCTCGCATCGGCCGCGAGCATCGCGCCGAGTGCCGCCATGTCGCCGCTACGCGATGCGGTGAAGAATGCCTCGGCGAGTGCGAGCCCGCGTTCCGTCTCGATCTGGAAGCGCGGCCTGGCTTCGCGGACATGCGCGCGGGCGCGGCTAGCGAGCTGACGGCACGCCGTTGTGTCCCGCCCGATCGTCGCCGCCACCTCGTCGAATGCGAGACCGAACACGTCGTGGAGCAGAAAGGCGGCGCGCTCGAGCGGGGACAAGCGCTCGAGCGCGAGCATCAGCGGCAGGGTGACGTCCTCCTCGGGCTCTTCCTCGACGATCGGGTCGGGCAACCAGGGTCCGACATAGATCTCGCGCGCGTGCCGCGCGGACTTGAGCTGATCGAGACACAGCCGCGTGACTGTGCGGCGGAGATAGGCCTCGGGCTCCCGTACGGCAGCGCGGTCGGCCGACATCCAGCGCAGGAACGCCTCTTGCACCACGTCCTCGGCATCGGCGACCGAGCCGAGCATGCGATAGGCGACGCGCGTCAGCCGCGGGCGCAGCGGGTCGAAGCTCGCCGCCGCGTCCGCAGCTTCGGCGTCCGTCACGCCGCCGCCCGCGCCGGGGCGACGTCCGCCCATAGCCCGAATCCAACTGCGAGCCGGTTCCAGCCGTTGATGACATTGATCATCAGCGTCAGTTTCACTTGCTCCTCCGCACTGAACTCTTCGGCGAGCGCCGCATAGGCTTCCTGCTGGGCATGTCCTTCGGACAGCCGCGTCAGTGCATCGGTCCAGCCGAGCGCGGCGCGCTCGCGCGGGGTGTAGCAGGGCGCCTCGCGCCATGCCGCGAGCAAATAGAGGCGCTGCTCGGTCTCGCCCTGTGCGCGTGCTTCGGCATTGTGCATGTTGAGGCAGTTGGCACAGGCGTTGATCTGCGACGCGCGGATCTTGACGAGTTCGATCAGGCTGGGTTCCAGGCTCGCCGCGACGGCGAGCGAAGTGGCGGTCCATTGCTTCATCAGGGCCGGCGCGGCGGCGAACGGGTCGAGTTTGGCAGTCATGGCTTGGTCCTTCTCGCTTGGAGTTCGCTGCCATGACGAGTCAGCTGCCGCGGATGTGACATCGCGCGCGAAAAAATCTCGGGCCTCGTTGGAGACATGTTTCGGCGGTCAGGCCGCGAGCGCGGCTTCCCAGGCGCGGGCTTCGTCCTCGCGCCAGGCGTGGATCAGCGGCGGCGCCGTTGTCCCGGCGGCGAGATCGACTTCGATCGTCGCGTCGTAGAGAAAAGTAGCATTGCCTTCGATCGTGACGCGCGCGCCGTCGGTGGGGGCTTCGGCCATCGCACGCACGAGCCCGCCCTTGTTGAACACCGTGAGGAACTGCCCGAACGGCTGCCGCCCGCTGAGCCCGGCGGCATAGGTCGAGGCTGCCATTGCACTGCCACAGCTGTCGGTCAGCCCGACGCCGCGCTCGAAGGTACGAACATAGATCGCGTCCCCGCGCAGTTCGACGAACGAGATGTTCGCGCGCCGCGGCAGCTCGGGCGGTGCACTCTCCGCCCAGCGCCCCAGCGCGACCAGCTCATCCTCATCGATGCGATCGACGAACGCGATCAGGTGCGGATTAGGGATCGCCACCGCAGTGAAACGGCGGCTGCTCGGCACGCCCGGAATGACGACGTCGACGGCGGTGTCGAGCCCGGCCGCGAGCGGAATGTCTGCGGCGCGCGTCGAGGCGGGCGCGGCGCGGGTGCGGATCGTCGTTACGCCCGGCGCAATCGCCGGCGCGCGCGCGACGTCGACGCTGCTGGTCTTGAGCCGCACGCGCGCGGCATTGATCCCGAGCGCTTCGAACCCGAGCCGCGACACGCACCGCAGCCCGTTGAGGCAGGTCTCGGCTTCCGAGCCGTCCGAATTCCACATCCGCATCGCGAAACCATGTTCGGCGTCGCCGGGAAACAGCGCGAGCAGTCCGTCACCGCCAACGGGACCATCGCGATCGGCGAGCAGCCGCGCAAGCATCGCCCATTCGGACTCGGCAAGAACCATCGACCGCGCATCGACGAGCGGGAAATCATTGCCCGAGCCATGGCATTTGACGAACGCGACCTGCATCGTCCGCGATCTAGGGCGTGGGCAGCGCGCCGACAACCGCGCAGCTGCTTCGGGGCGCGGCGAGGGTGCTTTCTTGAACCCGCGCCGCTCGCCGTTCCCGGTTGTGCGTCGCTATTTCCGCGAAGCCGCCGGCCCGGGGCCTGCGCCCAGCACCATCGGGTCCCAATGCTCGTCGGCCTTGCCGTCGACGAATCGCCACATGTCGAACCAAGTGGTGGTGTAGGTCTTGGTCGGGTCGTTCGGCAGCTTCATCTCACGCACGTAGCTGACGGTGACATAATCCCCTTCGGCCTGCACTGCGACGACCTTGGTCTGCATCTTGGCCGGAATCGGCTTGGGCTGCACTTTCGCGACATCGACGAAATAATGGATCACCGCATCGAGCCCCGACGCGGCGACCGGATTGTGCTGAATATATTTCTTGGTGAGGAACTCCGACGCACGCTCCCAATGGCCGGCCTCGAGCAGGATCTTGACGATCCCGAGCGCCGCCTGTTTGTTCTTGTTGAGCGTCGGGTCCTTGCTGGTGAACAGCGCCTCGGGATCCGCTGCGGCGACGACGGGATCGCTCAGCGCCTGAGCATGCCCCAACGCGCTCGTCATCAGCAAGGCAGCAGCGGCGAGCGCGAGTGTGCGTTTCATGGTCCCCTCCATTTGACTCGGGAGCGGGTGCTCCCGCTCGATGGAGCGACGTTGACCATGTCCGAAGCGATTAGGGAAGAGGGTTCGCATCATGGGGCGGTCGCGGGCGCGCTCCAGGGCAGAAGCGCGCGGAGACGCGCGTCGCGTAGATAGAGCCCGCCCCAGCCGAGCGCGCCGAGATAGCCGCCGAACAGGATGTGCGAGAACAGCGGATGGCCGAGCCGCAGATGCGACGCGATCGCGCCGCCCATATAGCCAGTCAGCAGAACGGCGCCGAGCACGGCGGTGCGCGGATAGGCATAGAGGGCAGTGCATCCCAAGGCGAGCACGCCGAGGACGCGGATCAGCGCCGGGGACGGCGGATAGCCGAGCGCCGCGGTCGTCGTGACCGTCACGTCGAGCGGAACCAGCTTCATCCCCGCATCGAGCAACATGAACGCAGTCACCAGGCCACTGAGCAGCCAGCCGCCGCGCAAGGACCACTTCGAAGCGGTCATCGCGCGTCCTCCGGCGCGTGGGTTTGCTTGAGCAGCGCCACGATCGCCATGGCATGGCCATGGCCGAGCCCGAACTCGTCCTTGAGCGCAGCGACGATCGCCATCGCCTTGATCCCGGGCGCGAGACCCGTGCCCGTGGCGAATCCTTTTTCGGCGCCCCAGGCCCGAAACTGTTCCGGGCTCTTGCCGGTCTTCGCCTGAATATTGTCGAGATACGCTTGAAAGCTCATACCCGAATCTCCCCTCGATCCGGCAACCGCGCCGGCGGAGGCGGCATAGCCCGTTAGGCTTCGGCCGTTTTGTACGAGAACGACAATTGCGGTCGCTCGCGCAGCAGCCGGCCGGGCGTGATCCCGATCAGCTGGCGCATCGAGCGTGTTAGATGCGCCTGGTCGAAATAGCCGGCATCGAACGTCGCATCGAGAATCGAGCTGCCGCTGGCAAGCAGCGCGGCGGCGTGACGTGCGCGCTCGATCTGCTGATAGCTGCTCAGCGTCATACCCGTGGCGCGGCGGAAATGCCGCTGGAACGAGCGTCGCTGCGTCCAATCCACATCGCCTTGCACTGCCGCCTCGGTCTGGCCGCTGCGCGCGATCAGCCCGGCACGCGCGAGGCGCGCGACGAAATCCTCGGCATTGTCGTAGCCGGGAAGTTCCCATGCGCTGCCGCCGAACCAGAACCGACCGTCGGCGAACACCGGGAAATGCAGGTCCTGGCGGTCGATCAGCGCCGCGGTCGGGATGCGCGGCAGATAGGTGCCCAGGCGAAAGCGGATCGCGAGCCATTCGCCGTCGGGCGGACATTCGACCAGTGCGCCGCGCGACACCGGGCCGCGCAACGTCACTGCCCGGAAGCCAGGCAGTCGCGTCACGACGAGCTCGATATTGCCTTCCGCCATCGACAGGAACGCACCGCCGGCGCGGCTGCTGCTGCGCCAGACGCGATCGACATAGGGAGAGGATGACTCTCGATGCTCGAATTGGATCAGCACGCAAGCATCCGCCTGCAGCGATCGGCTCAGGCGAACTCGCGCACCGCCGGGCCGCCCATCGCTTCGACCGTCGCACAATCGCGTGCGATGATCGCCGCGAAGCTCGGCCGCGCGTGGATCGCCGCGACATAGGCCGCGGTCTTCGGCCAGCATGCGGCATCGATTGTCACGCCGATCGTCCCGAGCGTGGCGAACGGACTGGCGACGGCGATATCGGCGAGCGTCAGCCGATCCTCGACCAGATACCCCGAATCGGGCACCACGCGCTCGAGATAGTCCATCACCGGCGGCAGCGCGTCGCGCTGCGCGGTATCGGCGGCATCATGGTCGCAATCGATCTTGAAAAAGCGCGGCTTGACGAAGCGGTTGAAGAAGATCGGAATCCCGGCCGCGGTGACGATCGTGTCTGCGAGCTCTTCGTACCAGATCGTCCGCGCCCGCGCGCGCGGATCGAGCGGGATCAGGTTCGGCTCGGGATATTTGGCTTCCAGATAGGTGATGATCGCGGTCGAATCGGAGATCAGGAAGTCGTCGTCCTTGAAGGCCGGCATCTTGCCGAACGGGCTCGCGGCCTCGAAATCCGGGCCGCCCTGGCCGAGACCTGCAGGCTGGAGTTCGAGCGTCAGCCCCTTTTCCTGGGCATAGACAGCCACCTTGCGGACATAGGGCGACAGGGTGGAACCGAACAATATCATGATGACCTCCCGACTCTGGCGTCCCAGCATAGGCCATTGCGGCGCACAACACACGCGTTGCCGTGCCACGCGCGCCGTGCGACGGACTTGTCTCAAGGGCAAATCTATAGGACAGGTTGAAAACCAATCCGGTTCGTTTGGGGGCAGATTTGATCACCGCGATTCGCGAAGTGCGCCGGGCCAAGGGGCTGACGCTCGAGGAAGTTGCGCAGCGGTGCGTTCCTCCCACGACTGCGCAGACGATCGGACGGCTCGAGACCGGTACGCGCACCGTCTCGGTGGGCTGGCTCAATCGCATCGCGGCGGCGCTCGGCGTCGACGCCGCCGACCTCGTGCAGCTTCCCGAGCGTCCCGACATCGCGGTCGCTGCCGTGCTCGACGCGAATGGCGCGCATGCCCCGGCGCGCTCGGCGAACGTCGTGCCGCCCAAACCGGCGCCCGAACTGGTCGCGGTGACCGTCGTGGGTGGGATCGGCGACTATCGCGCCGGCGACGAGATCTGGTGCGAGCGGTTCGGCCCCGAGGCATTCGGTGCCGCGCTCAACCGCGACGTGCTCGTGCCGCGTCCGGCCGGCCGCTTCCTGTTCGGCCGGCTGATCGGGCGCGAGGGCAGCATGCTGCACCTGCTTCCGCTCGCTGCGGGAGCACGCCAGCAAGTCGT
>Ga0207675_100002490_pt1 | contig 18238 bp, 20 predicted proteins | sample KBSSwiS42_FD_184305 | JGI IMG/M metagenome (GOLD analysis project Ga0207675, IMG submission 184305) | Switchgrass rhizosphere microbial communities from Kellogg Biological Station, Michigan, USA - KBS Switchgrass S4-2 (SPAdes) (version 2) | ecosystem: Host-associated > Plants > Roots >... | reverse complement strand
AGACATACAATGCCGGCGGTCAACTAAACGACACGCGCCAAGTGAAGATCGCGATGACAAATGCGAGTCTGTTCGCTTACGTTGCCGACGGAAAGAACGGATTACGTATTCTGCAACTAACGTCGCCTGAGACGATGCCGACTTATGCGGGTTTCAGTCCGCGCCCACAGCCGCAGCTAATCGCGACATTCAAGACAAAGGGCGAAGCGTTGGCAGTTTCGAAACCGCTCGATCGCGATCGCGCAGTTGACGAAAGCGGGAATCAGACTGCAGTCTTCGGCCGGCGCGGCGCGCGGCCTTTCACCGCCGGGGAGGTCCAACGAATGATGCGTACTAATGGGGGGACCGGCGGACCTTTCGTGGTGAGTGACGAGCCGACGACTGAACCGAAGCGTTTGAGCAGCAACGGGTCAACGGCATTCTATGTCGCAATGAGTCTCGCGCTCGGATTGCTGGCGATCTCAATTCAGATTCGTCGGCGTTTGCAGTCTGGTCTTTAGGGCTGCCTGCGCTACGACCTGTGCAAAAAAATTGGTTTTTCGCTTGAAATAGTGATCGAGAAAGGCCCTCGTAAAAATTCGTATTGCAAAATGCTTTGGCGTGCGGTTAGATTGGCAGGTCTCATCAAAACAATAAATGCGCTAATTCGTTGCGCTTGATACATCGTGTTTTGGAGGTAGATAAGGTGCCGACTGGAAGTTGCCCAGAATGCGAAGCCGATGTGCACGTCGATACCGACGTCGACAAAGGCGAGATCGTCGAATGTGAAGAGTGCGGGCTTCAACTTGAGATTGTTGGCCTGGATCCCGTCGAGTTGGATATCGTCGAAGAAGAGGACTACGACGAAGATGAAGACGAGGACGAGTATTGAAAAACAGCAGGCAGTTAAGCAGACGGCAGTAGGCAGGAAAAACAAACACTCCTGCTGCCTGCCTACTGCTTCCTGCCGTCTGCCTTCTGGCTGGTGTATCCCGGCCGACTTTGCCGCAATGTCACTCCCACCGGTCCTTCAACCCTGATTGAGTGAAACTTGCCGTCCTTGCGATTCTGCGGCGGCGGATAAAAACCGAGGACGTAGGCGGACGAAACCTCTTCGGCGATCGCGCGGAAGAGTGGGCCGAGATCGTTCTCGGTCGCGTAGATGCTGCGCCCTCCGGTTTTCTCTACCACACCGGTCACATCCAGAGGAGTCGGCAGCGGCATCACACTGGCTGAAGCGAGCAGTTGTGAATAGGACGGCATGGTGACGACATAGACGCTGGTGTCGGCGGCGTTCGCGCGGTCAATCACTGTGTCGGGAGAAACGACATCGCCGACGGGAAAACCGTCCGTGATCACGACCACGGCGCGTTTGACCATGCGATGTTCACGTGTCAACGGCGCATGACGTGCGAGCATGCGCACCGCGTCATCGATCGCGTCGAAGGCATGCGTGGACATACCGTTCGGTTCCTGGGCCAGGCGATCATAGGCGCGCTCGAGCTTGTCGCGATCCGCCGTCAGCGACTGCAAAGTCTTCACGCGCGTCCCAAACGTCATCACGGCAAAGACTGCGGGTTGACCGGCGAGGCGACGAGAGAATTCGCGCATCGCATTTGTCAGCCGCTGCACCTCTTCGGGCGTCATGCTGCCGGAAACGTCGAGCGCAAAAACGATCGCGAGTGGGCGTGGCTCCCCCGAGATTTTTTCAACATTGAATGAGGCGATAGATCGTTCGACGTTGTCTTCGAAGAGTTTGAAGTCTTGTTTCGTCAGATTACGAACCAGCCGGCCCTTAGCATCAGTGGCGATCACGTCGACTGGGACGAGATCCGTATCGATTTTCAGAACGTCCTGCGGCTCGGTTTCGGACGGCATGGCGCGTCTTTGCCGTTCCTGTTGCGACGGGTCTTGCGCTAGCGCGGATGGCGTTAAGGACAGCAACCACAATGAAAGACTAAGCAGAACGAACAGCCGCAAAGGATGGAAAGCACTGCGGAAAAGCATTGACGTGTCCCGATTATACGCTTCGACTTGATTGCCGCCTATGGTTCCGGGGCAACTATTGATTACGCATGCGGCCTCTTAAAGTTCTTGTCTCCGGCAAGTTGTGATAAGTTCAGTCTCACCGTTAATGTTATGAAATTCGTGAAGGTTCTCGCCTTATTTGTCGTGCTGGCGGTATTTTCAGTTGCCGCCGCGGCGCAGGACAAAAACACCGGCACTATCAAAGGAAAGGTTCGCGTCGAGAAAGGTTCGGCGGCCGGTGTCACGGTGATCCTTCGTAAGAACGATCAGGAAATGCGCCGGGTTGAGACCGATCGAAAAGGCGAGTTCACAATCGCGCGCGTGCCGGTAGCAACATATGGTTTGACTTTCCGCAAAGCGGGACTGGCGGTCGGGTCAATCGAAAACGTCGAAGTAAAAGCCGGCAAGACCAGATCGTTGACCGATCACCTCTTTCTGGCCGTCGATGAAGGCTCGATCGCTTTCATTCGCGGAAGCGTCTTCAACGAAGGCGGTCGCAGCGTGCCGGGCGTGCGGGTTGAGTTGTCGAGAATCGTTTCAGAAACTTCAGTGGACAAACTCGATTCGCGCATCACCGGTGAAACGGGCGAATTCGTTTTCCGCGTGCCGCCCGAGGCCGCGAAGTATCGCGTGACATTGAAAGCCGATAAGGCTGAATCGGTCTCGAAGGACGTGGAAGTTGATAGCGCCCTGGTTTATCGCGTCGCGCTAACGTACAAACCGAAACCCTAAGGGTTTCGGGTGTCAGGTGCCGGGTGTCAGCGTTCTCTCAGTCCGGTGCTGGCACCCGGCACCTGAACCCCGATACCCGTCATGTCCGATCGCGAAGAATTCCTGACCGCGAAGCAACTTGCCGAAATTCTTCAGGTGAGCGAGACGACCGTGCGTCGTATGGCCCAGAAACGGCGCATTCCTTCCGTGCGTTTGACACCGCGCATCATCCGTTTCCATCTTGACGCGGTGCGCGAGGCGCTCGATGTGCCGCGCGCGTCTCGTCCGCACGATGTGAAGACTGATGACGCGCAGTTGTCGTTCGAAGATCTGCTCTCCAATTGAAACCGATGTGGATCATTTAGCGTGGGGCGACTGCCCCACGCGTCGGGCGGTAGCCCGCCTCTACACGAAGTTCTCTATCTTCGTCCTAGCGGAATCTCAACCCACTTTCCGTTTTGATTGACATAGGCATTCGGTCGCTTGATGGGAAACCGGCGGGCGAATGTAGGGTTGGCTTTCAAGAAGCGATTGACGGTCGCGTTATCACCGGTGGCGACGCGCCATTGTCCATCCTCGCGAATCAAATATTGCTGCACAACGAGTTTACCGTCAGCGTCGAAAGGCTTGTTGATGTGCGCATACATCGTGGTTTCGGCAACGGCGAGATTGCCCGAGACGCGCACCGCGCCGATCTCGATTCGCTGAAGTTGGTACAAATTGCTGGTGCGCTGGAGACCGCTAACGAATCGATCTTTGGAAATTCGGCTGCGCGAAGATGAAGGCAAGCCATCATAGAGAGCGCCGTATTCTCCGGACTTGAGTTGGCCGAACACGCGCTGAATCGTGGTGCGAACGTCGCTTTCGTCAGACGCAAATGTTCTCGCAGTAATCGTGACGCCAATCGCAATGGCTAACACGACACATGCCACGAGCCGGCCTTTTTTAGTCTTCATCGCTCTCATCATCAGGTTGGATTGGCGCGTCCACTGGTATTTTCGCTCGCAATTGCATGCGGTAACTGAGGAACCATGCAACCACTCCCAGAGTGGCAATAACGAATGCGGCAGAAAGATTGTTTCGCCACAAAAGAAAGAACGCGACGAGGAGCAGCACTCCACTCAGGATGGTGAACATGCGCTCGACGGTCATCGCTACTGCACGTCGATCGACGTGGTCCCGTCGATAGTCGCCGGTGGGAAACACTTCTCGTTGTCACAGGCTTGCACTCGCAAGTGGTAAGGCAGGGATATTTTGCCTTTCTGTGTTGTCGTGAAGGTAAGCGTAATCTGGACCCGGCCTTCGTATACCGCGAGCGGTTCCTCAGCAAACTCAAATTTCTTTTTTTCGGCGGCCGGATAAATCGGTTTACCCACCTGCAGTCCCTCAACTTTGTCCGTGGTGATCTCTGTGGCGATTAAATAAGGATACGTCGCGGGATTCGCGTTTACGTGATAATTCTCATCAACGGTGAATACGATGAGGGCTTCGCCGGGCTTGGGCTGGCTCGTTGCCATACCGGAGCCTCCGAGCCGAACGACATCGGCAGACGACCTTACGTCGAGAGGACGGCGAGTTGATTGGACGCTGCCTGCACCCTGCGGAGACCGAGCACATCCATTGGCGCAAGTCAGCAGGGTGGCGGCAATCATGAATGTGCGTGCTTTACTGCGCCGTTTTGTCATTCGTTATTCTTCAGATTCTTCCTTTTCGTCTTTCCCATCCGACCGCTTGATTCCAAACTTTTCCAAACGATATTGCAAAGTCCGGAACGTTAGGCCGAGAAGTTTTGCGGCTTTCGTAATGTTGTAATCGGTCTGGTCCATCGCCTGCAGAATCAGATTCTTCTCGACATCTTCGAAATTGATACCCTCGGGCGGCAGCTTGAAACCGCCGGCCGACGCCGTCTCAGTTTCCTGACGCAGTTCGGTTGGCAAATCTTCGGGAGTAATCATGTCGCCTTCGCAGAGAAGAATCGCCCGCTCGATTGCCGACTCGAGCTGGCGGACATTGCCTGGCCAGCCATAGTCCTGAAGCATTTTCTTAGCTTCTGTCGTTAGCCCGCGCACGAGACGCGAAGTGTTCTTCGTATGCTTTTTCAGGAAGAAGTCGATCAGCACCGGGATATCCTCGCGGCGCTCGCGTAGCGGCGGCACTTCGATGGCCAAAACATTGATGCGGTAATAAAGATCGTCGCGGAATCGTCCGTCGCCAACCATTGCGCGCAGGTCGCGATTTGTCGCCGCGACAACGCGCACGTCGATGGGAATCTCGTACGTCGCGCCGACGCGGCGAACGCGACGCTCCTGCAATGCGCGCAGCAGTTTCGCCTGCATGCTGATGTCGAGTTCGGCAATCTCATCGAGAAACAGCGTGCCCCGATCCGCGACTTCGAACAGCCCCTTTTTGTCTGCGTGCGCGCCGGTGAAAGAGCCCTTCTCGTGGCCGAATAATTCGGATTCAAGCAGATTTTCATTAATCGCCGCGCAATTGACGGCCTGAAACATCTCTGAGGCACGCGGCGACTGATTGTGGATCGCACGCGCGATCAACTCTTTGCCGGTGCCGGATTCGCCGCGAATCAGCACAGTGGAACTGGATCGAGCGACTTTCAGAATCATCTTCTTGACCGCTTCCATCTTTGGCGAAGCGGAAAGAATCTCGACATCGATTTTGTCGAGCGTTCCGAGCGCACGTTTGATCGTGCCGAGCAGAACGTCGCGGTCGAAAGGCTTTTGCAGATAATCAAACGCGCCGCGACGCAATGCTTCCTTGGCGGAGTCGATTGTGCCGTGCGCGGTGAGAAGAATGACGACGATGGACTTGTCCATCGTAAGCAGATGCTGCAGCAACTCAATGCCGTCCATCCCCGTCATCTTCAAGTCAGTCAGCGCGAGATCGAAATTGCGTTCCTTAGCGAACTTCAGCGCCGCTTCGCCTGACGCGGCCGACGTCACGTCGTAGCCGGCATCAGTCAGAATCTCCTGCAGGATGTCGCGTTGTGGTTTGTCGTCGTCAACGACGAGAATTGATTTGCGAGCCATGATTTATCGTTGGCGGGCAGCAGCCGCCGCTAAATATCGCCTGAGTTGACGGGCAAAGTAATCGTAAACGTGGTGCCTTCGCCTTCTTTTGATTTCACTGAGATCGTACCGTGGTGGTCGTCAATGGCCTTTCGCACAATTGCGAGACCGAGGCCGGTGCCGGTGTCCTTTGTCGAATAATACGGTTCGAAAATCTTCGAGATGTCGTCGGCCTTGATGCCGCGACCGGTGTCGCTGACATCGATGCGCACGCGCTTGTCTGCCTCTTCTCCGGAAACAACGATGGCAATTTTTCCGCCTTCACCGTCCATGGCTTGCAAACTGTTGATGACCAGATTCGTCAGCGCCGATCTTATCGATTCAGCGTCGGCGGTGATCGAATGCGCGCCTCCGACTTCTTCGACGGTTGTTTCGATATTGTTCTCGGATGCTTGCACCTGGACCGTGCGCAAAGCATCGCGCGCCACGTCGCTGACGTTCAACAAGCGCGGCTCGAGCTTTGGCGGCCGCGAATAATTCAGGAACTCAGTGATGCGCTGATTGATGCGCGCGACCTCGGTTTTTAACTGACTCGTCAAACTTTCGAATTTTTCCTGCTTGCGCGGATCGGCGGGCGAGAATCCGGCGCGTAAGTGATCCAATGTTAGATTGATGTAATTTAGCGGGTTACGAATTTCATGCGCGATTGCCGATGCCAGACGACTGACGACGATCGCTTTTTCGGCGTTGTAGAGTTGCGCTTCCAGCTCGCGGGTGCGCGCCAACTTCGTCGTCATGTCATTGAACAATTCAGTGAGTTCGCCCATCTCGTCGCTGCGGCCGCTGGTTGGTACGCGATAGGAGAGGTCGCCGCCGGCGATTCGACGTGCGCCGGTTGAAAGAAACTTGATCGGACGTGTGAACTGCCAAACCACGATCGCGGTCAAGCACGTGGTTGCCAGCAGCACGGCCAGGGTCCAAAGAAGAGATCGGCGCGATTGGCGTTGCAAAGTGGTCGCCAGGCTATTTGCGGAGCCAAGCACAACAATGATGTAACGCCGGCCCTTGTCCGTATCTACCGGAAAATAGTAGGCGCCTCGATCCATGGTCGCGGCGGCATTGGTTACGTTCATTCCCTCGGGCAGGGGCGCGTTCATTTCGGGCAATTCCACGGCGCTCTTCAATGCCGGCAATGAAATGTCCTTCAGTTTGACGTACCGAATTGATTTGTCAGCGTTTTCGCGCGGCGTCTGATTTTTGTCCAAGCTATCTTTTATGTTGCCCGATTCATCGACAATTAGAACATTCTGCACGCGATCGTCTCTGTCCCCGAGCAACGGCAACTTCGCTTCATCTCGCATTTGATCAAGGTACTCGCCGCTCGAAAGACTGTTCACCCCCAGCGCCACACCAGCCATAATTGCCCTTTGCTGCTCAACGATGAATTGGGTGTTGCTCCGAACTGCGCGCAAATTGACGTAGTACTGCACGCTTACCGTTACAATCAACACCAAAGCAAGCAGCAAAAGCAGCCGAACGCGAAAACTATTTAGTAATCTGGACAGGGCCATCACTCTCAGGCAACATGCGCGCCAGCAGAGTCACAAATTGCAAACAGATCTGGTCCTTTTTTGGTTGCCGTCCGTTTAGTCCGAATGTTATAGTTCAGGCGACCTCAAGGCAAACCTCCCCGTCCAGAGGTCGCAAAACGACGTCGAAGACCACCGAAGTTGTTTTGCCTGACAATTGATTTTTTGTGACAGGAGCTTTAGGGCCCTAACAGTTCGAGTTCACACGGATGACGCGCGTCGCCCCTCGACGCGCAATCAAGCAACAGTTTTACCTGGTTCGCCTCGGCGTACTGGAATTTGCAGTTTTCACGAGGAGTTGCTGATGAATCAAATGGGTATCCCCCGCGTCGCTCGGGTAGCGTTTATTTTCTTCGTCTTTTTCGCTCTCATTAGTTCTTTTTCCGACGAAACATTAGCCAAAGGTAAACGCGCGAAAGGAAAGGCCAGCAAGGCCAGTTCGCGCTCAGCGCGGAACAGTCGTAGCCGTGATCGGCGCGGTTCACGTTCCGCGAGCAATCGCCGCTTGTCGAAACGCGAGCGCAGGCAGTTGGCGCGCGCGGATCGCCGCGGCCGAGGCCGGCATCTTTCCAAACAGGAATTGCGCGCCGAACGTCGTCGTCAGGCACGCGACGAAGCGGCTTATGTCGCCAAATTGCGCCGACGCGGTTTGAGCAAGCGGCAAATCGCCGCAGAGATGCGCCGCTATCGCGGCAGCAGTCGTCGCGCTTTGGAAGAAGCGCGCCGTCGTGCGGAGGCCGCTCGCCAGGCCGCCATTGCCCGTCAGCGGGCGATCGATGAAGGCATGCGCAACGAAGTGCAGTCGAACATCGCGAAGGACAACAGCGTCGGTGAAGATCCTGAAGTGCGTCGCGCCGCGATTGACGCGCTCGGCCATCACGCCGGTACGGTGGTTGTGATGGATCCCAAGACCGGCCGCGTTTACACCGTCGTCAATCAGGATTGGGCGCTGCGCCGCGGATTCAAGCCGTGCTCGACGATCAAGCTTGTGACGGGAGTGGCCGGCATCAGCGAGAAAGTCATTGCGCCGATTGAAACGGTTAGCGATGGCGGTCGTTACAGAATCGACCTGACAGACGCGCTGGCGTATTCGAACAACACGTATTTTCAACACGTGGCTGGCGAAGTCGGTTTCGACAAAATGATCACTTATGCGAAACAGATGGGCCTTGGCGAAAAGACCGGCATCAATTATGTGAATGAATATTCCGGTCATCTGCCGTTATTCAAGTCAGGTTTTGCGCTTAATCGCATGGGCTCGCACGGCGACGATTTCGAAGTGACTGCTATCCAGTTAGCCACTCTCGTTTCGGCGATGTCGAATGGCGGGAAGCTTTTGACTCCGCACCTACCGCAAACCGTTCAAGAGAACTCCACATTTAAGACTGAAGTTCGTCGCAAGGTGAACGTCGAAAACGACACCTGGAAGCGCATGCTGCCGGGAATGATTGGCGCGGTGAACTATGGTTCTGGCCGCAAGGCTTATCGGCCGGAACAGACCGTGGCTGGAAAAACGGGCACTTGCATTGGGCAGGACTCGTCACGTGCCTGGGTTGGGCTTTTCACTTCATATGCGCCTGTGGTTAATCCGCGTCTGGCAGTTGTCGTGATCACTCGCGGAACGGACGCACACAATCACGTGCCTGCGGCGATCGCCGGCAACATCTATCGCGCCTTGAGCCCACGTTTCGGAACGCAGATCGATTTCCAGGTAGCAGAAGGTCCTGACGACGCACCGAATGCTCCGGGCAAGAAAGCCGCGGCGCTTGACGAAGAAGCTGCTGAGACTAAGGCGGCTACTGAAGCCGAAGAGAATGGCGATGCCGATGCGGCGAATGCCGGTACGGATGCCAACGGAGACGCCAAGACAAAGACCAGCGCGACGCCCGGTCCGGCTGTTGATCTGAAGGTGAAGGCGACGACGATGCCGGTTGAAAACAAACCCAAAGCGGGTGCGCCGGCGAAGACGAATACGAAAGAAGTAAACGACGGTCGCGCTCGCCGGACTCAGCCGCAGCCGCAACCAAAACCGTAGGCCGGAATCAAGGTTCGGAAATCAGTGCCGAACTCCCGTGGATTCTTGCGAGAGTTCGGCATTTTTATGCAATATTCGTTAGCGGTCGAATGCTGCTATTTCTAGCTTGACAGCCGCTTACGTATTGCAGGATTATTGCCGCTCGCTTTACCGGCTTTCTTCCCTGATTCTTCGCAGTTGCGTGGCACCGCAGTTGCTCATCAGTTACAACGAGCAGGTCGGAAGTTGCATCTTAGAGCCGACGCTTGCTCGGCAAGTTTTTGAAAAGTTAGACAGAAATTAAGAGGGATCGATCGGAGGCTTTAGTTTAGAACAATGAGATGGATCAATCGAGCAATTGCAGTGGCCGCGGTGCTGACTGTTTCGGCGATTGCCGTGTGGGCGCAGGACCAACAGTGCACCGAAGAGTATTTAAATGAAACTTACACCAAGTGGTACGAGCCGTATAGTCATCGCGACACTGACCCAAAACAGAAGGACGCGGCCTACCAGATCGCCAAGGACTACGTAAACAAATGTCCGAGTCAGTTTCCGGATAGTCCGTACGCGAAGGCGCTCAAGTCTTATGTGCAGGTCTACGAAAAGGCACAAGTGTCAGGCAAACTTGCCACGGATTTTGAGGCTGCCGTTACCGGCAAGAATTACGCTGACCAAATTCGCCTCGGCAAACAGCTTGTCGCGATGCCAAGCAACGCTGACAACGCCGTGATTTACATCATCATGGCAAGCGCAGGGCTCGGCGATGCCAACCAGTTGGCTGAGTCATCGCAAGCGGCGAAAAAGGCGATCGAGTTGATTGAAGGCGGCAAACCCTTCACTCCTGCCTATCAGACAAAGGATCAGGCGCTAGCGGCGATGAACTACGTGATCGCCAAGTCGCTAATGAAGAGTCCGAACGACGCAATCCCGTACTTCGTTAAAGCATTAAGGTATGAAAGCGATCTGAAGAAGAGTCCGGTAGTTTACAACGAACTCGCGACTGCTTATGGAGAAGGTCCGGTTGATAAGTTCGCTAAGGACTATAAGGCCTTGGCCGACGCTGGAAAATCGGTTGACAGCCCAGAGATTAAATTGGTTGTGGCGAATTTGAATCAAGCGTTTGATGGCCAGATTGATGCTTTCGCGCGGGCCGCCGCGGTCACCACAGTCGCAGCGGACAAGAAGGCGATCATGGATGTGCTCGCTGCGGTTTACAAAGATCGCAACAAGACTGATGCCACTCCAGAGCAACTAAACACATTGGTTGCCAGTGCGCTTTCAAAGCCGGTTCCCGACGCGCCCAAACCGATCACCGAGTTGCCGGCCAGTTCTACTCCCGCCGGCACCAGCGCGACACCGACTAATGGATCGAGTGGTTCTGCGCCGACCAGCAGTACGGGTGGCGGTTCTACTTCTTCGCCAAAACCTGCGACAACCGGGACCGCGCCCGGCTCGAACAAACCGGCCGCTACTGGCACCACGACGCCAGCCAAACCGACCGCAACGCCAAAGCCACGACAGCGTGCGAATCATCGCGGCTAATGATCTAGATTGAAAACTCCGTTTTGATCCACGCCGAACGCTTCGTCAGTTCCGACGCTGCGTTCGGCGTTTTGCTGGAAGCACTAGCTTGAAAAATCTCGATCACCTCGAAGACATAATCGGTTATCAATTCGGTAATCGCGAATTGCTTAACCAGGCGATGACGCATCGTTCATGGGCGCACGAACAGGTTTCACCACGGTCCGGAGCGCAGGCCCGGCGATTGCACAATGAAGCGCTCGAGTTTCTAGGTGATTCGGTCCTCGGTTTGTTGGTCGCTGATTATTTGTTTCGCGCCTATCCGCGCGCCAGCGAGGGCGAGTTGTCGCGCATGAAGCACCGTCTGGTGAGCGCCCCAACTTTGGCGAAGGCTTCCACGGAGCTCGGGCTCGGCGATTTCGTCCGGTTCGGGCGTGGTGAAGAGAAAAGCGGCGGCCGTCGTAAAGCTGCTTTGCTCGCCGACGTGTTTGAAGCGGTCATCGGCGCGATCTTTGTCGATGGCGGATTGACGGCTGCCAGTAGCTTCGTCGACCGCACGCTGGGCGAAGAACTGCGTCACGCTGATCCAGTTGCGGCCGCCGCGGCCGATCCAAAGACAATGTTGCAGGAACGCCTTCAGGCCAACCACGAACCGGCGCCGCAGTACACGGTAATTGAGACTCTGGGGCCGCCGCACCACCGTACTTTTCATGTCGAGCTGAAGTGGAACGGGGGTTCCGCGCGTGGCGAGGGTCGCACTATCAAGGCCGCGGAAGCGGCGGCCGCTCAGCTGGCGCTACAACAAATGAATCAAAGTGAGGTCGTTTCGTGAAACAGGTTCAGTAAGCTTACAGTTCGAAGCTTGCGCAACATCTCGGCAACCTCTACGATAATTTCGATGAGTGCTGTAACTACCGAAAAGAAAACGAGCGACAAGCCAGGGGCGTTCTCCGCCCGCGAAACCAGTTCGAATGGGCGCGAACGGCTGGCGGCGAAAGAAAAAGAGACCGGGCAAGTCGGACCGCGCAAAACCATTATTCGGGAGTACTTCGAGTCAGCGGTGGTGACGGTGATCATGGCGCTGTTCGGCATGACCTTTATCGTGCAGGCCGTTAAGGTGCCCACCGGTTCAATGCAAAACACAATCACGGTTGGCGATCACTTGCTCGTAAACAAATTCGTGTTTGCACCTGGGCCGCGTTTTCCGCTGTTGCCGCAGCGCGATATTCGACGCGGCGACATTATCGTTTTCAAATATCCGGGTAATCCATTCAATCGCGAGCGCGACCAACAGGAAGATAACATCCCCTTCAAGGTCAATTACGTTAAGCGCGTCATCGGTCTTCCGGGCGATACTGTGGAGATCAAAGGACTCCAGGTTTTTGTCAACGGCCAGCCTCTGCCCGAACGTGTCATCGTCGCGCGGAATGTGAACGAGAAAGCGCCGCTCGAAATCATCGAAGAGACGCCGCGCACTGGGAACGAAAAATACGACGTGTATTACTTCGAAGATACTGTTGACGCCGCGCGAAATGGGGGCCGTGCCGGCGTGAGCCCCGATTTTCATTTTGCGGTCAACGGTAAGCCCGCAAAGGTTCCCGATAATTCGTACTTCGTCATGGGAGACGATCGCGATAATAGCCTCGACAGTCGCGCGTGGGGATTTGTGCCGCGCGATCTCATCATCGGCCGTGCGATGTTCGTTTACTGGTCATACGACGAGACACAGCCCTTCGCAAGTCCTCTCGATTTCTTCACTAATACCCGTTGGCGCCGCACGGGAACGATGGTGAAATAAAGTCCGAAGTCCAACGTCCCAGGTCCAACGTCCAGTCATAAGTCCCCGATCCCAGAGTCAAGTTCAAGTTCCGACTGCGTGTCTAATGTTTCAACCCGCGGAGGTTGGACATTGGACTCGAGACTCGTGTCTGCTTTGGATTCATGCATCGAATCGTTCTCTTTTGGTTCAAAACTTACCCTTTATCACTCCAAACATTATCTACTGCTGTTGGCATGGCCTTTGCCATTCGCCCCGCAGGACGGAATATCAGCGTTCAAGGAAAGGAAGGTTTAAGACTTATGCTTTGGACGATTCTATTGGTTTTGTTGGTCCTATGGCTGCTCGGTTTCATTGGCGGCGTAGGCGGTAACTTGATTCACCTGCTTTTGCTCATTGCTTTGGTGGTTTTGGTTCTTCAGTTGATTACCGGAAGACGGGCCGTCGTCTGACGCTGAATTAAACGGAGCGCGAATCAACTTCTTAAGGGGTTGAGTTTAATGCGTTATGAAGGCGAACTGAAGGGCAAAGCAAAGCAAGTCAAAGGCACAGTTAAAGAAGGTCTTGGTAAGGCCACCGGCGATCGCGCGATGCACGATGAGGGCGAGCGCGAACGCGTCGAAGGGAAAGTACAAGAGCGTGTAAGTCACGCTCGCCGGGTCGTCGGTGAAACCGTCGAAGACCTGGGCGACAAAATCGCCAGCGGTTAACGCCGCTGGCGGTTTTTCTTTTCGGATTAATTTTTCTGCATTTATGAAAGGGGTAAGAGATGAAGGTTAAAGGTCTGGCGATTTGCGTGGCGCTGTTCATGGCGCTCGTTTTCAGCGCCTGTGAGAACACGAACAGCAATTCAAACCCTAACGCGAACGCAAACATAAATGCCAACATGGCCACCCCTGCGGCCACTCCGACTGCGACCCCCGCAAACGATCGCGCGACTTACTCGGAACGACAAGCCCAGGAAGAGCGCGAGAAAGCGAAATCAAACCAAGAGACGATTGGCGACACACTTGATGACGCGTGGATTCACACAAAGATTGTTGCCAAGCTAATCGCAAATTCAACGACGCCGGAGCGAAAGATCAATGTGGACGTGGTCAAGAATGTCGTCACCTTGCGCGGTACCGTTGATACGGCCGAAGAGAAGGCTGCGGCCGAAAAAACCGCCAAAGATACGGATGGGGTAACGAAGGTCGTCAATCAGTTGAAGGTGGCGCCGGCCGCAAAGGCGACGCCGAAACAATCAGGAAAAACAAAACCGAAGTACTAATGGAGCGCAGGCATCTTGCCTGTGGTTCGTGCGCATCCTGCGCGCGCGATCGCAAAGTGAGGGGCTGCGTGCCGGTCGTTCATATTCAAAAGGTGTTTAGAGGCGGCCTACCTGCCCGCCCATTTTTTGTACGGCAACACCAGCGGGCGCATAACCCGCCTCTAAACGATGAAAGGCAACGATTCAGATCTTCACGGCAACGCTCCCGACAATTCAACGGTGGCCCTGCTGCTGATTGATGTCATTAATGACTTTGAATTCGAAGGTGGCGCGCAGTTGTTACGACACGCGCTGCCGTCCGCAAAACGAATTGCGGGGTTGAAGCACTGTTGCCGTGAAGCAAGGATTCCCTCGATCTACGTTAATGATAACTTTGGCAAGTGGCGGTCGGACTTTAAGAAGCTCGTCTCACATTGCCTGAAGGACAAGACACGCGGAGAAGAGGTCGTTGAACTGCTTAAGCCGCAGCGCGAAGACTATTTTGTGCTGAAGCCGAAGCATTCCGGCTTCTATTCGACCACGCTCGATTTGCTCTTACAACACCTGGGCGCCAAGACACTCATTATCGCTGGCTTCACTGGAGACATCTGCATCCTCTTTACAGCGAACGACGCATTCATCCGGGATTATCGGCTGATAATTCCCCGCGACTGTGTTGTGTCGCAAGATGCCTCAGAGAATCGAAAGGCTCTGAATTACATGAAACGCGTGCTTGAGGCAGACATCCTTCCATCTACCAGGCTCAACCTCGCTCGGTCGATATCGCGCAAGTAAGGCGCAAGCCGCCACAAACTCCACACGAACATTGACTTGTAGTGGGTATCGGCATATCGTGGCCGCACTTTAACGCCTGCACATTTGAACCGCCCCCGCCTCGCCCAAGGCTTTAAAGCCTTCGCGCGAACTGCTTGCGCGTCCCATTAGTTCGGGATCATAGAACTCTCAACCACTAAAAAAAGAAAGGGAAAGATGATGTCAAATGGAGATCACAAGCTATTTCCACCTTGCTGCCCGGACCTCAAACAGGGCGACAACTGTGATGTGCTGGACTTTCACTATCGGCAAGTCTACACGGTCACGGTCAGAGACAAGCCGGTACAAGTGGAAGTGACGATTCATGTTCGTATCACTCGCTGCACCGGTCCTTTGACGCTCGGTGATTTGGTTTACAGCAACACATTGTTTCCAGGTGAAAAGGTGCGCCTGTTCACAACTGATCGCCGGTCGCGATTCACTTTCGATAGCGCGACCAAGCTGAGTTATCGCAACGAGCAGACCCAGGAAGAACACTTCTACATGTCGAGCATGCATGACTTCATGTCCGACCTCGAGAGCAGTGACCACGCCACGTCAAACACGACCAGCAAGAGTCACAGTGACGGTCATGCCGGCACCAGCGGGTTTCTGGACAGTCTCTTCAACGGGCCGTCAGTCAACATGAGCGGTAATCACAGCGCATCGTCGACCAGTGATTTCTTGCGCGAGCTGCACACCCATGCGCAAGCTTCCGATCACCGATCTGAGGAGGCCAGTCGGACCGCCAGCAGCGTTTCAATCGGCGAGGTGCAGACGCGCACGCACGTCGAGGGCGAGTCCGAGGACCATTTCGAATCGAGTTCCCGCGAATTCGCGAATCCAAACAAGTGCCATGCGATCACGTTCTTCTTCTATCGCATCAACAAAACGCAGATTCTGAAGTTCTCGCTCGAAGCGATCACGCGTCGTGTGATTGACCCCGCGGCGAACACGCGCGTCGCCAACAATCCGATGCTGTCTGCGGGACAAGTCAGCGTGATTCCGGCGGATGTCCTGGCGACGGATCCAAAACGCATCGAGGTCCAGAACTCAGCCCGGCAAGCCGCTCTTCTTGATCGACAAGTGAGCATACGCGGCTTGGCAGGTGGCGCTAACTTCACTGCGTTTGCCGCCGATGTTAAGCCGCTGGCCGCAGACGTGCGCGCTGACGCTTTGAAAGCCGTCGATCAGGATCTCGTCAAGGCAGGTTTGCTCGACAAAGTCGGCGGCGATGTCAGCAAAGGGAAGGTCACCGAAATCTCTTTCGAGCGCACTTTCCAATTGCCGACCGCCGGCTTATTTGTGCGTGGCTGTCTGGACGAATGCGACATCTGCGAAGATGCGCGCAAGAAGGAAATCGAACTCGACCTCGAGAACAAGCGACTCTTGAACGAGAAGCTGAAGCGCGAGATCGAATTGATGGATACAGACCAACAGCACCGCTGCTGTCCGGTGGGCGAAGCCGAGGTGTGACTCTCTTCAATCCGAGGCAGGAGACGCGACGGTTCGTCTCCTGCTCTCGCATATGCGGCCGAATGAGCCGTGATGGAATTAGCACAATTTAGAGTGCCGCTCAGCCTGGGCCGGAGTAAATCGTCAGTGAACGCTGTAACCTGCGCCCGCGGTTTGACGTCTCCTGATTCGAGTAGCGAAGACAACGAATAGACGACCAGTCTCCCCTTAGCGGCATCTGCCGCGGCTTTTGTTCGGATATCGTTTCAGCCGCAACTATTGTTCGCCCTTGCGGTGCCGAGAAACTCTCCATGGTTCGCTTGGTTTGGCCTGCGCAGGGTGTCGTTTGGCGTGTGGCGATTGCTTTTGCCCTCGTCATGGCCTTTGTCGGAGGATACAGGCTTTCGGCGTATTTTCAGTCGAAGGTGATCGTGTCAGCTGCGGGAGTGCCGCCGACTGACTTCGCCGTCCCACTGCCCGAAGGCGAGACCCGCATCACCATTACTGATCCCCAACAAAACAATGCACAGCTCGCTTCGTTTGTAGTCAAACGAGAAGGGAACTCGTTTAAAGGAGTGCCTGAGAGTGAAAGAGTGATCGAACCGCGTTCGGCATTGAGCTTTGAGGACATTGCATTCTTTCGGCGCGAGCTGACCGGAGTTAATCAAGTCACTGAATCAGATTGGCAGCGCGCAGTCCGTATTCGTAATTGGCTGACCACAGGCCGATATAAGGTGGCTCTGCCTGGCCTTTCGACGCGCACGCCGCGAGAAGCTTATGTGCAAATGCGACAAGGGAAAGCGGTGTTGTGTGGAAATCTCGCGGACATCTACGTGGCTCTGTGCGAAAGCGCTGGACTAATCGCGCGCACCGTCAATCTGAGTTTAATGGTGCGCGACGGCACGTTCGGCACCGACACGCATGCTGGCGCTGAGATTTGGCTGCCGGAAGTGGGTGGCTGGGTTTATCAGGATCCAACCTTCAACTGTTATTGGACGATCAATGGCCGCCCTGCCAGCGCCCTGCAATTGCACAAAGCCCTGATGACCGGAGCCGAGATTGAGCCGGTCGCGGCGAATGCAAGAGCCGAAAGTATGCTGAAAGAATACTACATCGATCCGCGCCTGCTCTTTCGTCACATCTCTTACGAGTACAAGTCGGGTGGGTCGCTGCTTTATTACGTGGATGGACGAATGGAGCCGCTCAACATGCGCGACCGGAATTGGCTGCAATCCGACGAAAGCACGACGTTTGAGCGACTCGATCAGAACGGCAATCGTTTTGTCGAACGCAAAGGCGAGGTAGCGCCCGGCATCTTTGTGCAGCTAATCGGCAATGTATTGTTTGTTCGCGATCGACGGGAACAGAATCGCGGCATTCGGGTGCGCTCCTCGACCGGCGCCGTGCAAGCATGTTCATACGAACACTGGCGGGCGCAGGAGTTGGGCGTCTTTGTCGGCAAGAATCTCGCGCGCAACGGTTCATTCGAACTCACTGAAATCGGCGAAGGCATCGCCAACGAATGGATGATCAGCGGTCCCGTCGAGGCCGTCACCACCCTCGGTGGTCAGGGAATCGGCGCGCAAGCCGGTGGCAAACTCTCACAGCGCATCGTTGTCGAACCGGGCAGGCGATATTTGATGTACGCGAGACTATCGGTGAGCCGCGGAATGGTAACGTGGTCTCTCGCCGATGCCGTGAAGGGAATGGAATCGCACGGCATCGTGCGACCGACGCAAATGACCGAAATTGTCTCAGACGTTGTCGAGGCTCACAGCGGTTATCTCGATGTGTCGTTTGCACTCTCCGAGGCGGGAGGCTTTCGTGTAATGAATGTGATAGTAACGGAACTCGGCCCCAATGCTGTCCAGCAAATGCAACGATCGGTACCGGTGATTGATTCGGTCGCCCGTCGTGAATGAAAAAAATTAGTACTAAGTACTGAGAGCGTTAAGCCGGTAATCTGTTGTCCGTCCTCACTCCTCATCACTTAGTCCTTCAGGCTGTTTTATCTACAAAACAAATTCCCGAACATGGCTGTTTTCATGTTAGGCTACGCCTAAAAAATGGCCGATAAGA
>Ga0207675_100002484_pt1 | contig 18257 bp, 12 predicted proteins | sample KBSSwiS42_FD_184305 | JGI IMG/M metagenome (GOLD analysis project Ga0207675, IMG submission 184305) | Switchgrass rhizosphere microbial communities from Kellogg Biological Station, Michigan, USA - KBS Switchgrass S4-2 (SPAdes) (version 2) | ecosystem: Host-associated > Plants > Roots >... | reverse complement strand
TTCCTAAATCAAAAAAGATTTCTTTCTCTCGATCTCACTTATGGGTATCCATTGAACGTAACGATGTACGAGTACATGTTGAAGAATGGTATGACAAAGCAGGAATACCTGTGGTTCGCGGAAAACCAGGTCAAGGCACGCTGTATCATGGGCAATGATTACTATGTCACCAATGAACACCTTGTTTTTCCCGACGGCCATACACAGGCGGCGGGCGAGATCTTCGGATACTATGTGATTACCAACCAGTACTTCAAGCGCTACAGGCTTCCCATCATGCATACTGAAACCAATATCAAAATGCCTGCCTCCCGGGAATGGTTGTTAAAGCAGTGGGCCAATGTCCACCGATTAAAACATGATGGTATTCCGATTATTGGCTTTACGTGGTACAGTCTTCAACACCAGGTGGATTGGGATTCTGCTCTTAGAAATGACGCAGGCGTCGTAAATGAATTGGGTTTGTTTGACCTTGATCGAAATATTATGCCGGTAGGTGAAGCCTATAAGAAATTAATTGAAAACTGGAAAGACATACTCAATGAGGAAAGTTTCGGGCTGGTTTTTGACAACTGGTAATGAGATTACCTTACAAAGATTTTTTCCTCTTTGATAATATTTGCTGTAAACTGAGAAAATAACTCGGACGCGTGCATCTTTTCCTTTGCCTTACCCGCACCTTCCGATGAATTATCTTCAGACGGTCTTTCAGTAAAAGGCATAATGCCTCCTTTTGTTTTCCGCACTACGGCTCTTAAAGCCTGCTTGAGAGTTATGATGCTTTTTCTCATACAGATGTTTTTTTGTCTATAACTTCAAATGTTATGCCCCACACCGCATGTCTATAAAATGCTGACACCCCAATGAAATCAATTGAAAACTATTTTTACTATTGAACGGGGTAAGAAACTATGTATTGGCAATGGGGAAAATCTTGCGCATTGCCTTCGTAACTAATGCTTCAATTTAAGCTTATTCACAAGAGGATTGGGATTTTGTTTACCTGATTTCTTTCGGGCGGAGTGGAAGAGTGGAGCCCACAAATATACTGCAAAGTAGAGTAACCCCTGGTAAATAATTTTTCATTAAACGTATTTCCTGCTCAAGTAATATCTTAGCAATTGCTACCGCGCGAAAAGCGAAGAGAAAAGGAACCGTTTTGCTTTTAAATTTGACTTCAATGATTCTTTCCAGGAAAAATCTACCGTTGATCCGATCACGTCCGGAACTTACAATGCCTGATCAAAATGTTTTTTCATTACCGGAAAAAGTGTTACAGTTTGGGACAGGTGTATTGTTGCGGGGCCTCCCTGACTATTTTATCGACAAAGCCAACCGGCAAAACATTTTTAATGGCCGTATTATAGTCGTCAAATCAACCGCAGCACATGGTGCGGATGCTTTTAGTCAGCAAGATGGATTGTATACTATATGCATTCGTGGAATTGAAAATGGTCAAAGTCTCAAAGAAGATATCATTAATTCATCTGTTAGCCGGGTGCTCTATGCTTTGTCACATTGGCAAGAAGTACTGGATTGCGCTTCTGACCGGAACCTGCAAGTGATTCTTTCCAACACTACCGAAGTCGGAATAGTACTTGATAAAGACGATCAGATCGACGCATCACCTCCCCGTTCTTTTCCTGGAAAACTGCTGGCATTTCTATATAAAAGGTATTGTGCATTCAATGGTGATGCCGGCGCGGGCATGGTGATCATTCCAACCGAACTCATTCCTGGTAACGGGGAAAAACTACTTGCCATCGTTGAACAACTGGCAAACATTAATAAACTGGAGCATCAATTTATCGAGTGGTTGAAAAAATCAAACTGGTTTTGCAATTCATTAGTGGACCGGATCGTACCCGGCAAACCACCACAGGCAATGCAGGCTAAAACAGAACAAGAAAACGGATATGAAGATGAACTCATGATCATGAGTGAAGTGTACCGGCTTTGGGCAATTGAAACAAGTGAGCCAAAAGTTATTGACATACTATCCTTTAGCAAAGCAGATAGTGGAGTAGTGATTGCAGGAGATATAGAAGTTTACCGTGAATTAAAGTTGCGTTTGCTAAACGGGGCGCATACGTTTAGTTGCGGACTGGCACACCTCGCCGGTTTCGCGACGGTAAAGGAAGCCATGGATGATGCCGCTTTTTCTATTTTCATCAATAAGCTGATGATGGAGGAGATTGCCCCCGCAATTACGTCGGACGCAATCTCACTTAATGACGCCAAGTCGTTTGCCGCAAAAGTTCTTGACCGCTTTCGGAACCCGTATATCGAACACCAATGGCTGAGTATTACGATGCAGTATTCATCAAAGATAAAAACGCGTACACTGCCGATTATTCAAAACTTTCTTCAACGTTTTCATTCCGTACCGGAATGTATTAGTATCGGTTTGGCGGCGCACCTCCTTTTTATGAGATGTGAAGAGGACGTCGACGGAAAATTCTATGGCGAGTTAAACGGCATAAAATACGTTGTGAATGACGACAATGCCGCTGTATACGCGGATAAATGGAAGGCTGCCGATACATCAGGCGGTCTTGTCAGAAGCATATTTTCGGACCAGTCTCTTTGGGGACAGGATCTTTCACAACATGGTGACCTTTTAAACGCAATAACGACTAAATTGCAGGAATTGTCCGATAAGGGAGCCACAATTGCTATCGGCAAATATGCTCAACCTGCAAAACCTGCTGAGATCATATGATGCAAAAAGTTTTAAGGATTCACCCCGAGGATAACGTACTGGTAGCCTTAAAAGATCTTAAGAAAGGAGAAGTAATTGAATTTGATGGCAGACAGTACACGCTAGCAGACCCTGTTGCGGCCAAGCATAAGTTTTTTATGCGAGACATGAACGAGGGTGATGAGGTAAAGATGTATGGTGTACTCGTCGGTAAAATACAACAGCCGGTCGTTAAAGGTGGCCTGATGACGACATCCAATGTAAAACACGCTTCCGAGCCTTTTACATATCGTCCATATTCGTATAGTTGGCAGCCGCCGGATGTTGCAAAGTTCCGCAACAAAACTTTTAAGGGTTATCACAGAGGCGATGGCAGAGTTGGCACAGCTAATTACTGGCTTTTTATTCCAACAGTCTTTTGCGAAAACCGTAACCTGGATGTGATCCGTGAAGCTTTGCATAATGAATTAGGTTATGCGGTCGCAGATAAATACAAACAGAAGGTTCACCTGCTGGCTAATCTATATGCTAAAGGAAAAGAATTGTCAACTGCCGATCTTGCTGTTGAAGAAGCAACTGTTAACACATCGAGGCTATTTCCAAACGTAGATGGCATTAAGTTTCTGAATCACCAGGGCGGATGTGGTGGTACCCGGCAGGACGCTGCCATTTTGGGAAAACTGCTGGCCGCCTATGCAGATCACCCAAATGTAGCCGGAATAACGGTTCTTAGCCTGGGTTGCCAAAACCTACAGGTAAAGGATTTCGAAACCTATCTCAGTCAGAGAAATCCCAACTTTGACAAACCTTTGTTCATATTTGAACAACAACAATCACAAAGCGAAGAGCAACTGATCACCGAAGCAATCCGCCAAACATTTATCGGCCTGTCAGAAGTAAACAAACAACAACGAAAACCGGCATCGCTCGATAAGCTGACGATTGGTGTCAAGTGCGGCGGAAGCGACGGATTTAGTGGGATCTCGGCCAATCCAGCTGTAGGTTATTGCTCCGACCTGTTAACCGCACTCGGTGGAAAAGTGCTACTCGCAGAATTTCCTGAATTGTGCGGTGCCGAACAAGATCTTATCGACCGTACAAAGGATAAAGCTGCTGCAATGAAATTTATTCGCCTGATGACAGCCTATAACGAAGCGGCTGTTAAAGTTGGATCCGGTTTCTATGCGAATCCATCGCCCGGTAATATACGCGATGGATTAATTACTGACGCGATAAAGAGTACTGGTGCCGCAAAAAAAGGCGGCACGTCACCCGTCGAAGATGTACTTGATTATACAGAGCCGGCGGTAAAGCCGGGATTAAACCTCGTGTGTACTCCGGGAAATGACGTGGAAGCTACCACGGGGAAAGCAGCCAGCGGAGCAACATTGATCTTGTTTACCACCGGGCTTGGTACGCCAACCGGAAATCCTGTTTGCCCCACGATCAAGATTTCCACCAACTCATCGTTAGCCCGCCGTATGAAGGATATCATTGATATCGATTGCGGTCCCATTGTAGAAGGAGAAAAGACAATAGAGCAGATGGGTGAAGAGATACTTGAGTACTGTATCAAAGCTGCCAGCGGAGAAGTCATACCAAAGGCGGTGCAGCTTAACCAGGATGATTTTATTCCCTGGAAACGGGGAGTGAGCCTATAATCGTCAAACGCCGTACTGTTCATTCCATTCACAATTCTCAATTTAAGCCAGCATGAAAAACTTCCTGGACGACGATTTTCTATTGCACACAAGAACATCTGAACGGCTCTATCATGAGTTTGCGGCGCAAATGCCGGTTATTGATTACCATAATCATTTACCACCGGACCAGATTGCCAACGATATCAATTTTGAAAACTTGACACAGGCCTGGTTGTATGGTGATCACTACAAATGGAGAGCCATGCGCACAAATGGTGTGGCTGAAAGATACTGCACCGGTGACGCGGATGATTGGGAAAAATTTCAGCAATGGGCGGCCACTGTTCCGTATACGCTCAGAAATCCGCTCTACCATTGGACCCACCTGGAATTGCGGCGTTATTTTAATGTGCAGGATAACCTGGATGCTGATACGGCCCGGCAAATTTATGACGAATGTTCCGGCAAGTTGCAGACGGATGAATTTAGCGTCCGTGGTTTACTGGAAAAGATGAATGTCAGGCTTGTTTGCACAACTGACGACCCGGTTGATTCGCTGGAGCACCACCGGAAAATAAAAAACGATAATTGGCTAATAAAGGTTTTACCGGCATTTCGCCCCGATAAAGCGATGAATGTAGATGATGTGATTTCATTCAATAACTACCTGACATCACTTGAAAAAGCGTCCAACATTTCTATTAGCACCTTCAATGATTATATAGCTGCTTTGAAAAGACGGCATGATTACTTTGTTGCGAATGATTGCTGCGTAAGCGATCATGGCCTGGAAGAAGTCTATGCAGAAGATTATACCAGTACGGAGATCGTCGGCATATTCGCAAAGATTCGTTCAGGTGGCAGTTTATCAATGGATGAAATAAAAAAATTCAAATCAGCGATGCTGGTCACTTTTGCTGAATGGGATTGGGAGAAAGGATTTGTGCAGCAGTATCACCTCGGCGCCTTAAGAAATAATAATTCCCGCATGCTCTCGCAGGTTGGCCCTGATACCGGTTGGGACAGCATCGGCGATTTTTCGCAGGCTAAATCGTTAGCTAAATTCCTAAACAGGCTGGACGCAAAAAACATGCTGGCCAAAACAATTATCTACAATCTTAACCCGGCAGATAATGAACTGATGGCAACGATGACTGGTAATTTCAATGATGGTTCTGTTGCCGGTAAAATCCAATGGGGCTCCGGGTGGTGGTTCCTGGATCAGAAAGACGGCATGACGAAACAGATCAACGCTCTCTCTAATATGGGATTGATCAGCCGCTTTATAGGGATGCTGACCGACAGCCGCAGCTTTCTTTCTTTTCCAAGACATGAGTATTTCAGGCGGATACTCTGCAACCTGTTTGGCGAAGAGATCGAGAACGGTGAACTGCCGGCGGATATTCCATGGATCGGGAAGCTGGTGCAGGATATTTGTTATAACAACGCTTTAAACTATTTCAATTTTCATTCTGCAGAAAACCAAATGCCTGCTGCAAAGAATACCGGTTGAACTACTCCGGGAAATGCAGGCCACCGTCGTGATTAAACGAATCTTTACTTATTCCCAAAAATAGATGACTGGAAAAAATCATACAGCAGATCTAAGGTCCCCGTCAACCGAAACTGCAAAAACTGACAGAGCGGTTCTTTGTTTTGGAGAGATTTTGTTACGGATGAGTCCCGTACTTGGGCGTAAATGGCTACATAATGCTTCAATACCCGTATATATAGGCGGAGCTGAATTGAACGTGGCGACGGCCCTCGCAAGGTGGCATATGCCGGTCAAATATTGTACGGCAATGCCTGATCATTATTTAAGTCATGAAATGTTAGAGGAATTGAAATCGCTCAACATTGATGTTTCGCCGGTTTATTTTTCAGGACAAAGAATTGGCGCTTATTATTTGCCGCAGGGGGCTGATCTGAAAAATGCGGGTGTGATCTACGATAGGGCTTATTCGTCATTTGCCGCATTGCAACCCGGAATGATAGATTGGGAGAGGGCGTTGCATGGTTGCAGCTGGTTTCACTTTAGCGCCATCAGCCCCGCATTGAATGAAAATGCAGCATTGGTTTGCAAAGAAGCATTAAAAGCAGCGTCTGCAAAAGGATTGACCATATCGGTTGATCTTAACTATCGTGCCAAGCTCTGGCAATATGGAAAACAGCCGGTTGAAATCATGCCTGAATTAGTTCAATATTGCACCGTGATCATGGGTAACATGTGGTCAGTTGAAACTTTATTAGGTCTTAAATCTCCGATTGAAAGCAGCGAAGGGATGACCAGTGCCAATCTTGTAGATGCCGCCGGTAAAAGCATGCTCCAGTTACATCAACATTATCCAAAAGCCACCAGTTTCGGATACACTTTTCGGCTCGACAAAGATTATTGGGGAGTATTGCAACATGGACATGAAATGGCTATCTCCAAACATTTTAAAATCGATTCGGTAGTTGATAAAGTTGGAAGTGGCGATTGTTTCATGGCCGGCCTCATTTATGGATTATATTATGGTCAGAATCCGGATGACATAATTAATTATGCTGCGGCGGCGGGCTTTGGTAAATTGCATGAATTCGGCGACGCCACGCGGCAAACAGTGGACGAGGTAAAAGCGAAAATCTAATGCAAAGAGAACAAGAGGTCATAGGCAAAATAAAAGATGCAGCATTGCTGCCGTTATTTTATCACGATGACGAAGATGTTTGCAGGCAGCTGGTTTCTTCACTTTACGACGGGGGTATTCGCTGCATTGAATTTACTAACCGTGGTGAGCACGCCGCTAAAAATTTCCAGCACCTGGTCAAACATCGGGATGCTGATATGAAAGACTTGCTGTTGGCGACGGGAACGATCAAAACCGCTGATCACGCCAAACAATTTATTGAAGCTGGTGCCGATTTTTTGATCAGCCCTTTTTTTGACGCGGCCGTCTGCGATGAAGCGTATATGCAAAAAATATTCTGGATTCCAGGTTGTATGACCCCGAACGAAATTCATATTGCTGAACAGGCAGGTTGCACAATGATTAAACTTTTCCCGGGAAATGTATTGGGACCGGGTTTTGTCGAAGCCATTCTTCCCTTATTCCCTGACCTGGATTTTATCGTGACAGGAGGCGTCGATGCCACTGAAGAAAATATTAAGGCCTGGTTTAAAGCGGGAGCTACCGGTGTGGGGCTCGGCAGCAAACTCATTAGCAAAGATGTACTGCAAAAGAAAGATTATGCAGCACTACAGGTAAAGGCAAAGGAAGTCATTTCGATCATACAAAAGATCAAAACAGCTCAAAAGTAACTCTGAAGCTGAACAAGCCTCCGTCCGTGGTACGATATAAACTTTTATCCGGGGATTAAAGGAGTTACAAAAGCCGGGCATTTCATAAAAACCAAAATGCTGCAAGCCATAGGAAAATATCGCTGGACTATTTGCGGGTTGTTATTTTTTGCAACAACGGTAAATTACCTCGACAGGCAGGTATTAAGTCTTTTACAACCCTATTTATCGGATCCTTCAGTTTTCAATTGGAGCAATACGGACTATGCAAACATTACTTCGGTCTTCCAGCTTGTTTATGCAATTTCCCTCCTGGTAGCCGGCAGGATCGTTGATAGGATGGGCACAAAGAAAGGTTATGCCTGGTCCATTGTCATATGGTCGTTGGCCGCAATCATACATGCTGTCGCCATTCCAATTGGTAAAACCCTTTCTTCTGTTTTAGGATGGATCGGCATCGCCGGTGTGGCGGCATCCATACTTGGTTTTATGTTTTCAAGAGCCGTGCTGGCATTTGGTGAAGCAGGTAATTTTCCCGCGGCTATCAAAGCAACTGCGGAATATTTTCCTAAAAAAGAGAGGTCATTTGCCACCGGCATATGGAACTCGGGAACAAATATTGGGGCCATACTCGCACCATTGACAGTTCCCTGGATTCGCATAAACTGGGGGTGGCAATGGGCTTTTATCATTATGGGGCTGATGGGCTTTCTTTGGTTGATATTTTGGATGATCTACTACGAAAAACCGGAAAAACAAAAGCGTCTTTCAGCAGGAGAATTTGATTATATCAGTTCGGGTGAAGAGGAAGAGATGAAACGGGAAACTAACAAGGAAAAAGTCCCGTGGGGTCGTTTGTTGCAATACAATCAAACATGGTTGTTTGCCGTTGGTAAATTCATGACCGATGGCGTGTGGTGGTTTTTTCTATTTTGGCTGCCTGCCTATCTCAAAGCACAGTATGGAATCGTTGACAGGGGCGTGATGATGCCTCTTGCCGTTCTGTACACTATTTCAACCATTGGCAGCGTGATTGGCGGCTGGTTTCCCATCTATTTCATCAAAAAAGGCCATTCAGCCTATGATGGAAGGATGAAGGCAATGCTGTTGTTCGCTTTTATTCCACTTGTGATTTTGCTTGCACAACCCTTAGGATACATTAGTCATTGGGTACCTATACTTTTAATAGGCATTGGCGCGGCCGCTCACCAGGCATGGAGCGCTAACTTGTTTACGACAGTGTCGGACATGTTTCCGAAAAAAGCCGTGGCTTCAGTTGTTGGTATAGGAGGCATGGCGGGTGGTATCGGCGGAGTGCTGTTGTCAAAAATCGGTGGTGCTCTGTTCGATCACTACAAGCTGATCGGAAACGCTGAGAAAGGCTACACTATAATGTTTACGATTTGCGCACTGGCGTACGTTACGGCGTGGGCCGTAATGAAATCGCTCGTTCCAAAATACAAGTTGATTACAGATCTATAGTTTCTAAAAAATGGTGTCTTTCCCCGGACACGAAATTGAAGAAAGACACCATTTGACAAAACCTACTATTCCTTAACTCCAATCACGCTTACCCATATTTCCTGTTTGATAAACTACACTGCTATTTACATGCCATGAATATCGGGAAATCCCGGATCCAATGATAAGCTTTAAAAAATGGGCTGGCACTTCGGCAACAATGACAACATGATGGTGAAGCTTGTGGAATAAAAAACACAATTTGCCAGTCGGCTTCGTGGAAAAATGAAAGATAGTGTGGATAAGTGCACTTGCGCCGCCCCAAGTCACGGGCCGACTGCTTGCCTTATTGGCGAGAATTGATCGCAGATATTCCAAGGATCCAGTGACCAAAAGCAAAGCCTGCTGAGTTTGACATGCAAGCTAGCTGTCGCCGGAACTATTAATATTCTTTAAAACTTTTTCCAGGTCAATTCCTTTGCCCAAAACCGGTTTAAAGATGTCTCCCTCTTTTTTTACCCGTTTTGCAGCATTCAGAATGGTAAAGTTTTTTAAGGCCAATCCTTTTTTGATTTCGTCCCAATACAATGGCATAGATACCGTAGCCCCGGGTTTTGGACGTAAAGAATAAGCAGCGGCCAGGGTGGCCTTTGGACGATTTTGCAAATAGTCAATGTATAATTTGCCCTTCCGATTTTTGGTAAGCCGCTCTATGCTTGTAAATGCGGGCAATTGTTCATGAACTCTTCTCGCAATGATTTTTCCAAACAGCTGGCATTCATCATAAGTATATTTTGCTCCAAGAGGTATGTAAATATGAATACCTGTTGATCCGGAGGTCTTCGGATACCCGGTAATTTTAAAATCATCCAATATCCGCTTGACCACCTGCGCTGTTTGGATCACCTGTTCGAAAGTATTGTTCTTGTCAGGATCAAGATCAAGGCAGCACCAATCCGGATGACCTGGTTTATTAATCGTGCTGTTCCATGGATTCATTTCAATGGAACCGAGATTGGCCATATAGAGAATGCCGGCCTCATTGGTCGGCACCATAAAATTTTTGTTTTCGCCTTCGCTTGTCGTGTACGGGAACTTTTTTACCCAACCCGGCGCCACTGTCAGATCCTTATGATAAAAGCTCTTTCCCGCAATACCATTAGGGTAGCGGTTTAAAGATTGCGGACGATTTTTCAAATAGGGCAAAATGTAAGGGGCAATTTCGTAATAGTAATTTATCATATCCCGCTTGGTAAATCCTTCAGTGGGCCAGAAGACCTTACTGAGATTGGTAAATCGTATTTCATGGCCGCCGATCTTGCAAACCTGTGTCTCCCCCTGGGAATTCAGCAGTCGGCTTCGGGTTACGCTCCTGGGTCGCGGGGTTTGCATTTGACCCGCAGAATTTTTAACTTTGGTAGTCATACCGTAGGTGCCCGAAATTCTATGCCTAAGTCTTATCTCATCCTCTCTCCTATTGACTTTGCGATTACCCGAAAATTGGCATAATTATTTAAAATTGAATTCCTGGTCGGGGTAATACAACCGATGTGGATTTTTCATTGTCGCCTTAAACAGGGTAATACAGTACACCTTGAATGGACCTTCCTCAATGGCCGAAGAAAAACAATCTGACTAAATAATGATCGGAATAAAACAGAGATGATCCTTAAAATAAATCATCATGAAACAAAACAAGGAAATATCAAAAAGCACAAACTTTCTTCATGTGAAGAGATCAATAATACCGGGTGCAGGCCAGGGTCTGTTTACAAAAAAACAGATCAGGAAGGGTACACGTATTTCAGAATACAAAGGAAGGATAACCACATGGAAAGACATGGATCATAAGAATGGAGGCAACCCGTATATTTTCTATGTGAACAAGGATTATGTGATCGATGCCTGGCATTTCAAAAGAGCAAAGGCCAGGTACGCGAATGACGCAAAGGGCCTAAAAAGAATTAAAGGCATTACGAATAATGCAAAATATATTCATGATGGAAGAAAGGTATTCCTGGAAGCCAAAAAAAATATTCCTCCCGGGGGTGAAATATTAGTGGACTATGGTAAAGAATACTGGGACGCCGTGAAATACAATAACAGCATTCGCTAATTGCAATAATTCAATGGGTATCTCAAACTTAATATTATGCTGAAAGACCAGGAGTAGGATTTGGCGCAATATATGGCGGGACGTATATAAACTTCAGCCGTATCGACTCGAAGAACATTTCACAAGGCGCTCCACTGGAACGGGTCGGCCAATGCAGATATAATCCATTTACACTACAAAATAGTTGTTAAGTCATCGATAATGCTCAATTCCTGTTACACCGATACTTCATCGAGCAATTTTAAGATCGATTCATAGTTTTCTCCAACAGCTTCCGACAACGCCATTTCACAAGTCCTGGATGTGGAGTAATATCCGTAGTACGTTACCTGCTTCACTTCCGCTGCTTCAGTTTTAGTTGCTGAAGCAGTCAATTCCGGATAGTACAATCCCCTATCGCCCGCCATGCCACAGCATTTCAGCGATAACGGAACATGGGCATTGGTGGAACACGCATCGCCGATCATTTGCATTTTTTTCAACGATCCCATTTTATGAACAGAACAAACGGGATGAAACGCCACCGGCCCCTTTTGCTTCGGGATTTTCAACCTTGGTAGTAGATCGTCAGCGGCAAAATCGATGACGTCAAGGATTTTCATCTGATCATACCGGCTTTTATTTTCATCCGTAAGATAGCTCTTGCAAGACTTAATGGTTTGTGTGCAGCTTGTTACATCCATGACGATTGGGAGCCTGCCTTCCTCCGAATTTTTCCACAATTTATCGATCATCTTGTTCGCCGTAATACTATACGCTTCCGAAAAACCCTTGGACGAGAAAATCTGTCCACAGCAAGTGCCATTGATATCCACGGGTATTTTTATATTTATTCCCGCCTTTTGACCAACAGAGTTTACAATTTCCACAATATCGTCACCCATCAGCCGTGATATACAACTCGGAAAATAAAGAACCTGTTCATTTCCTGCCGCGCTTATAGCCCGGGTAATTTTAGCCGGTTTCCTGATATGATTTGACCATATTGGCGTCGCCGGAATAAGTCGCTTCAAACCCGACGTAAGATTTTTCATGAAACTGTTTCCAAATAATCGGTTCATTACATGACCGGAAGAAAATATACTTTTTGCAACCATTTCAAAAAAACCAAATTGTCCTGCAATTTTTTTGGCTACTTTATTCTGAAAGACTGAATGATTTTCGCGCTTTAATCGTTTTATTAAATCGCCGGTATTAATGTCCACCGGGCACTGTGTAGCACACATGCCATCGACAGCGCAGGTGGCTATTCCTTCATATTTATAGTCTTTCAGCAACGCCTGAACGGTTGTTTTGTCCCCGCTTGCTTCCAGGCGTTTTATCGCGCGACGAATACCGATCCTCCGTCGTGGCGTTAAAGTAAGATCGCGGCTCGGACAAACCTGTTCGCAAAAGCCACACTCAATGCATTTGTCCACCTCTTCTTCCACCACCGGCATCATTTTTAAATGATGCACATGTGTTAATTTATCTTCGGTTATAATAATGCCGGGGTTTACCAGGTTTGCCGGATCGATAACGGACTTTAATCTCTTCATTATTTGGTACGCGTCGCTTCCCCATTCTTTTTCAATAAATGCCGACACCGCACGACCGGAACTGTGTTCTGCTTTTAAAGCCCCGTCATATTTATTCAAAATCAAATCAAATAATTCATCGTTGAACTTTTCATAGTGGGCTATATCTTCTTTTGAAAAAAAGCTTTGTGAAATGACGAAATGCAGATTACCATCTTTGGCATGACCAAAGATGATTCCATTTTCATAGTTGTATTTTTCAAACAAATTCTGTACATCCAAAACTCCCTGGCCCAATCGTTCAACCGGGAATGTAAAATCTTCCATTAATGCTGAAGTGCCCCTTGCCCTCATACCTGCGACGGAAGGATACATCCCCTTCCTGATCTTCCACATCATTGCCTGCTGGCCAGGGTCCTGCGTAAAAGCCGGTGCAATGATTAAGGGTAATCCTGCGAAGACAGGTTTGGCACTTTCATATTTATCGAGCAATTGCTGCAGAGTGCTTTCCTGGAATTCACATAATATAGCCGATGCGTGAGCAGGCAGATCTTTCAACAGTGCAGGTACGCCGGGCATATCCTCCACTGAACGTAGCGAGGCCCTGTCCATAAACTCCAGCGCAGCTGCACCGGTATTTTTTAAATCGTAAATCGCATTGCATGCTTTTTCGGGGTTTTCAAAATAAAGCATGCCCGTTATTTTATGCGGCAAATCAGGAACTGTATTGAGAACTGCTTCTGCAATAAAAGCCAAAGTCCCTTCACCCCCAACAATAACATGAACCAGTATGTCAAGAGGATGTTCAAAATCCAAAAACGCGTTCATGCAATAGCCTACCGTATTTTTTTGCCTGTATTTGTTCCGTATACGTTCAACAAGAGGGGAATTAGTTAATATTTCGCTTCTTAAACTGCGAAGTTCGTTTGCAATTTGCGGAGCTTCTTTTTCAAATCTCGCATAGTCTTCGGGTATTCCCGAATTAAAAACCATTCCATTGGGTAATACAAAAGTCATCGAGCGGATAGTATGATAAGAATTTTGTATCACGCCGCAGCACATACCGCTGGAATTGTTTGACAGGATACCACCCATCATCGCCGCGTTAATCGACGCAGGATCAGGACCGATTTTTCGACCAAATTTTTTAAGTGCAAGGTTTACATTAGCCCCTATAACCGCAGGTTCGACCCGCACCGTTTCACCATTATTTCCGGGAAGAACTTTTCTCCAGTGGTTACTCAAATCAACCAGGATACCATCCGTTACGGCCTGGCCCGAAAGACTGGTGCCACCTGCCCGGAATGTGAGATGTATATTTTCACGATGGGATAATTCAAAGATTTTTTTTATTTCTTCAATAGAAACCGGCTGTATCACGGCAAGCGGGACTAGATAGAAATGACTTGCATCGCTTGCGTAGGCATACCGGTCGATCAACCTGGCCCTGACTCTTTCTTTTGGCAAAATATCCAGCAGCTTTTTTTCCAGCTTGTCCATCGCATTATTGTTGAAAGCAAATTACCGATTTCAAATCACGTTAGCAATTGACAAAACCGTTTAGCTAATAATATATTTGTAATGTCACGCCTTTTTCATTTTTCTCCATTTGTCATGCCTGTTATAAACACATTGTTATGAAAAAACTAACTTCTTTATTGGTAGTTTACTGTTGGTCATGATAACATCTGCTCAAGCCCGGGGGCAGCGACATGTATTCACTTACCCAAACCCAAGACTATTAATCGAAAAGAATGAGTAGCAATGATACCAGCGCAAATAATAATGACCGGTTGGAGAATATCAAGCCCGGGCGAGAAAAAATAATCTTTGATGTCAAAGGGGCCGGAATGATTGTTGTTTGAACCAGGCCCTTTAGAAATCACATAAATGTCTCCGTGCAGCTTTATATTTCAAACGTTTCGTTGTGGTTAAGTGTAGCATATTATTCAACTTTCAGTCGCAGCTTCATGCTGTTGTGCCCTTCTAAATAATTTTTTAAACGGATAGTAAACCGTATTGTGTAGTCGCCGGCAGGCAGGTCCTTAGTATCAGCAACTATGGCCAGGCTTTCACCGGTTATCAGCTGATACACCGTGATCCCGGTTTCTATTTCTTTTATTTCTTTTTTACCTTCTGCGACGCCCAGTACCAGCTGAGATGGCAGAGACGGGTGACTATCAAGATAAGGGCGATAAATTTCCGGGAAACTGGCATAAATTCTCATGGGCAAGGCTTCACCTTTACGTATGATGTAACGGTTTTTCTCAGCATGAACAGTCATTTTACCCATTGGTGAAAATGACGAGTCATACCACAGCCTAAGCCATTCTTTACCGACCAATACAGAGTCTTTGTACGGTGACGATATTTCCCGGGTCGCGAAAAAAACCGGTTTACCCAATAGATTCAAATCAGTATGCCATAAATTAAAATTGGTTTCTTTTGATGTGTAATAGTGAATCTCGTGCGAGGGTTTCCCGGAGTAGAACCAAAACAGTGAGGGATACTGATAAGAATTAGTGAAAATAACGGGGTAGTTGCCAGCCTTTTTTTCTAATTCCGGCACCCACCGCGAGGCCGCATGAAATCGATTTTTCACGCTATTGTCAGGGCCAATATCAAACATCATGTAAATGCGGAAAGCAAGTGTCAATACCAATGATATGCCGGCAATAACCTGCAAAGATTTTAAGAACCGGCCATGACCCAAAAAATAATGGTAGCTAAGTATGGTCAACGGAATTAAGGCCGGTGCGGGCCAGTTGACTTCTGAAGGGCCGCGAAAAGTGCTGATAAAAAAAAATGCATATATGCCAACCATTGTAAACTTCAGGGCCTTATCGATTTTATTTTGAGGAGTATAGGCTAACGCTGCAGGCAATAATAGAACGCCAATAAGGGGTCCGGCCAACAACAGTTGACCTAATACGTAATCGGTGGTAAATGAAATCTTGTATGCGTTAACATTGTTTTCAAGTAGCTGGTACCTTATCCCAATCCAGTCATTTTGCCATTGCCAGTACAAATGTGGTGCGTAAAACAGCAATGCGAACAAACCGGCCAGCCATGTTTGCCATTTTGCCAGCAGGCGAATATTCGACACAAGAGTAAAAATAATCACCAATACCCCCTGGTATTTCGTATACAGCAACAAGACGGTTGCGAATGCAATGAATAAAATATTCATTAAAGCTTGCTGATTTACAAACTTCTTGTAGGCATAAAAAAACAAGGCTGTAAAAAAAAGCAATGCATTATCGGGTACGGCCAGGAATCCCAATACCTGGAACGCGGTTATTCCGACGACAGTAGAATAAAACAGGAAAGGGTTTTTTCTTTCAGTTAATACGTCAAGAATCAGGATCGTAAACATATTGAGTACTACACTCAACAAACGAACACCCAGCTCGTTTTGAAAAACAGCATACCCCGCCCTGACTAGCAATGCCGTCATTGGTGGATGATCAAAATAACCCCAGGAAAGATAACGGGAATACAACCAGTAATAGGCTTCGTCACCAATCAGGTTTGTACGTGCTGCCTGTACGATCCCAATGAGGATCCAGAAAACATAGAACCATTTTCTGTGGTGACGTAATACAAAGGAATTCATAATGCCAGCTTTTACCGTTTCAATGCCTAACATACCTTGACAACATCCATGCTTAACAATGCGCCCAACTTTTCAATTTTAGAACTGATATGGCCGACACCCACTGCACAATGATGGGCCGGACCATGACTGTTCCAGGAGTTTACAAATTTCCTTGCACCGATGGAGAACTTATAGCGACTATTCGTATTGCCGATTTGCAAAACAGGACCTTCCACAGATAATCCTTCAGCCACCAGCAACATCAGGCTTCCGTCTGGTTGCTCCACAACCGACAACAGGGTAACGGGTCCATGCTTTACGCTCATTTCGACCGATAATCCGCTTCCTACCTTACCGTGATAGACAGCCAATGGCTTCACTTTTGTTTTCCCTTCGGCAATAGCAATATGACCGGGACCATCATGACCCATGAGCACCAAATCATCCTTAAAATCCATCGCATAGTATTCTGTAAACGATCCACCCGATCCAAAACTATCCATAATCTTCATCGCCTGCACATTTTTGATCTCGTACTCGCCTGCTACAGGGATTCCCCGGTCTGTCAGTAATGAATTTCCCAGTATGATCGAAGCAATAGCATTTTCGTTCTCAGCGTTGCCTGTTCCTTTATAATAGTATGCCAACGAACCTAACTTGTATTGAGCAATGAGTTTGTCCAGTGCCACAGAGGTGATAGCTGCATTTTCCAGGTCCTCTTTTGCACAATCAGGTTGGACATCAAATCTTTCATAAAACAATTCAACCCTTTGCCTTGTTTCAATTGCTGTTACAGTTTTTCGAAAAGCGACAAGTTCTTCCACTTCCAGCAGCTCAATATGGCCGCCAAAACATGCATAATGGCGGGTCAGATCAGAATAAATGTCGAGCATACCACTATAATAATGACCCATGCATCCCATACGATTAAAAGCCATTATACGGGCCACCTTTGCCGCTTCGACCCATTCCGTAATTTCCTTCCAGCATTCCGGATCATCATGCAACATGCCGGTGACCTGGTGAAACTTAATACCGGTTCGTTTGAACACATTTGCCATCTCGGGAACAGGACAAGGCGAACAATAAGCCAGCCATTCGCCGGTCATTTTAGTACGATCGCCCAATGAATTAAAGGAAGCATAATCAATTGCGGCACCAGGAGCGAGGTTGAGAATGATTACAGGAACCCTGCAGCGCTGCACAACCGGCAGTACCGTAGACGAAAGGGCATATGTCGTAACATAAAGGAATAAAACGTCTACGTCTTCCCTTCTGAATTTTAAGCCAGCCTCAAATGCTTTGTCCGTGTTGTCAACCAACCCTGCATTTATTACTCCGGAACTAATCGCAGAAAGCTTTTTCTCCACTTCCTTTAAGTAGCCTTCAAGGCGGTCCCTTAAACCTGCAAACTGTGGCCAATAGGTGTCAAGCCCAATACCAAATACACCAATTTTTAATCCTGTATCCATTACCCATTAATTACAATACAATATAATATTACGACGCAACCCGAACAAGTGATTTATTTTTCTGGCATCCCTCTTGCCACTTTTTTCCGGTCAATAAAATTGGCAAACACCCGGCATTTGCCGAAGGGCCGTTTATCCACAAACCGGGTGATAATTTTATTCAGCGAAAGGCAGCTAATTCATTAAATTATACGATTGGAAACCAGAACAACGGTAGTGAATCCTGTTAATTAAGAGATGAAAATAGCCTTTATTACAAGATCAACTCTTTATTCGGTTCCGGGGGGCGATACAGAACAAATTGTACAGACTGCCAGGTTCCTCAAGGAAATGGGAGTTATCGTTGAACTTTTCCTGGCAACAGATAAAATAGATTATTCCAAATACGACCTGGTGCATGTGTTCAACATCACCCGGCCGGCAGATATTCTCTTTCATATTGCCAATACAACAAAACCCGTAGTGTTTT
>Ga0207675_100002482_pt1 | contig 18260 bp, 9 predicted proteins | sample KBSSwiS42_FD_184305 | JGI IMG/M metagenome (GOLD analysis project Ga0207675, IMG submission 184305) | Switchgrass rhizosphere microbial communities from Kellogg Biological Station, Michigan, USA - KBS Switchgrass S4-2 (SPAdes) (version 2) | ecosystem: Host-associated > Plants > Roots >... | reverse complement strand
GTTCTTCCTCCACTACTGGGGCACCGGCCCGGCCGACAAACTGGCGCAGGGCTTCAAGGCCGCGGTCGACGAGCTCGGGAAACACGGTGCAGCGTCCTCCCCACGCTGATTCATAAATCGACGGTGACAAAATTTAACGTGCACGCCGCGGCCGCATTGCCCGTGCGGCCATGGCAGGCCTGAAGGCCTGCGCTACGCGAGCCGCGCGCTATTCTGAAACGCACTCGAAGGACCCGTCAGCAAGCGCGTCGAATGGGCGTGCCGGCGAAAGGACAGGGCTATGAGAGCGGTGATTGTGCTGATGGCAATGCTGATTACCGTCGCCCTGCGCGCGCAGGCGCCGCCGCCCGGCGCCTACTACCCGGCGGCGAAGCAGGGCGGCAATCACATGTTCAGCTACTACTTTCCGCCGGCGCCGAGCTCGGGCCCGTGGGCGCCTGCCTGGTCGCCCGACGGCAAGTGGATCGCCGTCGGCATGAGCGGATCGCTGTGGAAGGTCGACCCGGCCACCGGCGTGGCCTACGAGCTGACCTACAGCCGCAACAAGTACCACTCCGCGCCCGACTGGTCGCCCGACGGCAAGTGGATCATCTACACCGCCGATGACGGCGGCCGCACGATTCAGCTGGAGATGCTCAACGTCGACACCGGCGCGACGCACGCGCTCACGAGCGACGATGGCGTCTACAACGAGCCGGTGTTCTCGCCCGACGGCAGCAAGGTCGCGTACGTGTCGACGCGGCCGAGCGGCTACTTCAACGTCTACGTCCGGCCGATCAAGGACGGCAAGTGGGCGGGCGACGAGATCGCCATCACCAAGGACAACCGCTACGGCACCAACCGCGAGTTCCCCGCCGGCGAGTTCGACATCCACATCTCGCCGGCCTGGATGCGCGACGGCAACGAGCTGCTGCTGGTCTCGAACCGCAACGTCACGCTCGGCTCGGGCAACGTCCTGCGCGTGCCGGCGGTCGCCGGCGGCATCGATCGCGCGCAGACGGTGCTCAACGAGCAGTCGTACTACCGCACGCAGCCGCACGTCTCGATCGACGGCAAGCGGTTCGTCTACTCGTCGACGCGCGGATCGGCGGACCAGTTCGTCAACCTCTACGTCCAGCCCACCGCCGGCGGCGAGCCGTACAAGCTCACCTTCTTCGAGCACGACGCCTTCCATCCCCGCTGGTCGCCCGATGGCGAGTGGATCGCCTTCATCTCGAACGAAGGGCTGCCCCACCTCGCGCTGCTCGAGACCTACGGCGGCGAGCTGCGCGAGGTCCGCATCACCGACCGGCGCTGGATGCGGCCGATGGGCATGCTGTCGGTGCGCGTCACCGACGCGGAGACCGGCCAGGTGACGCCGGCCCGCCTGCACCTGACCGCCGCCGACGGCAAGTTCTATCCGCCGCCCGACGCCTACGCGATGATCAGCCGCGCCGGCGACAACATGTTCCAGAGTCCCGGTCAGTTCACGGTTGCGCTGCCCGCCGGCAGGACCGAGCTCGTCGCCGTGAAGGGCTTCGAGTTCTGGCCGGAGAAAACCGCAGTCGACATCAAGCCGAACGAGGTGACGACGCTGACGGTGCCGCTGAAGCGGCTGGCGAACATGGCGGCCAGGGGCTGGTACAACGGCTCCACGCACGTGCACATGAACTGGGGCGGCAACCTGCACCAGACGCCGCCGAACCTGATGATGATGTCGCGCGCCGAGGCTCAGGACGTCCTGACGCTGCAGGTCGTCAACCAGAACAACCGCATCCTCGACTATCAGTACTTCGTGAAGGGCGGCGGCCCGCACCCGCTGTCGACGCCCGATCAGCTCCTCGTCGTCGGCCAGGAGTACCGGCCGCCGTTCTACGGCCACGTCTTCATGTTCGGCATGAAGGACCACCTCGTCTCGCCGTACCTCACCGGGTACGCAGGCACGGCGGTCGAGAGCCTGTATCCGAGCAACACCGACATGTTCCGCAAGGCGAAGACGCAGGGGGCCACGGTCGGCTACGTGCACGCGTTCGGCGGCGAGCGCGATCCGCTCGACACCAATCTCGGCGGCGGCAAGGGCTTCATCGTCGACGCGGCGCTCGGCACGACCGACGCGGTCGAGTGGTCGGCGAGCGGGCGCGCCGGATTCTTCCCGCTCTACGCGGCGTGGAACAACGGCCTCAAGGTCACCGCCACCGGCGGCGAGGATTCGGTGACCAGCGAGCATCACAACCAGCTGGTCGGCGCGGCGCGCACCTATGTCTTCACCGGCGCGAAAGGGCTCGACATGGACGCGTGGTTCGCCAACCTGCGCGCGGGGCGGGCCTTTGTCACGACCGGTCCGCTGGTCGAGCTGACCGCGAACGGGATGACGCCGGGCGAGGAGATCGCGCTGCCGGCGGGCGGCGGCGCGGTGGCGATCGAGGCGCGGGTGCGTTCGATCACGCCGCTCGAAAAGGTGACGCTCGTCTTCAACGGCGACGAGGTCGAGACCATTCCGCTCAGCGCCGACCGGAAGAGCGCAGATTTCAAGAAATCGCTGCGGCCGGCGCGCAGCGGCTGGTATCACCTGCGGGCCGAGGGCAACCCGGCCGATCGCTTCCCGCTCGACGCCGGATACGCCCAGGCCTTCACCAACCCGATCTGGATCAAGGTGGGCCGCCAGGCGGTGAGGAATCGCGCCGCGGCCGAATACGCCCTCCGGTGGATCGACAAGCTCCAGGAGATGGCGGCGGCGTGGCCCGACTGGCGGTCGCAGCGCGAGCGCGATCACGTCTTCGCGCAGTTCGACCAGGCGCGCCAGGTCTACCGCCGCATGATCACGGAGGCGGCGAACCCGACCTCGGCGTCGCGCTGAGCCGGAGCGCGTCGGCGATAATTCTCGAGGAGTGCCCCTGGGAGCCGGGTCGGACGTTCGTTTCGCGCTTCGCGTCTTCGCGCGGCGGCCCGCCGTTCCCCTGCTGATTGCCGGCTTGTTCGCGCTCGGCGTCGGCCTCGCCAGCGGCATGTGGGCGGTGGTCGACGCCGCCCTCCTCCGCCCGCTTCCCTATCGCGATGGTGACGCGCTGGTCGTGGTGATGGAGAGTCACCCGCAGCGCGGGTTGATGGCGGTCACGCCGGCCAACTTCCTGGATTGGTCGCCGCGGGTGACCAGGCTCCACGACGTCGCGGGCACCTACTCCATCGATGCGAGCCTTGCCGGCGCGCGCGTGCCCGAGCGGGTGGCCGGCGCGAAGGTCACCGAGCGATTCTTCGACCTCTGGGGCGTGCCGGCGGCGTTCGGTCGCACGCTGCAGCCGGAAGATTTTGTCTCCCGGCGCCGCGTCGTGATGCTCGGCCACGGACTCTGGGAGCGGCAATTCGGCGGCGACCGCCACGTCGTCGGCGCGGTGGTGCGCGTCGACGGCGAACCATATACGGTCGTCGGCGTGATGCCCCGGAGCTTTCGGACGATCGGCGGCGCGCAGATCTGGATTCCGTGGATCATGTCGCCCGACGAGCAGCGCGAGCGTCGCTTCCACCTGGTGAGCACGGTGGCGCGGCTCTGTAACGGATGCACATCTGCGGACGCCGACGGCGAGCTCGCGGTGATGTATCGGCAACTCGCCACCGATCACCCCGACACGGTGGCCGGCTGGCGCACGCGCGTCGTGCCGCTTCGCGACCTGGTGCTCGGTCACTCAGGACGAGCGCTGATGGTTCTCGGCGGCGCGGTGCTCGTTCTCGTTGCCGTCGCCTGGATGAACGTCGCCGGCCTGCTTCTCGCGTGGCTGCCGGGCCGCCGCCAGGAATTCCTGGTGCGGATGGCGCTCGGTGCGTCAGGCGCCCGCGTGCTGCGGCAGATCCTGCTCGAAACACTCATCTGGGCGATCGCGGGTTCGGCGGTGGGTCTCGTGATCGCCAACCGGTTCCTGGCGCTGTTCGGGGCGGTCGGCGTGTCGAGCGCGCTGCCCTACGATTTCGAGCCGAGCATCGACGGCCGGGTGATCGTCACGACCGCGATTCTGCTGCTGGTCAGCGTTTGCGCCACCGCGATCGGCCCGTCGGTGCTCGCGGTGCGGCGATCGAAGGACTTGACGCCGCGGCGCGCGTCTGCCGCCGGCGTGTTCGGAGGCCGCGTCACCGTCGCGCTGCAGGTCGCGCTCTCGATCGTGCTGCTCTCTGCCGCCGCCGGCCTGCTGGTCGGGTTCCGGCACCTCGCCGCGCTGGCGCCGCCGGTTGGCGGCGTCCAGCGGCTGGCGATGGAGATCTCGCGCCCGGAAACCTACCAGTCCGACGATTCGAAAAACCGTGAGTTCTTCGACCGCGTGCTCGCGGCGCTCGCGCAGCGGCGCGAGCTCCGAAGCGTGGCGGCGGCCAGCTACGTTCCGCCGACGCGGCCGCTCGGCAACGTTCGATTCTCGATCGAAGGGCGCCCGGCCTCGACCGAAGCACAGACGGCGCTGGCGAGCGCCGTCAACAGCCCGGCGTTCGCGCTGCTCGACATCCCGCTCGTGCGCGGCCGGCTGATCGACGGCCGCGACGGCGCGAATGGCCCGGGCGTCGCGGTGATCAGCACGGCGCTTTCGCACCGGTATTGGCCGAACGAGAATCCAATCGGACAGCGGATCACGCTGGTGGGTACCGAGAAACCGATTCAGGTCGTCGGCGTCGTCGGCGATGTGAAGCAACCGCTCAACCCGGATCCGCGCGCGGAGTCGGTGCTCTACCTCTCGTATCAGCAGTTCCCCTGGCCCTTCATGACGCTGATCTTTGCGCCGTCGGGCGAACCGGGCGCGGCGGTGGCGGCTGTGCGCCAGGAAGTCGCCCGCATCGATTCGTCGCAGGCCGCCGGAGCGATTCAGGTGCTCGACGAGCTGCGAACCGATTGGCTCGGTCAACCGCGTCTGCAGACGAGGGTCGTCTCGCTCTTCGGCCTGGCGACATTTCTCCTCACCATCGTCGGGTTGTACGCGCGCGTCGCGCACGGCGTGGCGCTCCGCGCGCGCGAGTTCGCGATTCGGCAGGCACTGGGCGCGCGGCCGGCGGATGTCGTCCGCGCGCTGACCCTCGAGGCGCTGATCGTCGCGAGCTCGGGAGTCCTGCTCGGCTTGTGCCTGTTGCCCTTGAGCACACGAGCGCTCGGCAACCTCGTTGTCGGTGCGCCGGCGCTCGACCTCAAGCTGGCCGCCGGCGTGGCCGCTCTGCTCGCCTCGAGTGCCGCGGCGAGCGCCTACTGGCCCGCGCGTCGAGCCGGTCGCGTCGAACCCGCCGAACTCCTGAAGGCCGAGTAGCGCACCAGCATCAGCGAATCGGCGTCGACGGCAGGATCGTCTTGTCGTTCTTCGCCGTCCCCGGCCTGACGGTCAGGTACTTCTCCGCCGACAGGACGATCTGATCGATCGACACGCCGTCCTCACGCGTCTGGATGATGATGCCCTGCGGATCGCGGTCCACATCCTTCGGGAAGCGGAGCAGCACGCCGTTCCGATTCGGCGTGCCCCACCCGTCGTCTTCCCAGCCCCATCCCGAGACGCCGCATCCGCTGCATTCTTCCAGGTTGATCGCCAGCCCCGAGGTGGTGCCGATCTCGTACCGCGGTGTGCCCGAGACGTCGGTGGCGCCGTGGAACTGTAGCCACACCGAGTCGTTCGTCCACGAGTTGCCGTCCGCTTTCAAGCGAACCCAGAGCTTGTAGGTTTCGTTCGGGTCGGCATAGAAGCGAAAGACGGCCACGCCTCCGGGCTTGTCGTACGGTTGCGGGTCCGGCGCGGGAACTTTTGGCGCGCCGAGGTTGGGATCGTAGATGCGGACTCCGCCGGCGGCTGTCGAGTCGGCGACCTGCGTCCACCGGCCTTCGACGCTGGCGTCGGCCGCCCACAGGACGATTTCCTTGATCGACGGAATGGTCATCGTCAGGCTGTCGGTCGCCTCACCGCCCCTGCCGTCGCGTACCGTCAACGTAAAGACGGTGGTTCCAGGAGCCGGCCCGCAGAGTCCGATCTCACCCTGATTGGAAACGCTGAAGACGACGCCATCGCGGCGCCACTCGTAAGTCAGGGCGTGGGCGTCGGAATCCGTGGCGAGGGGCTTCACGCGAACGTCGCAGTCTTCCCCTTGCGTCGCGCCATATGAGACGGTGACATCAGGTCCGACGTCGACCGTCGGCTCGTGATTGGTGTGGTCGCGAGTGTTGGCGAGCAGAATCACCGCTCCGCCGAAGAAATTCGCCGCAGCGATGTCGGGCAGGCCGTCGCCGGTGAAATCGGCGACGCGGACGCTGCCGCCTTCGTAGTCGAAGCGGCCACCGTGCGAGAAGGTGCCGTCGCCGTCGCCGAACATCACCTGACCCGAGCCAAGTGCCGCGTCGAGGCGGCCGTCGAGGTTCAAGTCGCCGATCGCCACCGCGCTGCTGAACGAGTCGTCGTCGGGCACAGCGGAATAGATCGGCGGGGCAAAGCCGTCGGCGCTGCCGAGCGCAACCGCCATCTGATGATTCTCGAACGCGACGATATCGACGAAGCCGTCGCGGTTGATGTCGGCGACATCGAACTCGACGCCGTAGGGGTTGACGAACGCTACGCCGATGGACGTTTCAGCGAGCGCACCGCGGCCATCGCCGAGCCAGACGCCCACCTCACTCGGGTCGTCGTTCCGAGCTCCCGAGAACATCACCACCGCGTCGAGCTTGCCGTCGCGATTGATGTCGGCCAGGGCAACGGCCGGCGCGTACGACGGCAGCGGCACGGTGATGCCAGGCGGCGCGAAGGTGCCGTCTCCACGTCCGAGCCCGACGTCCAGGAAGTAGCCGCCAGCCCCGTTGCCACCAGTCGATACGAAATCAGGACGGCCGTCGCCGCTGACGTCACCGAGCGCAAACCCGAGGACGAAATGAGGCCAGGCGGTCGTGGGCGCAGTGACGAAGCCGCCGAGGCCGTCGGCCAGCCGCGCGCCCACGGTGTTCGGGGACCGCGAGGCGTAGGCGACATCAGCACGTCCGTCGCCGTTGATGTCGCCGACCGCGACGTCGTCGTCAAAGCTCTTCGTCGGCAGGGAGACCGCCGGACCACGGGCAACCAACTCGGCGAAGCTGTCCGCGCCGTTCACCGATTCGTGATGGAACGCGAAAGCGGGCGCCTCGCCAAACGTCCGGTTCGAGAGCACCGTCATCGACGAAGCGAACTCGTTCCCGGTCGCGACATCGAGCCGTCCATCGCCATCGAAGTCGCCAATGGCGGCGGCGCGGCTGCCCGAACCGGCGGCCACGTCCTGGTGCGCGAGCAGTGCGCCCGGTTGCGCGGCCGAGCCCAGTAACACGCTCACCGTGCTCGACGCGCGATTCGCGGTCACGACATCGAGCCTGCCGTCGCCGTTGATGTCGCCGATCGCGATCCCTCGCGGCGACGACCCGACGATGTAGCCGGCCGTGCGGACGAAGCCGGCGCTGCCGCCGCGATAGATGGCCACCTTGCTGTTTGCCGTCGAGGCCGCCGCGAGATCGACCCATCCATCACGATCGAAGTCGCCCATCGCGACGACGTTCAGGTTGACCTCGCCGCCGATCGATCGCGCGGTGAACCTGGTCCCGCCGTCGCCGTACAGGATCCGCAGGCCGGCCGCGCCTGCATACGCCACGGCGACGTCGACGCTGCCGTCGTGGTTGAAATCCGCCAGCACGAGCCCTTGCGGCTGCAGCGTCGTGCTCGTGTAGACCGCGCCGTTCGCGAAGCCGCCGGCGCCGTTGCCCGCGAGCACCTGTACCGCACCGGTTGTGAAAGCCGAGTAAACCAGATCCGGCTTCCCGTCACGATTCACGTCGGCGGCCGCGATGCCGCGCGGCCCCTGGCCCGGCGCCGCGATGTCGCTGCGGCCGAACGTGCCGTCGCCCTTGCCGAGCAGCACGCTGATCGAGTTGCCGTCCGCGTTGGCCACCGCGAGGTCGGCGATGCCGTCGCGGTTGAAATCTGCGGTCGTCATGTCGAAGGGGCCCGCGCCCACTGCGACGTCGGCGGCGCGCGCGAAGCCGCCGCCGATCTGGTTGAGCAGGATGGTGACGCTGTTCCGGCCGGTATTGGCGTGCGCCAGATCGAGGCGCCCGTCGCGATTGAAGTCGGCGCTGACGATCGCGCGCGCGCCGGCCAGCGACGCGACGTCGTCGCGGGCGAACACCGGAGTCTGCGCCGCCGCGGCGGTGCTGAATGCGACGAGCGCAGCGACGGCCGCCGTGATTGATTGTGATCGGATGTGAAAGCCTGGCTGGCAGCGCAGGCCGCGTGCGTTCATGGGGCCCCCTGGTGTGCGGATCGATGCGCGCCTGGCAGGAGCATCAACAGTGCCAGCGATCGCGTCACGCGCGCGTGGCCGGAGCGCGCCGCTTTCCGAGGAAATTGCACGAGCGGGCGGCATCCGTCCGGACCGCAGCGAGCCGGGTATCTCCGAACGGATACGGTGGTCCCAGGCCGATCGGATACTTCAACGGTAGGCGCTGAAACCTGGTCTCAATGCCTTTCGGAAATTCCGCATGCGAAACACGGATCGGGACATTCCGCGTAGAAAACCCTCGGAGCAGGCCGCGCGCGCGACAGACGGGAAAGCGTCGCGGAGGCGCCGAAATCGCCGTGGGGTGACGTAGTGGGGCCCCACGGGAATCACCGACAAGCCGCCGCAGCGATGCTTTCCCGGCCTACGGAGCGGGTTTTCGGAGCGGGATGCCCCGATCCGTCTGCTGGAATTTCCGGAAGGCATTTACCTCGTCTGGTGAGGTGCAGGCCGGGCGATTTAGGGTTGGACACGGGAATCGGCGTCGGTTACCTTGTGCGCGTGAAGAAACTGGCTGGATGTGCGGCGCTGCTGCTGCTCGCGTCGCTGGCTCCGTCACACGCCGCCGGCCAGGCGGCCGGCGAACGCCTGGTCCTCTTCGGCGACGTCACCTACTTCTACCCGCCCGGCCACGCGAAGAACTGCCTGCTGAACAACCAGTTCAAGCGCGGCGAGCCGGTCGGCTTCCGCATCAACGCGATCAACCCCGCCACCGGCAAGCGCGATCGCGCCACCGAGCTCGTCGTCCACTTGACTTACGCCGGCAAGACGCTCGACATCCCGATGCGCGACCGGCAGACCGAACGGCAGCCGGAGCGCGAGTTCTGGGTCGCCAAGTGGGTGGTCCCCGACGATGCGCCGATGGGGATCGTGCGCTACACGGTCACCGGGAAGGACTCGCAGGGACGCACCGGCGAGTTCAAGCCGTTCGACGTCCAGGCCTCGCAGATCACGATCGTCCCGTAGCAGGTCGTTCTTTCTGACTTCGAACTTCAAACTTTGGAGGCGGGCTGCATTTTTTCGACAGCCTGCGCTCTGCCTTGCCGCCGCTCTCGCCGCCGCCTGCTCGCGTTCGCCGATCACGCAGGCAGCGGCGACCGGCGCGTCCGCGGCTGCCGCGCCGATCGCCTCGCTCGATCTCTCCTACGACAAGCCCGCCGTCGTCGGCGCAGCGGTGCAGGTGCGCGCCAGCGGCCTTCCCGCCGGCAAGCGCGTGGAGCTGGCGTGGGGAACGGTCACCGGCGGCTGGGTGATCGAGGACTACTACCACTTCCGCGGCAAGAAGTACAAGGAGAGCCGCTCTTCGCTCGGCACGGTTGCCGTCGACGCGGATGGCCGGCTGGCCGCGCGCTTCGTCGTCCCCGAAGACTACGGCGGCGTGCACGAAGTGCTCGCGCTCCTCGACGGCGCGACGGTGGCGCAGGGCGCGATCAACGTGACGCAGACATTCGAGCTCACGCCCGCGTCGGGTCCGGTCGGCACGGCGATCGAGCTGAAGGTCACCGGCCTTGGCTGGCGGACGATGGAGAGCACGTGGGTGGTGAACTGGGACAACCGCGAGCTCGGCTTCGTCACGGCCGCGGGTACGCGCGGCTCGGCGGTGGCGCGGTTTCGTGCCGCGGGGCCGCACGGCGATCACACCGTCAAGCTGCTGACCGGCTGGCAGGGGCTCGGTTACTTGAACTACGAGCAGTCACCGGTGGCAGCGCTGCCGCGGCCGCAGTTCACGTTTCGCACGACGCCCGGTCGCGTCGCTGATGTCGCCTACGCCGAGCCGTACGCGCCGCAGCCGATCCCGAAGGCCGAGGCGCCGCAGCGGGCGCGCGTGACGATTTCGCCGGCGCAGGGTCCGGTCGGCACGCCGGCGGTACTGAAGGGCGAGGGCTTCGCGGCCGGCGAAAAGATGAAGCTGGTGTGGGAAACCTTTGCCGGCAGCCGGGTGACCGAAGCGGGCTTCACCTCAGAGGATCGCGAGATCGGCGAGATCACCGCCGATGCGACGGGACGCATCGAGCAGACGCTGCCGATTCCGGACGATGTCGGCGGGCTGCACGGGATCGAGCTGCGGCGTGACGACGAGGTCGCCGCGCGCGCGCACTTCGTCGTCGAAACCAGCATCGTCGACATCTCTCCGCGATCGGGGCCGGCAGGGACGCCGGTGGCGATTCACCTGAAGGGCGTCGGCTGGACCGAGTACGACAACATCTACGTCGCCACCTACGACAACGCCTACATGGGCTACGCCTGCGGGTTCAACAGCCACGGCGACGTGGTGATCAACTTCACCGCCGCGGGCGAGCCCGGCCCGCACATCGTCGATCTGTATCCCGGCATCTACCAGGGCCCGCCGACCGAGCCGCAGCAGCTCTATCGCCTGCCGCAGCTCACCTACGCCGACGATCATCCCGGCAACAAGATTCCGGCGCTGCGGTTCACGTTCGACGTCACCCCGTCGTCGCGCCGCTCTTCCTCGATACCCACATCGGGGAAGTAACCAGCTTGTGGCATCGGGGCACGTCCCGACGCCTGCTCAACCGCGGAGTACGCAGAGCTCGCGGAGTTCTTTCTTTCAAAAGAATTCTCTGCGGTCTCAGCGGGCTCTGATCAGATGAAAGGGCCGTCGCCCAATCGCGACGCCGGAGATAATGCCGTGATTCCAACACGCATGCTCCGGGCCGTGAGAGGAGGACAGCCCATGGAGCGACAGTATATCGGGGTCGACCTGCACAAGCAGTTCTTTCAGGCGTGTGCGATGAGTGACGCGGGCGTACGGCTGTGGGAGATGCGTTTTCCACGCACGGAGGGCGGGTTTCTGTTGTTTCGCGCGCGGTGTACGGGGAACACGGCGCTCGCCGTCGAAGCGTGCGGCCCCACGTGGGCGTTCGTCGATGCGGTCCAAGCGGCCGTCGGCACCGTGTGCGCGGTCGATCCGCGCAAGACGCGGTTGAAGGCCGGGTTCGCAGCGAAGACCGACCGGCTCGATGCGCGCCGGTTGGCGGATGCGCTCCGGCGCGACAGCGTGGTGAGTATCTATGTGCCGCCGGCGGCGATTCGCGAACTGCGGGAGGTGTGTCGCGGACGCCACCAGGTGATCCGCCTCCGGACGCGGCTGGCCCAGATGATTCGCGCATTACTGTTGCGCAGCGGCGTGGCCGATGTGCCGGTGCGGCGCGTGTACAGTGCGTCGGGCCTGCAGTGGCTCGCGACCGTGACGCTGCCCGACGACGCCGCCGCGAACCTGGCGCGGTACCGCCGCCTGGCGATCGCCATCCAGGCGGAAGCGGTGGCGGCGGAGGCGGCGGTGACGGCGCGCGCCGCCGTCGATCCGATCGCGCGCGCGCTCGATGCGCTGGTCGGCATCGGGCCGATCCTCGCGCTGACGCTGCGCGCCGAGATCGGCCACATCACACGGTTTGCGCGCGGTGCCGAGCTCGCGAGCTATGCCGGGTTGGTGCCGCGCGTCGACGCCAGTGCGGGCCGGTATTGGAGCGGCCGCATCACCCGCCAAGGGTCGCCCTGGTTGCGCTGGGCCCTGGTCGAAGCGGCGATGCACGCGATCCGCCGCCCGGATGCGATCGGGCGCTGGGCGCGCCAACTCGCCCTGCGCAAAGGCGCGTTCAAAGCGCGCGTGGCGCTGGCGCGACGGCTCTGTGATGACATCGTGACGGTGTGGCCTCGCCACGCGTAACGCCGGGCGTTGACGTCCTCTCCACAGCGGTGCGTCGCGAAACCGCATGACGTTCGGATGGCGTCGAGCTCTGAATGACGCCCGCTGTGGTCCAACCTGAGATTGAACGTGCCGCGCTGGACGTTCGGATAGATGCGTGAACAGACGTCAGGCGCTCGGAGCAGGCGTGAAGGAACAACCGACCGGCGACCGACGACCCGTTCGCTGCGCGCGCCCGGATGGCTCATAAGCCGGGCGCGCGCAGCTCACTCGACGTGTGTCTTGACTCGTAGGGCCCTTTCATAGATGCGGTTTGACCAGCGCCTCGGACGGGTCGACGGCATTCACGACACTTCAGCGGTTCGCGAGCGACGAAACGCGTCGAAAACAGCAGTGCTCGTGACGAATCTGTAAGACGCGATCCGATTTCGTAACCACCGCCGAGCTCGCACTTCTCAGCTGTTTTCGACGCCGCTCCCCACCTCAACAGCGATCGGATCCGATCGTTCCGCACTCGATCGCAGTGTTCGATTTTCGACGCACGCGCGGTGGCTCGCGGCACCGGCGTTGCGATTTCCGTCGGCATTCCGCTTCTGTGAAGCCGCGTTTCTAACGCACGCCTCACGCGTTTCCCACGATTAAACACGAGCAGGTTCCATGCGTTTTCAGATATCGGTGTTGCTGTCGGCGATTGCCACCTCGATCGTTTCGGTTTCTTCGGTGCACGCGGCGACCATCCCGGTATCGACCGGGAGCGAGCTCCAGGCGGCGATCGACGCGGCGCAGGCGGGCGATGTGATCGCCCTCGACCCGAACGGCACCTATGTCGGCAACTTCGTGCTGCAGAACAAGGGTGTGCTCGGCGACTTCATCACGATCCGTTCGGCCGCGCCGGATTCGTCGCTGCCCGCCGCCGGCGTGCGGATGACGCCGAGCTACGCCGCGCTGCTGCCGAAGATTCGCTCGGGGAACAACATGTCCGCCATGCGGACGGCCACCGGCGCCAACCACTGGAAGCTGATGTTCCTCGAGTTCCAGGCCAACCTCGGCGGCTTCGGCGAAATCGTCGCGCTCGGCGCCGGCGATTCGACGCAGACCATGGAGAGCCAGGCGCCGTACGCGCTGGTGGTCGATCGCATCTACATGCACGGCGATCCCGTCTTCGGCCAGAAGCGCTGCCTGTCGGTGAACAGCAAGGAGACCGACGTCCTCAACTCCTACATCGCCGAGTGCAAGGCGATCGGCCAGGACTCACAGGCCATCGGCGGCTGGAACAGCCCCGGCAAGCTGCGGATCGAGAACAACTATCTGGAAGGCTCGACCGAGAACATGCTGATCGGCGGCGGCGATCCGCCGACCCCGGACCTGGTCACGACCGGCGTCACCGTGCGCTACAACCATATGGCGAAGCCGCTCGCCTGGATGAAGCCGATCATGCCGACGCCGACCGGCGTCGTCGCGCAGGCGGTGCCCGGCGGCGGCTCGCTGCCCGCCGGCACGTATGCGTACCGCGTCGCCGCGCGCCGCAAGTCGAACCAGAACGCCATGGCGACGTCGGCCTCTTCGGTCGAAGCGTCGGCGACGATTGCCGCGGGGACGACCGGCGGCGTCACCATCTCGTGGACGCCAATCAGCGGCGCCGAAGTCTACCTGGTCTACGGCCGCACGCCGGGCGGGCAGACGATGTACTGGAAGACCACGGACCCGTTCATCACCGACACCGGCGCGGAGGGCACTGCCGTCAACACCGGCACCGAACGGCCCACCTACGCCGGCACCAAGTGGGACGTCAAGAACATCTTCGAGCTGAAGAACGCGCAGGACGTCACCGTCGAATTCAACGTGTTCGAAAACCTGTGGGTGGCGGGCCAGTCGGGGTATCCGATCGTCTTCACCCCGCGCAACCAGTACAAGAGCGCGCCCTGGACGATCGTCCAGCGCGTCACGTTCCAGCACAACATCGTCCGGCATACGGCCGGCGGCGTGAACATCCTCGGCCTGGACAACAACGGCATCAGCCGCCTGACCAACAACATCGTCGTCAAGGACAACCTGTTCGAGGATTTGTCGAGCGCGCCGTTCGGCGCGGCCAAGCCGTTCATGGTTGGCGATGGTCCGGAAGCGGTGACGATCGATCACAACACGGTGATCACCAACCAGGCGACGATCGTCAGCTTCTACGGCGCGCCGGCGATGGGGTTCGCTTACACGAACAACATGTCGATTCACGGCACCTACGGCATGAACGGCTCCGGTTCCACGCCGGGGCTGCCGACGCTGACGACTTTCACGCCAGACGGGAACGTCTGCAACAACGTTCTTGCCGGCGGCAGCGCGAAGATTTATCCCGCGTGCAACTACTTTCCGGCAGTGGACGAGTGGATCGCCGGCTTCGCCGACTACAAGGGCGGCGACTACCACCTGGTTGGAGCCGCGGTGGACGCTTACCGGTCTACGGATGGCCCGATGCTGGGCGCTGACATCGACATCATCGACGCCGTGCGCAGGGTCGTGTTGAGAGGATCGCCAGACGCGACGAGCGGGCCGCCCGTAAAGATTCTGACGACCGCGCTGCCGCCGCGGGAAGGCCTGACGAGCGTGCGGATGAACATCTATTACCAAACCACGCTGGCATGCACCGGCGGCCGGTCTACCTGCGCCTGGCGTTTGGCTGAATCGTCTTCGCTGCCGGCGGGCTTGGAATTCGACACGGACGGAACTCGAACCGGAGTGCCCGGGACGCTGTTCGGCACGCCGACGGTCTATGGCCCCGTATCCATCACCGTGGAGGCCTACGATCCCGAGGAGCCGAAGAACTTCGACAGGAAGACGTTTGCGCTCGACATCGCGCTGCCCGAGCTCAAGCTGGTTTATCGCTCGGTCCCTGGAGTCGTGGGCGTTCCCTATCGCGTGGCACCGACGGTTACGTACGCCGTCGGCGCGCTGACCTTCAAGGGCGTCGGTCTTCCGCCCGGGCTGACTCTCAATCCGTCGACCGGCGTAATTGAAGGCATTCCGACAAAGGTTGGCGAGTTCCCTCAATCGATATCCGTGACCGATTCGACCGGGAACTCTGGATATGGCCCGCCGCTGCACACGATCTGGATCGCCGCAGCGCCGGTGGTGATCGCACCGATCCAGCTGGCGGACGGCACGCTGGGGACGATGTACTCGGCACAATTGCAAGCGACCGGTGGCGGAACCTTTGGCGCCGCTGTTTACACGTGGTTCCTGGACGGCGGTGCGCTGCCGCCGGGCCTCACGATGACCTCGTCCGGTACGATCACGGGTGTGCCTGCGGCGACTGGCACGTTCTCATTCCATGTCACCGTGTTCGCTGGAACTGGGTTGTCGAGCGCGGCGGACGGACGATTGACAATCCTGCCCAAGGCGACGGCCCCCAGCGACATCGTCCTCTATGCGAAGGACGCCACGGCCATCAAGGGCACGTGGTCGGTGGTCGACGACGCGACGGCGGCCGGCGGCAAGCGGATCGCCAACCCGGATGCGGCGGCGGCAAAGCTGGCGGCTCCGCTCGCGGCGCCGGCGAACTACTTCGAGCTGACGTTCAACGCGCAGGCCAACGTGCCGTATCACCTGTGGATGCGCGGCAAGGCCGCGGGCAACGCGTGGGCCAACGATTCGGTGTACGTGCAGTTCTCGGGATCGACCGACGCCAACGGCACCGCGATCAACCGCATCGGTACCGCGCAGGCCGCGACGGTCTCGATCGAGGAGAAGAGCGGCGCGGGCCTCTCGGAGTGGGGCTGGGCCGACGATTCGTACAGCGGTCTTGCCGGCCCGATCTACTTCACCGGCGGCCTGCAGACCATCCGCGTGCAGGTGCGCGAGGACGGCCTGTCGCTTGACCAGATCGTGCTCGGCGCCGACAAGTACACGTCGATGGCGCCGGGCGCGACGAAGAACGACGCCACGATTGTCCCGCGCACGGTCGCGCCGTCGCGCACCGTCGTCCTCTACGCCGCCGACGCGGCGGCGAAGGGCGCGTGGGCCGTGGTCGCCGACGCCACCGCCGCGGGCGGCCGCCGGCTGTCGAACCCGGATGCGGCGGCGCCGAAGCTGACCGCGGCGCTGGCGTCACCGGCGAACTACTTCGAGATGACGTTCAACGCCGAGGCCGGCGTCGCCTACCACCTGTGGATGCGCGGCAAAGCGGCCGGCAACGCGTGGGCGAACGATTCGGTCTACGTCCAGTTCTCCGGCTCCCGCGATGCGAACGGCACGGCGGTCAACCGGATCGGCACGACGGCGGCGATGGCCGTGAGCATCGAGGAAGCCAGCGGCGCCGGCCTGTCGGAGTGGGGCTGGGCCGACGATTCGTACGGCGGCTTCGGCGCGCCGATCTACTTCGACGCCGCCGGGCCGCAGACCATCCGCGTCCAGGTGCGTGAAGATGGCGCGTCGTTCGACCAGGTCGTCCTCAGCGCCGACCGCTTCGCGACGACCGCGCCTGGCGCGGCGAAGAACGACACCACGATTCTGCCGCGCTAGCACCCCGACCTGCCCGACCGAGCCGGCGGCGTCGCCGGCTCGGCAGTCTTCGAAACGGCAAACGCGTTGCTAGACGAAGGGCGATGACCGTCCGTTTGTGTCCTACCCCCGTCTGATCTCTGGGTTATGAGCAACGACTGCGAAGGCGAAGAGCCTGCGCGAGAGCGGCAATGAGAAAACTGCGCGTGTGGCGGCGGCATCACGGACCCCATCTCGTGGCCGAGGTCGCGCCGTTCGACGGCATGGGAACCTGGCGTGCCTGTGCGCGCCGTTTCAGATCATCGGGCGACGATCTGGTCGATCATGCGAAGGGGTCGTTCTCGCTGCTCGCCGAGGCCCAGGCCGCAGCCGATGAACTGCTGGCCCGGCATTTCAAACATCGCTGCAATCGCTCCTGCGGCCAGTGGGGCCCGGCACGCAAGCGCGCCGACAGCGATCGCGAGTCGAATCGGGAGATGACCGCCTCCTGATCGACTGGGGAGTAATCGAATCGTCGAGCTCGCCGCCCTGCTCAATAACGTCCGCCTTCGGCGACCAAGTTGAGTCGTCACTTACCGATCCGGGCGGTAACGCCCTGCTGCCGTAGCCCTGGCACGCTGCTGCCGTACCCGTGGGCACCGGCGTCGCATGAAAGCTGCTGCAGCTCCGATCGCCACAAGAGCGATCGTTCCCGGCTCGGGAGTCGCACTCGCCGAGTCCCATGTCACACGGTCGAGCGCCAGCACGAAGCCGTTCGGCATCGCGTCGGTAAACCTGATCCGTTGAATCCCTCGTTCGGCATCGGCCCAGCCGGCGAACTGCGGCCGGAACGGCATCCCCAGCTGGTTTCCGGAGAGCGACAGCCTTACGGCGCCAATCAACGCGTCATGCCGATCGAAGAAAAACACAGCCCCCGCGCTGACGCCGACCCAGCCGCCGGCGCGAGGCACGGGATGATCGAACCGCACGTCGAAATAGGCGGTATCGGTCTGCGTCCCGATCGCGGCTCCGAACGATTCCGATCGCGCCTCCGGCGCGCCGATCTACGTCGACACGACCGGGCCGCAGACGATCCGTGTTCAGGTGCACGAAGACGGCGCATCGTTCCACCAGATCGGCCTCAGCGCCGATCGCTACGCCGCCGCCGCGCCGCGCGCGACGAAGAACGACACGACGATTCTGCCGCGGTAGCGGGTCGCCGAAAAGGAATGACCTGCAACGCTCGATCGGCGCGTGTCTTCCCGCCATGGCCGGACACCCCGCCCGGTCGACACCTACACTGACCCTTGGTGTGTTTTTCGGCGCCGCCTTGCCTTGAATCCGACGACAACCACGCCCGTTGCGAGTATCGTCAAAGTCGCGGGTTCTGGAGTCGGCGCAATCGCATTGCCCATGACCTCGAGGTCGCCGGCGAGGCGTTCAAAGTAGTAAGTGATTCCACCGATGTTTGTCGGGCTGCTCGGGTCGAACGTGAACTCCGTCAGGTGAAAAGACAGTCCAGTCACGCGGTAACTACGCCAGTCGATCGGGAATAAAGCAGTATCGAGCGCGGAACGTCCAAACCCACTGAAATTCTCCGGACCGCCGGGGGGAATTGTGTAAAGGAACAACATCTCGTCAGGCCGATTGTTGGTCAGAAGCGCGACAAACGCGGGAAAGTCGGGGTCCGACCCGACATTTGCGACCACGCGGCTGCCGACATCGCCCGGCCGGAAATCGTGCTCGAGCACGCGAGGTCCTGGCGGGGGACACGGACCACATCCCTTTGAGGTATCAGGGGGGTACTCAATCGAAAAGGAAACGACGTCCAACGGAGCTCGCACGT
>Ga0207675_100002481_pt1 | contig 18263 bp, 18 predicted proteins | sample KBSSwiS42_FD_184305 | JGI IMG/M metagenome (GOLD analysis project Ga0207675, IMG submission 184305) | Switchgrass rhizosphere microbial communities from Kellogg Biological Station, Michigan, USA - KBS Switchgrass S4-2 (SPAdes) (version 2) | ecosystem: Host-associated > Plants > Roots >... | reverse complement strand
CCAGGAGCCGCTCTCCGGAAACACCTGGATGATCCGGGTCGAAATGGTGTTTCCCCAGCAAGCCGAAGACCACCTGGTCGAGGAATGTCTGGTGCGAATGCCCATAACAGCTGCCCAGGTGTGCGCCGCACGAACCGCCGAAATCCGAATGCGAATACGCATCCTGCTGGCAATGCAGCGCCGCACCCAGCGCGATCAATCTCCGGGCATGGCTCCGGGGATCGTCATCATGATCAGGCACTTCAGCAAAGTGGGCAGATATGACTCTGACGACGTCTGCGGAAATCTGGCCTGCCTGTCCGCGAGCGTTGCTGAAGCAGTGAAACCTCAGGTTCTTCTCTGCCTGGTGAAGCGAACTCGTGACATGACCCGCAATTGACGTGCCTGGCGTCGTGTTCGCCTCAAGGGCGGCGACGGTGTCCTCGTTCTCGTCCATCCCTTGATTCGCGCTGGCGATGGTCAGGGCATCGGCATCCGACCACCCGACAGCCCTTGCGAGCACATAGGTACTCGAAAAATGAATATCCGCTTCGTAGGCCCGGACCGGGCTCAAAGACTGAAGCGAGACCAGCAAACAGGCACAAAGAATCCCTTTCATATATGCCTCAACCCTGCAGCACTCGAAAACTACACATAAGTCTCACGCCAGAGCTTTTAGGTTCTGTTTCGGGAAACCGGCGCGGGTTCTTTCTATGTATAGTTTGGCCCCCCCGGGCGCCCGTCCCGGCCACGTGAGGAAGTGCCATGGGTCTCATTCAGGCGGTGTCTGGTTCGATCGGCGGCATGCTGGCCGACCAATGGAAGGACTTCTACACGGTACCCTCGGGTTTGCCGGCCACCGCGGCGCTCTTCGCGGCCGTGCCGCAGGGCACCAACGCTGGGCGCGGGTCGAACACCAAGGGCTCCTCGAACATCATCTCGAATGGCTCGAAGATCGTCGTGCCCGAGGGTTACGGTCTGCTGCTGTACGAGAACGGCAAGATCACCGGCTTCGCCGCCGAAGCGGGCGGTTACGAATGGAAGTCGGACGACATCCAGTCGCAGTCGATTTTCGCCGGCAACGGCATCGTCAGCCCGTTGATCAAGCAAAGCTGGGAGCGCTTCAAGTTCGGCGGCCAGCCGGGCGCGCAGCAGATGGCTTTCTTCGTCGCGCTGAAGGAACTGCCCGACAATCGCTTCGGCACGCAGTCCGAGATCTACTGGGACGACGGCTTCCTCAAGACGCAGGTCGGCGCGGTGACGCGCGGCTCGTACACGCTGAAAATCGTCGATCCCATCCTGTTCGTGAAAAATTTCGTGCCGGCTTCGTACCTGCAGCCCGGCAAGGTTTTCGACTTCACCGACATGGACAACGCAGCGGCCGGCCAGCTCTTCAACGAGGTGGTGGGTTCGCTGGCGCCCGCGTTCAGCCTCTACACGAACGATCCGGGCAAGGGCAATCGCATCACGAAGCTGCAGCAGGACTCTCTCGGCTTCGCGCAAAGCCTGTCGCAGGCGGTGGAGAACGGCTACCAGTGGCGCACCGATCGCGGCCTCGCGATCGTCAAGGTGTCGATCGTCTCCATCGAGTACGACGCGAACACGAAGGAGCTGCTGAAGACCGTGCAGCGCGCCGATGCGCTCAGCGGCTCGCGCGGTAACGTGAACCTGCAAGCCAGCGTCGCGCAGGGAATCCAGTCGGCTGGCGAGAACGGCGGCGCGGCGGGACTCGTCGGTCTGGGCATGGCGAGCGGCATGATGGGCGTCGGCGGCCTGCAGCAACCGGTCGCGCCCGCGGCCGACGATCCGGTCGCCAAGCTCAAGAAGGCGAAGGAGATGCTCGACCTCGGGCTGATCACGCAGGCCGACTACGATGCGATGAAGGCCAAGGCATTGGGTCTCTAGCACGGACATGTCGGACGCGAACAACCCGCCGAAATTCACCGGTCCCGGGTCCCCACGCGACGTGCCGCCGCAGCCCGGCGATCATGGTATCGACCCGTACAACAGCGCCGTCCCCGCGCCGATCCGCGAAGAGCTGCTGAAGCCGGATCCCGTCGCGCTCGAGACGAGTGCCAAAGAGCTCAAGGACGGCACCAACCAATGTCCGCAATGCGGTGCGACGGACATCCGCCAGAAGCCCGGCACCGACCTGCTCATCTGCGCGTTCTGCCGCCACGAGTGGCAGGGTCAGCGCGTCGAAGAGGAGTTCGGCCTCGGCGAAGGACAGGACCAGCTCGAGGGCACGATCATCGCCTCGGGCGCGCGCGACATCGCGGCCGACGAAGCCGTGCTGCGCACGTTCAAGTGCAACTGCTGCGGCGCCGAGGTGACGATCAACACCGAGAGCGAGATGACGGCGCGCTGCCACTGGTGCCGCAACGTATTCGGCGTCAACCAGCAGGTGGCGAACGGCGCCGTGCCCGATGCGGTGCTGCCTTTCCACATCAAGAAGGACGACGCCATTGCGCGCATCCGCCAGTTCGTCGACAAGCGCCGGTTTTTCGCACTGAAGGCGTTCAAGGAGGAGTTCACCCCCGAGAACGTCATCCCCGTCTACCTGCCGTACATGATCGTCGACGGCAAGGCGAGTGCCGTCGTCGCCGGCAAGGGTGAGATCGAGACGCGCCGTTATACCCGCGGGGAAGGCAACAGCAAGACGACGTACTACGACGCCGACGTGTACCAGGTCGATCGCCAGGTGGACTTCACGGTGGACGACCTGCCGCTGGAGTCTTCGAGCGAACGCGCCAACCTGAACACGAACACCAACACGAACAACATCATCAACACGATCCAGCCGTTCGACACGAAGAACGCGGTGAAGTGGAACGCGTCGTACCTCCGGGGCTGCTCCTCGGAGAAGCGCGACCTCGACGTGGAGAACATGAAACCGCGGCTCGTCGACCAGCTGCTGTCGATCGCGCGTGCGCGGGTCGAGGGCTCGGTGAACCGCTACGGCCGTGGCGTACGCTGGGAGAAGGAAGGTCTCAAGGTGCACGGCTCGCGCTGGGTATCGATGTTTCTGCCCGTGTGGCTGTATTCGTACTGGGACGGCAACATGCTGCACTACATCGCGGTGAACGGCCGCACCGGCGAGACGATGGGCAGCGTGCCGATACAGCAGTGGAAGCTGATCCTCGTCTCGCTCACCGCCGGCACATTCCTCGAAGGCCTCGTGATCTGGGGCATGGTGGTCTCCTCATGAGCGACGACGGCAGCCTGGCTCTACTCCTGGTCGGCCCTGCCGGCGGCATCGGCCTGTACTGGGCCCTGTACCGCTACTACCGCAACACCGACAAGTCGCACGCGTTCGAGCGCGAGTCGAAGGTCGACGCCAAGCCCGTGACCGGCACCGACATCAAGGTCGGCACCAACAACGGCACGCGGGAGTCGAGCATCAAGGGCAACAACGTGAGCGACTACCGCGAGCGCGTGGAGCGGATCCGCAGCGACAGCAGCTGACATCGGTTACCGATCGGTGACGGCGTTTTGCTAGCTTCCCTGTCAATGAAGGAACAGAACATCCTCGCCGCGATCGGGCTCCTGAAGGACTGGAGCAACTGCCTGCTCGTCGTTCAGAGTGGCGCGCTCGGAGTCATTGGCGCGATGGTGAAAGACAGCCGGACTACCAAGGCCCGGGTGCTTGCGCTGTTCAGCGTCTCGTTCTTCGTCCTGTCCATCTGTGCGGCGGCGAACCTGATCGGGTCGCTGCCCTACCTGGCCCAGGCGGCGGACACCATCAAGGACATCTACCGCGAGGAGGGCAACCTGGATATCGTGATCCGGCAAAACGCGACGGCGCAGGTAGTTCTTTTCGTCGCTGGCCTGATCATGTTCCTGTGCTTCACGTGGGCGAGAACCGAGGGGGAAAAGCAGGCTCCAGGGACGTGAACTCGACCGTACCCCCGCTTCACCCGGCTCCGGCAACTGTTTTGCGGACCACCTTCAAGAGCGGCTCGCCATATCGTTCGAGCTTGCTTGCACCGATACCCGGGATTTCGCGCAAATCTTCCCGTGACACTGGAAGCCGCCGCGCAATTTCCTGCAGCGTGGCATCGTGGAACACCGTGTATGCCGGAACCCCGTGCTCCTTGGCCACGCCCTTGCGCCACTCGCGCAACGCCTGGAAGACCTCGACCGATTCGCCGGCTGGCGCGTCGCGCGCCGGCGGCGTGGATGGCGCTCCGCGCTTTGGCTTGTGTTGCCGCGGGAGCTTCTCCGACGGCTTTCGCAGCTTGAGAGTTCTGTGACCACTCAGGACCTCACGAGAGGCCGGTGTCAGTTGCAGGATGTTGAACCGGTCGTAGTCCACTCGCAGAAAACGCAAGGCGACCAGCTGGCGAATGACGGCGCGCCATTGCATCGCGGAGAGATCCTTGCCGATGCCGAACGTGCTCAGTCGATCGTGGCCGTGTTGTTCCACCTTCGTCGTGCGTTGACCCGTCAAAACATCGATGATCTGCAGCGCGCCGAATCCGAACCCGCTTGCCCGTTCGCAGCGGTAGATACACGACATGAGCTTGCGGGCGGCCTCGGTCGAGTCCCATACGTCGGGCGGTGTCAGGCAATTGTCGCAGTTGCCGCAAGGGCCGCTCGCCTCGCCGAAGTAATCGAGCAGACGGACCCGGCGGCAATCCACGGTTTCACACAAACCCAGCAATGCGTCGAGCTTCGCGCCCGCCACACGCTTGTGCTCCTCGCCCGACGGTGACTGGTCGATGAGCCGGCGCTGCTGAACGACGTCGGCCAGGCCGTAGATCATCCAGGCATCCGCGGGCAGGCCATCACGGCCGGCGCGCCCCGTCTCCTGGTAATACGCCTCGATGCTCTTCGGCATGTCGAGGTGCGCGACGAAGCGCACGTCCGGCTTGTCGATGCCCATGCCGAAGGCGATGGTGGCCACCATCACGACCGCATCGTCGCGAATGAACCGGTTGAGATGCTCGTCGCGTGTCCCGTGTTCCTTGTCGGCGTGATAGGGCAACGCGTTGATTCCCGCGCTCACCAGGAAAGCGGCGGTGTCGTCCACGGACTTGCGCGTGAAGCAATACACGATGCCGGAATGACCGGCGTGTTCGTCGCGAATGAACTGCAGGAGTTGTTTGCGGGCGTTGTCGCGCTCGGCAATCCGGTAACGGATATTCGGGCGATCGAAGCTCGAGATGAATACGCGCGCCGACTCGAGCTTCAAACGCGTGAGGATCTCTTTCCGCGTGGCAGCGTCCGCCGTGGCGGTGAGCGCGATGCGCGGCACCCGCGGATATCGATCGGCCAGCACCGACAGCCGCATGTATTCCGGGCGAAAGTCGTGCCCCCACTGTGAAACGCAGTGGGCTTCGTCGATGGCAAAGAGCGCGATGGTGGTGTCATCCAGCAGCTCGAGGCAGCGATCCGTCAGCAGCCTCTCGGGGGCGACGTACAGTATGTCGACCTTGCCGGCGCGGACTGCCTTGTCCACGCGCTGTTGCTCAGGCCAGGACAATGACGAGTTGAGGAATTCCGCGCGTACGCCGGCTTCGCGCAGCGCAGCCACTTGATCCTGCATCAGCGCGATGAGAGGCGACACCACGACGCCCATCCCGTCGCGCACCAGCGCGGGGACCTGGTAACAGAGCGATTTACCGCCGCCGGTGGGCAGCAGGACCAGTGCGTCTCCGCCGTTTGCCACGTGCTCGATGATTTCCGCCTGTGGCCCGCGAAACGCGGAGTAGCCCCAGACCTCGTGCAGCACCTGCGTGACGCGGCTCATGACGGCATTCATTGCCGTCATTGTTTGCAGATTTGGCGCGGGCGCAAGACCTCGTTCAGGGGAAATCGAACGATAAACACGCCGCCGCGAATTCAGACTGTCGGCAAGGACGATTCAACGGGCATGAGCCGGCGGCGCTGTTCTTCGCGCACCTGCTCGAGCGTCAGACGCGTCGCCGCCGCTACCGATGTCAGCACCGGATGTGATGCGGCGCGCGGCAGGGTGAGGCCATGGGTTCGCTCCCAGGCGCGAATTCTCGCGTCGGGCGAATGGGCAGCCGACGACAGATCCAGCAACTCGACGCGGCGACGCTCTTCCGCCTCCGCGCGCTCCTCAGCCAGTCGGAGGCGGTAGTCCGAGACCAGTTCACCAGGCTTCATCGGAGATACGATATTCAATGCAGGACTCCAGTTGAAATGGCGCGCGGCTACTTGCCTACGGAGATCGAATACTCGATGTGCAGATCGCAGGGCCCCTTGCCCATGCGACCGTGCCGTTCTCCATTGCACCTGGTGTGTCCCGCCGCACGTGCCTTGCCTTGTTCAGCGATGTGATCCACGTTCGCCGCAAGATCGAGTTCGCCTGTGCAGCTGGCGTAGGGGCACGGGTAGACGAAATACGCGCGCGCAGGTGGATGCAGCACGATCGATTGCGGTGCCGGAGGCTGGGAGACCTCGTCTTCGAACACCAGGTCCACTCGAATCGATGCGATTTGCGGGTATTGCACCCGCAACTCTTTCGCAGCCAGTCGATTGCGGCGCTGTTTCTCGCGCCGCAGATTGCGGGCCGCTTCAGGCCCAACCGAAGTTGTTTTCATGGGTACCGGCTGGTTTAACGACGCCCGTAGCCGCCGCCGCCGCCGCCACCACCGCGGGGTTTGTCCTGCGCCTCATTCACTTTCAACGGGCGGCCGCCAAAGTCCTTGCCATTGAGCGACTGCATCGCCTTTTGCGCGTCAGCGCTCGACATCTCCACGAACCCGAAGCCGCGCGGCTGGCCCGTGTCGCGATCGTTGACAAGGGCGACCTTTTCAACGGTGCCGTGAGCGGCGAAGAGCGCGCGCACGCTGTCTTCCGTGGCACTGAAAGGCAGATTTCCAACGTAAAGTTTGGTCAAGGGAATTTCCTCGGAAAGTTTGTAGATAGCCGGCGCAACTGGGTCGACCTGCTTTGTGATGCTCGAGGCGGCAGACTCAGGCCTCAACGCCGCGTCGGGAACGCGAGATCAGGGGGACAAGGCTCGTGTCTCAAGCGGGCGCAAAGGTACTGCAAATGGGCCCCTGGAGTCGGAGAATCTGCGTTCCAGGAGGCAAATCAGCCAACCGGGGCCGCGGCTGCGCATTCCGGCGCCCTGAAACCCCGGCCGCTGGCCCGGTTTTCCTGTGTCATCGCTGCGGGCATCCGCCTATAGCCGGTGCGTGCGTATGTGCGAAGATTCGTCGGCTCGAACTCCGAGCCATCGTGCTCATCAACACTTTCACCGTTGCCCCGCGAGTCGCGGCGTCTCTCGTTGCGTGGGTTGCGTGTGCCTCCAATGCCCTCGCTGACGTCGAAGCGGATCCTGGCGGCGCCTTGCGCGCGCGCTACGTGGCGTTGAGCCAGCAGCTCGACAGCAGCACGATCCAGCGCGGGCTGTATCTGGACTCCAACGACAGCTCGCGTGCGCCGCGCGGCGATGCTTACGCGGTCGTCGAGTATCCGTTTGCAACGGTCGCCGCCGCTTTCGCGAATCCGGCGAACCTGTGCGAATCGTTGATCCTGCATCTCAACGTGCAGTACTGCCAGGCCGTCATCGGCGATGCAGGCACGCAGCTCTCCGCAGCCGTGGGCAAAAAAACCAACCAGCCGCTCGAGGACACGCATCGCATCAACTTCATCTACGAGTTGGCGGCGTCGAGCGCGGATTACACGCGAGTGGAGCTCAGTTCCCGGGAAGGCCCGTTCGACAGTGGCAACTTCCTCATCGTGCTCGAACTGGCCGCGCTCGATGAGCAGCGCGCGTTCATGCACCTTCGGTATTCCTATACTCAAGGCTTCCTGACGCGTTCGGCGAGCGCGGTCTATTTCGCGACCCGCGGCCGGGACAAGGTGGGCTTCACGTGGATTCACGACGCAGACGAGCCGCCCCACCTGGTGGGCGGCATCCGCGGCGCGCTGGAGCGCAACACCATGCGCTACTACCTGGCCATCGATGCCTACCTGCAGGCACTCGGCAGTCCGGAGCCGCAGCGTTTCGAGCAGAGCCTCGAGAGCTGGTTCGCCGACACGGAGCTCTTCGCGCGCCAGTTGCGCGAAGTGAGTCACGACGACTACATCACCTTGAAGCGAGGCCAGTACCTGCGTCAGAAGGCTGTGCTCTAGGCGCCTCGCGCAACCATGGCAGCCCTTTCACGATGAGCGGCTGTACCGCGGTCAGGCCGCGAATGGGCTCGCCGAGAGTATCCGCGAAATGCCGGTCCGACACGGGCGTCACCGAATCGAGATCGTCGGCACCACCTTTCCCTTCGAACACCAGGCCCGTGAACGACTGTCGTACCACCTGCAGCCCGGTGGTCACGTACGCGTCGGCGCCCAGGTACTCCGCCGCAAAGACGAACAGGCGCCGTCGTTGCTGGCTGTCGCGGTCCCACAGGGGAACTCCCTGGAACGATTCCTCTGCGTCGTGCACGCCCAGGAGCGCGTGCAGGGTGGGCGTGATGTCGATGTGCGAGGTCGGCAGGTCCACCACGTGAGTCGCGCTCAGCGTGTTGGGCGCGAATATGTAGAGCGGCACCCGCGCCGTGTAGTTAGTGAGGGTCGCGAACGGGAGGGCGGGGTCTTCGCTGCGCGTCCGGATACCGTGATCGCCCGTGACCACGATCACGGTCGAGTCGAGCCAGCCGTCCTGCGCGAGTCGTTCGACGAGGCGCGCGATCCAGCGATCCTGCCACTCGACGAGTGCGGCCCCGCGGCGCTTCACCGAGGGATCGCCGACGACGTCGAACCAGGGGCCGTGTCCGATCTGCGGCATGAAGAGCGAGACGAAGTGCCGCCCCGCGCGCTTGCGCGCGACGATGTCGTCGAGCATGCGGTTGAATGCGATCTCGTCGGCCACCAGGCGTTCCCGCAAGCGCGGATTGCCCGCGGACGTGGCGGTGCGCGGCACCGTCGCGAGCAGGGCATCCGCGTCTGCTTCGGCACGCTTGCGCAGGGGGGCGTCCGCTTTCGGGGATTCGAATCGCTCCCGGAATCCGAACGCACGATACATCCGCGTGTCGATCGTGAGGGCATCCCGATAAGGAGAGTAGACCGTGGAATCATAGCCGGCGCGCGCCAGCCCGGTGGCGAGGCCGGTTTGAACTTGCTCGCCGTTCTCGAGCGAGTCGAGAAGTTTGCGCCGCCCGAGTGGATAGAAGCCGCTCACCACCGAGAACATCGCATCGCTGGTGTACGGGTAGGTGGTGAAGTGCTGGCGCGAAACGAAGGCACGCGGCAGCAGCGAGGTCAGACCCGGCATACGCTCGACCGGCCAGACTCTCTGCGGTGCGGTTTCGAGCACGATGACCACCAGGTCGGAATTCTTCTCGGCGCCGTCCCATCGAGAGGGCGTGAGCGCTGCGGCTCGAGGCGGCGATGCCTGCGGCAGGTACATGAAACCCAATCCGCTGTGGAACAGTTCCCCGTGCGTGGCGCCCACGCGCGGCATGACGTCATTCGTGGAGATGTACGCCCGCGCCATCTGCTCGAAGACACTCTCGCGCTGAGACACTTGCGGTACGTGGGTGTGCAGCGTCGCGGCGAGCACCAGCCCGGTGCCGAGTAATACCGCAGCGTACGTGCCGCCGGCGGCTCCGAGTATCGCGGTGCGCCCGCGCGGCCAGCCCGTTCCCAGTATCAGCCACGTGACCGCCGCGTATGCAGCCAGGATGACGCCCAATTTCAGCGAAGCGCCGACGGTGACGTACGAGCCCACATCCTCCGGGTGGTCCACGGCCCAGGCCATCGCATCGTGCGCCAGCTCGTGTGAGAGGAAATGTCCCACGCCGGCGATCGAGCGGAGCCCTACGAACAGCACGATGGTCGCCAGCACGAAGGAAAACAGGGCAAAGGGAATTCGAAATCGGGACGGCAAAACTCGTGTGACAGCGATCAGCGCAAGCGGCACGAGCAGCAGGGCGACCACGAAGTCTTGGCGATAGAACGCCAGCAACTCCAGCAGCGAGAAGTCGTGCTGGGTCGATCGGCCGATGAATCGCGATATCGACAGCAGGCCCGAATTGATCGCGAGCTGCGTGTATTTCACGTACGCGACCGTGGCAGCCAGGATCAGCGACATCGAACAGATGGCGATCTCCTGGCGATAGCGATTCAGCGTGTATTTCAGTTGTGTGACGTTCGGCATATGTCACAAAACCGACATGTGGGAACAGAGTGATCTAACGCGCATGGGGCGAGCAAACAAATCGTCACACGCTGATTTGTTTGACCGTCGCGACCTGCGTGCGATGTCAATGCCCGCGGTGTTGTGCGCGGATTCCTACCGCCACCCGGTGAGCGCTCACCAGCGCTGGTGGACGAACGGCTTCACCTCGGTCGCGTAGAGTTGCGCCAGCGCCGCCAGCAAACCGGGGTCGAGCGCTCCTTTCGCTCCGGCGGCCACGTTCTGCTCGACCTGTGCGACGCGCCGCGCGCCGGGAATCGAGCAGGTCACGGCCGGAAACGACGCGATGTAGCGCAGCGCGAGCTCGGGTAGCGTCATCCCGGCGGGCAGCATTCCGCGCAACTTCTCCACCACCTGCAGGCCGCGCTCGTAGTCGAAACCGGAGAAGGTCTCGCCCTTGTCGAAGGCCGCTCCCTCTCGATTGAAAGCGCGGTGATCGTCCGGGTGAAAGCGCGTGGCGCTCGTCAGTTTGCCGGTGAGCATGCCGGACGAAAGCGGCAGTCGCGCCAGGATTCCGACCTTGCGCTCGGCCGCCCGCGGGAACAAGAGCTCCGCCGGGCGCTGGCGCAGCACATTGAATATCACCTGCAGTGTCTGCAGCCCGGGATATTCCAGGGCCTTCAGTCCTTCTTCGACCCGTTCGATGCTGGCGCCATAAAAACGCACCTTGCCGGCTTTCACCAGGTCGTCCAGCACGCCAAAGACCTCGGGCATGTAGTAAACATCGGTGGGTGGACAGTGGATCTGGACCAGGTCGAGGGCAGTGACCTCGAGGTTCTTCAGGCAACGCTCGACGTACTGGGTCAGGTTCTGGCGGTTGTAGCTTTCCTTGACGTGCGGATTCGAACGACGCCCGACCTTGGTGGCTACCCAGAACGGATCGCGACGTTCGCGCCGCAGACGAGCCAGGAGTCGCTCGCTATGCCCGTCGCCGTAGACATCCGCGGTATCGAAGAAGTTGACGCCCAGATCGAGGGCGCGATGCAGGCAGCGCATGGCCTCGGCATCGTCTACTTCACCCCAGGTGCCGCCGATGGCCCAGGCACCAAAACTGACACTGGAAACTTCGTAGCCGGTCCGGCCGAGCGTTTTGTATTGCATGGCGAAGTCATATCAAACTGCCCGACAACATGCCATGGGTCGCGTCGGTGACGAATCTCCGCTATTGCTTCGCCACCCACTTGCGCCAATTGGCGTCGAGCACCTGCAGGTTGCCGCAGTGACGCTCGTAGGTCTGGCTCAGCACGCCGAATCCCGACGTGCGGGCCTCGGTGAGCACGTCACGCAGGCATTTCGTGCCGCTGCGGCTCGACAGCAGGAAACTCATCATCGACGCCGCGATCCGGTAGTAAGTCCGCTCGACGACTTTCGACTCGCCACGCCACTGGTCGAACGGAATGTCGACGTAACGAGCCCAGGGTTCGAGCGATCCTTCGTGAATCTTCATTTTCACGATCTCGATTCCCGCGCGATTGGGGCCGTTGGTGCGAAAAAACTCCGCGAGTCCCTCGTTGATCCACTGCGGCGCGAATCCGATTTCCATGTGCAGGATGGCGTGTGATACCTCGTGCCGCATGACTTCGATCGCCTCGATGTTGAAGCGGGTTCCATGCATGACCACCTCCCCGGTTGCCGGCGAGTAGTGACTGCGGTAGTCGAGCGCGGGTTCTATGGTCTTCGGATACGCATTCCACGCAGCGAGTCGCCCGAAGATGCGGATCTTTACCGGCATTCGCGGTCGTGGACTCCAGCCGAGAAGCTCCACGTAACTTCGATAGATGTGCTGAACCTCGTCGCGGATCTGCTGCTGTTCCGCACGCGTGAGCTCGAATTCCACCGGGATGATCTCGACGACCACGGGAGTTGCTCTTTGCGGTGCATCCCGGAGAGCGCCTGTCGCGTTCGTGGGCGTCGGCCGGGCTTCGGGCACCGGGGCGCCCGGCGTATACGTCGACACGGCGTCGTGCAGTTGTTCGCTGACTTCTTCCGACTGGGCACCTTCGGGAGCCTTGTCGCTGTAATGGACCCGGCCCTCCTTGTCGGTCCATTTGTAGACTTCAGCGTTCGCGCCGACGCACAGCGTGAGCGCTGCGAGACACTGAATCGTGGCGAAACGCTTCATGCCGGCAGGTTACGGACGGGCGGCCGACCCGTGGCGGGGTTGGATCACACTTTGGAAGTTAGAGCGGCAGGGACGGCTATTTTTCCAGTTTGACCGTCGTCGGATCGGCCTCGGCCAACATCGCCTCGTAGAGTTTTTCCAGGGGCGCGAAGCGACGCTGCAGCGGCTCGTTGGATTCCTTCACAACGTCCAGCCTGGCATAGGCTCGCTTGTAACGATCCAGCCGTTCCGACGTGAGACCGGCTTCCAGATAGAGGCGACCGAGAGATTCGTAGATCTCGGCCTGGACCCAGTAACTGATTTCATTCTCGCGCGTGTCCAGCAGGTTTTCGATCCGTCCAATGCCGCGCTCTTTCGAGTCGTAGCTTTCAATTCTCGCCAGGTCCAGCGTGACCCGGGCGACCGTGTCCCCGGGCATGCAATTGACGCAGTCATCGACGCGATTCCTGTGACCGGGAAAGTTTTCCACCACGAAGCGGTAGAGCTCGACCCGCTGATCCTTCTCGGCTCCTGCATCCATCAACCACAGGCACTTGACGACCAGTTCCTCGTCTTCGTAGTGAGCGGAGATGGCGTTGTAGCAGCTCTTGTAGAAGATGCGGTTGTTGGCCGCGACGTTGTCGTCGTCTTCGCAGCAGCGCTTTTCAGATTGCCAGAGCTTGCTCACCTCTGCCGAGGTGCTGACCTCGGGAGCGTCGACCGTGTAGAACCAGATTGGCCTGGAGATCGTTGCTTCGAACTTGTTCGATGCCTTGCATCCCGGGAAGGTGATGGCTAGCAACATCAGGCAGCAGATTTCGGCGTGGATTTTCATTTGCGAGAGGGTCCCTTCCACGGTAGTTTGCAACGGATGTCTTCACCACTACAACAGGCGATCGTGAGGCCCCTGGTGTTCGCCACCGTCGCGTTGTGTCTGGGGACGCTGCTCGCGTACGGTGGTCGCTGGTCCTGGGCCTGCGAGTTGCTGGTCAACTTCCGCACGCACTTCGCATTGTTGTCTGGTCTCGTGCTGATCATGGCCGTTACATCTCGCCTCTGGCGTATCGCAGGTGTCGCGGTCCTGGCAATCGGCTTCAACGTGTGGCCGATGTACGGCGCATTTTTTGGGACCGCGACACCGCCGCCGCCGAACGCGCGTGCCGTCCGCGTGGCCGAGTTCAACGTGAACATCGCCAACGACAATCTGGCGGGCATTGCCGCGTACCTCGAGTCCCTGCAGGCCGATGTCGTGGTGCTGGAGGAATTGTCGCCGTCGAAGGCGGACCAGCTTGCGGCGCTGTTGCCGCGATTGCCACACCGGTATCTGGCCGAGCCGGATAACGTCTGGGGTGTGGTGATCCTGAGCCGCTGGCCGCTGCTCGCGCCGCAAGCTGCGAGGCAGAACGGACAGCAATTCGCCGCGCGCGCCGACGTCGATCTCGGCGATCGGAAATTCCGTCTCTACGGCTCCCATCTCAACTGGCCGGTGTTACCGACGACGGCCGACGTGCGCAACGCCCAACTACAGGCGCTGGGCCGCGAGCTTGCGGAATGCCGGACGGCGTGCGTCGCCGTCGGCGATTTCAACGTCACTCCCTGGTCGAGTCACTTTCGGGACGTGCTGCAGGGCGCCGGCGTACGCGATTGCGCCGCCGGGCGCGGACTGCTGACCACCTGGTCCTCGGGATTGCCCGCGATGCTGCGCATCCGCATCGACCAATGCCTCGTGGCGGGTGCGGTGAGCGTTTCCGGAGTACGCGTCGGCGCGAGCCTGGGCTCCGACCACTTCGCGACCATCAATGACCTGCTGATCGGTGGCCCTTCGACTATTGCGTCGCCTTCCTCGCAGCCTTGACTGCATCCATGTCGATGCGGCGTGCGCTGGCGATCCGGCAGGAGGTGGCGGATCCCGCTCTGCTCGCGCCCGTTATTCGCACCGAGTCGGATCCCGGGGTCACCGTTCCGGTGGTGTTGGTCAGCGATATCGATGCCGCATTGGCGAGCCCGGAGCACGGCTCCGCGAACTCCAGCAGGACGGCTTGATTCGACTCGTCATACACCATGACCGCCTGCTCCCCGACCGCCGACCAGCGGACCTGGCGGCCCTCGGTCTTGGCAGTACGGAAGCTTTCAACCGGCGTCGAATGGGCTTTATAGCTAGCCAGGCGCTCCGCTGTGGGCTCCACGCCGGAGCTCGCGCAGCCAGCGAGGCACAACATGGCCGCCAGGAGCAGCGTCTCGTATTTCATCAAGTTTCTCCCCTGAACACCTGTCTCCCAAGAATGCTCGCGAGGGCGGGCGCGTGTTGTCGGGCCAAAGGCCCATAGACGCGATTCGCCGTCAGCGAAAGCCTCGCTGATCCTGAGATGACTCGCGTGTGACTTGTCGATGACTTGACCGGCTTTTGATCGCGCGGCCTTTGGCGCACGTCCGGGTCCCCGCGAACCTTGCGTTGTTGTGAAGGAAGGGTGTTTCCGCACTCTGCTTTTCAACAAATCAGGAGACGTGTCATGTCTGTATCAGTGTTTCGATCGCATCCCATCAAGTGGCTGGCTTCGATTGCCGCGATGTTGCTGTGTTCCATCGGGTCCGCGTCCGCCGCCGACCTGCGCGCCCAGGTCGCGCGTGTGGCCGATGATGGCGCCATCGTGTTGTTGACCAACCGGCTGGTTGACAAATTTCCCGACGGCACACTCGTCGCCGAGTCCTTTGTCGATATCTCCAACGGGTTCCTGCGACTGGTGCGCAAGGGCTTCAAGTTCAATGGCGATTGCGTGCGCGAAGTCATATCGATTTACGATGCCAACCGGATCCCGGTGTCGGTCGGTACCACCGTCGCAGGGCAGTCACTGTTCGTGTTGGACGGCACGACGTTGAACCTGCTCGCCTGCACCGACGACGGCTGTCACGCGCTCAAGGACATTGGCGGGCTGCGGAGCGCGAAATGCGACCGTACCGAGCTCAGCGGCAACAAGTGCAAGTGCCACCTGGATGACGGTTCGGGAACCGTGGTGTCGAACGGCGACTTCTGCGACTCCTGGTTCGAGGAAAGAATCCTGTCCATCTCGCAGTGGGTGTTGGCGCAGTACATTCAGTAGTTCGACCGCGGAAGGACGGAAAAGGGCTCCCGCCGGGAAACCGGCGGGGTTGCCTGATGCGTGAAATGTATGCATCCCGTCGCTTGCGAGCGAGATCGTTCACGCACCTTTGTCGTAGACCGGGTTTGAGAGAAGCCAACGGATTGCATCCGCGCGTCCCTGGTTGATCGGCTCGTCCGGCAGCGCGTTCAGCAACGCGTTGCTCCGGGCAGTCAACACGTCGCGGAATTCCGGGTGACTGAAAATGTACAGGTCATTGTTCTGGATGCCGCGCAGGACGTAGCGCCCGGCCTCGACCGCATCCATTGCGGTTGCCAGAAATTCGGGTGGCGGCGCGCCCTGGGGCGCTTTCCCCTTGTAGCCGCTGTCCGAGAACTGCGCGGGCCGGCCACGCTCGCCTTCGCCGATGTTGGATTTCACCGGCCCGGGGCAATACACCGACGCACCGATGGGGCGGCCGATCATGTCGGTGCGCAGCGCTTCGGTGAGTCCGACCACCGCAAACTTCGTGGTGGCGTACAGCCCGGCCGAGCCGAGCGCGGCAACGCCGCCGATCGAGGAGACATTGACGATGTGACACGGCTGGCCGAGCGCGATCATGCGCGGCAGGAAGGTAACGATCGCGTTCACGACGCCGCCGAGATTCACGCTCACGATCCAGTCCCAGTCGTCGTAGGTGGCGTGCTCCATGAGCCCGAGGATGCCGATGCCGGCATTGTTCACCAGCAGCTGCACCGGACCGAATACGCGCTCGGCTTCGTCCGCGGCGGCGGTGAACCCCTTGCGATCCGTGACGTCCAGCTTGATGGCGTGCACCTGCTGTCCGGGGCGCGTGCGAAAGTACGCCAACGTTTCGTCCAGGTGATCCTGCCTGCGGTAGGTCACGACCACTTTCATGCCTTCATCCGCCAGCACCTTGGCGATGCCGAGACCGATGCCGCTGCTGCCGCCGGTGATGAATGCAACTTTGCCGCGCAAGTCTTTCATGAGATTCCCTCAGCCGCGGGCAGACGACGGCCGCGAATGGCGTCCGCCCCTTTCTCCGCAATCATGATGGTGGGTGCGTTGGTGTTGCCCGCCGGGATATTCGGCATGACCGAGGCGTCGATGACGCGCAGCGCCTGCACGCCGCGCACGCGCAATTCCGCATCGACCACCGCGCCCGCGTCGTGTTCGGTGCCCATGCGGCAGGTGCCCACGGGATGCTGCGTGATCGCGCCGACGCTGCGCACGAACTTCTCGAGTTCGGCGTCGGTCTGCACTTGATCTCCGGGCGACAACTCTTCGGCGTGGAATCTGCTCAGCGGCGCACTGCGGTAGATAACACGTGCTGCGCGGATGCCGCGGATCATCCGATCGACGTCGGACTGCTCCTGGAACAGGTTGAACTGGATGCGCGGCGGATCCAGTGGATTCGCCGAGCGCAGGGTCATGAACCCGCGGCTCTCCTGCCGGATCATCGACAAGGCGCAAACCAGCGTGTGCGCCGGTTTTTTGAAAATCGGCCACCACACGTTGCCTGCGCTGATCTCGACGGACGGACAGATGAGCTGAAAGTCGGGACGATCGATCCCCGGTGCGGTACGCAGGAATACGCTGCCTGCGGCACCGTTGGTGGCGAAGAGTCCGGTACCAAACAGCGCCCAGCGCAATACCGACACGGCCGCGCGATCTGCGCGCATCGCACACTTGAATGTCTCCGGGAGCGCGCGCCAGGCGACGGGCAGGAACGGATGCTCGATGAGGTTCTGTCCCACGCCCGGCAGATCGACGAGCGGTTTGAGTCCGTGCTTGCTGAGCTCGGCTGCAGGCCCGATGCCCGACAGCATGAGCAGTTGAGGGGACCCATATGCGCCGCCTGACAGAATGACTTCCTTGCGCGCGCGCGCAAGGTGGACCTGGCCGTCGCGCAGGTATTCCACGCCCGCGGCTCGCGTGCCTTCGAACACTACGCGCGTCGCCTGGGCTTTCGATGTGACGGCCAGATTGCTCCGGTGCATCACCGGCCGCAGGAAAGTGCGCGCAACGCTACCTCGACGGCCGCGCGTCACCACCATTTCGTTGCGCTGCAGGCCTTCGCTGTTCTCCCCATGCAGGTCGTCGGTCACCGGGAAGCCTGCGGCGAGCGTCGCGGCACGGAGCTCCTGGTACATGAGGTTTTCCCTGGGGACGCACACCTCGAGCGGACCCTCGACGCCGTGATACTTGCCTTGACCGAGCCAGCTGCGCTCCGACAATCTGAAGTAGGGCAGTACTTCGGCGTAGCTCCAGCCAGAGAGTCCGGCACGCGCCCAGTCGTCATAGTCGTGGCGATGGCCGCGCGCGTACACCATGCCGTAGATAGCCGTCGACCCGCCGAGGGCCTTGCCGCGCGGCACGTCGATGATGCGGTTGTTTGCGTAGGGTTCCGGCTCGCTGAGGAAATTCCAGTTGAGATCCCGGCGCAGCACGTAGCGCGGGAAGGCGATCGGCATGTCCTTGAACACACCGGTAGTTCGTCCGCCCGCTTCGAGCAACTGCACGGAGGTGCCCGGCTCGGCGCTCAGCCGATGCGCGAGCACGCAGCCGGCGGAGCCGGCGCCGACGATCACGTAGTCATGGGTAGATGACTTCATCGATCTGCATCTGGGGCATGACCTTGGTGAACAGCGGCACTTCCGCGATCAGCTCGCTGGCACGCGCGGCAATGGCTTTCTCATACGCGGGCCAATCGGCGATCCAGATGCAGATCGCACAGGTGTAGGTGGGCGTACCGGTGCCGTCGTGCGAGCTCGCGCCCTTGCGCACCTCGATGCGATGCAGGCTCTTGCCGAGTATGTCCTTGATCAGCGGCACGTGCCGCTTGATGTAGAACTCGAAGTCGAAGCCGTCGTTGTCCTTCGCCGGGTAAAGAATGTTGATGCACTTCATGGGC
>Ga0207675_100002479_pt1 | contig 18274 bp, 16 predicted proteins | sample KBSSwiS42_FD_184305 | JGI IMG/M metagenome (GOLD analysis project Ga0207675, IMG submission 184305) | Switchgrass rhizosphere microbial communities from Kellogg Biological Station, Michigan, USA - KBS Switchgrass S4-2 (SPAdes) (version 2) | ecosystem: Host-associated > Plants > Roots >... | reverse complement strand
GCTGCTCCGCCGCATCGGCCGCATCCCGCACGACAAGGCGGTCGAGATCGCGCGGCAGTTGTGCGCAGGCGTCGCCGCCGCGCACGAGCGCGGCGTGCTGCACCGCGACCTCAAGCCGGCCAACGTGATGATCGACGGCGACGGCAACGTCAGGATCACCGACTTCGGCATCGCCACTGCCGCCGGCCAGAGCGACACCGGCTTCGCCGGCACGCCGCAATACATGGCGCCGGAACAGATCGCCGGGCGCCCGGCGTCGACGAAGAGCGACATCTATGCGCTCGGGCTGATTCTCTTCGAGATCTTCACCGGCAAGCGCGCGCACGATGCACAAACGCTCAGCGACCTGAAGCAGTTCCACGACACCGGCACGGTGACGACGCCGTCGTCGATCGTGCGCGACCTCGACCCCGGCGTCGAGCGCGTCATCCTGCGCTGCCTCGAGCGCGATCCCGACAAGCGGCCGGCGTCGGCGCTGGCCGTGGCCGCGGCGCTGCCCGGCGGCGATCCGCTCGCCGCCGCGTTGGCGGCCGGCGAGACGCCGTCGCCCGAAGTCCTCGCGGCGGCGGCCGAGACCGAGGCCATTCCTGTGCTGCGCGGCGTGGCGCTCGTCGCCGCATTTCTGCTGATGACGGCGGTCTATGCGTGGCTGTCGCCGCGCGCGACGATGGCCGATCTCGTGCCGCTCGAGAAGCCGCCGGCGGTGCTCGCCGACCGGGCGCTGCAGATCCTGCGCGACTTCGGCTACACCGATACGCCCGGCGACACGGCGGAGAACTTCATCGTCCCGCCCGATTTCAGGTTGTGGATCGTCGACGTCGATCAAACGGTCGAGCGCTGGAACCCGTCGCGCCATCCGATGGCGCCGGGGCTGCTCTTCTGGCATCGGACGAGCCCGCGCGACATGCAGCCAAACCGGCAGTCGACGACGGTGTCACCCACCGATCCGCCGATGGTCCTGACCGGACAGAGCCTCGTCACGCTCGACACGAAGGGACGGCTGGTCGAGTTCCGCATCGTGCCGCCGCAGCGCGATCCTCCGTCGGCCGCCGCGCCGCAGCCGCCCGACTGGAACGTGCTGTTCCGCGCCGCAGGAATGGATTTTTCGGCGTTCGTCCCGGTGACGCCGGAGTGGCAGCCGAAGGACTTCGCCGACACGCGCGCGGCGTGGGAGGGCCCGTACCCCGATGCGCGGGACCTGCGCATCCGCCTCGAGGCCGCGGCCTACCGCGGCAGGATCAGCTCGTTGTACTCGGTTGGACCGTGGGCCCGCGCGCGGGCGATGGTGCCGCTCCCCGAGTCGCGCTGGACCCGTCTGCGCGTGTTCTTCACGACTGCGCTGTCGCTCGGCGTGATGTTCGGATCGGTCCTGCTCGCGCGGCGCAACCTCCAGGCGAGCCGCGCCGATCGCAAAGGCGCCGCGCGCCTCGCCGGGGCGTACATCCTGCTGCAGCTGGCGGCGTGGATCGTCGGCGCGCATCACCAGTCCGACGCGCCGGCGGAAGTCGACAGCTTCTTCCGGGTCGCCGGCACGCTGCTCCTGCAGGCCGGCATCCTCTGGGTGCTGTACCTCGCCCTCGAACCGTTCGGGCGCAGGTTCTGGCCAGACGGCCTGCTCGGCTGGTCGCGTTTGCTCTCGGGACGGGTGCGCGATCCCCGCATCGGCCGCGAGATCCTGATCGGCTGCGCCTTCGCCGGCGCGCTCATGCTGATCGATCTGCTCCGTTCGCTCTCGCCGCTGCTCGTCGGCAAACCGCCGGGCGCGCCGACGCTCGGCGGCGAAGTAGAAGTGCTGGACGGATTCGGCCGCCTGTTCGGGACGTGGACGGATCAGACCTTCCGCAGCCTCCAGACGACGCTGGTGATCGCGATGCTGCTGGTGGTGGCGCGCCTGCTGGTGCGCCGCACGTCAACGGCGGCGCTCCTCGGCGCGGCGATCCTCATCCCGGCGGCCGGCGGCGGCGTGGCGCCGGGCGGCATCGCGTGGCTCTACTACATGACGCAGGCGATGGCGATCGGCCTCGTCATCCTGGCGATCTTCCGCTTTGGCCTGCTCGTCACCGTGGTCGCGATCCTCGTCGACAACATCCCGAGCGCCGTGCCGATCATGCCGAACGGGCCGTCGTGGGCGTCGATGCCCGGCACGCTGTCGCTCGCGCTCGTCGTCGCGCTCGCCTGCTTCGGGTTCTACGCGGCCCGTGCGGGCCAGCCGTTGCTTGGGAAGCTCGACGATTAGGCAGCCCTGAAGGGCTGCGCTACGACGGTGGGGGGCCGCGAACGAGATCGGCGTAGCGCAGCCCTTCAGGGCTGCCTCATGTTCTGCGTTTTGTGCGCGCGGTTGGCGGCGCGGTCCACGGATCTTCCGGCCACGGATGCTTCGGGTAGCGCCCGCGCAGTTCCTTCCTCACTTCCGGATAGGTTCGATCCCAGAAGCTGCGCAAATCGCGCGTCAGCTGCACCGCCCGTCCATTCGGCGCGGTGAGCGAGAGCAGCACGGGCTCGCGTCGCGGGCCAATGCGCGGCGTTTCGGCGAGACCGAATACCTCCTGCAGCTTCACCGACGCCGACACGGTGCCGTCTTCCTGGTACTCGAGCTGCACGTGACGGCCGCTCGGCACGGCGAGCGACTCCGGCGCCTCGCGATCGAGCGCGCGGGCTACGTCGGGCGCAAGCGCGCGCTCGAGCCGCACCTCGTCGAGCGAACGCGCGCCGTACGCCGCGGCGCGCAGCAGCTCGCGCAGGTCGGGTTCTCTTCCGGCAAAGCGCAGCCGCCGCAGCAGCCGCGCATCGTCGTCGCGCGCGCCGCGCTCGAGCCACGCCTCGGCGAGCAGGCCGGCGGCGATCTCGGGATCGACCGGCAACGGGCGCTCGGCGAGCGGCAGCGCATCGTAGCGGTCGATGGCCATCGCCCGCACGCGGCCGGCGGCCTGGTCGAAGCGGTGAACGACTTCCGAGGAGGTGGGCGTCAGCCACTCGCGATCGACAAGACTGGCGATGCGCACGACATTGCGGATTGCGGATTGCGGATTGCGGATTGATTGCGGATTGCGGATTGATTGGGGATTGCGGGATTGAACGTCGAGGGCGACGAGGAACTCGCCTTCGAGGACGCCGCTCTCCGAGCCCAGGGTCGCGCCGGTGCCCGATGCGAGCAAGAGGTTCGCGGAGCCGGGTTCACGCCGCTGGGCGACGCGGTCGGGATAACCGGCAAAGACGGCTCGGCGGAAGACCGCCTCGCCTGACATTGCGGATTGCGGATTGCGGATTGCGGATTGATTGGGGGATTCCGCAATTCGCGCTCCGAGATCCGCAATGACGTCCGCCGCGCGTTTGACGTGCGGCGGCACCGAGTGCCAGGCGTCGAGCGCCGACAGCAGATCCGAGGTGGTGGTCGCGGTCCGCGGCGGCAGCAGGTGGCGCTCCGAGAGCAGCGCGCACGCCTGCGCGACCCGACGATCGCCGTTCGCGGCAACCAGCATCCGCGCCAGCCGCGGGTGCAGCGGCAGGCGGCGAACCTGCTCGCCGACGATCGTCAGGCTCGCACCGACAGTGCGGATTGCGGATTGCGGATTGCGGATTGATTGGGGATTGGGGATTGGGATGAGGCCCAACCGTTCCAGCAGCGCCATCGCCGCTTCGAGCGCGTCCTCGCGCGGCGGGTCGAACCATTCCAGCGTGCGCGGATCGCCGCCCCACGCGATCACGTCGAGCGCGGCGCCGGCGAGATCGATGCGGTGAATCTCCGGCTCGCGGTGCGGCTGCAGCCGATCGCGCGCGTCCCACAACCGCCGCACCACGCCAGGGGCGATGCGGCCGGCGCGCCCGGCGCGCTGGTCGGCCGCGTCGGCGGTGATGCGCTCGGTTTCGAGGCTGTCGATGCCGCGCTCGGCGTCGTAGCGCGCGACCTTGTGCAGGCCCGCATCGACGACCGCGGTGACGCGCGGCACCGTCAGCGAGGTCTCGGCGATGTTGGTGGCAACGATGATGCGACGCCGCGGCGACTGGGGGCGCAGCGCCAGGTCCTGCTCCTCCGCAGGCAGCGATCCGTGCAGCGGCACGATGTCGACGCCATCGCCGGCGGCGATTTGAAGCTCGCCGACGGCGCGGCGAATCTCGGATGCGCCCGGGAGAAAACAGAGCACGTCGCCGGAGGTGTGTTCGAGCAGCTCAGCGGCGGCAGCCGCGACGGGCTGGCCCGGCGTGTACGCGATGTCGATCGGATGCAGCCGCCCGGGCACATCGATGATCGGGCAGTCGTCGAGAAACGCCGCCACCGCGGCGCTGTCGATGGTCGCCGACATCACGACCAGACGGAGGTCGTCGCGCGCCCGCCACGCCTGGCGCGCCAGCGCGATCGCCAGATCGGCGTGGATGCTGCGCTCGTGAAACTCGTCGAGGACGATCGTCGTGAAGCCGGAGAGGAGCGGATCGCCCTGCAGCCGCGCGGTCAGGATCCCTTCGGTGACCACCAGCAGCCGCGTCTCGGCGGTGAAGCGCCGGTCGAAGCGCACCTGCCAGCCGACTTGGCGGCCGATGGTCCAGCCGCGCTCCTCGGCGATGCGGGCGGCAATCGCGCGCGCCGCGACGCGTCGCGGCTGAAGCAGGATCAGCGGGCCGTCGGCGGCCAGCGCCGGCGGCACGCGCGTGGTCTTGCCGGCGCCTGGCGCCGCGGTGACGATGGCCGCGCGCGACCGGCGGACCCGATCGGCAATCTCGTCAACGTAGGCGTCGACGGGAAGCGGGATCAACCTCGCGCGCTACACCGTCGCGCTGATGCCGACTGGGCAGCTGACGCCGGTGCCGCCGAGGCCGCAGTAGCCGTCGGGGTTCTTCGCCAGATACTGCTGATGGTAGTCCTCGGCATAGTAGAACTCGTGCGCCGGAAGGATCTCGGTGGTGATCTTCCCGTAGCCCGCGGCGGAGAGCTGCGCCTGGAAGGCATCGCGCGTGCTCTCGGCGGCGCGCTTCTGCGCCTCGTCGTAGTAGTAGATGCCCGAGCGGTACTGCGTGCCGACGTCGTTGCCCTGCCGCATCCCCTGCGTCGGGTCGTGGTTCTCCCAGAACACTTTCAGCAGCTGCTCGTAGCCGACCACCGCCGGGTCGAACACCACCAGCACCACTTCGTTGTGCCCGGTCATGCCGGTGCAGACCTCGCGATAGGTCGCGTTGGGCGTGGCGCCCGCCGCGTATCCGACCGCCGTGGTGTAGACGCCGGGCAGCGACCAGAATTTCTTCTCGGCACCCCAGAAGCAGCCCATGCCAAACAGCGCGCGCTGAAGCCCTGCGGGAAACGGCTCGACGAGCCGGTTCTTGCTGACGAAGTGCTTCTCCGCGACCGCCATGCGCTCGGCGCGTCCTGGCAGGGCGTCGGCCTTGGACGGAATCGTGAGCGGCTTTCTCGAGAACATGGTCTTTCTCCAGGTTTCGGCAGGCGGGGCGGAGCACTCGGGACGAGTGCCGCGCCCCGCCGCGTCGTCTCAGGTTGTCGCCGGCACCGCTGCGAACTTGAAGACGGCGAACATCGCGCCCTGCGGATCGTTGACGATAGCAAAGCGCCCGGTCTTCGGGATGTCGGTCGGCGGCACCATCACCTTGCCGCCCAGCTCCTTCACCCGTTCCACGCTCTTGTCGGCGTCGTCAACCTGGAAGTACGGCATCCAGTAGGACGGCACGTGCGCCGGCATGTGCTCGGTGATCGGCATCATGCCGATGCTCGGCTTGCCCTGCACGCTGAACTCGGTGTACTCCATGCCGGCCGACGGCGCGCTGTGCTTCGCGGTCCATCCGAACAGCCTGGTGTAGAACGCCTCGGCCGCTTTGGTGTCGCGCGTGTTCAGCTCGGTCCAGCAGAGCGCACCCGGCTCCTCGAGAATTTTCGCGCCGATGTGCTGCTTCGCCTGCCACACCTGGAACACGGCGCCGGTCGGATCCTGCAGCACGGCCATGCGGCCATGGTCCATCACGTCGAACGGCTGCACCAGCACCTTGCCGCCGAGCTCCTGCGCCTGCTTCGCCGCCTCGTCTGCGCTCTTGACGCTCACGTACGAGTTCCAGTGCGGCGGCACGCCCATCTTCCGCTCGTCTTCCTGCATCGTGTAGGCGGCGGCGGTGTCCTTGCCGCGCATCTTGAAGATCGAATACATCTCGGTCGGGCCGATCGGGGACTCGGTGACGTCCCACCCGAACAGCGCGCGATAGAAGGCGACGGCGCCTTTCTGATCGCTGGTGGAGAGCTCTGGCCAAGAAAACGTACCCGGTGGATGCGACAGGAATTCGGCCACGAAAACCTCCTTGGTGGAAGCGATCAGTATACTCACCCTGATGGCGCCCGTTGCACGGCGGGTGGCGCTGCTGGTTGCCGCACTCGCAGCGTCGAGCCTGAGGCCGGCGGCCGTGGCCCGGCCGATCAGCGTCGACGACCTGATGCAGCTGCGCTCGATCAACGAGGTGCGCATCTCGCCGGCCGGCGATCGCGTGGCCTACGTCGCCTCGGTGCCGTCCCTTCCCAAAAATGAACACGAAGCCGCGCTGTTTGTCGTTTCTGTAAACGGCGGCGAGCCATTACGCCTCGGCGGCAACGTCCGCATCTTCAACACGCCGACGCCGCGGCCGCAGATTCGCTGGTCGCCCGATGGCTCGGCCGTTTCGGTCATCGCGTTCGAAGGCGCGCGGCCGCAGGTGGTCAGCGTGCCAGTCGACGGCGGCGTGCCGAGGACGCTGACCGGTGCGAACGAAGGCGTATTCGCGTACGAATGGTCGCCCGACGGCAAGAGCCTGGCCTACATCACCCGCGACCCGATGCCAGCCGAGGAAGCGAGCCAACGGCAGGATCGATCCTTCGTTATCCGCGCCGACGCCCCGACGCCGGCGACGCGTCTCGCGGTGCAGGCGCTCGATGGTACTTCCGCGCGCCTGATCACGCCGCCGTCGCAGCACGTCGACGGACTGTCGTGGTCGCCCGATGGCCGCGCGATCGCCTATTCTGCGGCGCCGCGTACCGGTTTTACCGCTGCCTACGAGGCGCGCGTCTACATCGCACCGCTCGACGGCGGCGCAACGCGAGCGATTGTCGATCGGCCGGGCATGAACACCGGGCCGCGTTTCTCGCCGGACGGCAAACAGATTGCCTTCATCTCGACCGACGGTCAGTACGACGTGATGGCGTCGCGCAGCCTGACCATCGTCGCCGCCGCCGGCGGCGCGCCGCGTCGCTACGGCCTCGACGATGCGTGGGTGAACGAGTACGCGTGGACGCCCGACAGCCGGTCGCTGCACTTGATGGCCAACGACGGCACGTTCGGGCGCGGTGAGCACATGTTCGAGCAGCCGATCCTGCGCCTGCGCGTGGACGATGGGCGGCTCGAACGCGTGAGCGCCGGGGCGACCGTGGCCTTTTCGATCAGCGCCAGCGCTGATGGCCGCCGCATTGCCTACAAGTCGGTCGAGCCACGCACGATGGGCGAGGTCGCCGTGCTCGAGACAGGGACCGGCCGCGCGACGACGATCACCGATCTGAATCCCGGTTTGCGCGATTACGCGATCGGCGAGCTGAAGCCGATTTCGTGGCGATCGTTCGACGGTATGGAGATCTGGGGGTTGCTCCTGACCCCCACGGGTGCGCGAGGCGGGCAGCCACTGCCGACGCTGGTCTACATTCACGGCGGCCCTGGTGGCGGCGTCACCTACGGCCTGTTCCCGCAGTTCATGACGTCGGTGCCGCAGGTCGATCCGTACCCGACCGCGGCGATGGCGGGCCTCGGCTATGCGGTGCTCTTTCCGATGCCCCGCGGCGGCGCCGGCTACGGCGAGAAGGGACAGCGGGCAATCGTCAACGCATGGGGCGAAGGCGACTACCGCGACATCATGGCCGGCGTCGATCACCTGGTCGCACGCGGCATCGCCGATCCGGAGCGGCTCGGCGTGATGGGCGCGTCGTACGGCGGCTACATGACCAACTGGATCGTTACCCGGACGTCGCGCTTCAAGGCGGCGTCGGCGGGCGCGAGCCTCAGCGACCTCAGCGACACGTTCTATCTCTCGGAAGGCGGCGAGTTCATGATCGCCTACTTCAAGCGTCCATGGGAGAACCGCGAGTCGTACGCCGCGCACTCGCCGCTGACGTTTGCCGAACGGGTGACGACGCCGCTTCTGATCCAGCACGGTGAAGCGGACCCGCGGGTGCCGGTTGCAGGCGCGTGGAAGTTCTATCGCACGCTCAGAGCGATGGGCAAAACTGTGGAGCTCGAGATCTACCCCCGCGGCGGCCACGTCCTGCGCGAGCCGATGCAGCAGCGCGAGCAGATGCGGCGCAACCTCGAGTGGTTCACGAAGTGGATCCGGCCGTCGTGAGGCGGAGGCAGCCCTGAAGGGCTGCGCTACTTGAAAATACTCTTCGGCAGGCGGACGTGGACGCCGAGGTTCGGCTTGTCGACGAGCTGCGTCATCGCCACGTGCCCGGCGATGCTGACCACCTGATACGCCTGGTGCTTCGTCAACTTCCGCGTCGCCGCCAGAAAGTCGACCATCTCCTGAATCGCGATTTTCGTCGCCACGCTCAGATCCGGATCCGCCGCCATGCTGATGTAGTCGGTCGCCGTCTCGGCGCGCGGCCACGTCAGCTTCATGTCCTTGCGCACCGTCAGCTGGATGCGACCGCGCAGCGAGGTTTCGATCGCCGTCTGATCGACTTCGCCGTCGCCCTGCGCGGCATGGCCGTCGCCGACCTCGAACAACGCGCCGGGGACGAACACCGGGATGTAGAGCGTCGAACTGGCGACCAGTTCGCGGTTGTCGAGGTTGCCGGCGTGACGCGACGGCGGGTTGCTGCTGACGCGCCCGAGCGACGGCTCCGGCGCGACGCCCATGCTGCCGAAGAACGGCTTCAGCGGGATCACGATCCCCGGCATGTACTCGGCCGTCATCGCCTTGCGATCGAGCTGCAGGATCCGCGACGGCACCGATCGGTCGCAGTTCTCCGGCAGGAAGCCGTTGCAGCCGTTGTAGCCGTAGTCGAGCGCGAGATCGATTGACAGCACCTTCACTTCGAGGGCGTCGCCGGGCTCGGCCCCTTCGACATAGACCGGGCCGGTGAGGATGTGCCCGCCAGGGCCCCGACGATCTCCGGTCACTTCGGAGACGATCGCGCGCAGCGAATCCTGGATTTTGGCCGCGGGCACGCCGGCACGCTCGAGCCCGGTGGGGTTGTTGGTGAGCAGCGTGTCGACATCGATGATGTCGCCGGAGGCAATGCGCAGCGCCGGCTTCGCCTCCGACCAGTAGTAGCCGTAGGCGACGGTCGCGGGCGTGGCCTCGAGGCGATGTGTCTTCGGCGCCCGGTTCTGCGCCGAGACGGCGGCGCCGAGCGCGACGCTGGCGATGATGATGAGAGCGCGTGCGTTCATGGCGAACCTCTTCGAGCGTTACTTGGTAAATGCCCGAATCATTCCATCGACTTTGCTCAGAAGATACAGCTCGCCGCCGGCATCGACCGCAAAGCGGATATCGGCGCGGCCAGGACCGGAAACGGTCGACTGGCCCGGCAGGTCGGGGTCCATTCCACCGCGACGCTTGTAGCCGGCGAGGACGACAGGAAACGCTGACGGATACTCCCGCAACGCCGTCGCCGCTTCGCCCGGCGCCTTCCAGCGCAGGTGGACGTCGTGGCGCGCCGCCAGCGTCGACGGATCGCTGTCGTCGGCGGCGAGCATCTCCTTGTAGTCGGCGTACCAGATTCGCCCGGTCGAGATGTCGCCGAAGATGAACTTGCCTCTCAGCGCCGGCAGCGCCTTGCCTCGATAGACGATGCCGCCGGCAATCGCGTCGCCGCCGGCCGCGGTGTGGGGGTACTCGATAACCGGATACCACGGAGCGACCGTGCCCTTCGAGACCGTGTCGCTGATCCGCACCGGGATCTCGTCCACCGGTGGCAGCGTGGCCATCGTGTTGTCCGGCCCCTGCAGCCGTTCGGTGCCTTCACGCTCCGAGTAGCCGTAGTTGGCGCCTTTGTGAACGACGTAGACGGCCTCCCAGGCGTGCAGGCCGATGCTGGCGGCGAGCAGATGGTTGTCGGTGCGATTGGCCGGATCGATGTCCCAGATCAACCGGTGCGGGTTCCGGAACCCATAGGCCCAGACTTCCTTCTTCGCGCCGTCTGTCGCGACAAACGGATTGTCGCGCGGGATGCGGTAGCGGCCGTTGTCGCTCACCAGGCTGGTTTCGGTATGCAGCGACAGGTCGGGGATGATCCGCAGGATCTTGCCGACCAGCGTGTCGAGCCGCTGCGGGTTCTGCCGCATCGCCGTGCGCCGCTCGCCCGCCCCGCCGTCGCCGCAGCCGATGTACAGCACGCGCCAGTCGGGATCGCCCGGACGCGCCGCCGGGTTGAAGATGAGGTCGCCCATCGGGTGAATGCGGGTGTTGAGCTGCACGCGCATCAGCTCGCGCGCCCGGCCCTCGAACGTGTCGTCGGCGATGTTCGTGTCGGTCCACTCGATCACCACCGCTTCGCGCTCGATCGTTCCGGGCGTGACAATCGGCGCGGTCGTCGTGTAGCCGTCGACCTTCAAGCCGGGGACATGCGTGGCATCAGGAAGCGTCGAGCCCGGCGCCTCGGGTTCCTCGAGATGGATGGTGTAGAAGATGCCGTTGCGCCGGTAGTCGGGATCGAACTGAAACGAAATGAAGCCGTTGGCGAAACCGGCGACGAACGGCAGCTTGTCGAACAGGCCCGGGCGATCGCCGCGGCCGTTGAAATCGAGGTAGGTCGTAAAGGCGCGCGTTTTCTTGTCGAGGATGTAGAGCGGCCCGTTGAGATCGTTGACGAAGAAGCGGCCGGCGCCGCCCGGCTCCTCGCGCATCATGTTGATGCGCGCCAGCGAACCCAGGTTGCCTTCGCCCGTCGGCGATCCGGTGAGCGGCGCCGTCGCGTAGTCGTCGAGCTGCAGGACGAGCGGCGTATCCGCGTGCAGCGTCATCGCGAACAACAGCAGGGTCAGCCAGCGCGCGTGTGACGACGCAGTCAAACTGGACCGCGGCGATACCGCTCTGCTTGGCGCGTGCTGCATCGCTGTATACACTCGTTCATCCCCTTCACGCGACGCAATCCCAGCCGCGTCCGCCCCCAGCGCGGCTTTCCTGCGGAGTCCTGATGCGCACACCGACCCGACTGACGACCATCGCTGCCGTCCTGGTGATCCTGCTTGCCGCTGCCGACGCGCGCGCCCAACAGACGATCGTGTTCATGCGGCACGGCGAGAAGCCGACGGGCGGTTACGGCCAAATCACGTGTCAGGGACTCAACCGCGCGCTGCAGCTTCCGGATGTGCTGATCGCGAAGTTCGGCAAGCCGAACTATATCTACGCCCCGAACCCGACGGTCAAGATTTCGGATCCGGCGGGCAGCTTCTACTACCTGCGGCCGCTGGCGACGATCGAGCCGACGGCGATCCGGCTCGGGATGAACGTCTGGACTAAGTACGGCTACAACGACATCGCCGGCCTTCAGTCAGGGCTCATCTCCTCCACCAAGGCGAACACCACGATTTTCGTTGCCTGGGAGCATCAGTGGCTGCAGAAGGCGGTGCAGAACATCATGAACGCGTACGGCGGCGGCGCGGCCGTGCCGGCGTGGGTCTCCGGCGACTACGACAGCCTCTACGTGGTCCGCGTCGACTACATCGGCTCCAGCATCACCGCGCACTTCCAGCTCGATCGACAGGGATTGAACAACCAGCCGACCACCTGCCCGTAGAAAGTTCGAAGTACGAAGTTCGAAGTACGAAGTCGGGCTCCCTACTTCGAACGTTGGGCGTCAGGTTCAGGTTCGAATTCCAGCGCCACGCCGTTCATGCAGTAGCGATCGCCCGTCGGTCTCGGGCCGTCCGGAAAGACGTGCCCGAGATGCCCGCCGCATTTCGCGCAGTGGACCTCGGTGCGCGTCATCCCGTGGCTGGTATCGGTCGTCGTCGCCACGGCGTTGTCGAGCGGCGCGTAGAAGCTGGGCCAGCCGGTGCCGCTCTCGTATTTCGTTTCCGACGAGAACAACGGTTCGCCGCAGCCGGCGCAGCGGAAGGTGCCGGCGCGCTTTTCGCGGTTCAGCGGGCTCGAGCCGCGGTGCTCGGTGCCGTGCTCGCGCAGCACGTGGTGCTGCTCAGGGGTCAGGACTCGGTCGGGCATGTTTCAGTGTAACCTCCCGCCATGCGCCGCTGCCTCTCGACCTGCCTGCTGCTCCTCTTCTTCACCGGCGCCGCCTCGGCGCAGCCGCCCGATCTGGATCGCTGGGTCGAGCGCGCGCTGCAGACGTTCGCGGTTCCGGGCATCGCGCTCGCCATCGTCAAGGACGATCGGGTGGTCGTCGCGAAGGGCTACGGGGTGCGCAAACTCGGCGATCCGGCGCCGGTCGACGGCCGCACGCTGTTCGGCATTGCCTCGAACACCAAGGCGTTCACCGCAACGGCGCTCGGCCTGCTGGTCGAGGAGGGCAAGATCGAATGGGACGCGCCGGTGGTCCGCTATCTGCCGGCGTTCGCGATGTGGGATCCGTTCGTCACGCGGGAGCTGACGGTTCGAGACCTGCTGGTCCACCGCAGTGGTCTCGGGCTGGGTGCGGGCGATCTGCTGTGGTGGCCGGCCTCGACCTACGATCGCAAGGAGATCGCGCGGCGGCTGCGCTTCATCCCGCCGGCCACCAGCTTCCGCACCGCCTACGCCTACGACAACGTCCTCTACCTCATCGCCGGCGAGCTGATCGAAGCGGTCAGCGGCAAGTCATGGGAGGACTTCATCTCGACGCGAATCCTGGCCAGGGTCGGGATGACCGGCAGCAGCGTCCGGCTGTCCACATCGTCGGCCGGCGGAAACGTGGCGACGACACATGCGCCGGTCGACGGAAAAGTGCGCGCGATCAAACCGTTCGACAGCGACAACACCAACCCGGCGGGCGGCATCCTCTCGTCGGCGGAAGACATCGGCAAGTGGATCCGGGTTCAGCTGGCGGAAGGGCGGCTGCCGGACGGCTCGCGGCTGTTCTCGGCGGCAACGGCGCGGCAGCTCACGACCCTCGTCACGCCGATGCCGATGAACGACCCGCCGCCGGAGCTGCCGCCGCTGAAGATGAACTTCCACGGCTACGCGCTCGGCTTCGACGTCCGTGATTACCGCGGCCACAAGGTGATGATGCACACGGGCGGCCTGCCCGGGTTCGTGTCGCGCGTGGCGATGATCCCCGACGTCAACGCCGGCGTCGCGGTGCTGACCAACCAGGAGTCGGGCGCCGCCTTCGATTCGATTGCCTTTCACATCCTCGATCACTATCTCGGCGCGCCGCCCTTCGATTGGATCGACGGCTACCGGCGGGTGGTCGAGCGGCTCAACGCGGCAACGGCGGCGGCCGAGAAGAGCGCCGCCGCGGGACGCGACGCGCAGGCGAAGCCGTCGCTGGCGCCGCGGCAATACGCCGGCACCTATCGCGACGCGTGGTACGGCGACATCGCGATCGCCGAGGAGAACGGCCGGCTGGTGATGCGCTTCTCGCACACGCCGTTGCTCGTCGGCGATCTGGAGCATTGGCAGCACGATTCGTTCGTGGTGCGATGGCGCGACCGCGAGCTGCGCGCCGACGCCTACGTCACCTTCGCGCTGAACCCCGACGGATCGATCGACCAGGCGAAGATGCAGGCGGTCTCGCCAGCCACTGATTTCAGCTTCGACTTCCAGGACCTGCTGCTGAAGCCGGTCCGGCCCTGAGGACGCCGATGACGGTCGAGACCGTGCGATCGATCTGCCGGGCGCTGCCCGAGGTGACCGAAGACATCAAGTGGGGCCACGACCTCTGCTTCTCGGTCGGCGGCAAGATGTTCACGGTGATAGATCTCGAGCGGCCACATCCGGTCGCATTCAAGTGCACGCCGGAGAGCTTCGGGGAACTGACCGCGCGTTCCGGCATCATCCCGGCACCGTACATGGCGCGCAACATGTGGGTGATGGAGCAGGAGCTCGGCGAGGCGCTCGATCGCGGGGAGTTCGAGGCGCTGGTCCGCACCTCGTACGAGCTGGTGGTTGCGGCGCTGCCGAAATCGAGGCGGCCTGGCGCGTCCAGCGCTGCCGCGTCCTCTTCATCAAGGCGGCCGCGCACGGCAGCGGCGAAGCGCAAAGCGGCGCCGCGCAACAAACCGGCGCGCCGCACGACGGCGCGCAACGCCGCGCCGGGCCGCCGCAGAGCCGGCGCGCGCAAGCGCCGCTCGAGCTGACCTAATCGCCGCGAGCCTAACCGCTCAAGCATCACGCGCGATATGTAAATATGTCGCGTCGTGTCGGGCTATTAGCGCGGCGATACGACCCGACTTCGCGGTAATCCAACGCTCTCGCGCGCCATCTTTGATCCGGTGATCTTCTTGCAGTCTCTCCCTGCAAGGAGCTGAATGAATGGCTGAGACGCTGCTGCGCTACCAACATCTCGTGCCGGGTCCGAATGGGGCCCAGTACGAGGCGCGCGCCTGCGGCAGTCCGATGCAAGGCGGGACCTGGCAGGCCTGGATTGAATTCGTGCCGGTCGACGGCGGTGACGCCGTCCGTTCGGGACGCGAGACGACACAGCCGAACCGCGTGGATACTGCTTACTGGGCGACCGGCGTGTCGCCCGTCTATCTCGAGGGCGCGCTGAAGCGTGCGCTCGCGGGTCCAATCGAAATCCCTGTCGAAGAGATACCGCCGCCGCTGTTCTCCGGTCCTGCGCCGGCGTCGACGGTGCCGTCGCAACCGGGTGTCGCCGCCGTGCTCGATCCCTTCTCGGTTTACGAAAAGGGAGAGTCGCTGCTCCGCAAGCAGCTCGGCGCGCTGTCAGCCTGGCATCTCGTCAACATCATCGTCGCCTACGAGCTGAGCGACGCGCCGAGCGCGACGTTGAGCACGCTGCCGGCGCCGGCGCTGATCGACATCATCGTCTCCGGCGTGCGGAAGGAGCGCGGCGCCGTTCCGCGGCGCTGACGACAGCCGCGCTCGCAGGTCGAGCGCGTTTGCGGCCGCCGAACCCGAGCCGGTGTTGTCGAAGATGCACCACGTCTCGACCGCGGAGGCATCGATCGCCGCCCCCAGCCGATCGATCGCCTCCGCGGCGTACGGCGAAAAATAGGTACGCGGCGACCCGTGCCACCGGAAATACACCACATCATCCGAACCGCCGGGCCGGTCGAGGCCAGCGGCGCGAGGCGGATCGGCAGCGACCCGCGCGATCCGGAACGAGCGCAGCGTGCGCGTCGCGGTGTCCGTGGTCCACGATTGATGCCGCGGCTCGCAGACGACCGCGCCGAGGTGAAGACGGCGCAGCAGGTCGAGGAATCGTCCGACGCGATGCGGCTCGAACGCGAATGACGGCGGCAATTGCAGGAGCAGCGGCCCGAGCTTGCCGCCCAGGCCTGCGATCTCGTCGAGGAACCGCCGCAGCGGGTCAGCGGCGCGGGTCAACGCGCGGTCGTGGGTGACGAGTCGCGGGATCTTCACCGCAAAACGAAACCACTCCGGCACCGCGGCCGCCCAGCGCTCGTAGGTTGCGGCGGCGTGCGACCGGTAGAACGATGAATTGATTTCGGTGGCGTTGAGCCGGGCGGCGTAGCGCTGCAGCTGCGAGCCGGCAGCGGGAAACCGGTGACGCTGGAGGCGCGGAATATTCCACCCCGCGCTGCCGACAAAGCGCGGCGGCGGGGCATTCACCGCCGCTTCCAGCGCGCCGCGGCCGCCGCGCGGGCAATCTCTCGCCGGCGCTTGGGCGACAGCGCCGCCGCCCGCGCCGGTCCTCCCTTCAGCCCGCCCAGGCGGCCCAGCGCCGCGGCGTGGACGTTCGGCGCTTTCTCCATCTGGCGCCTGACGCGTAGACGCTCGGTCGGCGCGTGGCACACCGGACACTGCCCGGCGATCTCCGGCGTGTCGGCAGCTTCCTGCACCGTACCGATCCACTCGCAGACGACGCATTTGCGCTCGACGTCGAGCAGCAGGGGGGGCGCGGTCGGCTGGGGAGGACGCATGCGGAAACGAATCCAAGCGGGATGCCAATCGGGCCGGCGGGTCGGCCCGGCCGGACCGCTGCTTGACCGAACACGCAGTATGGGCATGGTGGTTGAACCCTCCATGCCCATATGGCGCGGCTGGACGACATCCGCATCAGCTACGTCGTGGCGCTGATCGAGCGGCGCTTCGCCGAGCCGTGCGCCGTCGAGGAGCTGGCGCGGGCGGGCAACATGTCGCCCTCGTATCTGACGCGCCTGTTCCGCGAGCAGACCGGGCGCTCGCCGGCCTCATTCGTCCGTGAAGTCCGGCTGCGCCGCGCCTACGAGCTGGTGCAGACCACCTTCCTCAGCATCAAGGAAGTGATGGCCGCGGTCGGCTGGAACGACCCGAGTCATTTCAGCCGCGCGTTCAAGCAGCGCTTCGGCGTCAGCCCGCAGGGGTTGCGCGAGGCTCTTCAGCGCGAGTTCGCCTCGGCCCGACGCGCCTAAGCGCTCAGCTCCTGTTTTCGCCCATGAAAACGCGTCTTCGCCAACACTCTCGCGCACCTCGACGGCGTGTGCTGGCGCGTGAGTTGGAGAGACGAATGACATGGAAAAGGAGATGAGAACAATGCATCGCATCGCTACCGCACTCACGCTCGCCGCCACGCTTGCCTTCGCGCCGGCGGCGGCGCCGCTGGCTCAGGCACAGACCAAGGCGAAAGACGTCAACGCCCTCACGGTTCCAGTCGCCGGCGCGGTGAAGGCCACCGGCGAGAAGTTCGCCGGCACATTTACGCTTCAGCGCTTCGTCAACGACGGCGGCACCGTCAAGGCTGTCGGCATCATCGCCGGCACACTCACCGACATGGCCGGCACGGTGATGGGTAGTTCATTGCAAACCGTCGCTATTCCGGTCACGGTCGATCAAACGCCCGGGACGAGCACCGCAGCCGTCAGCGCGGCGGCTGTCTGTTCCATCCTTCACCTGGATCTCGGGCCGCTGACGCTCAACGTGCTCGGCCTGCAGGTCGATCTAAGCCGGGTCGTGCTCGACATCACGGCCATCCAGGGCGCCGGCAACCTGCTCGGCAACCTCCTGTGCGCGGTCGCCGGACTGCTCGACAACCCGAGCGGCCTCGCGACGCTGCTGAACCAGATTCTCGCCGCGCTCGGCCTGTAAGCGCGCGCGCGTCAGCATTCGATTGCGTGACCGCGGGGGAAGGCTGAATTCCTCCGCGGTTGCGCTACATTTGCGGCGGTCATGAAGCGGCCGCAGAGAGCGAGGCACGCAGGAAGGAAGGCAGGACCGAAGCGCGTCGCGAAGATGCCGCCTCGCACGCGACAACCGGCAAAGCTGCGTTCGTTGAAGGTAAGCGCGGCGTTCCGCACCTTCGTGCTCGATCAACTCGAGGAACTGGGAGAGGTGACGCCGCGGGCGATGTTCGGCGGCGTCGGGCTGTACCGCGCCGGCGTGTTCTTCGGCATCCTCGCGCGCGACCGGCTGTATCTCAAAGTCGGGGACGCGAACCGGCGCGACTACGAAGAGGCCGGCATGACGCCGTTCAAACCGTACGCGGACCGCGCGGGAACGATGCAGTACTACGAAGTGCCGCTTGCGGTGCTCGAAAGCCCCCTGGAACTTGCGGCGTGGGCGAGCAAAGCACTGGCTGCCGCGCGAGAGACTTAGCAACAAAAAGAAAAAGCCCCGCTGCGATTTCGCACAGCGGGGCTTCGAGTGATTAATGCCGGCAGCGACCTACTCTCCCACACAGTTTCCCATGCAGTACCATCGGCGGTATCAGGCTTAACTTCCGTGTTCGGAATGGGAACGGGTGGATCCCTGATCCTATGACCACCGGCAAACTTGCTGCCTGGGGTTCTCCTCCTCCGCTCGCGGTGCGAGCTTCGGGGGACAAGCCATGTGCGCCTTGTCCACCGTAGCGCCTGAGCGCGAAGGTGGAGATCGTCCCAGACAATCTCTTCAAACTCTTCAAAGAGCGACCCACCTTCGCGCCTTCGGCGCTGCGGCGGGCGAGCAACTGAATATTCTGCAAACGGTAGTTTTACCCGACCCCACGTCACGCAGCGGTTTTCACGTGCATGTGTGTGTTAGGAAAACAATTTATGGTCAAGCCTCACGGCTGATTAGTATCGGTAAGCTCAACGCATCACTGCGCTTACACACCCGACCTATCACCTGGTCATCTTCCAGGAGCCTTTAGGAGCCTTACGGCTCGGGAGATCTCATCTTGTGGAGGGTTTCACGCTTAGATGCCTTCAGCGTTTCTCCCTTC